>OLVY01000003.1_pt1 | contig 191679 bp, 153 predicted proteins | sample 1674261 | NCBI WGS metagenome assembly OLVY01 (sample SAMEA103958155, study PRJEB25191) | human gut metagenome | biome: human-associated habitat [ENVO:00009003]; feature: intestine environment [ENVO:2100002]; material: feces | place: Germany | collected 2013/2015
ACAAGAACAACGATGTTTAAATATACACGTATGCCAAGACCCTGGTAATTCCAAGGTCGTTAATCTTCCTCGTTTTTTGATGCGGTTGCCCTGAAAATGCCGCCTTTGCCGTCCCCCCCCGAAAGATTCCGCTAAGAAGTGCAACGGCGCCTCCCCTCGTCCCCCTCGTAGTTTGCCCACTTCCTCACCGAAACGCCCGCCATCCCATCCCCCCAAAAGGAAAGTTGACTTTTTTCTCGAAAAAATCATTTTTTCCATTTACCTTTTCCCTCCCCTCGGTATATACACACAGACGCCGCCCAAAAGGCCGCCGTCAAAACAAATAACAACCAAATCAACTAACAACTAAAAACAATAAAATCATGGCAGAAACAAATGACAACTGGGAATATTTAGGATCAGTTAATCTTTTCTTGGAAGATGATAAGCAATTTAAATATAAGTTTTTCTTATATATGAAAGTTATAGGAAGCAGACCGTTTTATCGCATAAAGAAGCAAGAAGAGAAATCTTGCTATTGTTTAGAAACAACTGTTTCAAAATGTATGGACAATAGCCGTTATAATGCTTTTGTGGATATTAATCTTGAGAGGTTTGGATGGAATGTCTCTTATTCCGAGAAGTGTTATCGGTGCTATCTTAACGTTCCGACATGGGACAGAATGGAATAGAATCATTCTCTTTTCTCCGGTATTGAAGCATAGGCGTTGCAAATAAAAATTATATAGAGGACAATACACGTCAATGATTACAACAACAATCGTTAACGAGTCCGAATATAGGCGGCGGGTTTATGACTTTTTTCAGTCCATTCTAAATGGGCGACTAATGTCAATAGATGCCAATTCGGCTAGTGACCACACAATAGCGTCTTTTGTGACTGGTTACAATGAAAATGAATCATTCGATAATAATGGCTGTTCGTGGTTGGAAATAGGAAACGTAGAACAGTCTAATTATAATGGACATGACTATAAGTTTATTAACCTCATACCTGCCATAGGAGATGCAATTCAAATCAATTTCTCGCAATTCATTTACCCGATGAGTAGGTATCGCCGTGAAGCGGACAAACTCCCTTCATTTAATCGAAATGAGGCCACATGTCGTTGTACAGTTGATGGTAATGCGATATCGCCCGGGACGTTCTTCGGCGCACATAAGGGAGAAAGGCTGCTATATCTACGTAGTTTTTATGGCGTTACGGCTTTTGATAGTATAAAGCGAGTTTTTAGGTTCGCGTTTAATCACATCTCTACGTTAGAAATCCGTAGACATCTACTTCTATCACAGATAGCGGTATTAAAGAAGTATCTGTCTAATCCATCAGTAGAATGCCTTGGCGCTACTTTGAAGACTGTCAATAATGATAACTCTTATGTAGGATATGACGATTGCTTAATTGGTAGTATTACGATAGACGTCACGACAAGTATCTTCAGAAATGAATTTGAGCATCAATTCTTAGATAAGCTTAATCGGTTGGAACGCAGTTGTAGGCAATAGTAAGTGAGTGTTGTTATGGTGCGCTTATGCCAACCCCTTAATGAAGAAGTTAACGTTATGAATAATAAGAACAATCTTTCAGAACGTAAAAAGAGAAAATGCGTTTTGAACCTGTTGATGCGACTTTCTACGGCTTTTATTGTGGTGGCTGCTTTGGTGGTTGTCTGTGGTGGATGTACAGGGCATTCCTCATGGGGAACTTATGTGATTGAAGATGCGCTTTCGATAAAAGTGCCTCCGACGTTGGAACTGAGGTCGGATGAAGACGTTTACACAGAGTTCCTTAAGGATAATCTGGCGTATGTAAACAACAGTAGTGTCATCTTTCAACAGAAGGAGTTGAGCGAGATGAATCGAGAGTCGATGAAGACATATTGTCGAATTATGGTGACTCATTACAATCTTGAGACGGGCGATGTACCCCATTGCGATGATGTTCAGAAACTTTCGCCCACAGACTATGATGAACTGCGTAGTATTGCCGATGCTCAACTTGGCCCATTTGGCTACGTGGAAACGCCATCATATAAGAATATAGATGCAAACGGATCCGTAGCGATTGATATTTCGTACGTTAGGGAAGGCCTTAATGGAGATGTTCGCTGCCATATCTATATTCTGCCCAATTATGACGAAATGGCTATGATTGTGACGTCTTACCGAGTATCGGAGGCATCCAAATGGGCACAGGATGTAGAAGATGTGATTGATACATTCGAATGGACTAATCCACATTGATGCCGAGCCGTTCGATTGAAATATAACAAAACATATCGGTGTTGATTCCTGTAACCGCCGTAACTGTTGCGGCGGTTATGGGAGGGCGGCATGGGCGTGGGCGTGCGGTGATTTTCGGCGGATTTTGTGGGTTGAGGGATATTTGCTAACTTTGCGGAAAGTATCGAAAGACGCAAAACCAAGGAAATGTCACAAGACAACACAATAGACAATAGTATGCCCGAAGGCCATGCGCCTAACGGCCAAGATATATCTTTACACAATCAGAAGTGTCAATGTCCGGGGACATCGGCACATCAAGGTGGTGCGGCAAGTGTGCCGCCGGTGCCGGCCGAATTGGCTGACATTGCACCATATGATGACGGGTGCTTCCGCGAGAAGCTGGAGAAACTGGTGGGCGAAGAGGGCTTTGAACATGCCATCCGCTTCGTGATGCCGGACGTTGATTATCCGCAGTTTGTACAGCATCTGTTGGCTGTACGCAATCAGCAGGACTTTCAAAGCCGTATTGTAGGCGGTTTCCTCGAGGATTTGGCACGCAAGACCTCGGATGGTATTTCGATGTCCGGCGTGGAGAATATTGTCGAGGGGCAGTCTTACACCTTCATCAGCAACCACCGCGACATCGTGCTGGACGCTTCGTTCCTCAACGTGTGCATGATACGCGCCCATCGTCCTATAACCCAGATTGCTATCGGCAACAACCTGCTTATCTACGATTGGATTACGGACTTGGTGAAACTGAACCGCAGTTTTATCGTCAAGCGTGATGTGTCCAAGATGGACGCTGTGCGTGCTGCTCAACAGCTGTCTTCGTATATTCGCTATGTCATTTCCAAGCGTCACGAGAGCGTGTGGATTGCTCAGCGTCAGGGTCGTGCCAAGGACTCGAATGATGTGACTCAGGAAAGCCTTGCCAAGATGCTTGCCTTGGCCGGAACGACTAAGGACTTTGCCTCCAACCTCGAAGAAATCAACCTCTTGCCGGTATCCATCACCTACGAGTACGATCCTAATGATTACTTGAAAGTTGATGAATTTGTACTGCGACGTCGCGACCCCGAATTCAAGAAGAGCCAGCATGATGACCTGCTGAGTATGGAGACCGGGTTGCTGTCGCCCAAGGGTCGCATACACTTCCATTTTGGCAAGCCTATAAACGATGATTTGCGTGCCATCGAAGGTACGCCGCGTATTCAGGCTGTACATCAGGCTTGTGCTTTGATAGACCGTGAGATACATCAAGGCTATCGTTTGTATCCGATTAACTATATCGCCTACGACCGGCTTAGCGGTACCGATGCTATGGCCGGGAATTATAGCGCTGACGATGTCAAAGCTTTTGACAATTATGTAGAGCGTCAACTTGGCCGTGTCAATGTTCCCGGCGGTCTTGTCGGGGACGAAAAAGATTACGCTCGGGAGATGCTGCTGACTATGTACGCCAATCCTGTGCGCAATCAAATGGCTGCGAGGTGTTAATCCGCCTCGATAATGACCACGAACACTAATGTGGCTATGAAATAGCCTCACAGTACGCCATAATGACATAATAGAATATGCGATTGGTACTGATTACACTCGTGACCGCCCTTATATTGGGGATGTTGGCCGATGCCTATATATGGATGGCGTTGCGCTCATATCTTCGCCGTCGAGTTTTTGCCAATGTGCATTTGGTTGTGTCCGCGCTTATGGCATTGTTGCTTGTGTCCATAATATTGATGCCGGTACGTACAGGCAGCGATGATGTTTTACGAGTCACGATGTGGATGCTTTATGCATATATCAGCGTGTACGTATCCAAATATCTTTTTGTGATAGTAGACGCCTTGTCGCGTCTGCCTATGTTGTGGCATCGAAGTCGCAGCCGTGTATGCACGGGTGTCGGCACAGCCCTCGCAGTCATTGTATTCCTGGGTATGTGGTATGGAGCTCTTTGGGGCCGTTGGCAGACAGATGTTCGCCATATCGAAGTGCCGATGCAGGGGCTGCCTAAAAGCTTCGACGGGCTGCACATTGCCCAAATTAGCGACCTTCATGTCGGCACTTGGGGCGATGATACCACCATGGTGTCACGTATTGTAAGCCAAGTCAACGCTTTGCGTCCCGACCTGATAGTGTTCACCGGAGATATTGTCAATCGCCATAGCGCCGAGTTGCAATCCTTTATGCCGGTGCTCGCCCGTTTGCACGCCTCTTATGGCGTCTATTCCATCATGGGCAACCATGACTATGGAGACTACGAAGATTGGCCCGATGCTGCAGCCAAGGCAGCCGATGTCTCGGCACTCAAGGACATGCAGAAACGCATGGGGTGGAAGATGCTCAACAACGAATATGACGTCTTGCGCAATGCCCAAGGTGACAGCCTTATGCTGGTCGGCGTCGAAAATGTGGGCGATCCGCCCTTTGCAACTTATGGAGACTTGACTGCCGCATATCCCACACCGGGTGACAGTGCGGCCAAGATACTGCTGACGCATAATCCCGCGCATTGGGAGCGCGACATCCTCCGTCACGATGAGCAAAAATTCGCTCTCACTTTGAGCGGTCACACCCACGCCATGCAAATCGAGGTGCTGGGCCTATCTCCGGCTGTCTTCCGGTACTGCCATTGGGGAGGTCTCTACGATGAGGATCCCGCGCATATGCTGTATGTCAATATAGGTGTCGGCACCGTGGGCTTCCCCGCACGCATAGGCGCCACGCCCGAAATCACACTGCTAACCCTGCGCTCGCGCCACCTCTAACCTACGATGAACTCGACTACGCAAGATATTCCGGTGCTGCTCACCATAGGCTCCAATGCTCGTGATGCCAGGCGTCGCGTCAATGAAGCGTGCGACTACCTGCGTGGTATCATCGCCGGCATACACTTCAGCGATGCTATTTGTGCGCCGTCTTACAACGGCGTGGGGGCTGATTACGTCAATATTGCCGTCACCGGTACCTGTTCCTGCTCCAGCGAAGCGTTGCACCGAGAACTGCGTCGCTACGAAGATACACATGGGCGTCATCGCCCCGATTTACATGGTGACGTCGCCATAGACATAGACATAGTGACTTACGGCGAAGACGTCCTCAAACCCGCGGACATGGCCCAGCCGTGGCTGGGGCGTGCCCTGGAACTTATACACGACTGTTAACCGTGGATGTTGAAAAAATGTCCATAAAAAGTCGCCCGGACATGCGACACGTCCGCAGACTTAGCGTTAACTTTGTATCGTCTATAAACGCGCACTGCAGCGCCGAACCTACGACCCCGATACCGGGATTTCTCTAAGCAAAGCAAACACAATGGACAACAACGAAAAAAGATATGGCAAGGGTGGATACCGCAGCAATCGTGACGACGGCCGCCCCAAAGACACGGCAGGACGCATAGTGCCGCGAGACAAAGAACTCGAACAGGCCGTATTGGGTGCCATGATGCTCGAAAAGGATGCTTATACCACCGTCTGCGACCTCCTCAAGCCCGAGAGTTTCTACGAGCCCGAGCACCAGATGGTCTACGAAGCTATACAGACTTTGGCCGCGGCACAGAAGCCCATAGACATGCTTACCGTCATCGAGCAACTGCGAGCCAATGACACCCTCGACAAGGTGGGCGGCCCGGCCTATATTGCCGAACTGACTGCGTGCATCACCTCGGCCGCACACGTCGAGTACCATGCACGCATAGTAGCACAGAAATACCTGGCACGCGAGCTTATCAACTTTGCAGCCAATATTGAAGGCAAGGCATACGACGAGACCAACGATGTGGACGACCTATTGCAGGAAGCCGAGGGACGTCTCTTCGAGATTTCGCAACGCAACGTCAAGAAAGATGTTACACAGATAGATCCGGTCATTTCTCAGGCCATCAATCAGATACAGAATGCCGCTAATCGTGCTTCCGGTCTCTCCGGCCTCGAAAGCGGATTTCATGACTTGGATAAGCTTACTTCCGGATGGCAGAATTCCGATCTTATCATCATTGCCGCACGTCCGGCCATGGGTAAGACCGCCTTTGTCCTCTCTATGGCCAAGAACATGGCCATCAACTACAATACACCCATTGCCGTATTCTCGCTTGAAATGTCCAACCTGCAGTTGGTCAACCGTCTTATATCCAATGTCTGCGAAATTGATGGTACAAAAATCAAGAGCGGACAACTCACTCCTATGGAATGGGAACAACTGCTGGCACGGATCAAGAACCTCAATGGAGCACCCCTTTATATTGACGATACTCCGTCACTGAGCATCTTTGAATTGCGCACCAAGGCTCGTCGCCTTGTGCGCGAACACCAAGTTAAGATGATTATCATCGACTACTTGCAACTGATGAATGCCTCCGGCATGAAATTCGGCTCGCGCGAGCAGGAAGTCAGTATGATTTCGCGTTCGCTCAAGCAGCTGGCCAAGGAACTTGACATCCCAATAGTGGCGCTGTCGCAGCTTAACCGTAGCGTTGAAAACCGCACGGACGGCAAGCGCCCCCAGTTGAGCGACCTTCGAGAGTCCGGCGCCATCGAACAGGATGCCGACATTGTATGCTTCATACACCGCCCCGAATACTATTTGCATAGCGACACTGACGCCAATGGTCGCGATATTCGTGATTTGGCCGAATTTATTGTGGCTAAGCACCGTAGCGGCTCGGTGGATGACATTGAGCTTCGTTTTCGCAAACGTTTTGCGCGTTTCGAAAACATGCACGAAGACCAGCCCGTTACCAGCCTCGCTTCCGTGGGGTCATCGCTGAACGGTGGTGCAGCCGTGCCTGTGGGCTCGGCTCCATCCGCCGGGGTGATGTCATCGCCCACCTCTCCGTCCGGTCCGGCCATAGGAGGAAATGACCCCCTTGGCGGACCTATTCCCGACGCAGACTTTTAAGAGACGTATAGTCCGAATGCACTAAGTGTATAGAGTCATTAAAAGGCCCTAATTTCGGCGACACCAACGAATACACCATCAATCTCATAATACACCAATGAATAAGCGTAGTCTTGTATCAATCTCCGACATCGGCCGAGACGAGATTTTGACATTGCTGGAACAGGCCGCGTGCTTTGAACGTAATCCTAACCGGCGACTGCTGGAAGGTCGTGTCGTGGCCACGTTGTTTTTTGAGCCTTCCACGCGCACGCGTCTTAGCTTCGAGACCGCCGTCAATCGTCTTGGCGGACGTGTCATCGGGTTCAGCGATGCAGCCAACACCTCCACCTCCAAGGGCGAGACTCTCAAGGATACCATCAAGATGGTGTCCAATTATGTCGACTTGATTATTATGCGCCATCACCTCGAAGGGGCGGCGCGTTATGCTTCCGAAGTCACGGATGTCCCCGTCATCAATGCCGGTGACGGTGCCAACCAGCATCCTTCGCAGACCATGCTCGACCTCTATTCCATATACAAGACCCAAGGACGTCTTGACAACCTCGACATAACACTTGTGGGTGACCTCAAATATGGACGTACCGTCCATTCGTTACTCCAAGCTATGCGGTGGTTTGGCAGCCGTTTTCGCTTTGTGGCTTGTCCCGAATTGCAGATGCCGCCGCAGTATACCGAATTCTGCCGCACCAACGGCATACGCTATAGCGAACATGTCGAATTCTCTCCCTCGGTGATACAGGGCAGTGATATTATCTATATGACACGCGTCCAGCGCGAACGCTTCACCGACATCATGGAATACGAGCGTGTCAAAAACTACTATACGCTCAAAGCCTCAATGCTTGAAGGGGCGCGTCCGAACATGCGCATATTGCACCCGCTGCCGCGAGTGGGCGAGATAGACCGCGACGTCGACGACAATCCCCATGCCTATTACTTTGAGCAGGCCCGCAATGGCCTATATGCTCGCCAGGCTATCATTTGCCGGGCTCTCGGCATAAATCCCGCCGACATCTGAATATCGACTCTCATACACAGAACATATTATGACTTGTGATAAAAAAGAACTCGCCGTAGCCGCTCTGCGCAACGGCACTGTCATCGACCATATACCGTCGGCCGCACTCTTCAAGGCCGTGCGCGTGCTCGGCGTTGAGTCTATGGACAAATACGTCACCATAGGCTACAACTTGCAAAGCAGCAAGCTCGGTCGTAAAGGCATCATCAAAGTTGCTGACGTCGAATTTTCTCAGGATGAATTGGACCGTATAGCGCTGTTTGCGCCCACGGCAGTAGTAAATATTATACGCGACTACGAGGTGGTAGAAAAACGTCCGGTCACTCTTTCGGACGATATTGTGGGTATTGTACGTTGCGCCAACCCCAAATGTATCACCAACAACGAGCCCATGGACACCCATTTCCATGTGGTATCGCGCGACCCGGTAGTCATCAGTTGCCACTATTGCACCTGTAGCGTCGCAGGCAAGGACGCACATATACTGTGAAACAGGTTTGGCGAGCCGGGACTATGCTCAATCCCGTGCCCGTGGTACTTGTCAGCTGTGGCGGTGCCGACCGAGACAATCTCTTTACCGTAGCTTGGATCGGGACGATATGTTCCGATCCGGCGATGCTTTCCATTTCGGTGCGCCCCAGTCGTTACTCCTATGGCCTTATTAAGAAGAGCATGGAGTTTACAGTCAATCTGACCACTGCCGATATGGCAAGAGCCACGGACTACTGCGGCGTGCGTTCCGGGCGCGACCTGGACAAATGGGCGGCGTGCTCGCTCACACGAGCTCCGGGCGTGGCTGTGGCATGTCCCTGCGTGGTTGAGAGCCCCGTGAGTATAGAATGTCGTGTGCGCGACATCATGCATCTTGGTACGCACGACTTGTTCATTGCCGAGGTGCTGGACGTTTTGGCCGATGACGCCTATATCGACCCGGCCACCGGGGCTTTGGATTTGGAGCGCATCGAAATGCTTGTCTACTGCCACGGCAAGTACTATGCCATGGGCCGTAATCTCGGTTTCTTCGGCTTTTCGGTCAAAAAGAAAAAATGAGTCGCACACAATCACCACGTACACAATCGCCACAAGCCAAAGTGGAGGACAGTGCACGGCGTCTTTCTAACGTCGTGACGGCTAAGGACGATTCCACATCCTCCAAGGTCAAAAGCGCAGAAATGCGGCCATTACAGCTTTTGGCTCCGGCACGTGATGCCGATACCGCTATTGTTGCCATAGATCATGGTGCCGATGCCGTGTATATGGGGGCACCTTCGCATGGTGCAAGAGCTGCGGCGGCCAACAGCATAGAAGACATTCACCGCGCCTGTCAATATGCGCACCGATATGGCGCCTGCATCTATGTGACAGTCAACACCATAATCTATGACGATGAACTTGACGATGTACGCCGCATGGTGTGGGATTTATACCATGCCGGCGTAGACGCTCTCATAGTGCAAGATATGTCGTTGTTGCGCATGGATTTGCCACCCATAGCCCTGCACGCCAGTACACAGTGCGACATACGCACGCCGCAGAAGGCACGCTTCCTGGCCCGAGCCGGATTCGGGCAGATAGTGCTACCGCGCGAATTGTCTTTGGATGACATTCGCCGCTACGCCGAGGAGGTGCCGCGCGGTACTTCCCTCGAGGCCTTTGTACACGGAGCGTTGTGTGTGTGCTACAGCGGAGACTGTCGTGCCAGTCTCGTTGCCGGTGGGCGTAGTGCCAACCGAGGTTGCTGCGCCCAAATGTGTCGCCTGCCTTATGACTTGGTAGACGCCGAGGGCGATGTCCTTGTACATGGGCGACACCTGTTGTCGCTGCGCGACTTAAACCGCATGGGCGACCTCGCTGCCATGGCCGATGCCGGCATCTCATCGTTCAAAATCGAGGGGCGACTCAAGAGCGCATCTTACGTGGCCAATGTGACGGCCGCCTATTCACAGGCCTTAGACGCTGTTATAGCCTCCTCATGTGGCCGCTATCGTCGCGCTTCGGCCGGGATTTCAGTGCCGACTTTCAATCCCGATGTGGCACGTACATTCAATCGTGGGTTTACGCGATACTTTATCGACGGCACCATGCCCGGCAAAGGCGAGATGGCCTCGTGGGACACTCCTAAATCTGTGGGTGTGCCCGTGGCACGTGTTGTCGGAGGACGCGGCCCAGGCATACGTGTGCATGTAGATGCAGCCCTTGCCAACGGTGACGGACTTGGATACTTTGACAGCAACCGCGAATACCGCGGTTTCCGTGTCAATCGTGTCAGTGCAGATTTGTCGACGATTTTTCCCGCCGGAGCCGTCGAACCGCTACGTGTAGGCACGGTGCTATATCGCAATTACGACAAAGCCTTTGAAGACGCACTTGCTCGCGGTGCCGAGCGACGCATACCTATCACCATGTCACTGCGCCGCATCGATGACAATCGTATTGCCCTGGACGTGAATGACAGCGGAAGGTCGGCATCAATTACCGCAGTCCTTGACGGAGTGCCGAGTCGGCAGGCTCGCACGCCGCAAGATGTTGTTCGTGCTTCGATTCTTACACGTCTTGGCGATACGATATACACACTTGTGGGCTTGGAAGATACCATAAAACCCGACGAATTTGTGCCGGCCAAAACCCTCACGACATTACGTCGTCAAGCCCTCGAGATGTTGGACCGCGATGCGGCTGTTGTTCGTACCATTGAGTCACGCCATGCCGATACGGCAGCTGCCGATGCTTTGGCGGGTAGAGACTTGACGTTTCATGATAATGTGGCCAATGCTCAGGCACGTGATTTCTACATGGCTCATGGTGCCGCTAAAATAGCACCTGCCATGGAGGTAGATAAGCCTGACGGCACACGTCCGGTACGAGTAATGACTTGTCGTTACTGCTTACGCCGCGAAATGGGCGCATGTCTGCGCACGCCGCAGGGAGCACAATTACCCAACCGGCTGTATCTACGTCCGATTTCCGAGACGGTCTCCGCTTCGGTTGGACTGCTACGCCTGACCTTTGACTGTGCCGCATGCCGTATGCACGTGGATGCTATGCCGAAGTCCGAACGCTGAGTTCTGCATTGCGGCTTTCTATCTGCGGCATAAAGACCTAATAAGAATTTGTACAATACATCGATGCGTCGTGGGTGTTGCCCTTTACGGCGGAAAAACGTATCTTTGCATCCGAATACAAACATTCGACCGAAGATGCAAAAAACAAAAAGATACATATCGTTGAAACATAATGCGATACGCATAAGTATCGCTGCATGCTTTGTAGGCCTCTGGACTGTCGTCCAAGGTGCGTCCGTACCAACTCAGGACGTGTCTGCGAAACCTGCCGATGCTTCGCGACAAGCTGTTGGCCTTGTGCTAAGCGGCGGCGGTGCAAAAGGTATAGCCCATATAGGTGTGATACAGGCGTTAGAGGAAAACGATATACCGATAGACTATGTGTCCGGCACCAGTATGGGTGCCATCGTCGGCGGTCTGTATGCAGCCGGATATACGCCGCAAGAAATGATGGAACTGCTCACGAGTCCCGGATTCTCATATTGGAGTTCGGGAAAGACCGATCCGGCATACGTCTATTACTTCAGTCGAGACGAGCCGACATCGTCCATGCTTACCATTCCTGTGGCGCCCGGCGATAGCACGGCACGTCACTCTTCGGTGGCAGCTTCGCTTATTTCGCCGCTGCCTATGAACTTCGCTTTCATGGAATTGTTTGCACCATATACAGCGCAATGCGGTGGCAATTTCGATCGATTGTTTGTTCCCTTCCGTTGTGTAGCTTCGGATGTGGAAGCTCAGTGCAAGGTGGTACACTCGGACGGCAGCCTCGGTGACGCCATACGCACGTCCATGACTTTCCCTATTGTTTTTCAACCCATACGCGTGGACGGACGGCTGTTGTACGATGGAGGTATATTCGACAACTTTCCTGTGGACGTCATGAGTGCCGACTTTGCTCCTGATATTATATTGGGCGTGGATGTCTCCACTCCCGCCTCCGGTCCACAAACTTCGCTCATGGACCAAATAGACAAGCTGGTAATGCACCGACAGGATTATTCCATGGACCCGGCACGCGGCATCAAGGTTAAAGTTGATTTACACAATTTCGGGCTTTTGGATTGGGAGAATGCCCGGCAGATATACCGTATAGGTTACGACACGACCATGTCCATGATGGACTCGATTAAGGGACGCATACATACGCGTGTCCCGTCAGTGGCGCGTCAGACCAGACGCACGGCCTTCAAAGCCGCCACTCCTGAGTTGCGTTTTGACAGCATCAGCGTCAATGGTGGCACTCCGCGCCAAAACGCGTATATCGAATACGTATTCCACGGTCGCAGTCACGAGGGAACAACTTCTGACACCATAAGTGTCGATCGTGCCCGTGAGGCCTTTTACCGGGCGATTTCGCCCGGACGCTTGCGTGACTTGTCGCCGCATGCAGTCTACAACGACAGTACCGGGCTTTTTGCTATGGATCTTCGGGCCGCTGTACGCAATAATATCAATATCGGGGTAGGGGGCTATCTGACATCTTCGACCAATAATTACATCTTTGCCGAGATAGATTACAAGACCATGAGCTATTCGGGCGTCAACGCCGGACTGGACGCTTGGCTTGGCCAGAGTTACCTTGCGGCGCAAGCCAAGGCCTCGCTGGTGCTTAAAAGTGCTGTGCCTTCGTCTTTGGGGTTGGATGCCGTGGTTTCGCGCAGCAAGTATTACGAAAGTGAGCACTTATTCTACCAGACAGATGCTCCGACATTCAATATCCATAGCGAGTATATGGCACGCCTGCATTGGGATTTTGCAGCAACGCGCCGCGGACGCTTGAGTCTCGGGGTCGGTTATGGCTATTTACGTTCCTCCTTCTATCGCAATATGCTTCGACAGGGTTCGGGCGTGGGTAGCTATATGGACGATATAGGCCGGGACCGCTCCACTTACAGCTTGGGTCAGGCGCTGATACGTTTTACCGCCAACTCTTTGGACAATATACAATTCCCCACAGATGGCAGTTCGTACGATCTGTGTGCTATGGGAGTGCTTGGCCGCCAATGGTATGACAGTCATGACGGAATACTGGGTTACGGAGAACGTGAGACTTCGCCTCAGTGGTTGCAATTGGGTGTACGTACGGCCAATTATTGGTCCTTGGGGCGGCATGTCTCGCTGGGCTTGACAAGTGACTTATTGCTGTCCACGCGTAAGCTTTCAGGCGTTTACAGCGCCGACATAGCAGATGCTCCGTCCTTTGTGCCTACAGCCGCTACAGCCGGAGTGTTTAATCCCACACTGCGTGCCACATCTTACTTGGCTGCCGGATTGGTGCCGGTCTACAAGGTCAATAGCGCCCTATCGGCACGTGTCGTGGCCAACGTTTTTGCCCCCTTGCGTCCCATCGAGCAAACCGACATAGGCACTCTTGGAGATGGTCTGGGCTCGCGTCAGGGCGGATGGTTCGATGGAATACAGTTTTTTGGTGAAGCGCAAGTGTCTTATGCGCTGCCTTTTGCTACCATTGCAGGATATGCCAATTATGTTACCGGTGATGGTGCCAAGAGATGGAACGTCGGGCTCAGCTTTGGTTTCTACCTTCCGGCGCCTACTTTTCTGCGATAATGAATACACCCTATATCGGTCGGATTATGTACGCCCTAATCCGGCGAAACGGACAAGCGAGTAATATAGCATAATTCATTGATATTCATAAAAACCATGCCTATGGATGAAATTTATATGCGACGTGCGCTCGAGTTGGCCGCCCTCGGATGCGGTTACGTCTCGCCTAATCCTATGGTTGGCGCTGTTATTGTCGGTCCTGACGGACGCGTTATAGGCGAAGGCTGGCATCGCCGTTACGGCGGTTGGCATGCCGAAGTTAATGCAGTGTCCTCGGTGCGTCCAAGTGACGAACACTTATTGGAAAAGTCTACCATTTATGTCACCCTTGAGCCATGTTCCCATTACGGGAAAACGCCTCCATGTGCCGAGTTGCTGGTGCGCAAACGATTCCATCGAGTAGTCTTGGGAACCATTGACCCATTTGCCAAAGTTCGCGGCCGTGGCATAGCCATGCTGCGCGATGCTGGTATCGAAGTGCGTATAGGTGTGCTTGAGCCTGAATGTCGCGCTCTCAATGCGCATTTTTTTACTGCTCACGAGAACGGACGTCCCTATATTACGCTCAAATGGGCGCAAAGTGCCGACGGATATATCGGATTGGCCGACGGAAGCCCCATAAGATTATCCACGCCGCTGACCTCGGTGTTGGTGCATCGCCAACGTTCTCTGCACGATGCCATACTTGTAGGTAGTGGTACAATGCTCTCAGACCATCCGCGCCTGGATGTGCGCTTGTGGGGAGGGAACAATCCGAAGCCTTTGGTATGGGATCGCATAGGACGCCTAAGCAAAAACGATTTGTCGTGTACAACCGAGCCGGTAGAGGTCTGCCGTGATGCCTCGGTAGACGAGTTGTTGGCGCGGCTGTACTGCGAAGGCATTACATCGCTCTTGGTCGAGGGAGGGGCAAGTGTGCTTGCTTCGTTCATTGCGAACAATACATGGGATGCGGCCCGTGTCGAAATAGCTACAGACGTTATTTTGGCCGACAATGGCGGTGCTTGCGCACCGCATATTGAAGTTGAGCCCACTATTGTACGAGCCTATGGCGCCAATCGAATATTATGGCATATTCAAGGACTCTATTAGTGTTCGTGTGCGCGTTAAAAACCTATAAAAACGGCTCTCTCGGTGCTGTTTTGCCGTTGTAAGGTTGTGGGTGTGGGCGTAAAATGATAACTTTGCAAGTTAGAAAACAAAAGAATACTACGCATGCACAAACCACTGCACTACATACTGCTTGCAGCCGCTGCCGTCGGCATTGCCGCCTGCAACAGCGAAGCCGAAGAGAATCCCGATGCTCCGGCATACTCCTCGGCCACTGTTACCGAATTCAAACTCTACGAAGATTCCAAGATTTTGCCCAATTTGGATTCGGTATATTTCTCCATAGACTTGGCCAATGCATTGATATACAATGCAGACTCACTGCCTTATGGCACTCCGCTCAACAAACTTCGTCCGATGATTACGACCGGCGGCGCGTCCGTGGCCGAGTTGCACGTTCCGCGTGTCGGCACCACCGACACGGTCATAGACTACATCAAACATACAGGAGATACCGTGGATTTCAGCAATGGTCCGGTACGCCTGCGTCTTGTTTCCGTGGACGGTAGCTTCGAACGCTCGTACACAATAAAAATCAACGTTCATGCGGTCAAGAGTGACTCGTTGGTGTGGACACGCGCTGAGGTCGGCAACCTGCCCTCGCGTTATGCCGTGCCTAATGACGGCAATGCTGCCGCCACTGCCTCGGCCATCTACTGCCTCACCGAATATCAGGGCTCATATTGCTTGGCCAAGGCGGTCAATCCGGCCGATACATGGCAGTATATAACCCCGAATTTCACATTTAAGCCTGTAATAAGCACCTTCAGTGCCGGCGATGACGCCCTTTACGTTCTCGACGAAGAAGGCAACCTATACACCAGCGCCGACGGCGCATCTTGGAAAGCCACAGCCCAACGATGGTTCAGTATTTATGGCAATTACGGTAAAGTACTGATGGGTTGTGTACTCGATGGTGGCAAGTACTACCATGCGTACTATCCTGCTGACGGGCGTCCCAAGACACAATTGGAGGATGGATTTCCCGTGCGCGGTGCCTCCCAGACTATCAATTACACATATGATTGGGCCTCCACGCCATTGGTGTTGCTTACCGGCGGACGTCGTGCCGACGGAGTGCTCAGCGCCGACACTTGGGGCTATGACGGACAGTCATGGGCCAAGCTCAGCCATCGTCCACTGCGTTACGGCATCGAAGACCCTGTGGTGGTACCATATTTCGTGACAGCCGTAGACACTACCACATGGCTCATAGACAAGCAGTCGGTGCTGCTGGCCATGATGGGCCGCCGCTCCGATGGAACACTAAATGACACGGTGTTTGTGTCGCATGACTTCGGGATGCACTGGGACAAGGCCGACCAATTGCAACAGATAGACAAGAACACTTTGCCGCTGCGTTATGACGCCCGTGGTTTTGTGTATTCATCGACTTTGGGCATCACTTCGGCCGCTGCACTTAATTGGCGACTCCTTGCCACCCCGGCAGTGTCGCCTATGCTTATCCCGATGGTGTCGCGTGAGGCTTCGCCTATGGCGACCAAGCCTGTCAGCACCTGGGAGTGTCCCTATATATATATATTCGGGGGCAAGAACGCTTACGGCAACTTGTACAACACCGTATGGCGTGGCACTATAATGCGCTTCACTTTCAAACCGCTGCAATAAATGACTGTGGAGAAGCGTCAATATAAACCACTATGTCGTTCGTGGCGGTGGTACCGGGTAATATGCTCGGCCATTGTCGTTGTATGCCTGGCTACAGCCACGGCACACGCTCAGGAGACTCCATACAAATTCAGTGCCGGCATAGCCGTCGGCATGAGCGGATATCTGGGTGACGCCTCCACTAATCTTCTCAAGCATCCCGGATTTACGGCTTCGGGCATATTTGCCTATCAATATGACAGCCGTTGGAATTTCGTTGGTCGCTTGGGAATACAAACTCTCAGTGGCGATATATCGGGTATGGACAATGTGCTGCCTGCCGGAGCTACGTATTCCTTTAAAAGCCAGGTGTATGATCTCGAAGGCAATGTCGAATTCAATTTCTTCAGCTACGGAATAGGAGAAACTTACAAGAAACTGAAGAGATGGACTCCGTATCTTAGCCTCGGCGTGGGTCTGTGCATGGCCTGTAGCGATGGATATACAGCCTGGGCGCCCACGCTACCTATGGGCTTCGGTGTCCGTTACAAGGTCAGCGAGCGGTGGAATCTGAGTGCGTCATTCGTAATGATCAAGGCTTTCGGCGACCACGTGGATGGAAAAGAACTTACGGACTTACACCATATTAAATCATCTTTTGTTAAGAACAACGACTGGTACTCGCGATTTCAGATAGGCGTCACCTACGAATTCGGACGACGCTGCGAGACATGCCATTATGTCGATTGACCAAATAGATACAGCAATGACCACCACAGCCACCAATACACTGCCCCGACACGTGGCCGTCATCATGGACGGCAACGGCCGATGGGCGTTGGCACAAGGACTTGACCGTTCGGCAGGCCATGTCGAGGGTGTTGCCACGGTACACCGCATCACGCAGGCAGCCTCGGATATGGGCATCAAGTTCCTGACGCTGTACACTTTCAGTACCGAGAATTGGAATCGTCCGCCCGAGGAAGTGGGCATGCTCATTCATCTGATAGTTACAGCTATCGAGCAAGAAACCCCCGAATTGATACGAAACAACGTGCGCTTGCGTCTTATAGGAGACCGCGGCCGCATTCCGGCATTTGCCATGGAGCGGCTGGACAAGTGTATGGCCGATACAGAAGCGTGCACAGGACTCACGGTTATCCTGGCCATCAGCTACTCATCGCGTTGGGAAATAGCCCGGGCAGCACGACGTATAGCGGTAGATGCCGCTGCCGGGACGCTGGATGCGCCTTCGGTCAACGAGGAAACCATTGGGGCGTATTTGGCCACGGCCCAGTATCCCGACCCGGACATCGTCATACGCACCGGCGGAGACATGCGCTTGAGCAATTTCCTGCTGTGGCAGGCCGCTTATGCCGAGATTTTTGTGACCGATACGTATTGGCCGGCTTTCACCACGGCCGAGTTCAAAGAAATTATACACAAGTATATGCTGCGCGAGCGTCGCTTCGGCCTTACCGGAGAACAGGCCCGCAGGACATCGACCGCACACGACAATATCACTGACGCGGACGCCTTGGACGCCCAAGTCGCAAACATATAACAAGCAACAACATAAGGTATACAGCATCCATACACATATATGCGCAAGATCCTTCTGACACTTCTACTGGCACTGGCTTCCGCTATGGCTTGCCCATCAGCTTCAGGCCGGTCCGCGACCATAAGCACTGACACTATATTCAACCCCACAGTTGTTTTCAGCGCCATGCCGCGCACCTACGAAATCGCTGACATCAAGGTTACCGGAGCACCGGCATATGACGACTTTATAGTCCTCGGATATGCAGGTATCAAGGTAGGCGACCGGCTCGAAATACCCGGCAACGACCTAAGCAATGCTATCAAACGCCTTATGCGACAAGGCCTCTTTGCACAGGCTCGCGTCAAGGTCCTCAAAACCTGTGGCGACAAGGCTTGGCTCGAATTGGAGCTGCGCACACAGCCACGCATTTCCGAAATCAACTATATCGGAATGAAAAAAGGCGAGCGCGAAGACCTTCAAAAGATGCTGCAGCTGATGAAGGGCAACCAAATAACACAAAACATCGTCAATCGCGTTGAACGCATTACGCGTAAATACTTTGCCGACAAGGGCTTCGGAAATGCTAAAGTTGCCGTTACGCTCCACGAAGATCTCAGCAACCGCGACCAGATGATAGTAGATATATCAGTGGATAAGCGTAGCAAGGTCAAGGTACACAAAATCTACATTACCGGCAACAGTGTGTTGTCCTCCAATCAGATACAGCGTGCCATGAAAAAAACCAACGAGAAAAATAAGTTGGTCAACCTCTTCCGCCAAAAGAAATTCGTCGAGCAGGACTACCGCGATGACCTCAATCGTATTATCGAAAAGTATAACGAAAAAGGTTATCGTGATGCTGTCATCGTGAGTGATAGCGTTGTGCCTTATAACGAAAAACTTGTAGACGTCTATATCAATGTTGACGAAGGCAAAAAATACTACATCAAGGATATCAATTGGGTAGGCAATACAGTGTATCCCAATGCTGTACTCAACAGCGTCCTTGGTATGCAGCCCGGAGATGTCTACAACCAAAAGTACATGAACAAGCGACTGAGTGCTGATGATGATGCAGTCAACTCGCTGTACATGGACAACGGATATCTCTTCTTCCAGCTCGTACCTATCGAAAAAGATATTGACGGTGATAGTATTTCGTTGGAAATGCGCGTTATGGAAGGCCCCCAAGCCCGTATCAACAACGTAGTAATCAATGGCAATGATCGTCTTTATGAGAAAGTTGTGCGCCGCGAGTTGCGCGTCAAGCCCGGCGAATTGTTCAGCAAGTCCGACCTTATGCGCTCGTTGCGTGAAATAGCCCAAACCGGCCACTTCAACCCCGAAAATATGGCGCCGGACATTCAGCCCAACGAGGAAAACGGCACTGTCGATGTTATTCTCAATCTCGAGTCCAAGGCCAATGACCAAATTGAATTCTCCATGGGCTGGGGACAGACCGGCATTATCGGCAAACTTTCGCTTAAATTTACCAACTTCTCTATTAAAAACCTGCTGCACCCCAGCACATACAAGGGTGTCATCCCACAGGGCGAGGGACAGACCTTCACTATAAGTGCACAGACCAACGCCCGTTACTATCAGGCCTATTCGCTGTCATTCCTTGACCCGTGGTTTGGAGGCAAGCGACCCAATTCGCTACAAGTATCCGCATATTATAGCCGTCAGACCGGTGTCAACTCCTCATACTACAATAGCCAGTGGCAAAATGCCTACAGCTACCTTGGTTCAAGCGGGTATTACGACTACAATTATAACTACCAGAACGCTTACGACCCTAATAAGGTCCTGCAAATGGTAGGCGTAAACATCGGTTTCGGCAAACGTCTCAACTGGCCTGACGACTACTTCACTTTTACCGCCGAATTGGGCTACAACTGGTACTACCTCAAAAACTGGGAATATCTGTATTATATGAACAACGGCACATCCAATGCCATAGTTCTTGGCCTGACACTGGCCCGTTCGTCCATAGACAATCCATTGTATACGCGTAGCGGTTCGTCATTCTCGCTTAACTTACAGTTGACACCTCCCGCATCGCTTTTCTCCGGACATAAGGACTGGGAAAAACTTTCCAAGGAGAATACCACGGCCTCCAAGAAGGAGCTGTACCGCTGGATAGAATACTGGAAGCTGCGTTTCAAGTCGCGAACATATACCCCGCTGGCTAATGCCAACGGCACTTGGACTCCAGTATTAATGACACGTGCCGACATAGGCCTGTTGGGTAGCTACAACAAATGGCTTAAAACGCCATTCGAGACCTTCTATGTAGGCGGTGACGGTATGTCCGGTAGTTACACCTATGCCACCGAGACCATAGCTCTGCGCGGATATGACAATGGTCAGTTCACTCCATATCGCAGTGAAGGCTACGCATACACACGCTTCGGAGTCGAACTTCATTTCCCGCTCATGCTTCAGCCTACCACCACAATTTATGCCTTGGCCTTTGCCGAGGCCGGTAACGCCTGGACATCAGTTAAAGACTTCAATCCATTCACGCTCAAACGCAGCGCCGGTGTCGGTGTTCGCATATTCCTGCCGATGGTGGGTATGATGGGTATAGACTGGGCCTACGGCTTTGACAAAGTCTTCGGTGAACGCGGCGGAAGCCACTTCCACTTTATCCTGGGACAAGAATTCTAACGAGACATACGCGTTGCCACTAAACCTTATGGCACATATGGTGTCTAAAAGACATACAAGCAATCAATTCGTAAGACAATGAAACGAACACTCTTGACATTACTCGTAATCGCAGCCGCCACCTTGGGCGCTTCTGCGCAGAAGTTTGCACTCATTGATATGGAGTACATTTTAAAAAATGTGCCCTCCTACGAGATGGCAAACGAACAACTTAACCAACTGTCACAACGTTGGCAGAAAGAAATCGAAAACAAAAGTAAGGAGGCCGAAAACCTCTATCAATCATACTTGGCAGACAAGGTGTTCCTGACAGAGGAACAGGTCAAGAAACGTGAAGAGGAAATTGTGGCCAAGGAAAAAGAAGTTACCGAACTACGCTACAAGTACTTCGGCCCGCAAGGTGAACTGGAGAAAAAGCGCGAAAGCTTGCTCAAGCCTATACAGGATGATATATACAATGCCGTCAAAAAATTGGCTCAGGAACGCGGCTTTCAGGCGATATTTGATCGTGCATCATCTTCTAACATTATATACGCCTCGCCCCAAATAGACGTCAGCAACGATGTGCTGGCCAAAATGGGCTACGCAACGGCCAAATAGCCTTGGCGCGGACCGACCAATTTTACGGGCCAATCAAATAGATAATTAGTAATAAAAATACTTATAACCACTACAAAACATCATGATTAAAAAAATCGCAATCGCTTTGGCCGCAGTAGCCATTGCCCTTCCCGCTGCCGCCCAAAAGTTTGGTGTGGTAGACGCTAACAGCATTTTTACCGCAATGCCCGAGACAACGGCAGCCAATAATCAGCTCAACGAGGCCAGCAAAAAATACGAGGACGAGTTCAAGAAACTGCAGGACGAGTTCAATAAACAGTTTGGCGAGTACCAGCAGCTGGCTGCCGATACCCCGGCAGCAATCAAGGAACGTCGCGAAAAAGAACTCCAGGAACTTGATCAGAAGATGCAACAGTTCCGTCAGACAGCACAGCAGGATCTGCAGAAACAGCAACAGACCCTCTTGGCTCCCATCGAGACAAAAATCCATGAAGCCATTAAAGTCGTAGGGCAGGAAGGCGGATATACGTTCATTTTTCAACAGGAACTGCCCGTATACGTTGGCGCCGATGTCAAGGATATCACTGCTGATGTTAAGGCCAAATTGGGCGTGAAGTAACACTTCCCCATCAAAGGTAATACAGTTGAGCGCTGGCGCCTTAAGGCGTCGGCGCTCTGTCGTTTGTCGTGTCGTTACGGAGCAAATGTTGTCCTCGACGGATTGCTATTGAAGGGTAGGAATGTCGTATATCGGGGTGTCGGGAAAGTGACGCGCGACATATCGTCCGATGAAAGCGCGTGTGTCCTCGGCGATAAGTCGGTCGGTAGAATCCAGGAAGGTGTTGTAGAGCACGCAGTGCAGTTGCAGGCCGCGTGAAGCTATGGCTTCGAACGACAATATTGTGTGGTTGATGGATCCCAGTCGGCTGTTAGTGACCAATGCTACGGGCAGACGTCGCGTGACAGCATAGTCTATGGCCATGAAGTCGTCTGTGATAGGCACCATCAGGCCCCCGGCACCCTCGATGAGCACGATGTCATAGCGTCGTTCAAGCTCAACGCGTGCCGTATCAATGCGGTCCAGAGGAATGGGACGGTCTCCATCGAGGCGTGCTGCCAGTTGCGCCGATGCCGGGAAGGAATATATCACAGGAGCGGTAAGACCTTCGTCGTCTTCGGGCAGCATCCCGGTGCCGCTGAGACGGCGATGGGCATCGATATCTTCGCTGTGGCCTACATTGCCGGTCTGTATGAATTTTTGGCTGATGGCGCGTATGCCTTTCGATGCATATCGGCGCAGCAGCCATGCGGTGGCGTATGTTTTGCCTGCATCGGTGTCGATGCCGCTTACAAATATACTTGTTCCCATAGTGAAAAAGATGCGTGTGTGTAGTAGTGTCAAATGCTCATCTACGCAATTCATCGTGTGTTGCGGCGCAGGCCTGCAGAAAAAACGAGATTGCGAGTTTATTTGAGTACAAAAGTACTAAAATCCCGTCATTTCCGGCGTCTAAAACAGGGCTGTTTTTCATCGGATTTTGATGTATTAGGATATATTTGTACCTTTGTGTGGTGCAAACGGGCGCTCTCGGGCTCTTGTGACACCCGGCACTATTCGAACAATGACAGACAAAAACACGCATCCAAACAACAAGGTGCAAGGCCTGGCCAAGCGGCTGTGGAAACAGCACCCCATTTTGAGCAACGCAATATTGATGGTTGTTGCCATTCCTGTGATGGTGTACATAGGCCTGCTTTTCGTGGACTTGTGGACACATCATGGAGCCAAGACGGTGGTTCCCAATGTCAAAGATTTGATATATAACGAGGCTATGGCGGTTTTGGACGAGGCCGACTTACAGACGGTCATAGGAGACAGCATCTATGACTTGAGCAAGCGTCCGGGCCAGGTGGTAGATGTCTATCCGAAGCCCGGGGCCGTTGTTAAGCCCGGACGTGAGGTCTATTTGACCATTGTGTCCTTCTCACCACAGCAATTTGTGCTGGATGTGCCCTTGACCGACACCTCGAGCAAGCAAGCCGTGTCCTACCTTAAGTCGCACGGTATACGCAATATACATTTGGTCTTGGTGCCAAGCGATTACGAAGATCTTGTGCTGTCCATCAAGGCGGACGGCAAGCCTATCAGACTTGGAGACAAAATACCGGTGACAGCCACCATAGTTCTGGAGGTAGGTAAGGCGGCAAATCCCGTATACGAAACCATAGACGATGCCGTCAATGCCGTATTATCTGATAGTGCCGATACACATAGTTCGGAAGAACCGGAAGAACCGGACGACTCACCCTCGATGTTCGACTGATCCATGGCCGACGTTGATATGGCCGACACCGGAGGCATATTTCGCCCTATAGACGCCTTGGCCGGGAATGCCCCCGGCTTGGAGGATGACGATGTCCTTGACGAAGATATTGACGAGGACGGCGGAGAAGGCGGCGATGCACCAGGCTTGCAGCCGGGCGGAATGTATGAGCATTTCCGTTTTGTAGCTGACAAGGGTCAGCAATTGGTACGCATAGACAAATTTTTGGTGCTGCGCATGGAGCATGCCTCGCGCAATCGTATACAGATGGCTGCCGATGCCGGGTGTATATGGGTCAATGGACGCCCCGTTAAGTCCAATTACCGCATCAAACCTCTGGATGTTGTACAGATAGTCATGGATCGTCCTCGTCACACTTTCGAGATTGTGGCACAGGATATTCCGTTGGATATCGTGTACGAGGATAATGCCGTGCTTGTCGTCAATAAGCCGGCAGGCATGGTTGTGCATCCGGGACATGGCAATTACGACGGCACACTGGTCAATGCCTTGGCATGGCATTTCCGCAACATCCCGGGATACGATGCCTCTGACCCGCGCATGGGGCTTGTACATCGTATTGATAAGGACACCTCGGGACTGTTGGTGGTGGCCAAGACACCCGATGCCAAGACGGCTCTCGGTCGCCAGTTTTTTGCCAAAACCACGCGGCGCGAATACGTGGCCGTGGTATGGGGCGTGCCCTCGCCGCCGGATGGAACTGTAGATACCTACATAGGCCGCAATGTGCGCGATCGCCTACAAATGGCCGTGACTGATGCCGAACATGGCAAGCATGCCGTCACGCATTACCATACCCTTGAAGACCTTGGATATGTCTCGGTGGTGCGTTGTGTCCTCGAAACAGGTCGCACGCACCAAATACGTGTACACATGAAACATTTGGGACACCCACTGTTTAATGATGCACGCTATGGGGGCGACCAAATACTGCGTGGACTTCGTTCGGCGTCATACAATCACTTCATTGCTAACTGCATGGAAATATGCCCGAGGCAGGCGCTCCATGCACGTACACTGGGTTTTGTGCATCCGGTGACATTTCAGCCGATGTTCTTCGAGTCGCCCATGCCCGATGATATATCCGCATTGATACAGAAATGGCGAAAGCGCAACATCTCCGGTGAATAATAGGGCTTCGACTCCGATTCATAAATCAATGGTATTTATAATCGCTACAAATATTCATATCTATAAATATACAATTTAAACTGCTCATGATAGTATACTATCGCGATTGACATATTTTTTGTATTTTTGCAAACGGAAACTTACCTGACGGATATGAAGGAAAAGCAACACCTTGAGCAAGAACAGACGATGACGCAGCGGTTGACGCCGCAGCAGGTACAATATGTAAGGATGCTTGAGATGACTGCTCCCGAGATTGAGGAAAAGGTACGCCGAGAGGTCGATGACAATCCGGCGTTGTCTGCCGGTGACCCGGACGAAGGTGCTGAAGGTCATGACGATGCGAACGCCGGCGAAGACGCCGGCGGCGATGGCGAAGGCTCGAATGAGACTGCTGAAGAGATGCAGCGTGCCGACTATGGTTCGGATGAGGACGTACCTTTTGATGCGCCTGAGATGCCTTACCGCGCCCGCTCGGGTGGCGGCGATTCCTCGTCAACGTTTCCTATAGAGGCCAATGCGGATGTAGCCAGTCAGGCCGATTCGCTATTGGCGCAACTGGCCGAATATTCGCTTGATGATAAGGTTCGCCTTGCCGCCACTTACATTATTGGAAATATAGATGCTAATGGACGCATGTCACGGGCTTTAAGCGCCATAGCTTCGGATATCGCGATAGCCGAGGGCGTGGAAGTCTCGGAGGCGGACATGCAACGTGCCTTTGATGTGGTGCGGTCGTTGGACCCGGCGGGCATTGCCGCCACGGATTTGCGTGATTGTCTGTTGCTTCAATTGCAGCGTCGCAAGCCCAAGACCTTTGAGCTGCGTGTGGCTACCGAGATTGTGGACAAGCATTTTGACCTTCTTACGCACAAGCATTACGACCGTCTGAAGGCGCGTCTGCATGTGGATGAGGATGATATGCGTAATGCAATAGATGTCATACGTGGTTTGGATCCCAAGCCCGGAGGAACCAATGCAGGTGAGGCCCCTGATGATCGTTTGGAGCATATCACGCCCGATTTCACTGTCGAGTACTTGGGCGGAGGACGTTTCAGCGTTTCGCTCAACCAACGTTTACCGGCATTGGCTTTGGAGCAGTCCTTTGTGGCGTCTGTGCCATCGATGCCGGCCGATGCGCCTAAGATGTCGCGTGCCGATGCGAGGCGCCGCGATGCGGCATTGTTCGTGCGCCGTAAGGTGGAAGACGCCAATACATTTATCTCTATGGTTCAGCGGCGCAATGATACGTTGCTGCTAGTGATGCGCACCATAGTGTCTTTGCAGCAGCCCTTCTTTGCCGCCGGTGGCGATGAGCACCTGATACGTCCTATGATACTCAAGGATATAGGTGGAATTACCGGTATGGACCTCAGCGTAATATCGCGTGCGTGTGCAGGCAAGTACGTGGCCACGGCGCGTGGCGTATGGGCGCTGAAGATGTTCTTTAACGAACGGCCTATCGAAGACTCTGACACCTCGACGATACAGGTATTGGAAACCATGCGCTCGATTATTTCGGGCGAAGACCACAAGGCTCCGCTGAGCGATCGTCGTATTTGTGAACTCATGGCCGAACGTGGAGTGCCCATAGCACGTCGTACGGTGGCCAAGTATCGCGAACGATTGGATATTCCGGTGGCACGGTTACGCAAGAAGCCTTGACGCGGCAGCGGAGCCTGCATGGAGTGTGTAGACGATAATAGCAATTATTCTTGTGACAACGAAAAAATCTGACATATAACATACAATGGAACAGACATCGACACCCAACCGTGAACAGGCCCCGACCTCCGGCCGCGAGACGCAGAAGTCCGAGGACGCCGAGGTTGTCGGCGTGCCGCTTTCCCTGAGCCGTGCAGCACGCTATGTTTCGGCGGTATTCTCGCCGTTGCTCATTCCGACATACGCCGTGGCCATGGCCATGTGGATTACACCGCTGAATACAACTCCCGAAAATGTTCGCTTCATGGCGTGCGTGCTCGTGCTGTTTATTACCGGCGGCATACCCATGGCAATGCTGTTGACGCTGCTACGATTGGGACGCATCACCGATGTTGACATCAGCGACAGACGTCAGCGCACGCTGCCTACGCTGCTTATTTCGCTGTGCTATGTGGCTGCGGGGCTGTACATATGGCGTATAAGTGCGCCGTGGTGGATGATTATGTTTTTTGCCGCGGCTTTTGTTGTGGCTATGGTGTGCATTGCCATATCACGGTGGTGGAAAATCAGCGGCCATGCTACTGCCATCGGCGGTGTCTTGGGCATGGTTATATGGCTTGTGCTGTCGGGATTGACCGACATCGACCCCATGCCGTGGGTCACCGGTATGGTGATTGTAGCAGGCATCGTGGGTACGGCTCGCGTCATCCTTGGAGCACACGACACTTTGCAGGTATTGGCCGGATGGGTGCTGGGTGCGTTGGCCACCTATCTCATGCTTGGTATACCCGCCCCCGACGCAGTAGTGATATATCCTATTTGACAACTATATAAAGTGAATTATGCAACCGCTTATTAGTATCATCATGGGGAGCACCAGTGACCTTCCCGTAGTCAGCAAGGCTGCGGCTTTCCTTGACAGTATGTGCATACCCTTCGAGATGCACGCCTTGAGTGCCCATCGCACACCGCATCAAGTGGAGCGATTTGCCTCAGAAGCACGCTCTCGCGGCATCAAGGTCATTATTGCCGCCGCCGGCATGGCTGCTGCCTTGCCCGGCGTTATTGCGGCGCTTACGCCCGTACCTGTCATCGGGGTGCCCATTCGGTCGAGTTTGGAAGGCCGTGATGCTCTATTGTCGATTGTGCAAATGCCGCCGGGTATACCTGTCGCAACTGTCGGCATCGATGGAGCGCAGAATGCCGCTATCTTGGCCACGCAAATACTGGCGCTGTCGGATGCAGACATAGCCGATCGGTTAGATCAATGGCGCAGTTCGCTGGCTCAGAAAATAGTTAAGGCCAGTGCCGATTTGGCAGCAATCAACACATACAAATACAAGACCAATTGATATGACTCGCAATATACAGCCGATATATTACCACCGCCGTTCCACTCATAAGGTTTGCATAGGCGATGGCGGTGTCGTTGTGGGCGGCAAATCTCCTGTACTGGTGCAGACGATGACAGACACGCCTACATTGGATATTGAGGCTAGTGCTGCGCAGGTGTTACGTTTGGCGCGAGCCGGTGCCGGATTGGTGCGCCTGACAGCGCAGACCGCCCATCACGCTGCCGCCCTGGGCGATATACGTCAACAGCTGGACCTCGCAGGATGCCATGTGCCGCTGTGCGCGGATATACATTTCAACCCAAATGCGGCCTTCGAGGCGGCCAAGCATGTAGAGAAAGTGCGCATAAATCCCGGCAATTTTGCCGATCCGGGACGTACTTTTGCCAAATTGGAATATACTGACGAGGAATACGCGGCCGAGCAGCAACGCATAGCCGAGCGGCTGCGTCCGCTGCTGGCGTTGTGCCGCGAACGTAAGGTCGCCTTGCGTCTTGGCGTCAACCACGGATCGCTTTCGGACCGCATCATGTCTCGCTATGGCGATACACCCGAGGGAATGGCCGAGAGCGCCATGGAATATCTGCGCATCTGTTGTGCCGAAAATTTTGAAGATGTAGTCGTCAGCATAAAGGCCTCCAATGTGGTGGTGATGACGCATACCGTACGCTTGTTGGTGGACGCCATGGATGCCGAAGGTATGGATTTCCCGCTACACCTTGGTGTAACTGAAGCCGGCGACGGCGAGGATGCACGTGTCAAAAGCGCGGCCGGCATAGGGTCGCTGCTTGCCGATGGTATAGGTGATACCGTGCGTGTGTCGTTGAGCGAACCACCCGAATGTGAAATCCCGGTGGCGCACATACTGCTTGCGCATACGGACGCAGTGGCATGCCGCAATGCCGTAATGGGATCGAGTGCATTGTACGATTTTGGCGCTTGCGGACTTGAGCCTGTGACCGGAGATATATATGTTCATGGTGTGGACGACCCCAAGAATGCGCCGTCGACAGTATTGTCGGCCTGCGATGCTATAGAGTGGCGTCGCCGTTTGGCCGAGTATATAAACAAAGGGAACAGAGAACCGGTAATGGCTCGGCTGAATTATTCGATGTCATTGCGTGGTACGGCTTTGGCTGTTGCCGTGGCAGCCGATTTAGGCGCGTTGTTGCTCAACCCGCTGCCGCTACTGACCGGTATACAGGTTACGGCTCCCGGAGCAAGTGTTTCAGAGCTCTCGCGATTGTTACTGTCGGTGATGCAGGCATGTCGCCGCCGCATCACGCACACCGAGTACATTGCATGTCCCGGGTGTGGTCGCACACTCTTTGACTTGCGTGACACATTGGATCGTGTTCGCCGCGCCACTTCGCATTTGACCGGGCTCAAGATTGCCGTCATGGGATGCGTGGTCAATGGCCCCGGCGAAATGGCCGATGCCGATTATGGGTATGTAGGTGCTGCTGCCGGACATATTTCATTATATCGTCGTCGTGAGTGCGTCCGCCGCAACATTCCGCAGTCCGAGGCCGTACAAGCCTTGATACAACTCATCACGGAATGCGGTGACTGGAAAGAACCGAATTAAAGTGGAGTAGGGTTCTAAAGATAAAAAAACTATAAAGTCCTTAAAGTCCTTAATTTACAACGTTCACCCATAAGGTTATATTCGTTATCTCTACTTTTACGATAATTTACAAATAAATATGGTCGAACCTACATACCATACCCTTGATAACGGCCTGCGCATTGTGCATCTGCACCTTAAAGGCTGTGCCGTAGGACATTGTGGTTTTGTTGTCAATGCCGGCAGTCGTGACGAGGATCTCGTTGCCGGCGAGGGCGGATTGGCGCACTTTGTGGAGCATACCATATTCAAAGGCACGCGTCGCCGTCGTTCGTGGCATATCATCAATCGTATGGAGGCTGTGGGTGGCGAGTTGAATGCTTTCACCACAAAAGAAGACACCGTTGTATACTCGTCCTTTCCGCATGGCAATACACGCCGTGCGTTGGATTTGCTTGTAGATCTGGTGACGGCTTCGCAGTTTCCTGATGCCGAGCTTGAACGCGAACGCGAAGTTGTGCGCGACGAGATTGCCTCTTATCTGGATGTGCCCGCCGAAGCCGTTTTTGATGATTTCGAGGATATGGTTTATGCCGGCACTCCTTTGGGTCACAATATCTTGGGTACGGATGCCGGGGTGGGGGCTCTCGGTAGTGGCGATTGCCGACGATGGTTGGCACGTCATTACACGGTATCGCATATGGCACTGTTTTATGCCGGGCCGGACACGGCCGAGGCTTTTGTGCGTCTGGCTGCCCGGATGTGTTCCACTATGCCTGTGGACGACCCTTTACCTCCTACCTGTACACAGAAAGAGTTGCCCGATTTTGATGTTTCGGTACATGACGAGGTTCGCACTATAGGCAGCCACCAGGCTCATGTCGTGATAGGATGTGCTTTGCCGGTGCGCAATAGACGAAGCAAGGTGTCTATGGCGTTATTAGCCAATATATTGGGTGGACCCGGTATGAATTCGCGGTTGAATGTGCTGTTACGCGAACGCCGCGGATTGGTGTATAGTGTCGAAGCTGCTACAACGCATTTTCGTGATAGTTCGATGTTTACGGTCTATTTTGGGTGCGATCACGAAGACCGTCGCCGTTGCCACGACATCGTGTGTCGTACCATAGAGGCGGCAGCTGCTACGCCTATGACGGCAAGGGCTTTTGACGGGGCGTGTCGTCAGTATCTGGGACAGATATTGCTGGCAGATGACAATACTTCGGAGCGGATAATATCGCTGGCACGTGCAATGATACACCATGACGAGGCTCAAGGAGGAACCCCGCGCCCAATGACGCGTGCCGAACTGTCTGCGCTGATGTCAACGCTCACACCGGGCGACATCCAAGAAGTGGCAGCTACTTTAGCGCCACGGCTGATTTCTTTGGCACTGGTGTAATGTGCTCCCTAAGGGACGAAAGTTCTTAAAGAGCCATAGCCCTAATACTATTCATAAACTGTTATTCCCCCAAGTCTTTAATTGTTGGGTCGATTTTTCGTGCAACAATAATCAGCGGGTAATAAGTGAGAGTGTAAGAGCCGTCTTCGTGACGTGGATAGTGACGCAGTATGCGCCGTGCCATAGTTACGGCATCGGTGCCGTGTGCCAGCGCGTTGACGCCGGTACGGCGTAGGTGTTCGAGTACATCACGTGTGCTGTCCATGGTTATGGTGACCACCGAGGGTTGGCATATTAGGGGCTCGAGCGCGGAAGGCAGCATGGCACGCCATTCGTTGGCCGTGGGAAGGTGTCGGTCCAATTTAGGACAGGTCTCGAGCAGTTCGGGAAGATTGCCGCGTACAAAAGTAGAGAATGCAATGTATCCGCCGGGAAGAAGCACTCGTGCACATTGTTCAAGGAACGATGTGGGCGAGTTGAACCATTGTATGGTCGATGACGAGAGAATAAAATATGCTGAGCGTGGCTGGCGGCGACGTATGGCCACTTCGGCATCGCAGCAGCGCGAGACAGCATTGTCGTAATAGGCGGCGGCGTCCGTATGGGCGATGTCCCACAGTTCGATTTGCGATGCGGGGGCGCATTCATCGGCATACAGGCGCGTGAGAGTGCCTGTGCCGCAGCCTATTTCGAGGATATCGCCGCATAAGGCGTCCACAGCGGCAGCGTTTTTGAGAATCTTATAGAGTGCTTGCGCGATTTTTTGCTGTACTTGTACCGAGGCTTCATTGTATGTTTCGGTAGCTGCGGCAAAGCGCGTGGCCATGGTGTCCTTGTCGACGATATAATCGTCGATGATAGATTGCATGTCGGGCAGGTGGGCGTCTTCTGTGATTACCGTGGGTGCTTTGTCGCGCCATGCACGCATTTGGTTGGCCGGCGGAAAAATGCGGTCGTGGCGACCTATGATTGCCAAGTCCCAGCGGCATACTTGCGGGGCATGGAATATGGTATGTGTCTCCAGTGCATAGAGCTCGTCGCGCAGCGAGGAGATGTCACGTCGTGGCGCCACTTCGCGGAAGGCTGAGTAGTGTCCGGCGTCCAGACACATACGCCGATGGAACTTGCGTAGGTTGCCGGCATTGAGCCCCTCGGCTGTGCCGCGATATATTTCGACAGGAATGCCGAGGGTGTCGCTTATCGGGTCGGGAGTGCCACCAACGGCTATGGACTTGGTGATGCGAGGCAAAATCTCGTGTATGGTCACCGAGGCGGCAAAGACCCCCATGGACCAGGCCACGAGACATATCTCATCGTAGGACGCCACCACAGACCAGTCGAAAGTGAGCTGACGGTAATCCCATACGATGATGATGTCGTAGCCGTGTCTGCGCATATGTCGAAAGACGCGCCAATCCATGCCCCATCCGGCGTATATTAGGATGAGGCGGTTGTTGTTTTCGCGGCTTATGAATTTGTATCGCATCGTGATAGTGGCTTTGTTGTGGTGCGGATGGATGGTGCTACATTGGTAGAACAATGTGCAGGTCGTTGCCCCCGAGCTGGTTTTGGTAGATTTCGTGCACGCTGGTGTTGATGTGTATGCACGCCGAGGACAATTGCCCCAAACGGTTGATTAGGTCTTGGTTTTTTGTGGCTGTGCGCAGGAAACGTAGCAGCAGTGCCGTGTCGCGTACCCATGTTGTCTCGCCCAACTCTTTGAGCGTGTTATAGCTGTCGGCAGGGTCTTCATTGGCCACGAGCACGTCCGTTATATTTCCCAGTCGGTCGATGGAAGCCTGGCAAAGCATGACCATGTGGGCCATAGCGTTGTCATCGAAATCAGTACGACCAAGGCGCACTGCGGCAGCATAGTCATCGAGTGTGCGTGCATCGTAGTGCGGCGGCCGGGCCAGTATCTGCTGTGGGGTGGGCGGAACGCTGTCGCGGTCGTCACGGTCATTGCCGCCCGTGCACAGGCTTGCCGTAACCGCGACAATGGCGGCTACGGCAAGCACTATGGCGAGTGTCGCGACGAGTCTTTTGCGCTGTCGCGTGATCATTCGCTTATGAGGTCGTGGCCTGTCATATCGGCAGGCTGGGCCAGACCCATGATATGGAGGATGCTGGGAGCTACGTCCGCCAATATGCCGTCTTTAACCTTGGCCTTGGTGTCGGAAGTGACATATACAAAGGGCACGGGGTTGAGCGAGTGTGCCGTATTGGGAGTGCCGTCGGCGTTGACTGCGTGGTCAGCATTGCCGTGGTCGGCAATAATAATGGCTTCGTAGTCATTGGCTTTGGCAGCTTCTATGACGTCATGCACGCATTTGTCTATAGTCTCTACGGCCTTCTGTATTGCGGCGTATACGCCAGTATGGCCTACCATGTCGCCGTTGGCGAAGTTGACGACGATAAAGTCGTATTTGCCTGTATTGATGGCTGCTACAAGTTTTTCGCTGACTTCTGGGGCGCTCATTTCCGGCTTGAGGTCGTAGGTGGCTACTTTGGGAGATGGTACCAAGATGCGGTCTTCGCCGTCGAAAGGCTGCTCGCGTCCGCCGTTGAAGAAGAAAGTGACGTGCGCGTATTTCTCGGTCTCGGCAATGTGCAACTGCTTCTTGCCTTGCTTGGAGAGGTATTCGGCCAATGTGTCGGGTACGTCCTTTTTGTCAAAGAGGATGTGCACACCTTTGAAGGATGCATCGTAAGGAGTCATGCAGTAGTACTGAAGTCCGGCAATGGTGTGCATGCCTTGTTCGGGCATGTCCTGCTGTGTAAGTACGGTGGTAAGCTCCTTGGCGCGGTCGTTGCGATAGTTGAAGAATATGACAACATCGCCTTCCTTGATAGTGCCGTCGAAGGTGCTGTTGTTGATGGGCTTGACAAATTCGTCGGTGACATCGGCATCATAGCTGTCCTGCATGGCTTTGACCATATCTGTGGCTTGTACGCCCGTGCCCTGAATAAGCAGGTCGTAGGCTTCCTTGACGCGATTCCAGCGTTTGTCGCGATCCATAGCGTAAAAACGGCCGATGATACTGGCAATCTTTACCGGGCCTCCGGCGCAGTGCTCCTGTATAGTCTTGATGTATGATATGCCGGAGTGAGGGTCGGTGTCGCGTCCGTCCATGAAGCAGTGCAAGTAAGCCTTTTCGAGACCGTATTCCTTGGCTATATCGCACAGAGCCAGGATGTGATTCAACGATGAATGTACGCCTCCGGTGCTGGTGAGACCCATAAGGTGCAGCGCGTGTCCTGTCTGCTTTGCGTAGGAATAGGCATTTTTGATTTCAGGGTTGTCCATAATGGAGCCATCGGCGATGGCGCGGTTGATTTTTACCAAATCTTGATAAACGATGCGTCCGGCGCCGATGTTGAGGTGACCAACTTCGCTGTTACCCATCTGTCCGTCAGGAAGTCCGACGTTTTCGCCCGAAGCCTGAAGTTTGGAGTGGGGATATTTTTGAATGAGGCTGTCCCAATAAGGCTTGGGAGTCTCGTATATAGCGTTGCTGTGGTCGTGGGGACCGATGCCCCAGCCGTCCAAAATCATCAGTAGTGCTTTCTTTGCCATAGTCTTTTGATGAATGTCGTGTGTTGTTATATTTTCGGTGTGTTTTCGAGAGAGTGCCCCGTTGACTGTAAGTCCGTTTTGGCACTACAAAGGTACGAATATATAGCCATACTTGCAAAAGTTGTGCCACGTGACAGGTCTTATGTAATCTCGGTCGGTTTGATGCTGACGCGTAAGACGTCGGTACGAATTTTCTGCCGGCGTTGCGTATATGCCGGCAGTGAATATTGAATACTTGCTAATATGGGCAAATGTGCGTGTACAGACCTATGCGCGTCTTGTAGTGGATTTCACTTCTTGGGGCGTATTTCGTTGGCTGTGATTTCGTATGGTATTGCGGTGATTAGATGGCTGAGAATTTCGGATCGATCAAGCCGATAGATTTTCAGGGCTGATGATACGGGGTAAGCCGCGAAGGTGGCATCCACTACGGCAAAGTATAATTCAAAACTGTTTATGGCGTGTTTTACGCCGATGTAATAACGTGTTATGCCGGCATAAGTGCGCGGCAGCAACTTGAACCCCCATCCTTTGGAATCGCGCACAATGGCGACCATGCATTTGCGCGTTATGGTTGACGTAGAATGTTGTCCGTTTTTCGTATTAGCCGTATTCCCGGATGTTTCGGGTTGGCTGTCGTCATTGGCTTTCGGGTCGTAGGATATGGAGACATTGCGCTTGTGCGCGGTGTTGATGCTGCTCATAAGTGTGCGGTACAGCGGCCCGTGGTGCGAGGCATCGGCCAAATTGTGCAGATTGATAAACAGGTGTATCATCTCGTGTATGACTGTGTCTTCGGCCTGTTTGTGCGTGAGATTGTGTGCGGTGCTGAAACAGAGATAAAAGTCGTCATCGGCGTGTCGCCCCTGACGATGTATATTGCCGTTGCGAGGTGCGCATTTGCCGACAAAAGTGTGTGCCGTACTCAGTCGCAACGGAACCTTGGGCAAGCGTCCGCCGAATAGTTGCAGGTTGAACCTATCGTAAGTCTGTTCTATGAATTCGAGTGTAAAATGCATTGGTCGTCTATGTGTCTGCTTATTGATTGCTGCCTATGAGCACACTTGTGTAGTACGACATCGGCCACGATAAGCCCTCCGGCAGGTGTACGGGGTGTTGCGGCAGCATCTTAAGTGTTCAAAAGATTGGACACAAGTATGATGATTATGCAGGCCGGTGCGAGGATGCGTATAGCAAAGATGACTAGCGGAACCATCATAGAATGACGTGCCCTGCCATGACTCAGCTGGTCGCGCATCAATCCCTTGGGTGCAAACCATCCGATGTATATGCATGTAATCAGTGCCACCACGGGAAGCATAATGTAAGATGTGAGGCTGTCTAAAAAGCTGAAGATGCTCTGTCCCATTATGTGTATCCATGACAGCGAGCCAAAGGACATGGCGCATATCGCAGCGCACGCGGCTATGGGTAGCAGTGTCACCAATACTGCAGTTGAGCGCTTGGTGTTGTATCGATGTTGGATATATGCAATGGGCACTTCGGCAAGTGACACTGTGGATGTGAGTGCGGCTATGAGAAGCAGCGCAAAGAATGCTATGCTCCACAATTGTGTGCCCGGCATATGGGTGAACATTTCGGGAAGCGTGACAAATACAAGGGTTGTGCCTGAAACGTCTCTATCGGACAAACCGAAGGACGTGAGTGCCGGGAAGATAATCAAGCCCATAAGTATTGCCACCAGCAGTGTGCTGATGCATACTGTTACCGAGGTGCGGGTCAGGTTGGTGTCTTTAGGGAAATATGAGGCGTAGGTCACCAGAATGCCCATACCCAAACTCAATGAGAAGAAAGCTTGCCCCATGGCGCTGACGACCACTGAGGGTGTGATCTTGGAGAAGTCCGGCGATAGGAAGAATTTGACTCCTTGACCCGCACCATCCAGTGTCAGTGTATAACAGCAGAATACGGCCAACAGCAAAAATAGGATGGGCATAGTGATTGTAGACAGGCGTTCGATGCCTTTTTGCACTCCGCCGAGGAGTATGGCAATGTTTATTCCCACCATCAGCACGGCATTGACTACGGGCATAAAATCCGTATATACATAGTTGTGCATGACTTCGGTAAAAGCCTCATTGGCATTGTCGTGCAACCTCAGGTTGCCGTAGAGGTCGCCGGTAATCGAATTTAGCAGATACTCAAGTGTCCATCCGCCCACGACCATGTAAAACATCATAATGAGCGTGGCCGCAATTACGGCCAGCAGCCCTCCGTAATGCCATTTGCCGTGAGGCGACAATGCTTTGTACGATCCGATGGCATCGCAGCCTCCGCCGCGACCCAATGCAAACTCGGCCAGCATAACCGGGATTCCAAGCACGAGTATACATAATACGTATATAAGCAGAAATGCTGCGCCTCCGCCGGCCTGAGTCTCGGCCGGGAAACGCCATACCGTACCCAGTCCCACAGCCGAACCGACAGTGGCGGCTACGAGACCTATCTTTGAGGCAAATTGTTGTTGTGCCATGTGGTGCTTTTGAAGAAGCTTTTGACGGGATGAGATGTGTCTTATGGACTATAAAACTTTTACTCCATTCCAAACTTTATGTCTCTTGGAATTTGGCTCGTAATGCGCCGTGCTCCTATGGGCTAACTATGCTGGTAGAGGTAGCGCTTGATGGAGCGCTTGGGGGTTTTTTCGAACTCCTCGTACATCACGGAGGTATCCGATATGTGACTGTATGCAGGCAGTTCGTGGTTGAGCTGCTCGACATTTTGTCGCATAAGGTCTTCAATCTGCGGCATGGTCATACCCTGCTGTGTGGCATTTTCGATGTCGGGGTATATCAGTGCTTGCAGACGTCCGCCGCCACTGTCTACCACCAGACATTCGCAGACGTATGGCATATTGCTTAGGCGCTGTTCTATTTCCTCGGGATAGATGTTTTGACCGCTGGGACCGAGTATCATGTTCTTGTCGCGTCCGCGTATATATATGTATCCATCGGCATCCACGGTGCAGATGTCCCCGGTGTTCATCCATCCGTCTTGCATGACGGCTTTGGTAGCTTCGGGATTATTGTAGTAGCCTTTCATAACGTTGGCTCCTCGAACCCACAGCACTCCGGGCACTTCGGCAGGATCGGGTGAGTCAACGCGCATTTCCATCCGGTCGACAATGCGCCCGCATGATTGTGGACGTGACTCCTCCCATGGTGCGTATGCTATCAGTGGTGCACACTCGGTCATTCCGTAGCCCACGGTGAATGGGAAGTGTATGCGTCGCAGGAATGTCTCGACGTCCTTGTTGAGACCGGCGCCGCCGATAACCATCTCTTGGAGGTTTCCGCCGAAGGTTTGGGTAAGTTTCTCTTTGATTTTACCCAACAGGACATCGTCTACAAAAGGCATTTTCAGCATCAGTTTCATCATGGGTTTGTCCAACAACGGGAATACTCGCGTCTTGATGATTTTTTCGATTATCAAAGGCACGGCCACTATCAGCTTGGGCTTGACCGTGGCGAAGGCTTCCATAATGATGCGCGGTGAGGGTGTGCGTGTCAAGAAGTATATGTGGCAGCCCTTGACAAAGGGGTGCAGGAATTCGACCATCATTCCGAACATGTGTGCCAAAGGCAGCATGCTCACCAACGGGTCGCCCGGCAGCAGGAATTCCAAATGATCCAGCGTATACTGAATATTAGACCACATATTGTGTTCGGTGATCATTACGCCCTTTGAAAATCCCATAGATCCTGATGTGTAGTTGATGAAAATTACATCATCCGGGTCGCGCGGCTCATATACGGCGTCTTCTGGCGTAAAGCGTTCGGGATATTTGTGCCCGAACAGTTCGTTGAGGTGTCGGCGAGCCTCGGAAATGCGTTCGTCTCGCGACACCAGCAGCGAGTAGTCGTCTATAAGGAATATGGCTTGTAGGGCGGGCATGGCATCGGCATCGATGTTTTCCCAGTTGTTTTGTCCTATGAAGAGCAAGCGTGCTTCCGAATGGTTGACGAGATGTTGTATCGTGTCAGCCTTGAAGTCGTTGAGTATGGGTACGGCGATGGCGCCGTATGTCAGTGTAGCCAGGACGGCCGTGGCCCACTGGCTACTGTTGCGTCCGCAGAAGGCGATTTTGTCGCCGTGTCGTATGCCGGCGTTTTCGAAGAGGATGTGTAGCTTGGCTATCTTGCGCGCCACTGCGCGATATTGCAGCGACGTGCCGTTGAAATCGGTGAGTGCCAGCCCTTCCCAGTTTTCGCGTATGGCTTGTTGGATGTAGGCGTTGAGTGAAGTCAGTTTCTTGTCCATGGTCCTAGGTGTATGGATTATTGGGTGCTTGGGAGAGAGCATCGAATGCAAATTTACAAATTAGCCGTATAATTACAAACATTTTGGATGCTGTTTTTTCTGAAAAAAGTGTAACTTTGTCGGCGAAGCCCTTTAGATGGTATATAATATATGAATATAACACATTAAATAACAAAAGGATAATGAGAAATGTATTTTTTTTATCGCTGACGGCTTTGGCTGCAGCCACGACCGTATATGCCGGCGACTATAAAGTGACTGTGCCCTTAGGCGCGGATGATGAAGGCGCTATGGCTTACTTGGTCAATTATGACACCGGTGTCAATATCGACAGCGTATTGGTCGAAGACACCACCGCAGTCTTCTGCGGTCGTGTGGATGTCCCTATACTTGCGCGCGTCATCGTAGATGGCGATCGTCGCGGCCAGTTCATACTCGAGGATGGTACTTATACCTTCCGTCGCGGCGAGGTGGTGCAGACGCCATTGAATATCAAGGATGCAGAAGTCGCCAAGATGATACAAGAAGGCGTGGCGCAGGTTCGTGCCGAGGCTGACGAAGCCGCGCAGGAAAAGAGGTATAACGAACTATTGGCACGTGTTGATTCGACTATGCGTGCCAATATGGACAATGTCATCGGTTATTCGTTATTCTTGGATATGGCTTATAGCATGGAGCCTTCCGAAGTAGAGGCTCTTGTGGAGCAAAACCCTACGATGAAGCAATACATGCGCGTGCGCAAACTCCTTGATGCCAATCGCGCCAAGGCCGAGACGCAGCCTGGCGGAATGTTCCGTGATTTCGAAATCTCGTATGACGGCGTTACCCATCGTCTGAGTGACGTTGTAGGACGCGGAGGGTATGTCTTGGTGGACTTCTGGGCCAGTTGGTGCGGACCGTGCATACGTCAAACAGCCGTCATCAAAGACTTGTACAACGAGTTTAAGGATAAGGGCTTGCGCGTGCTTGGTGTGGCTGTATGGGATGAACCTGACAACACCCGCAAGGCAATCAAAGACCACGACCTGCCGTGGGAATGCTGGCTCAACGGCCAAACCATACCTACAGATGTCTACGGCATTTCGGGTATACCGTGTATAATACTTTTCGGGCCGGACGGAAAAATACTGTCGCGAGACAAGCAGGACGACGACCTCAAGGCCGATGTGCGCGCCGCCCTTCAAGCAGCGCATTGATGGCGGCGGGGGCTGTCAGTGCTGCCACGACAATGCCGACAATGTCGGCTATCAAGTCGTAAACATCTGAAGTGCGGCCCATGCCCAAGGCGCCTTGCGCCCATTCGTCCACGGCCGAGAATACGGCCATGCACAGACATATAACAATTACCACGCCGGGGGTCAGCATGTGCTGGCGTCCGGCGTGGTAATTGCGTAAATTCCAGCGTCCACCGCGACGCCAATCAAACATAAAGGCTCCGGCCAGGCCTCCCATCATTACTGCGTGCATCACCTTGTCCAGCCCATCGAAGGGAGGTACGTCCAGGTCGGGCAAGGGTTGCGGCGCTAAGGTCAACCACAAAACAGCAGCCAATGTCACCATGCTTGGCCAATATCGGCGCAAGATTTTCATTGTTCGGATGTCTTTTGTTTTGATGTGTCATCTTTCTTGGTGGCTCGGCGTGGATTAGCCGGAAACCATCCGCGATGAACACGTTTCACCTGCTCATTGACTTCGTGGATGCTCCATAGGCAGCTGAAAGCCGTGACTCCCAGGAATATGGACGCTATGGCATCGTCTACGTATATGCATAATCCGAGCAGAATGATGCCTGCACCCAGGAACCACCAACGTATTTTGCGTCCCACGTAGTACTCTCCCTTGATTACTAACGGATGGAACAATCCGATAATGAGGAATGTAGCAAGACCTACGGCCAATCCGGCAATGTGGTATTGCGTCAAAAATTCAGTCATTTGATGTGTGTCTTATTTTAGATGTTATCCTGCTAAAGTGACCATAATCGACAAAATGGGTATTATGGGGGTTGGCTCGTCAGACATGTACTTCGGACAGGTCAATGAGCTTGTTGAGAATGGCGAAGATGGTTAATGCCGCCGTCGAGTGTATCTGCAATTTGTTGTTGATGTTGCGGCGATGGGTGGTCACGGTATGTATCGAAAGGAAAAGTTTGTCCGCAATCTCTTTATTGGACATTCCGCGTGTGACGCAGCGTACAATTTCTTTTTCGCGTTCGGTGAGAATGTTTCCCGTGGGTGTCGGCGTCTTGCTTTCGACATTGCTTGTCGGTTCGGCACGCTTCGTCACTTCCTGTTCTAAAGTTTGCACCGCCGGGACAAATATGCGGTCCTCGACCATGCAGTGTCCCAATAGGTCCTGTTCGCAGATGATGATATCAAAGAGCGCCGAATTAAGCGAATCTACACGTGCCCCGCTCCCGGCATAATGGCATATAAATATGTCCTTGAGCTCGTTAAGCTTGGATGCTATGGGCCGATGTACATGTTCGAAGTCGGAGATGTGGTATCCGCCGGGGTTAATGCCCTTGATGAGGTGGTCCACATAATTGAATACATGGCTGTTTTCGTACTCCATGTGTCGGCGCACCTCCTCGACATATCCGTCATAGAAACGCAGGATTAAAAAACCCACGTTGGCCGGATTCGAGCAATCTATGGATGCTATAAGTTTGCGCCGTATTTCCGGAAGGATGAAGTCCAAAAAATACGTGTGTGCATTTTTTAAGTATTTTACCAGTGATGGCAACGATATTTCAAAGCGCTCGTAAGGCCTGTCGCTTAGGAAATTGGCGACAGCAAGGAATGTCGAGGTGTCCACTCCGTTGTCGGCGCAAACTTGTGCCACCGTCTTTGTTCCGAATCCAAGAGCTATTTCGAAGCGGCTCAATGCCATCAGCAACAGGTTGTTCTCGGCAATGAGCTTGCGCATAGGTTCTTGCGGAGTGTATGGTTCCAATGAGCCGTATGCTGTGTGTTTGGTTGTTCCGAACATTGTATTTGCTTGTCTTTATCGTTTTGTTTGATGCAAAGTTACTAATTAATTTCCAATTGGGAATGTGCGGAGTCGTGGGTGATAATCCGTTTTCCTTTCGCAAATTCAAATAGATTTTGTACCTTTGTGGCATCAGGGGTGCTGAGCCTTCGGGTTCGGCTGAGATGATACCCTCATAACCTGTTGGCGGATAATGCCGTCCGGGGAGTATGAACGATGTACGAGCCAAAGTGCACAGCCCCTTGTGTATTTGTGGGGACGGATAGTGTCCCATAGTCCGGAGATGCTCCGGGAATACATGTGCAATAAATTGGTTCTATGCAAGATACATACAATCATATTTCACAATCCACCGAGCGTTGCGGCTCTGTCGCGATGCTGTGCGGTGTATATATAGGCCAAGACGGCAGGCATCGTCCTACGGTTCTCTCTGTGGCCGGTAGTGATAGTATAGGCGGCGCCGGCATACAAGCGGACATTAAGGCGTGCATGGCCTTAGGTGTATTTGCCATGACTGTAATCACTGCCGTCACTGCCCAAAACACCGTGGGCGTGCGGTCATACGTAAATATAGGTGCCGAGTCGGTATATGCCCAGCTTAATGCCGTCTTCGATGATGTACGTCCCGATGCAGTCAAGATCGGCATGGTTCCCGATGGCTCTACCGCTGCAGTTATAGCCGAGGTGCTGGCTCGGCGCTATAATGGTCCTGTGGTGCTCGATCCGGTAGCTGTAGCAACCAGTGGCGACCGCCTCTGCGACGATAGTGCCGCTGCAGAGATGGTGCATCGGCTTTTCCACATGGCTACAGTGGTGACGCCCAATATACCCGAGGCGCACATGCTCACCGGCATGGACATTGCAACGCGGGCTGATATGGAGGCTGCCGCCCGTGACATCATCCGTCGCTACAGCTGTCGGGCGGTACTCCTTAAAGGAGGACATTTGGTGGACGCAACATCGGAGCATCCGGCAGAAAACGCGACCGGATGTACGATGGACATCCTGGTGGAGGCCGCCGATACCCCGGCGCGTGTATTCCAAGGTCCGGTTGTGCGCACGCCCAATACCCATGGTACGGGCTGCACGCTGTCCTCGGCTATAGCGGCATACCTTTCGCGAGGATATGCCTTGGAAGAGGCTGTCGCACGGGCTAAAGCGTGGCTCACCGATGTCTTGCGTGCCGGTGCCGACTGCCATTTCGGCCATGGTCACGGCCCGGCTCTCCTCGTTTGGAATCCACCGACAGAAGATTAAAGGCCCTAAGGGCCCTAAAGACCCTAAGGACCCTAAGGACCTTAAGGACTCTAAAGACCCTAATTGCCGTTCATTCAAAATAAAACACCATACAAAATATGACCATTATCATCAACAGTAAATCATACAATGTGACCATGGGCGCCACTCTGGCCGAGGCACTGCAAAGCGTACTCGGCACCATTGAGGGTATGGCTGCCGCCGTCAACGGAATTGTAGTACCACGCGGAACTTGGGCCACGCATGTTCTCAATGAAGGTGATGACATCATACTTATCAAAGCCGCCTATGGGGGTTGACATGCCAAATACGAGCGAAAGCATGCCGCTGAAGCTCATAGTTATTACTCCCGAGGCTGTTGTGGCCGACGAGGCGCACGTTCTGACGTCTATACTCGAGCTTGACGACAGTCTGCGTGTGCACTTGCGTCATCCGCAGGCCGGAGACGCCGATATCTCGGCTATCGTAGACGGTATTCCGCGTGCGCTGTGGAATCGTATCAGCATTCACGGGCACAATGCCGTGGCTGCCGCTCATGCCGGCATAGGCGTACACCTGTCCTCCTCGACTTTGGCCGAGGGTGGAGCATTGCCGCAGTGTGTCGTCCTGTCCGGTAGCTGCCATACGGCGGCTGAGGTCGCGGCGGCTCCCGCAGCGTTGTCTTACGTGACGCTGTCGCCTGTATTCGATTCCATATCCAAGCAGGGATATGCGGCTGCGATTAATGGCTCCGACCCTGCTGTGCGCTTGTGTCTTTCGGCGCGAAGTGTTATTGCCTTGGGCGGAATGACGCCTGAGCGTTTGAAAGATGTTGCAGCCGCCGGTTTTGCAGGCGCCGCCTTCTTGGGCTATGTCTGGGAGGGAGACGATGTGCAGGAGCGATGCCGCCGCATCGTTGCCGCTGCTCGCAAAGTCCGTAGGAGGGTACTCGAACGCACGCCCTCTCTTGTGCATTTGGTTACTGATGGAGCGGATGTCACGGACACAGTGGAGCAGGTGCGTCAGGCCGTCTCGGGCGGATGTAGCTGGGTGCAGGTGCGTATGAAGAATGCCGATGCGACTGAACGTGATGCGGCGCTGCTGTCGTTGCGAGACTTTTGTCACAGCCATGGTGCTACCCTTATCGTAGATGATGATGTGCAGGCTGTACGCCGTACCATCATCGATGGGGTACACCTCGGGCGCAATGATATGGATCCGACAGAAGCTCGCGCCATTCTCGGGCCTGTACCGCTGATAGGTGCCACCGTAAATTGTGCCGCCGATGCCGAGCGTTTGGTTGGTAAACCTATAGACTATATCGGCTTAGGCCCATGGCGTTTTACTACCACCAAGCGCCGTTTGGCCGATCCTCTTGGCGCTCAAGGTACGCGTGACCTCGTACGGCACATACGCGACTTGGGTATACGCGTACCTATACTTGCCATAGGAGGTATCACCTGCGAGGACATCCCGGCGGTATTAGCCTCCGGAGTTGACGGTATTGCCGTCAGCTCGGCAATTTGCCGTGCCGCCGACCCGGCTGCTGCCGCAAGTCGCTTTATACAAACCTTTGCCGCGACAAGGCCAACGTGATGCGCAACGCATACGACAGACAATACTTGCAATATTTACAATATAGGACAAACAACACATACACAATAATATGGAAGATAAACAACTGACAATCGGCGGAAGGCAATTTGCTTCGCGCCTATTTGTGGGTACAGGCAAATTTGCCTCGTCCGAAATCATGCATCGCGCCATCGAGGCCTCGGGTACGCAGATGGTTACCGTGGCGATGAAACGTGTCAATATGGCCTCTGATGCCACCGATGACATGCTTTCGGCTATAGATCGTGATAGAATACAGCTGCTACCAAATACTTCGGGCGTGCGTGATGCACGCGAGGCTGTTGTGGCTGCACGCCTCAGCCGCGAAGTTTTCGGCACTCCTTTTATCAAGTTGGAGATTCACCCCGATCCCAAGTATCTTATGCCTGACCCCATGGAGACCCTTGCCGCCACCGAGACTTTGGCCAAGGAAGGATTTGTGGTACTGCCGTATGTGCAGGCTGACCCTGTGTTGTGCAAGCGCCTCGAAGAGGCCGGCGCAGCCGCAGTGATGCCATTGGGCGCGCCCATTGGTACCAATAAAGGGTTGCTGACGCGCGACTTCCTCGAGATTATCATCGAGCAGGCTTCCGTACCGGTGGTCGTGGATGCGGGACTTGGCTTGCCCTCGCATGCTGCCGCAGCCATGGAAATGGGCGCTGATGCGGTGCTGGTCAATACAGCAATAGCAGTAGCTTCTGATCCCATAGCCATGGCTCGCGCTTTCGCCGATGCGGTCGATGCCGGACGGCGCGGACGCCTCGCCGGTCCGGCCGGCACCTTTCGCCATGCCGTTGCCACCAGTCCTCTCACAGCATTCCTCAACGACTAATTAAACCCTATAATATTTATAATGGCCATTATAGCCGTTATAGCCAAACAACAATAAGCCAATATTCCGATTTATGAAAGTATCAGATATCGCGGTGTCTTCATATCCCAAAAGCACTAAAATATACGTTCCCGGGACGCTGTTCCCGGACATCCGCGTGGCTATGCGCCGCGTCAGCCAATATCCCACCGTCACAATCGAGGACGGCAAACGCATCGAGCACCCAAACGAGGACATCACACTCTATGACACCAGCGGCGTGTACACCGACCCGAACGTGCCAAAGGACATAAAGAAAGGTGTGCCGCGTTTGCGTCAATCCTGGATAGAGCGCCGCGGCGATACCGTGGCTCTGGATGGAGTTACAAGTGCCTATGGACAGCGGCGCTTGGCCGACCATAGCCTCGATGACATACGTTTCCCACGAGCCATGGCTCCGCGAGTGGCCGCTGAAGGTCGCCGCGTCACCCAGATGCATTATGCGCGCAAGGGTATAATCACACCCGAGATGGAATATGTCGCCATCCGCGAAAATCTGGACAATGCCGAGCGAGGCATCGAGTCGTACATCACTCCCGAATTTGTGCGTGACGAGATTGCCGCCGGACGAGCCCTCATTCCGGCCAATATCAACCACCCTGAGGCTGAGCCCATGATTATCGGCAGCGCCTTCAGTGTCAAGATCAACGCCAATATAGGTAATTCGGCGCTTTCTTCGGGCATAGCCGAGGAAATAGACAAGGCTATGTGGAGTTGTTACTGGGGCGGCGATACGCTTATGGATCTCAGCACCGGCGACAATATTCACGAGACGCGCGAGTGGATTATACGCAATTCGCCCGTGCCCGTAGGCACAGTGCCCATATATCAGGCACTCGAAAAAGTCAATGGGGATGTGCAACGCCTTACCTGGGACATTTATCGCGACACGCTTATCGAGCAATGCGAGCAGGGTGTGGACTATTTTACCATACATGCCGGGGTGCTGCGCGAGCATGCCACCCTAATCAAGGACCGCCTCACCGGATGTGTTTCGCGCGGCGGATCCATCATGACGCAGTGGACGGTGTTGCATGATAGCGAAAGCTTCCTATATACGCATTTTGATGAGATATGCGAGATACTTAATCGCTATGACGTGGCCATATCCCTTGGCGACGGTATGCGCCCCGGAAGCATACACGATGCCAACGACCGAGCTCAGTTCCTCGAATTGGACGTCTTGGGGCAGCTGTGCGCCAAGGCGTGGGAACACGATGTGCAGGTGATGATTGAAGGTCCCGGGCACGTACCCATGCAGAAGATACGCGAAAATATGGACCGTGAAATCGATAAGTGCCACGGCGCACCGTTCTATACGCTTGGCCCGTTGACGACGGACATTGCTCCCGGTTATGACCATATTACCAGTGCTATAGGCGGTGCTGCCATCGGTGCCATGGGCACTGCCATGCTGTGCTACGTCACGCCTAAAGAGCATCTGTCGCTGCCTGATCTTGAGGATGTGCGCACGGGCGTTATTACTTACAAATTGGCTGCACATGCAGCCGACTTGGCCAAGGGATTTCCGGGTGCGCAAGTGCGCGACAATGCCCTGAGCAAGGCCCGCTTCGAATTCCGTTGGAAGGATCAGTTCAATCTGTCGCTTGACCCCGAGCGCGCACGCGACATATATGTCAAGGCGCGCCGCGATGCGCCCGATGCAGACGACAAGTTCTGTACCATGTGCGGCCCTAACTTCTGCGCTATGCGCATATCTCAAAATGTCAATCAAGAATGTAGTAAATAAAAGGTGTAAGGTCTTAGGTCTTAGGTCTAAGGCTTAAGGGGTTGTAGAGTCCTTAAGGTCCTTAAAGACCTTAAAGACCTTAAAGACCCTAAGGACCTTAAAGACCCTAAGGTCCTTAGAAACTCTAAGACATTCCCCTCAAAATAACAGAATAATACATTTATGTCCAAAGAAATTATATCGCCGGACGACAACCACGGTTTTGCCGACATCATCGACCGATACGGCTGGGATGACACCACCAAGCGTGCCTACGCAGTCACGGCTTCGATGGTGGAGGCGGCTCTTGCTGTGGCCGCCGCCGATCAGCGCCGCTTGACTCCGGACGAGTTCATGGCGCTGATTTCGCCGGCTGCCGCTCCATATATCGAAGACATGGCCGCTCTGGCACAGCGCTTCACCCTCGAAAAATTCGGCCGCACCATCTCGATGTACATTCCCATGTATGTCTCTAATGCCTGCGCCAATGCCTGCGTATATTGCGGCTTCAATCATGCCAACCCCATGGCACGCACCATACTCACCATGGAACAGGTGGAAGCCGAATGTCGCGCCATACGCCGTCTTGGGCCTTTTGAAAACCTGCTGATAGTTTCGGGCGAATTCCCGGCGTTGTGCGGCACCGAATACTTCGAGAATGTGTTGCATACCTGCCGCCCGTACTTTCACAACCTCACTATTGAGGTGCAACCCATGCGTCAGTCGCAGTACGAGCGCTTGGTCGATGCCGGACTTAACGGCGTGGTATGTTTCCAAGAAACTTATCACCGAGACGGATATTCCAAATACCATCCACGTGGTATGAAATCCATATACTCGTGGCGTCTCAATGGGTATGACCGCATGGGTCGTGCCGGTGTGCATAAAATTGGCATGGGTGTCCTCATCGGCCTTGAGGAATGGCGCACGGATGTCATTATGATGGCTCGCCACTTGCGCTACTTGCAAAACAAGTACTGGCGCACGCGCTATAGTGTCAATTTTCCCCGCATGTGCCCCAGCGAAAGCGGGTTCCAGCCCAATGTGGTCATCTCGGACCGCGAATTGGCTCAATTGACTATGGCCTTCCGCATCTTCGACCACGATGTAGATATCTCGTACTCGACACGCGAGAGTCCACGCTTCCGCGACAATATGATGCGTCTGGGTGTAACATCCATGAGCGCCGGCAGCCAGACCGAGCCGGGTGGATACGCCACTTCGCCCGAAGCACTCGAGCAATTCCACGTCACTGACGAACGCAGTCCCCATGCCGTGGCCGAGGCTATACGCCGCAACGGCTACGAACCGGTGTGGAAGGACTGGGATGCCGTGTTCGACAATGATCATACTCACTGAGAAATAGAAGTCCTTAGGGTCTCTAAAGTCCTTAGGGTCCCTAAAGTCCTTAATATAAATCATCATAAGACAATGACCGATACATATTTTACAGATGATATGGCCGAGCGCCATTCGCGCACTATGGCCGTGGACGACATAGGACTCGAAGGAATCCAACGTCTGGTCGGCGCCATGGTGGGCATCGTAGGTGCCGGGGCTTTGGGAGGTGCCGTGGCTGTGGCACTTGCCGCCGCCGGTGTGGGACGCTTGCGTATTATCGATTTCGATCGTGTGGAACTCTCCAACTTGCCGCGACAAACAGCTTATACTACCGGCGATGTAGGTCGCCCCAAAGTCGAAGCCTTGGCGGAGCGTCTGACGGCGCTAAATCCGTCCGTGGCTGCGGATACACGCTTCGAGCGTCTCGGTGCGGACAACGTGTCTTCATTTGTGCAAGGTTGTGATGTCGTGGTCGATTGTACCGACAACGGCGCCACTATGACCATGGTGGCCGATGCGACACGTGCTGCATCCATACCATGTGTGCTGGGAGGCGTGGCCGGACGACAAGCCCAAGTTATGTCCTTCAGTCATGCCGCCGGCTCTGCTTCGGTATCCTATCGTGACATCTTCGGAGACGGAAGTCGCGGACGAGCTCCCCGAGGTATCTTTCCCCCCGCGCCGGCAACCGTGGCCGCTTTGCAAAGTGCCCGCGCCCTGGACATGCTGCTACATACAGACCGGGAAAGCCTTCCCACAGTCCTTGTGCTCGATATTGACCTGGCCACTCTCCGATGCCGACGTTTGGCACTATGAGCTTCAGTATACATCGCCGGCGGCAACGGAGTAGGACGTGATGTTGCAACAGATCGTCTTATACAGCGCTTCTGTGGAGTGTACGCACCGTTGCCGATGCCGGTCTCTTCTTTATATGTTTACATTTGTATAATGTTACATTATTAGCAAAATGGCTCGCTTTGACTATGCTTGCGTCTTAAATTGTGTGAAATTATAAAGTTTTATTATATTTTTTTTGTCCAATATATAAATAACTTTTACTTTTGTATGTGAAAAAGCGTTCGAGAGATTTCAAACCAATCTCGTCGGACACGTTCTATTACTCCTCTCCGACCTCTCCTTACTTCTTCGGCAGCTGTCTCTATGCTATGCCTATTACAAATAATCCGAAGTGAAACAAACCTAATAGAAACCTTGCAATTCTTTAGAGTAGAACAATGATCCTAAAAATGAAGAAGTTCATGGCCTTGGCTTTGACCATGGCACTTTCGGCCATAGGCAGTGTTGTCTCCTACGCCGACAGTACTCCCAAGCAGGAATTCCGTGCCGCTTGGTTCACACCTGTCAATACAGGATGGCCTGTGTCCGCAAATCGAGGAAATGTCACTGCGTTAAAAAACGAGATTATCAATAGGTTAGATCAAGTCAAGGCCGCCGGTCTCAACGCCGTATGCGTCCATGTGCGTCCTTTTGCAGACCGTCTGTACAATAACACAAAATATACGCATAACGGAACGCTGTACGCCGTGTACGAGCCCGTAAGCCATTATGCTTCAGGAACTCGAGGCAACTCATGCTCAATCGACTTGTTGCAGACTTGGATTGACGAAGGCCACAAACGTGGCATCGAGGTACATGCGTGGGTCAACCCCCTGCGCTGGTGTACTCCCTCGGGAAATTGGTCAAAAGGCGACAATCCGTCGTATTCCACAAGTTCTGATAATGCAGTGAAGGACTGGATGATTACGGCATATCAAAGCAATAATACGACCAAGTTCGTCTTTAATCCCGCCAGCGGCAAGACACAGGCACGTCTGAGAAACGTGTGTGCCGTACTGACCGGCGCGTATGACATCGATGGTATCGTCTTTGACGACTACTTCTATCCGGACGGTATAGCCGAGGATTCAAGCGCCGATGACTGGAGTGACTACCAGTCGTATAAGAATAATGGCGGAACAATGAGCATCGGCGACTGGCGTCGCGACAACGTCAATAAGCTGATGGAGATGTCCTATAACATCATCCACGACATCAAACCATACGTGCGATTCGGTATCGCTCCGGCAGGTGCTGCATTCAATGGAGTGAAAGAGTCTGACGGGCTTCCGGCTCCGTACGGACACACTTATGAAGGCCTGGTCTGCAAAGCCGGTGACTGGCAATACAGCACAATATATGCCGACCCGATAGCGTGGATACGCAGCAAACATGTGGACTACCTTGCTCCGCAGCTCTATTGGACCAATTCGCATAGCACCAACCCCTACGGCCCGATGATTGACTGGTATAGTATTGCCGCCAAGAAATTCGGACGTCATATCTTTGGCGCTTTGTCTATCACGTTCCTTGAAAAAGGCAACAATACCTCCAATTACGATGAAGTCATCCGTCAGGTCAACCAGACGCGAGCCACCACGCGCGATAATTTCCCCGGCGAGATGTTCTATAGCAGCCGTTCGATGTTCGGTCCGACTTGTAGTGGCCTTGACTCCTACCTCAAACAGAAGGTATATCAGTATCCGGCATCGGTGCCGGCCATGACGTGGTACAATGCTCCCGACTTGGGTAAGGTGACCAATGTCAAGCTTAGCGGAACTACTCTTTCGTGGACAGGCAAGAGCAACAGCCGTTACATAGTGTATGCCGTGCCTCTGGGTACAAATGCAATACAGGCAGCCTCTACCGAGCACAACGGATTGCGTGCCGAGTATATCGTGGACATCACTTACTCGACAAGCGCCACTATTCCCTCGAACAAAACTTCGGGCTACTGGCACGGCGTGGCCGCCCTCGACCGCTACGGCAACGAATGGGCCATGGGAGCTACCTCCAATATGCCGCCGTCCGAGACGCTCAAGGCTGTGACGCTGACTACGCCGTCCGCCGGCGAGACTGTTTCGATAGGATGCACCTTCAATTGGAGCGACCCGGCTTCGGCCAATAGCTTCGACCTGCAAATCAGCAAGGACAAGAACTTTGCAAGCGGCGTGTCCACTTACAATGTCAATACTACATCCTGTTATGTAGACCTGACAACGCTTTCCACCTCTTCCACCTATTATTGGCGCGTAATCAGCCATAAGGGCGGTTACATCGATGGGACGTCCGAAGTGCGTTCGTTCTACATTCCCGCTCCCGAGACACTGTCTTCCGTGACGCTTACCTCGCCGGCAGACGGTGCCCGTGCTGCGACATCGCAGACGTTCACTTGGAATGATCCCACGGGTGTCAATTCCTACGAATTACAGATTTCTACCGACAAAAACTTCGGAGGCAGTGTCTCCAAATACACCACCTCCGCCACATCTTATACCATAGATATGACGGCGCTCAATTCGTCCACCACATACTATTGGCGCGTGATTAGCCGCAAAAAAGGCTATCTTGATGGTGTCAGCGCAGTCCGTTCGGTATACAATCCGGGACCTGAACAACTGACCCCCGTGACGCTTGTAAGTCCCACAGCCGGCGAGCAGGCCACATCCGACAACGTCACTTTTGTATGGAGAGACAATGTCGCCTCAGACAGCTATACTTTGCAGATTTGCGGCAATACCGATTTCGGCACCGGAACCAAGGAATACAATACCACAGCCAAGTCGTATACAGTGAACACCGGAGGTCTCAATTATTCGACTCCGTACTATTGGCGCGTCATCAATCATCGCTCCGGATATTACAAGGACGGTATCTCGGCCGTGCGCAACTTCATCACCAAGGAAGAGCCTTCGTGTATCAAGCCGCGCCTCGATTGGCCCGAAGACGGAGCAACGCTCAATGACGACATTGTATTTGTATGCAGCGACAATAATGACGACAAGGCTGTCCTCGAGATTGCCACCGACCTCAATTTCTCCAATATCGTGTTTACCGGTACCACCGGATGGCACAAGGAGTATCCCTGTCTGCAATACACCATTCCGGCCGAGGTTCTCGGCGCAAACGGCACCTTCTTCTGGCGTGTCCGCGTCAGCACCGCCGGGCTCAAGGACGCTGTCAGCGATGTGCGCAAGTTGATTATGGGCAACGGTGTCAACCCCGACTACGGCAACTACACTCCGCGCCGCGAAATGATTGAATATCCCACGGTGACTCCGTATAACGGCAGCAATACGACCCAAATGACACTCACCAACCTGTGGATACGCAATGCATCCAACAACAACCCCGGCCTGAGCGAAACACTATGCCGCGGTATGGTGGCACGTGCCGATAAGAATGGTGACCAGGGTGGCAGAGATGTCGTATATGTATCGGCACGAACCGCTAATAGTGGCTCGGCATCTTCATCGCTGATGCGTTTTGATGCTTCCAACGGTAACCAGTTGTCGACACTTAATCTCACTTTCGATAACACCTTCTCAAGAGCTTATTTCCCTACTAACGGCGTTCTTGTAGACGCTGACGGACAGGTGCTTGTACACAATATGGCTGCAAGTAATGCTAATAAACTGACTGTAGGCATTGTAAATCTCAGCAATGGTCAAGTTACAACGTATTTCAGTCAAACAGCAGATCCCAATATTCGCATAGACCACATAGACGTATATGGCACGGTTTCCAATAGCGGAACATATTATGTCTTAGCTGCTAATGGATCCAATGCTATAAGATGGAAGGTTACTAATGGCAACGTTACAAGGGAATCTATGTCAATCAATGCGATAGGTGCCGCCGGACGCGTTGTATTTACCGGTCGTCCCGACCGATTCTATGTAACCGGAACAGAAAGTGTGCCCAAATTGTACAGCTGGGGCAATAGCACGCCTTTGGCGACTCTTTTTGGCGATAAATTCTGTGGAGGTATGGCATATTTCACCCATGACGGATACTCGTTCATGGCCATTGCCACCCATGACAATACGAAAGGAGCCAAATGGACTATATGTTCCGGTGTAGATTTTACTGCTTCCGGTAGCCGTTCGGAGCACTGGGTTGTACCTACGCAGGGTATGGGTAATTCGGACCACCATTGGTCTGCAAGTGGCGGCAGTGGCGATCCGACGATGCCTGTGAGTGTGCTACAACGAGACTCCTATGAGGACGGTGTTCATGCACTCAACAACGCTGCTTCGGCTCAAAATACGAGATTATTTGTTTACAGCTCGGGTGACGGCCTTGCGGCATATTCGATGACGCGTCGCATCGTCACGGGCGTGGAAGATGTCGTCTCTGATGGAGCCGATGCCGATGATTCCGAGACGGAATACTACAACCTGCAAGGTATCCGCGTACATCAGCCTCTTGCTCCCGGCATTTATATACGCCGTCAAGGTAACGTAGTCACCAAGGTGACACGCTGAGGCCGCAGGTGCATGAATAAAGCCACGGGGTCGACATCGCAGGGTGTCGGCCCCGTGTGCGTGATACTTGTTCGATGACGACTGTTTCGGTGCTCGGATATGGATGGTATGGTTTTTGCTTGATTGAAACCAATTCACATTGCTCGCGAATACGATGACACAATATAATACGGACAATACGACAGAACAGAATATGCAAGGTGTAGAGGCCAAGGCCTCAGTGCTTGTGTTCCCGCGACAGGGAATAGAGCGCAAGATTGGTTTTGACGCAGTGCGCGCCATGGTGGTCGGACGATGCAGCTCGCCGCAGGCACGCACATTGGCTCTCGAGACTATGCAGTGGAGTGCCGACGCCGGCGAGGTGCGCTGCCGTTTGGCACGTGTGGCCGAGATGGTGAAGGCCTTGACCGGTGATGACATCCTCGACCTCGGCACTGTCGAAGATTTGCAACGACCGCTTAAAAGCATCTCTGTTCCCGGGACATTTGTCGAGGCATCCGAATTGCTGACCCTGCTCAAAGCCTTGAGGCAAGCTATGCGTGTTCGCTCGTGGCTTGACAAGACCGAAAACAGCGGTGCGGCTGTATATCCGTATTTGCGCGACATCGCCGCCGACATGGATACCGCTCCGGAGGTGCAGCGTGTCATAGCTTCGCTCGTAGATGACCTCGGACAGGTGCGCGACAATGCATCCGCTGCCCTTGCCGATATACGTCGCGAGATGTCTACCATACAACGGCGCATGGCATCGGCTATGCGCCGCGTACTGGGCGAAGCCGTTGCCCAAGGATGGGTACAGCCGGATACCGCCCCGGCCATGCGTGACGGTCGTCTTGTGCTGCCTGTCGCGCCTATGAACAAACGCATGGTGCAGGGTATCGTACACGACGAGAGCGCCACGGGCAAGACCGTCTATATCGAGCCGGCCGCCGTAGTTGAGTTGGGCAACCGCGGACGCCAATTGCAGCTTGAAGAAAGGCGTGAAGTCGTGCGCTTGCTGGTGGCTGCTGCCGATAGCATTCGTCCGCATCTTGATGCGCTCCTCGACCTTAACGACCGACTCGGCCTCCTCGATTTCATTGCGGCTAAGGCACGTGTGGCCATAGACACTGAGGCTGCTATGCCGAGGCTGTCCGACCGCCCCTGCTTAAATCTGCAACAGGCGCGGCATCCGGCACTCGAGACGGCGCTGCATCGCCATGGTCGCGCGATTGTTCCGTTGGACATCACTCTTGACCGTGATAAGGGTCGTATACTTGTTATTTCCGGCCCTAATGCCGGCGGCAAGTCCATAGCGCTGAAAACCGTGGCTGTCGAGCAATATATGCTGCAATGCGGAATGTTGCCGACGGTGTCCGCCGATTCGGATATGAGCGTGATGAAGCGCCTGATGGTGGACATCGGGGACGACCAATCCATGGATGACGACCTGAGTACTTACAGCTCGCACCTGTTGGCGATGAAATATATGTTGGAACATTCCGGAGATGCCGACCTCTTCCTTATCGATGAATTCGGCTCGGGAACAGAGCCGCAGATAGGTGGCGCTATAGCCCAGGCGCTATTAATGCGCTTCAATGCCGCCGGGATGTGGGGCGTGGTCACCACCCATTACCAAAATCTCAAGACTCTTGCCTCCGAAGTTCCCGGATTAATTAACGGGTCAATGCTCTACGACCGCCAGCGTATGCAGCCGTTGTTCCGTCTCGATATAGGACATCCCGGCAGCTCGTTTGCTATCGAAATTGCTCGCAAGACCGGATTGCCGTCCGATGTCATTGATGATGCCTGTGCCATCGTAGGTAGCGACTATGTCAATTTGGACAAGTACCTGCTGGACATAGCACGCGACAAGCGTTACTGGGCCAATAAGCGTGAGGACATTCGTCGACGTCATAAACATCTTGAGGAAGTCATCGACCGTTACGAGACCAAGCAGCAAGACCTTGACAGCCGCAGTCGTGCCATACTGGACGAGGCGCGGCAGGAAGGCCTGCGCATCGTCAGCGAGAGCAATGCGGCTGTGGAGCGTACTATACGCGACATACGTGAGGCTCAGGCCGAACGCGATCGTACGCAACAGGCACGCGAGCGTCTGCGCCAACAGCGTCGCGCCCTCGAAAACAAGGCTGCCGAACAGCCGGTCGAGCGTGCCCCAAAATCAACAAATAAGGCCAAAACATCCGTGCCAAAGGCCGCAGTGTCGTCCAAGGTTGAGCCTGTGCGTACAATAGAGCCCGGTGTATATGTATTGCTTGACAATCAGGGACAGCCCGGCCGCGTCATCTCGCTTGAGGGCAAGAAAGCTATGGTGGCCTTTGGCGCATTGAAGATGGATGTTCCGGTGGCACGGTTGACGCCTACTATGCGTCGTCCCGAAAAGGGTGGGGCATCGCAGGCTGCGTCCTTTGTCTCCGTGTCCACGGGCGAGGATATACGCCGTCGTCAATTGTCCTTCAATCCGGAGATAGACCTTCGCGGCTTCCGTGCCGACGAGGCTTTACAAGCCGTGATGCACTTTATAGATGACGCTGTGCAGTTCAGCGCCGGACGCGTGCGCATCCTGCACGGCACCGGTACGGGTGCGCTGCGTACCGCAATACGGCAGTATCTTGATACGGTCTCGGCGGTAAGGTCCTATGCCGACGAGGATGTCCGCTTCGGCGGTGCCGGCATCACTGTCGTCAATCTGGGGTAATCCGGGAGAGAATAGTGGGAATAATAAGAATAATGGGAGCAATGGCATAGGTCCAATTACTCCCATTATTTCTATAATTTCTATAATTCCTATTGTTCTTGGTGTTCTCTGAGGGCTCTTAGTTTTTGCGGCCTTGGAGGTCATCGTTGGTGATACGAGCGGCTGTTTTTTTGACCGAGGCGTTGAGGTTGCCGAAGCGATAGCCGACTGATAGACCTATCTGCATACGCATATCATCCATACGCATCACGCTTGTGCCGGTGTATGCACCGCGAACAGCCTCGTTTCTGAAGTAGCTGTTATGCTGTCCGAAGGGGTTGGTCAGTCGCAGTGAGACGCTTAGTGCCTTGTTTTTTAAGTAACTGCCTGTAAGAGAAAGTCCGTACCAGAAATTATTCATAAAGCTGTTTTTGCTGCGGGTGAAAGCATCGGATAGAGAGAACTGATAGTAGTTGGCCCATAGTTCGGCTTCGATATTGAGCGGTAGCTTTTGCGTGGCACGCATATAGATATTGCCGCCCCAGCCGGTGTTTTTGAATATCGTCTGGCTGATGTCGTTGTAATTTATGCTGCCTGAAACCATGACAGAAGTTTTGTCCATGGGCGTCCATTGCATAAAGCCACCGGCCGAGAATGTACGTATCTTGCCTATGTTTTCGTAGGTGCTGTGCAGGATATTGCCTTCCAGAATTGTGACGCCGGCTATGTCGTTGTTGGTGAATGCGTATTGCGACCACAAGTTGAGGTTGATGCGCGGACGTATCAGCATATAGGTGAGTTTGACGCTCTGTGCATGTGCACTTTCGAGATTGGGATTGCCTTCTGACAGGGAGGTCGGTGTGTACTTCTTGGCCGGGTTGAGGTAGGATATACCGGGGCGGCTGATGCGTGTGGCGTAATTGGCCGTCAGGGTATTGGCATCGTTAATTTGCCATGATGCGGCGGCACTGGGTACCCAGTCGTTGAGGCTGGATGAGAACGCGTCCTGACTGCCGTCGGGATAGTCGGCCTTGAGCTTGGAGAACTCGTAGCGTAGACCGGCACGCAGCGTCATTTTGCTGACTTTTAAGGAGTACTCGGCGTATGCAGCGGCAACGTCCGTGATGTGGCGGAAATCGCTGTACAGATTCTGCCATCCGATATACTCGCTGTTGGTCTTAGAGCGGTTGCGACGTAGGATATACTTGGCACCCATGTCCAGCGTATGACTTTTGACTACGGGGCGAGTCCAGTCGGCTTGGAAGGTATGCTCGATGAAGTTGAGTCGGAAATCGTTGTTGAAATCCGTGTATTCGAACATTGAGCCAAAGATGTCGCTGTAGTGCGTATCGGCTTGTTGTTTTTGGCGCGTGGTAGAAATCATATAGCTGAAAGTCAATGCTTCGCCCTTGCGCCGAGTCAGATGCTGATAGTTGATGTTACCGTCGATGTCGAAGTAGGATGAGTTGGCGATATCATACGTGGAGGAGTATTTGCTGAGCAGGCTACCGTCAGTGGCAGTCAAAGTCTGCGTTCCTGTGCCGTATCCATTGACGTGGTATTCATAGCCGTTAAATTCGCCGGAGATGAGATTGAGCGAGTCGATTTCCCAGGATGCTTCGCCGCCGAACCACTCGACCAAGCCGTGGACGCGTTGATCCTCGGTGCGTAGGCTTCGTGTTCCGTTTTCGTAGGTATAATCGTATTCTGAGCGGTTTCGCTGCATTTTTTCGGGAATATTGGATACACCACCGCTGATACTGAAAGTCACTTTGTCGATTTGGGAGGATAGCCATAGATTACCGTCCGCACGATTGTTAATAAAGTCGTAGCTGCCGCCTACGCGACCGGTGATGCCCTTGATGACAGTTTCATTGTCCGTGACGATGTTGAGGATGGCGCCGATACCCTCGGCATCATACTTGGCACCCGGTTCGGTGATGACTTCGATACGCTTGATGGATGCTGCCGGTAGGGCGTCAAAGATGTCCTTGGCGTTTTTGCTGAGCGAGTTGCTGGGACGGCCGTTTTTGAAGACCTTGAAATTAGAGCTTCCGTTGACCTTGATATTGCCCTCGCCGTCGACGCTGACCATAGGGACGCGGCGCAGGACTTCGCGGACAGTGAGCGTCTGTGCCGTTGCATCGGCCTTGACGTCATAGCCTATGCGGTCGATTTCCTTGGTGATTATGGGGCGCTGAGCCGTAACCACGACTTCCGAAAGCTCGTTGATGCCGGAGGTCATTGTCCCGAGATCGGCTACGGGGGCTGCATCGCTGATGGTGAAATTTTTGACGGCCACGGCGCTGCCAATCACTTCCAGTTGCAGGCGGTATGTTCCGGCCTTGGCGATACTGCCCGTCCAAATGCCCAGCGTATCAGTGACGCCGGCTGCCACGGGGTGGATGCTGTCGCTGCCGAAAACACGGCATGTTGCATATTCTTCGGGATTGCCCGACGGGTCTACGGCTTTCACCTTGACGGTATAGGCCGAGGCGGGCGTGCTGCCCATACATATTATTAGGAGGAGCGCGAGGAGGAATGATGTCGCAAATTTGTTCATCGGATTGTGTGGGGTCTTTTCTTAGAATTCTTGTCATTTCGCCGGGGCTCCCATCGCCGGGAACCCCGGGCCGAAAGACGTAGAATTGTCTGATTGTTATTGTCTAAAAAACCTATGGAAACTGTTTCTTTGAAAAAAATCTCTTGTATTGTTCGTTTGCTTATTAGACGCATAAGACGCCTAAAAGTGACACAAAACACGGTTAAATAAAGTTAATATCGCAACGACTTGTTATCGGAACATGTTAGAGCATGCACTATTTGACTGTGTCATTATGGTCTGATAATTTTTATCGGCAGCATTTGCGACGGAATTTGTTGGTGGTGACTATATACACTTTCGGCGGGAAAGGTGTTGTATTTCACCGAAAATGTGTACATTTGCAGAGAGATATAAAACATACTTACGCGTATGTCCGATACGTCCAAGACATACGAATACTAAGAGAAACAAACACATAACATTAATTAAAAACATAGACCAATAATATGATTAAACGACTGATCACATTTTGGGTGGCGGCATTTGTGCTGGGAATCTCCGGAGCTTTTGCACAGATAGTCACTACCTCTCCGGCCTTGCTGCAAGAGGCCAGTAAAGATGTCGTGCTGACTTACCATGCCGATTCGCCTTTGGGCAACGGCGGCCTCAAGGGACTGTCCGCGACTACACCCGTGTACGCCCATATAGGCGTGATTACCAATAAGAGTGCCAACACATCCGATTGGAAGTATGCGCCCTCCAAATGGGGCGATAATGCAGCCAAGTACAAGCTGAAATACGTGTCGCCCAATACATATACCTTGTCTATTGGCGACATCCGCACCTATTTCGGTATTACCGATGCATCAGAGACCGTGCAAAAGATAGCCGTGGTATTCCGCACGGGCGATTGCAACAAGGAAGGCAAGACATCCTCCGGCGGCGATATCCTTGTGGATGTTCTCGAGCCCGGCTTCCAGATGTCTTTGACCGTGTCCACCCCCAAGGTCATCACAGCCGAGGCAAAGGCCACGCTTACGGTCAATACTACCGAGCCTTGCACGATAGAACTCTACAACGGCACCTTCCGCTTTGGTCGCAAGTCCAACGCTACCACCTATTCCTCCGAGTATAATATGGCCGTCCCAGGCACTTACGACTTCAAGGCCGTGGCTACGACAACAGACGGCACCAAGACTATGACCAAGACCTACACTGTAAGCTATATCACCGACTCGCCCGCGGGTACATATCCCGGCGGTGTGCCCAAGATGGGCGCCGTGAAAAACGCCGATGGTACAGTGACCTTCTGCATCGCCGCTCCCGGCAAGAAAAACGTGATGCTTGTAGGCGCATGGAGCAACTACTCGACAATCGCCAATCAGTGCGAAATGAAATATCAGGACTATAACGGACAGCGCTACTTCTTCCGCACAGTCAGCGACCTTCAGGAAAACACGTGGTATCCGTACTACTATATTGTAGACGGCATCACTAAAGTGGGCGACCCCTATGCACACATGGTGCTCGATCCTTACAGCGACAAATGGCTCGATTCCTCCATATGGCCCGATATGCCCAAGTATCCGTACGAGAAATTTGACGACACGATGATGGCAGTATATCGCGGCGATCTTGATGGCAATTACAAATTCAGCGATTTTACCATTCCCGACCATCGCAATTTGGTAATATATGAGATGCTCGTCCGCGACTTTACCGGTACCGATCGCCAGGCCAATGGCGAGGGCACTCTGCGCAAGGCCATAGAAAAGATTCCTTATCTGCGCAGTCTCGGCATCAATGCCGTTGAGCTGATGCCGGTTATGGAATTTAACGGCAACAACTCGTGGGGCTACAATACCAACTTCTACATGGCACCGGACAAAGCATACGGATCGCCCAAAGACCTCAAGGACTTTGTGGAGCTATGCCACAGAAACGGTATAGCCGTCATCCTCGACATTGTATTCAACCAAAGCGACGGCCTGCACCCCTGGTATCAGATGTATCCCATAGCCTCCAACCCCTTCTACAACCAGACCGCCCCGCATGACTACAGCGTGCTCAACGACTGGAAGCAAGAAAACCCCTTAGTACGTCAGCAGTGGAAGGATGCCATAAAATACTGGATGACAGCCTACAATGTTGACGGCTTCCGCTTTGACCTCGTCAAAGGTCTCGGCACATCATATCCCTCCGGTACGGAAGCATATAACGCTTCGCGCGTGGCCGTAATGAAAGACCTCCATGCAGCCATCAAGGCCGTCAAGCCCAACGGAATACATATCAATGAGAATCTCGCCGGTGACAAGGAAGAAAATGAAATGGCCGCCGACGGTCAGCTCAACTGGGCCAACATTAATTACAATTCCTGTCAGTTCGGCATGGGTTATGCCTCCGGTTCAAACCTCGAGCGCTTCCTCTCCACCTCCGACAGCCGCACGGCATTCTCGACCGTGGCATACGCCGAAAGCCATGACGAAGAACGCGTAGGCTACAAGCAGAAAGCTTACGGATATGGTTCTGTCAAGGAAGACCAGTATAAGCGTTCGCGTCGCCTGGCGCAACTGGCAGTGCAGATGCTGCTTACTCCCGGACCGAAGATGATCTGGCAATTCGGCGAATTTGGTGCCGACCAGACCACCAAAAACTCTGACGATAGCAACAATACCGACCCCAAGACCGTGGTATGGTACTATAAAGACGCTACAGATCACGTAGGTATCTTTGAGGCTTATCAGGCCATGTGTAACCTGCGTCGCAATAATCCTGACCTCTTTGTCAATGGAACTTTCACACAGGTGGGTATGAACACTCAGTCTTTCAGCACCAACCGCATTATTCGCATCAATAACGGCGACCGCGAAATTATTGCCCTCATCAATCCCAACGTGGACGGCGCAGCCAAGAACGTGGGTTACTCGGTGCAGAGGATTTCGGCCTCTAACCATCAGATACTCAGCTCCAGTCGCAACTTGACAGCCACTCCGACATTTAGCGGCACGACAGTCAAATGCTCTATCCCGGCCAACGGCTATATCGTCCTCGGTACGAAATCAGTACTTGGTGTGGACGATGTCACTGTGGATGCCGACCCGTCAACGGCAGTCAAGGTCTATGCAGACGGCCGTGAGATTGTAATCGCCGGTGAATACACCACCGCCACGGTATATAATGTCGCAGGTGCGCTCCAGCCTTCGCTGAGCGTTTCCGCCCCCGGCTTGTATATCGTCACTGTAGACGGCACTGCACACAAAGTGCTTGTACGCTAAGCATATAACGACTTCCACCTAAAATAGCGGCGGGCGTGTCTCTCAGATGATGACACGCCCGCCATTTTTTTGTGCTAAAATCGCTCGCCGGTGTGTGGAGAATGTGAATGAAAGTCGGTTTGTGCCGTTTCTTGCTTGTCACGTATATCTTATAATCTGCTGAAATACAAATTTTTAACCTATTGTATTGCGTTTTGCGTCTTGAAAAATATTTCGGAAAATAATTGGTCAAAAACTTGCATTCGGAGGAATAAGTGGGTATATTTGCAACGAATATCTCTCCGTCCCGTTGCTGTTTAGCCCAAACATCTTAGATAGGAGAGATAAATAACCCTAATATCCAACGCAATATGAAAAGAACCTCCGACCGACTGAAAGCGCTGCTGACGGCAGTGGCTTTGGGCGTGTGCTGTGCATATGCACAGACGGCCACACCGGGAGGCTTTGTCCTACCGAACGCAGATCCGGATGCCGACCCTTATGACTTCCGGATGTCCAAGACGGATGACGGCATGTCCGTCTTGCTCATCCTCAACCGCATCGACCGCACTGTTACCGACTCTGTCGTCGGGACGTGCCGTGTGTCTGTACCCGGACTGTCCTCTACCACCTTTGCCGGGCTGCCGGCACTACCCTACAAGGCATTCCGCATTGCTCCCGAGGGCAGCGGAACGCCGCAAATCATCGTACGCGACAGTACTTACATCGATATCCCGGTCAATCTTGACCATAATCCGCGGATAGAGTATGATTCCATCGGTCAACCGCATCAAATAGCGGTGGCACGCGTGGATTACTCGGGTTTTATGCCATCGGACCTTGCACGCGTGACCGATACGCAGACCTACCGCGACCGTCCGATATACACCATCACGGTGATGCCTATGAAGTATGACCGTGCAACGGGCGTGCTGCGCGTCTTCACGTCCCTCGATATCGACATCGCCTATACCGTGCAGGCACAAACACAGTCTGCCGCCGGTGTTACACGCTCCGCCGCCTTCAATGCCTACACCGACCGAATGCTTACCGAGGCCCTCGGCGAGGAGGCCGTATCCTTTTCGACAGACAGGCAGGTGGCAACAATGGGCATCATCGGAGACATAATAGGCGATAAAGAACCGGCTACAGAAATAGATTTATATGACACAACAGAGGATATGCTGGTCATATCTTATAAAACCAAGGATACTAGTTTCACTGAAGCCACAGATAGTCTTAAAGAATGGAAGAAGAATCTCGGATACAGAGTTCATGTCGTCGAAAGAGGAGTCTGGACACCGGAGATAGTTGATAGCATAATTAAGTATCACTACAACCACGACCAAAATCTTACGACTGTTTTGATTATGGGAACACATGGAGTTACGCCCTTGAAATACAGACATCGTTGTCTTACAGATTTGTCGTATATGTGTATGGATGGGCCGAACGATTCAATTCCGGATGTAGCATATGGGCGAGTTTTAGCGAATTGTAAACAACATGTAGATGCATATGTTGCAAAGGTTATCAAATATGAAAAAGGCCTATATTCATCACCGGAAGTATACGATAGGGCTTTCTTGGCTACAAAATATTGGTCCGATGAACCAAATGGACGCTTTCTTCCAACCCTTGAGGATGTTCATTCTATTCTTAGCAGCTACGATATAGATGCACAAAGAATCTATACTGCCGACCCCGGTCATTACCCAACAGTTTGGTATCCACACTATCAAAATGGAGGTATACACTCTGTGGCCGAACCGATACCTGATTACTTGCGATATCCTCAGTTCGCTTGGGCTGGCACAAAATACGACATAATAAACGCATTTAATGGGGGGGTAAATCTTGGTATATATAATGGACATGGAGGAACAGACAGATGGAGTGGCTTTACTTTCCTTGATTCAGATTGTCGCAACTTTACATTCACCAACTCAGCTCCATTAGTTTTCAGTATTGCTTGTAGCACTGCAGACCATACACGTTATGCCAATTGTATCACAGCAGAGCTTTTTAGACAAAGATCAGGCGCAATTGCTGTCATTGCCTCAACATTCGAAACATATCTTGGATGGAGTGATGCTTTATTGTTGGGCATGATTGATGCAATATGGCCAAACGTTTACAGTTTCGATGGTTGGTCAGATAGCACGACAAGAACACCCGTATACAACCTATATGACATATTGAATAGTGGGCATTTACGCCTTGAATTAGAAAATGGCGGCGGTTACTGGGACTGTGGCAACATTGCTACTGATAAATCAGAAATAGATTATAACAGAGAAACATTCAGTGTTTTTGGTGATCCAACGATTAACTATACAACGAAAGCTCCCACGCCATTCAGTAGTGTTACTTGCCTCTCTACGGACAAATATTTGACAATCAATATAGGTACACAAGAACTTCCGGCTAAGGCTGTTATAAAAAACTTACGCACGGGCAAATTCATCACGCGATCCATAACATCTGGGTCGCTCGCTCCTGAAAACAAAATTTCAATAACCGGAGATACTTTGGAAATTGTAGTAACCGGACACAATAAAGTTCCTTACCGAGAAATATTCTGCGGTAGGACACCAATACAATTTTCCAAAGGGAAAATCAAAAGCGTTGTTTACGACCGGACAACACAGAAAGCCACTGTCACATATTCACTAAACACAAGTGGACATGTGTCTTTTGCTGTAACAGATCTCAACAACAACGCAATCCAGACCACGATTGAAATAACCGAGCAAGAGAATAAGCAAATAATCCACTTGGCTTCCGCGCCGATCGGCATCTGCGTTATTTCAATGATGGTGGATGGCGAAGTAGTGGATACATACAAATTACTAAAACAATAAGATATGAAACGAGCAATAATAGTTCTGTTGATTGTGCTTTTAGGCGTGGGGGTGCAAGCTTTTGCGTTTAAGACCGGCCGCACCTATAATGGCAAACCGACATACAATGTTGATGGTATAGAGTATATTGTAGTGACAGATGCTGATGCCGCAACAGGCAAGGTAGACCATACCGGAGCCTACGTGATACTCTCCGAAGACAAATCCCTGAAATTCTCGGGGAAAGTCAACATACCTTCTTCGGTCGTTATAGAAGGGGAAAAATATGATGTCGTAATCTTCCATGGACTGTCAAATTATGAAGAGAACGAAGATTCATCGTTAGAGATAACCTTGCCGGGAACCATAAAAAGAATTTGCGGCCTACTCGGCAGAAAGAGGAAAATCAAGAGCATAAATATTCCGACAAGCGTTACCGAGCTTTTCGGCTTGACATACAAGCCGGACACATTGGTCATACCCAAAACAGTGACGGATTTTGCGGAGCACATCTCGGTTTCAGCTTCTCACATCATCTTTGAAGATGGATTGACGCTATGCCCATGTCGCGGAGTGAACTGTGATAATGATAGCATAATAATTCCCGGTAGTATGAAGATGTGTAATAACGCCCTATCAGCATATAATCTTAAATATTTAAAGATATCTAAATCGGCAGACACCGCAAATGTGCCGATGTTTGATGAATGCTTTTGTCGTAACTCATATAGTATTGAAACAATCGTCTGCGAATATATGTCACCTCCTATAGCAAGCGTCCAGGCGTTTGACCTCGAAAAATCAGAGCAAGACCCGCAGTATCCGGAAGTCAACCCGGAAGATCCATATCCATACGGATACTATCCTACAATGTGTGACCGCGCTACGTTGTATGTGCCCGAAGAAGCTATCGAGGCATACAAGGCCGCTCCGGGATGGAAGAATTTCAAAACTATTCTGCCTATCAAGGACGGCGTAAATGACGTGACGGCGGACGATGCCGGCATCGTCGCCACCGAGTACCACGACCTGTACGGACGACGACTCGAAGCGCCCGCCGAGCGCGGTATCACCATCCGTACGGACGTCTACAGTGACGGCACACGCCGCTGTATCAAGATCCTACGCTGACATAGCCAAAGCCTGTTTTTTAGGCTTATAGACTCATAAGCAAGGCCGCCGGATTAAGCGTAGTTCCGGCGGCCTTGTGTTTATGATAAGAGCGTTTATTCGATTTCGGAAAGCTCGAGCCAGCGCATTTCTTTTTCGTCGAGGAGGTCTTTGACTTGGCTGTAACGGGCGCTCATGGCTGCAATGTCGGCATCCGGCGTGGAATTGCCTGCAAAGGCCGCTTCCAGCGAGGCTCGTTCGGCGGAGAGTGCGTCTATCTCGGCGGTCAGGGCTTCAAACTCGCGTTGCTCCTTGAAGCTGCGGCGCCGGCGTTGAGGGGTCTTGATTTTGACGTTCTGTGTCTTGACGCGTTGAGTCGGTGCTTGTGATGCTTGCTCGGCTTTCCATGTGCGGTAATCGCTGTAATTGCCGGGGAAGTCGCGGATGATGCCATCGCCTTCGAGTACAAATATGTGGTCTACGATGTTGTCCAGAAAGTATCGGTCGTGACTGATGATAATGGCGCAGCCGTTGAACTTGGTGAGGTATTCCTCGAGAATGCCCAGCGTGACAATATCCAAGTCGTTGGTCGGTTCGTCCAATATCAAGAAGTTAGGCTGACGCATGAGCACTGAGGCCAGATGTAGACGACACAATTCGCCGCCGCTGAGGGTTTCGACATATTTTTGTTGGGCCGGTACGTCGAAGAGAAAGCGCTTGAGCAGCTGCGAGGCGTTGAGCCGAGCGCCCTCGTATTCGATATCATCGGCAATGTCGGTGATGACGTCGATGACTCGCTTGCCCGGTGTCGGGACAAATCCATCCTGACTGTAGTAGCCGAAGCGTACCGTTTCGCCGATGTTCCATTCGCCGCTGTCTTGCGGTACCAATCCCAAAAGCATTTTTACAAAGGTAGATTTGCCGATGCCGTTGGCACCGATAATTCCGACTTTTTCGCCTCGAGCAAAGTCGTAGGAGAAGTCGCGGACGATGACGTGGTCGCCAAAGGCCTTGGAGATGTGTCGTGCCTCAAATATTTTGCTGCCGATATAGACCTTGGAGGCGTTTCCGAGGTCTACGTTGCGCTCTGTGATGTTGATACGGCTGCGTTCCTTGAGATCGTAAAACTGCTCTATGCGGTATCTGGCCTTGCCGGCGCGAGCTTGCGGTTGTCGTGACATCCAATCTTGTTCCTTGCGCAGCAGGTTGTTGACGCGGTCCAATTCGGCGGACATGGCGCTGATACGTTCGGCACGTCGGCGCAGGAAGTAGTCGTAATTGCCGTCGTAAGTGTATATATGTGTACGGTCTATCTCAATAATTTTGCTGCACACTCGGTCCAGGAAATAGCGGTCGTGAGTCACCATCAGCAGCGTCATACGAGCTTTGGCCAGATATGCTTCAAGCCATTCGACAGCAGTGATATCCAAGTGGTTGGTCGGTTCGTCCAATATCAGAAGCTGGGGCTCGGTGGCTATGGCTCGTGCCATGGCTACGCGTTTGCGTTGTCCGCCGGACATTTTGGCCAGAGGTACAGATGTGTCGTTGACGCCCAGTCCGGACAATAGGCGTATGTATCGGCTGTGCGTCTCCGAGGCTTCGTTGCCTAATTCGGGGGCGGCATTGGCGGCGGTGACGCTGTCGTCTGCAAATACGGGATTCTGCTCGAGTATGGCTAAGCGTAGGTCGTTGCGGAAGACTATGGTGCCGCTATCGGCTTCCTCCTTTCCGGCGATGATGCGCAGCAATGTTGTCTTGCCTGTGCCGTTTTTGGCTATCAGGCCTATTTTGTCGCCTTCGTTGATGCCGAAGGATATGGAATCCAAGAGCATACGGTCGCCGTAGCTTTTGGTGATATTGTCTATTTGTGCGAGTATGGCCAATTTTGATTGAATTTGGAAGTTGTTATGCCATAATGTCCATAATGGCTATGGAAGTTGTGCTCGATATTATTTTAAGGTCAGCTTAATTCGATGAATTCGTTTGTGTTGTAGTCGCGTGAAGCTTTGGATCCTATTACTTCGTCCCACAACATTGGCGACAATCCTGTACCGGGGCGTTTTGTGGTAATGTCCTCGACAGTAATGGTATGGCCTTTGACTATGTGTCGTGCGGCAACGATACTGCGGCGAGCTATGGCAATATTGGCTTTTTCGGCAGCCGTGACGGCTTTCTCCGGTGCGCCCAGGGCAGTCTCGACATTCCGTATAGCGCGAACCATATCGGTCAATTCGGACGGCTCAAGTGACGCCTTGTGGTCCGGGCCTTCCATTTGTCGGCTTAGGGTGAAGTGCTTTTCGATGACGTGTGCTCCGCGTGCGGCAGCGGCTATTGGTACGGTGATGCCGCGTGTGTGGTCGCTGTATCCTACGGCGGCGCATCCCAGAGTGGCCAGAGTGTCCATGGCACGCAGGTTGACGCTTTCTAATGGTGCCGGGTACTGGGTGGTGCAGTGCAGCAAGATGATGTCGCGGCGCGACTTCCCGGAGGCTTCGAGTACATTGAGGGCTGCTTCGACTTCGGCCATAGAAGACATGCCGGTAGACATTATCACTTTGCCATGCCGGGCGGCGATAGCCCGCAGGTAAGGCAGGTCAGTGATTTCGCCCGAAGGAATTTTCCAGTAGTCCATGCCCAGAGATGCAAGGAATTTGATGGAGGTCAAATCGAAAGGTGTGCTCATGAACCCGATATTGCGTTTGTTGCAGTACTCGGCAAGTTCAGCAAAGTTTTCGAACGTTAATTCGAGTTTTTTGAGCATAGAAAGCTGGCTATTGTCAATGGGCTCTGGGCACGCTTGGGCTTGATATTGAGCGCGTGGCGCTGATTCTATGACAAGTTCCTCGGCTTTGAATGTTTGGAACTTGACATAGTCTGCCCCGGCTTCAGCCGCTGCGTCTATCAGGCGTATGGCTGTTTGTAAGTCGCCGTTATGGTTGACGCCGGCTTCGGCGATTATGACGGTGTGCATAGGCGTGATGGTGTTGTTAGGGTTTATTGCACCTTTTTGGCGGGACATCCGGTATAGGTGCCTTCGTGGCTGATGTCCTTTGTGACGACTGCGCCCATTCCGATAGTTGTCCCGGATGTGATGGAGGAATTGTTACGGATTTTTGCTCCGGCACCGATATAGCAGTCATCGCCGATTGTGACGCCGCCGCATATGATTGCTCCCGGACCTACAAAAGTATTTGTGCCGATGCGTACATCGTGTTCGATAATTGCTCCGGTGTTGATTACCGAGAAGTTGCCGATATTGGCTTCCGGCCCGATATAGGCGCGATGCATCACCGCGCATCCATCCGCGACATGTGCTGTGGATGATATGGTGGCATCTGCGGCTATTACTGCCGGGTGCCTAAATCCGGCGTAGCGTGATAGTAATGCGCGTCGGGGATACATGTTGCCACTGCGTCCGCTAATAAGTGTGATGTGTACCGATGGAATGGCGTTTGTGGCATGAGTTTCAGTGACGAATGTGTCGTCGTCACCCAGCCATGGTATGGTTTTCATGGCCTCGGCCGGCTGTGGTGAAACGTATCCGGCGATGTGTTCGATGCCGATTACGTCTGCGACTGAACGGGCATGGCCGCCGCCGCCGATAAGTATTATTTTGTCCGCCTTGAAATTGTTTTTTTTGCAGCTGTTATCGTTCATCGGTTATAGATGTCAGTCTTGTATTTGGCCAAGTTTTCCGGACGTACAAACCAGTCGATGGTTGCACGTAGTCCGTCTTCGAGCGACCAGCGTGGATGCCAATCGGTTAGCGTTGTTATAAGTGAGTTGTCGCCGCAAAGGCGGAACACCTCGCTGTTGGCCGGACGCAGGCGTGCCGGGTCGGTCACGAAAGTCACTTCGGTGTTCATGAGCGTGGCTATTGTGTCAAGCGTCTGACGCATGGATATCTCTGTGCCTGATGCGATGTTGATGTCTCGTCCTTCTATGCCTTCGGCCTGAGCCAAAGCGAGAAATCCGCGCACGGTATCGCCTACGAAATTGAAATCGCGAGTAGGGGACAGGTCTCCAACGATGATGTCGCGTTTGCCCGAGGCTATTTGTCCGATAATTGTCGGAATGATGGCGCGAGCGCTTTGGCGCGGCCCGTAGGTGTTGAAGGGTCGTGCGATGACCACCGGTAGTCCGAATGCATTGTAGAAACTTGTGGCGATGGCATCAGCGCCTATTTTTGTAGCAGAATATGGGGACTGGGGTTGCCGAGGGTGTTTTTCGTCTATTGGGACGTATTGTGCGGTACCGTAGACCTCGCTGGTGGAGGTGACGATGATGCGGTCGCACTGAGCATCGCGTGCCGCCTGACACATATTGAGAGTGCCGCGGATGTTGGTGTCGACGTAGCTGTCGGGTGCAACGTAGCTGTATGGAATGGCTATGAGCGCCGCAAGATGAAACACCGTGCCGCAGTCGCGTGCTATTTCGCGACAGTAGTTGGGGTCGCGCACGTCGCCGCATACCACTTCGAGGCGGTCGTTTTGAGCGATGTCTTCAAGCCAGCCCCAGTAGTTGAAGCTGTTGTATTGCGAAAGTGCGCGCACGCGATAGCCGTGTGCCAACAGTAGCTCGACCAGATGCGAGCCTATAAATCCGTCCGCTCCGGTGACCAGTACGGTCTTATCTTTATTTATCATGTTGTTGGATATATTTTTCTATGTGTATGATGTTCGGTTGAATGTGGCACTCTGTGTAGCGATGCTTATGCCATCTTTCGGGCTTTACCAATCTTTGACGAGGGTGTAGCGTACCGAATGGCCGGCTTCGGTGTATTGCAGCACCAGCCGCTTGCCGTCATCGGTGATGACATCGAAAGTGCTCTTGCCTTCGGGAAACGAAATCCATTCGGGTGCTCGGTATAGGTCTGTACCCGGGGCGTAGGTGTTGTCTCCGTGCGTGAAGTCAAAGGATATAGTCTTGTCCGATGGGCGGGTCCATGTACCATTATGAGCAATTCTGTCGTGACGAGGTGTTGTACGCAGTATTTCAATGATGTTGTTTTGGAACTGCCATGATGTGTAGCTTCCGTCTGCTTCGGGTTGAGCTATATCCGTGCCGTCCACTACCAATTTGTCCAGTCGCCAAATGCCGTAGAGATTGCCGATGTCGCCGTTGTTGGTGACGCATCCGGATGTAATGGCGGCCAGAAGCAGCGCAATTGTACCGAGTATGGTGTTTAGGTGTTTATATGCCATGTTGTGTGAAGTGTACGTGTTATTTGAAGGAAAGGAGGCCGCGGTATGCGATAGTGACTAAAGCGCCGAAATTGTCGCCGCGCAGGTCTCCGGCATCGAAGGCTGCGGTGGCAGCGATGCTCAGTCCGGGACAAACCTTGGAGGCATCCCAATCAAGACGCACCATTGCCGAGGTGTCGTGCAGTTGCTTGGGCGTGTTCAGTCGTCCGTTGCCGCGAGCTTGAGCCCACGACAGTTTGATTGTCCAGTCCAGTGAGGTTGACGCGATGCTGCCGGTTGCGGCTGCATGGAATCCGCTGGTGCGTGTGTGCAGAAATTGAGGGTAGCCATCGCGATTGTATAGCGGAGCAACAGTGAAGGGCGAGCCTATGGCCATGCCGTAATTGTGATGGGCGTTAAAGGATGAATTGTTGTAATAGTCATCGGCGCCCGATGCTTCGGAAGTGATGGTAGTGCCGGGGCGGTCATTCGGAGCCCAGTGTATGGGGCCGCTTTGGTCACGCATATCTATGTACTCGACCACGGCGGTGTGTAGCCATTTGCCTTGCGGATTGTGCCAGCGGATGCCCCACAATCCGTCCCACTTGTTTCGCTTGGCCATAGACGAGCCGTCTTCCCATAACCACTGGAAATAGCCGGAAAGTTCCTGCCCGCCGGCAAAGCGGTATCGAGCGTTGAAATCCCAAGAGCCGAGGCTGCTGCCTTCGACCCATCCATCGCCGTTGCCGCGTCCGGGGACAAGCATTTCCCAAAAAGCCTTGGCGTCTGAACGGTTTTTGACTTCCGAGACTATCTTACCTTCGCGGTAAAAGCGAGTGACGCCGCCGAAGTGTCCCGCACATTGGGCGCCTATGGTTACCGATAGCGGCATGGAGGGCTTGGTGCGGAAATATACACGCTTGTAGGTGTATAATTCGCCGGTAGTCAGGTGGCTGTTCCACATGTTGTATTGGGCGCGCGACCAGTCGTTATGGGCAAATTTTCCGTATGTAATTTGTCCTTCGATTTGCACCCATCCTTTTGTGAATGGGATGTTTTGGAAATCGACAAAACCGGTGCGTACTTGCGGTATGGGGCGCGCGTTGTTACTCTGCACCAGGTCGCCGGAGGACAAGTCGTTGTCCAACAATATGCCGGCCTGCTCCTGCATCCCGACAGCGAGAAATACGCCACGGTATTTGACGGATGCGTACAACTGTTGAAGCCATATAGCGGCGGCGCCGTTGTGATGTGTGCCCCAGGTATTGGCGGCGGCATCGTAGCGGTCGTATGACTGCTTGTGCGAATAACCTGCCAGTACTTCCACTCCGGCGGCCCAGTCAAAGCGGCGCGAAAGCTCGAGATCCTTATGTGCCCATACATCGGCTGTCGCTGCATTTTTGGCCGAAGTTCGTCCATAGTTCCAGGACGCTATCATGTAAGGTGCGAAGGCGCCCGAAGATGTCTGCATATTGGCGGCGGCGCCGTAGTGTATGTCTATGGGGGCAGCCCACGATGACAGTGCTGCTGCAAGTCCGCAGACTACAACAGCGCGTCTGAATATTGTAGTAGGTATCATAGCGCAAATATACAAAAAATTGGCTAAATGACGTGGCCTATACACGCTTGTTTGGCTTGTATACTATGTTTTTTGCTGCAAAGTGTCGTATGTGGCTGCTGTAAGGTTGCTTGTCGGTTTTTAATAACGACCGCTATAGACAATAAGTGCGACAGCGATAGGCCGGTATCAGTATGACAGGACTTCGCGACGGCTCGCATCGATGCGCAGCAGGATAAACAATAGTATAGTGAAGCCCCAGAGCGAAGACCCGCCGTAGCTGAAGAATGGTAAGGGAATGCCGATGACCGGGCATAGCCCGATAACCATTCCAATGTTGATGCAGAAATGGAATATGAGGTATGAAGCGACGCAATAGCCATAGACACGTCCAAATGTGGTGGGCTGACGCTCGGCAATAGCCAGTATACGCAGTATCAAAGCTACGAACAGTGCCATGACAAGCATGGTGCCCCAGAAGCCTTCTTCTTCGCCTATGGTGCAGAATATGAAGTCGGTATGCTGCTCGGGTACATATTTCAATTTGGTTTGTGTGCCTTCCAGAAAGCCTTTGCCTGCAAATCCACCGCTGCCGATGGCTATTTTTGACTGGTTGACGTTGTATCCGGCGCCGCGCAGGTCTTCCTCGATGCCGAGAACAACCTTGATGCGCAGCTGCTGGTGAGGCTGTAATTGATTGAAAGCGGCGTGTACGCTGAACATAAAGCATACCGAGGTGATGACGGCGGCCACCGGTATCAGCAGTTTGCGCGAGCGTACTCCTCCGCGTATAGACATAATTGTGAGGTAGATGCAGGGTACGGCCAGCATAATCAGCATCAGGGTCAATCCCGGCATCTGAATGTCGGTGAAAGAGGCTAAGAGCCACAATACAATACCGTAGCCGCTAAGCCATAGCAGCACGTTGCGTGCTACTTCCCAACGGCGACAGTATATAAACATCATTATCGCAAGGGCTATTGCTACCAGTACAAAAATCCAAAATTGTCCGGTAGTGATACCCAGTATTGTGTCTTCGGTGAATTTGACTGCCACTACAAAGATTATCACGGCCATAGCCGCTGCAAAGAGTATGATGCCGCTCATGCCCTCGCGATACAAGACAAAGAATAGTGCCATGAAAGTCAGCGCCGATCCTGTTTCCTTTTGAGCCAATATCAGTATCACCGGCAGTATGATAATGGTGATTGCACGCACATAGTTGCTCATTTTGGCGTTGAGTAGGAAATTATAGCCGCTGAAGAGCTTAGCCAAGGCCAAAGCTGTGGCAAATTTGGCAAATTCGGCAGGTTGCAGGCTCATGGGACCCAGCACAAGCCACGAGCGTGACCCTTTGATATCCGGCGCCAGAAATGGCGTGACCAGTAACAGCAATAATGTCAGTACATATATCGGGTAGGCATAGGTTTCGAACATTCGCACTTCGATGAGCATTATTACGCCGGCGATGCAAAGTCCAAGGCCTACCCATAGTGCCTGTTTACCCGAGAATTCATCAAAGGATAATATTGCCGCGTCATCGTAGTCGTAGCTGGCGGCATATATGCTTATGACGCCGGCGAGAACCATTATCAGATATATGATAACTGTTGACCAGTCAAGGGTGCGCAGCACCGTGTCCGATTCATTTCTTCTTGTCAACATAGTGCAGCGAGGTTGTTAGCATATTTGTTTCGATGTGCTTGCGTGTCGGCGATATGCATCCGGTGAGGTACTTCTCAATGACGAGACTGCCGATAGGGACGCCGAAAGTGGCTCCGAATCCGGCGTTTTCGACGTATACGCACACCGCAATCTTAGGATGGTCATAGGGCGCAAAGCCGATGAATGCGCTATGGTCTTTGCCATGCGGGTTTTGTGCCGTGCCGGTCTTTCCGGCCATCTCAATGCCCGGAATGGCTCCGCGACGGCAGGTTCCTCCGGTGACGGCCATACGCATGCCTTCGGCTACTTCGTTGTAATACCGTGGCTCGATGGTGGGACGGCGTACGCGTAGCAGTTCTTTGTCCATGACTGTATCGCTTACTGCTTTGACCACGTGAGGGGTTATGAACCATCCGCGGTTGGCGATAGTGGCGCATAGGTTGGCAATCTGTACTGGAGTGGCACCGATTTCGCCCTGACCAATGGATACCGAGATGATGGTGTTGGCACTCCAATGGCCTTTGCCGTATATCTTGTTATAGAAACGGTCGTTGGGGATAAATCCACGGCTTTCGCCGGGTAGGTCGATGCCGAGACGATATCCGTAGCCCATGCTTACGAGATGTTTTTTCCACACCTCAAAGGCATTTGCGGAATTGCCGTATTTGCTTCGGCGGTCAATCATGGCTTTAAAACCGTAACAGAAGAAGGCATTGCAAGAGGTCTGCAAAGCGGGCTTCAGTGCCAATGGGCTTGCATGACTATGGCATCCGACGCGAAGTCTTCCGCTGATATATCCGTGGTGGCATGGGTAGGCGGTGCCGGTGGTGATGATACCTTCTTGGAGTAAAATCAAGCCCTGGGTTGGCTTGAAAGTCGAGCCGGGAGGATAGGATGTCATCAGTGCACGATCGAACAACGGGTGTGCCGGGTCTCGCGTAAGGGCCTTGTAATTGGCGCCGCGGTTACGCCCCACCAATAGTGATGGGTCATAGGTTGGCGTGGATACCATGCATAGTATTTCGCCTGTCTCGGGTTCGATGGCAACGACTGCGCCGCGCTTGCCCACCATTAGCGATTCGGCATATTGTTGCAGTTGCATGTCGATGCTCAATGTCAGGTCGTGCCCCGAAATTGGCGCTACGTCATGTGCTCCTCCGTCATACTTGCCTTGTATACGTCCGTGTGCATCGCGTATTAGGATTTCCACGCCTTTGTTTCCGCGCAGGTATCGTTCGTAGCTGCGTTCAACGCCGAGGTCGCCGGTATAGTCGCCGGCGGCATAGTAGGGGTCGTCTGCAATGTCTTGTGCGTTGACTTCGCGGATGTTGCCCAAGATGTTTGCGGCACTTGCGGTGTTGTATTGACGCAGTATGCGTTTTTGGATGAATATGCCGGGGAATTTGTAGAGCTTTTCTTGCAGGCGTCCGTAGTCCTGAGCTGACAAGTGTGTCATCAGCACTTGTGGGGTGTAGGATGAGTATCCCGGATTGAGGTGGCGGTCGCGCATATCCTCGAAGCGTTGGCGTAGGGTCTCAACGGTGATGCCGAGGGTGTTGCAGAAGTCTATGGTGTCAAAGGTGGTGACATCGCGCGGTACCAGCATCACATCATAGGCCGGTTGGTTGAATACCACCAGTTGTCCGTTGCGGTCGTATATGAGGCCGCGTGAAGGGTATACGGTCTTGCGCAGAAAGGCGTTGGTATCGGCTGACTCTTTGTAACGGCTGTCATTGATTTGCAAGTCGAAGAGCCTGAAGGCGTAGATAATCGCTATCAGGACCACGAATCCTCCGATGATATAGCGGCGTTTGGCGTAATCGTAGTTTTTTCTCACGACAGCAAAGGTGTGGTGTTATGGTTTGCGTTATGATTTGGCTCCACGGCGGTGTGACAAGATGCTGTCTATGGCAAATACGATAACGAAAGTGTAGACAGTGCCCGTGGATATGCGCAGCATCAAGCGTCCGAAGTTGAAGAAACTGAAGGATTCGACCGTGTGCATCAACGCGCAGTATATCAGCGTCATGGTGACGGCGTATTTGAGAAATGCGGCATGCCCCATGCTTCGCGATGATGGTGTGGCTCCGGCGAGGTCTTCTTCGCGGTTGACGTACAGATGGAATACCGGTCGTTGGAGCGCAACGGCCATAGTGCAGCATAGTGCATTGAGACCCTGGGTGTTGGCAAAGATGTCTACCATCAGTCCCAGTAAGAAGCCTATGGTGAGTCGCAGATTGTCATTTAGTGTCACCGGCAGTGCGATGATGGAGTAGACGAATACGCAGGCCATGGCGTATCCGCCGATAATCAAATTGTTGAATATCAGCGATTGTATCAGTACCAGCAGTATGAATTGGATGGCTATGCGTATCATTGTTTCGTTGTCTGTTGTCTCGGAATGGTATGCTGTGTGCATTAAGTCTTGCTTCGCATGTCGTGTCAAGTCTGATTATGTCGAAAAACACTATGGCTTTTGGATTTATCGGGCAACTATTCTTCGGGTGTGTCGGCTTTCTCGAGCTGCTTGACCTCGGAGGAGTAGTTATTGAGCACGACTTGAACATTACCCAAACGGGCGAAGTCGCACAGCAGCCGTATGCGTAGTGTGAAAAAGTTCTCGTTGTGCGGCACTTTGTCATCGGCCACTATGCCCACGGGGATACCGGGAGGGAATACTGCCGAGTATCCGCTTGTAACCACGGTGTCTCCGGCGTGGAACACTGTATGCCGTGGCAGTTCCTCGAGTAATGCGTATGCGGGATCGTTGCCGTCCCAAACCAGGGAGCCGAAGCTTTCGTTATGCTTTATTTTGCATGACAGGCGGAAGTTTGGGTTGAGTAGCGATATAATTCGTGCGCTGTGCGGTCCCACAACGTTGACCACCCCGACTACGCCGTTTTGGTCGATGACTCCCATTTCTTCGCGTATGCCATCATCGGCACCGCGATTGATGGTGATGTAGTTGTGCAGGTGGATGATGCTGTTGGATATTACGTGTGCCACCACAAAGTTGTATCCGGCCAGCGAGTCTGGGAGCTGTAGTGTGTCGGCCATGACCATTTCGGACAGCTTTTGATTGCGCTGTTGCAATGCCAGCAGCTCTTCTTGCAGGCGTGCATTGCGACGGTTGAGTTCTTCGTTGGCCTGACGTAGGTCAAAGTACGAGGAGATGCTGTTGCCGGCCTTGTAGACGGATGAGGATAACGCCCCGGCGGAAGTCAGCCATAGGCTGTGCTGATAGGGGTTTGTGTTGAATAATAGCAAGCAGCTCAACACCATATAGATGATGAAGAGCAGCCAGCAACTATTGCGTATGAGAAATGACAGTAATTGGCGCACTTGTATATGTGTGCCGCATGGCCCGGACGGACGTGTCGGGGTAGGGACGCGCCAAGGCGTGTACGCTCCCGGTCACGCCGCGCCCTTGTGGGCGTCAGCGGATTAGGAACGAGAATTTATCGTAGTTTTTGAGGGCTATGCCCGTGCCGCGGGCTACAGCCAACAGCGGGTCTTCGGCCACGTGGAATTGTATGCCGATTTTGTCGGATAGACGTTTGTCCAATCCGCGGAGCAGTGCGCCGCCGCCGGCCAAGTATATACCGTTGCGCACGATGTCGGCGTATAGTTCGGGCGGAGTGTTTTCCAGCGCCGCCAAGATGGCCGTCTCGATTTTGGAAATAGATTTCTCGATGCAGTGGCATATTTCTTGATAGGATACGGGCACTTCCATGGGCATGGATGTCATCCCGTGGGGTCCGTGGACTATGAAATCCTCAGGCGGATTGTCCAATTCAACGAGAGCCGAGCCAACGTTTTTCTTGATTTCTTCGGCTGTGCGCTCGCCCACTTTGACGTTGTGGGCACGTTTCATGTGGTTGACGATATCATCGGTGATGTCATCGCCTGCTACCTTGATAGACTTGTTGGATACAATGCCGCCTAGCGAGATTACCGCGATTTCTGTGGTGCCGCCGCCTATGTCTACAATCATATTGCCTTCGGGAGCTTCGACGTCCAGTCCTATGCCGAGGGCTGCAGCCATAGGTTCGTAAATCATGTATACATCGCGGCCGCCGGCGTGTTCGGACGAGTCGCGCACGGCGCGAATTTCGACTTCGGACGATCCGCTGGGAATGCCCACAACCATGCGCAGCGAGGGGCTGAACCAACTGCGTCTTGCACTGGCTTTCTTGATTAGGGCGCGCATCATAAGTTCGGCGGCATTGAAGTCTCCGATGACGCCTTGGCGCAGCGGGCGTACGGTGCGGATGTTTTCGTTTTCTTTGCCCAGCATCAGCTGTGCCATGTTGCCGACTGCCACCAGCTTGTCTGTGCGGCGGTCAAGAGCCACGATGGAGGGCTCATTGATGACTATCTTGTCATTTTGGATGATGACCGTATTGGCTGTGCCAAGGTCTATGGCTATTTCTTTGGTGAGAGAAAACAGGGACATTTTATATTGATTTGGAACTGTTATTACTGTGTAGTGCGTAACGGTTGTTGTTTTTGGAGAGCGTGGGTTGCGAATCCGATATCATGTCTGTGCTTGGTCGGATTGGACGGCGCTTATCCGTATTCCGTTTGCTCTTATGCGGTCTATTCTTAGTTTAATCGTTTTAGTGTTTTGTTTATAGCTGCTGTTTTTGTTTTTTTGTGTCTGCTTGGTAGCTGCATCTTCCTGTCAATGTCGGAAGTGTCGTATGCCGGTCATGGACATGGCCAGCCCATGGGCATCGCAGTACTCTACCGATTCGTGGTCGCGGATGCTTCCGCCCGGTTGTATGACGGCGGTTATGCCCGCTTCGTGTGCAATTTGTACGCAATCGCCAAAGGGGAAGAATGCGTCTGAGGCCATGACTGCGCCGTCAAGGGGCATTCCGAATGCTTTGGCCTTGGCTATAGCTTGGCGTAATGAGTCTACGCGAGATGTTTGGCCTACTCCTGCGGCGCAGAGTGTGCGTGCATGTGCCAGTACTATGGCGTTGCTGCGGCAGTGCTTGACTACCTTGGCGGCAAAGAGCATGTCGTCTGCTTGTGCCGGTGTAGGGATGGTAGCAGTAACTGTGTGCAGGTCTTCGGCGCTATCGGTGCGGTTGTCTCGGTCTTGCACCAGGACACCGCCCAAGGCGCTGCGCATTGTCGTGCGTGTGCTATTGTCTTGTTTCTGCACCAGGATGATGCGGTTCTTTTTCAGACGCAGTATGTCGAGGGCTTCGTCTGAGTATGCGGGGGCAATGATGACCTCGAAGAATATCTTGTTTATTTCGGCTGCCGTGTCAGCGTCTACGGTGCTATTGGTCACGATGACGCCGCCGAAAGCGCTGATTGGGTCGCCGGCGAGGGCGGCACGCCAAGCCTCGATGGCAGTGTCTCGACATGCCAGTCCGCAGGGGTTGTTATGCTTGATGACAGCGAAAGTTGCCGCAGTGTCATCAAATTCGGCCATAAGGGCTGTGGCTGCATCGATGTCCAGCAGGTTGTTGTACGATATTTCTTTGCCGTGCAACTGCTCGAACATTGATTCGAAGTTGCCGAAGAACCAACCTCGCTGGTGCGGGTTCTCGCCGTATCGCAGGGTGCGCACGCCGTCGATGGCTGTGCGCAATGCAGTGGGGGCATCGCCGCATGTCTCGTCAAAGTATCCGAAGATAAGGCTGTCGTAACGGCTGGTGACGGCAAAGGCCTCACGCGCCAGACGACGGCGTATGTCGGACGTGGTGGCGACACCGTGCTGTGCAAACACGTCCAGAATATATGCGTATTGGTCTCGCGATGAAACGATGGCCACATCGTGGAAGTTTTTGGCGGCGGCGCGTATAAGCGAGATTCCGCCTATGTCGATTTTTTCGATAATGTCCGCTTCCGATGCGCCTTGCGCCACTGTCTCGGCAAAAGGGTAGAGGTCAACGATGACCATATCGATGGGTTCGATGCCGTAGCGAGCACATTCGTCACTGTCTTGCGTGTTGTTGCGCCGACTGAGTATTCCGCCGAAGATGCCGGGGTGAAGTGTCTTGACGCGTCCGCCCAAAATCGATGGGTAACCGGTAACATCTTCTACAGCATCGCACCGATGGCCGCATTGCTGTATCCAAGCGCGGGTACCGCCGGTGGAGAGGAGCCTCACGCCTTTGTCAGCGAGTATGGCAATAATGCGCTCCAAGGTTTCGTCCTTGTGATATACCGAGATGAGTGCTGTATGTATATGTATGTCGTCGCTGGGCATTGTGTGTAGTGGCGTAAATAAGTATTGGTGAGACGTATGGCGGCTTGGTGTCGCAGTGCCGACATCGAGCTTTTTACGCCCCTGATTTTTAGACTGCAAATTTAGCTATTTTTTTTCGATTGCCGAGGCTGTAAATGCTTCTTTTTTTGATTGGGCGTTATAATATTGGAAGGATGTGAGCGGTGTCAGGTTTTGACGCGTGCATGAGCCTTGCGGAGGAGTGCTTTTTCGGCATATCTCGCTGCCGGGTTTCTGCAGATTAAGTCGGCGGACATTTCCGGCACGGGGTTTAGGACGTCAGCGGCTGAGGCGGTAGTGTTGCAGCAGATTGGCGTAGCGCGGCGAGGCTTTGTATGCGGTCAACCAATTGTTTAGTGTGTCGAGCAGTTTGTCCTCGCGATTCTTGGCTACAGCCCATACTTGGAACTGGTTGAAGGTGACCGGGGCGCAGATGTGTAATCGTGGGTCGGCCGAGGCAGCGATGCGGGCTTCGCCTTGAGCAACGATGGCGCGGCGTATGCGTCCGGCAGCCGTAAGCATTAATAGGTGTTCGGTGGTGAGCGCCTGACTGTCATCGATATATATGGTGTCTCCGAGTTCGCGACCCAAGTTAATGAGGCTGGCTCGCACCGGCGATCCGCGCGGAATCCATACGGTGTCACCAACGAGAGTCGCCGCCGTGGCTGTGGTGTCTTTCGAGTTGGCGGAGACCATAACGTAGCGGTCGATATAAACAGCCTCGGTTACGTCCACAAGTCCTTTGAGTTGTGTAGTGGATTGTAGGGATGACACTACGATGTCAAAAGCTCCGATATTAAGGCCGCCGAGTGCGTATTCCAGTGGAGCAAAGGGATGGAGTTTGACGGGGCGATGGTGTAGGTGGCTGAGGTCGCGTATGATGTCGTAGTCTATGCCTGAGATAGTGTCTCCCGAGATGTTGTAGCCTAAGGGGGTGATTTCGATGGCTATGTCGAGTGTGTCGCCGTCCGAGTGTGCCGGATATCCATCCGGTCCGAAAAGCGGAGTATGGGCTTCGCGGCTGCATTTATAGAGGGCTGACATTAGCCCGATTACAAGCAGTAGCAGTGCGACGAGCATCCATATAGGCCTTTTTTTTCCCGATATTGGACGCCGAGAGCGAAGTTTATGGTTGTCGTTATTATCCATCTATTATTTGGGAAAAGCGGAAGGACTAATGTGGCATCAGCTATTGACTTTATAGTTTGTAGGCTGACAGTGGCGTTTAGTTGGCAAAATCAACGGAGACGCCGATTTGGAAGCGGCGTGGATTGAGGGGGTAGTGCAGTGTCGAGAAGTATTTGTTGTCTCCGAACCATCCTTGGTTGATGTGCGACATCATTACGTAGAAGCGTGCCTTTGAGAGTTTCATATTGGCGTAGACGTTCATAAAGGGATAGTTGCCGAGCTTGAGGTCGCGTTGTTGGTGAAAAGTGGCGGTTGCCGGCTGGTATGCGGGGGCGTAATAGCTTGTGTAGTAGTTGCAATCGATGCCCAATTGGAGGCGCAGAGTGGCAATACGGACTGTGGCATAGAGGTTGGAGTATACTGCGAATTTGGGCAGAGTGATGACATTTTCATCGGTACTGGTTTGGTATGTCAAGCTATTGTCCCAATGCAATGCACCTATGCGAAAATTTTGTTGCAAGCGGGCGCTGAATACTTGTACGCTGCTGCCGTGCTGCCGAGGCAGGCCTTTGGTGTCGAAGTATATGTGGTTTTGAATGTTTTCTACCCCGACATCCAGCGAGGTGCCGAAGCGGTTGAGCGTTATACGTCCGCCAATGCGTAAGGTTCGTGTCTTGCCAAAGTCGTTGTGCCATGCAAAGTGGTTGGATACATAGTTTTGCAGTAAGTATGGTGCATGGGCATTGTCGAAACGCCCGTATGCGCCCACGTTTATGCTGTCTCCCAGCAGGTGAAAGCGTGTGTCGACACGGCCATCGAGGTGCAGGTCGCCGGCGGCATCTCCTATTACGCCTACTTCGCCTGTGGCCTCGTAGGTTAGGATGCTGCCGCGCTGTTTTGTGAGTTGTCCGCCCACCCAGGCCAACGAGCGGCTGTGTTTGGCGGCTATGGCTGCGACACCTTCGGGCAGGGGGTCAAGTGTCGTTTCTTGGGCGATGCTGCCGTCCGGGGTGGTCACGGTTGTCTGGTAGTATTTTTCGAGATTATGTTTGAAGTACGCCGACAGACCGAATTTGGCAAGTCGATGGAAGCCTTCGAGTAGCGACACGCCTATGGTATTGGTCAATGCGTGCATACGTGTAACATCGCGTGTGCCATCAGCTTGGAGGTATATGTTTTCGAAAAACTTGGAGGCCTCGCCCGGAGCGGAATTCAGAAACAGGTGTTTGTCAAAATCGTATTGCAGTGTCCAAACAAACGAGGTCACCGGAATGTAAGTGCGATGGACTATCGTGTCGCCGTCTTCGCCCGAGGGCTGTTCCTCGTGCCAATACCCGACTTTATAGCGGTTGTTTAGGTATAATTGTCCGCCGACGGTACGTGTGTGCGCTGCCGTGAGGTTGGTAGGTATGCTCTTGGCGTTGATGCTGCTGACTCCTCCTTGCAGTTTCGCCGGGTCGGTGATGTACAGGTCATCTGTAATGCCTCCGGTTTCCTTGTTGAGCATATTCCAATGGTTGTAAAAGCCTTGGAACTCGTATCTGTCGCCCATATATGATCCCGAGAAACCCCAAATTAGGTCTTTGAGGGCTTGGTTGGAGTACGAGCCTTTGGAGTAAATGTAATCGGCAAGTACGCCGACTTGTGCGCGACGGTTGATGTTGCCGGAGAAGTCGCATTTGAGACGTTCCTGAGCCGTTTCGCGGCCGCCGGAGGCGTTGTAAGATAGGAATGTGACCGGTATTCGGCTGTTGTACCACTTCATAGTGGATACATCGGGACGGTACGTGCGAGTACCTTGGCTTAAAAAAAATGCATCGGTATGCGGACGCTGCCACCATATCATATTGATGCCTTGAGCGGCGAAGTTGCCGGTGGTGGCCCAGGCGTCAGATACGGCGGATGGAATGGCGCGGCGGCTGTAATTGAGGTATGTTGTGTCAATGTCGGCGTCTTGGTGTATGCCCAGAGGTAATATGTCGGTCCATGCTGTGGGCGGTGGCACCACCGGATCTTTGTGCTTGTGTGTGTCTGTGCCGAGGTCTTGCGCATAGCCGCATATAGCCGATAGGGTAGCTATAATGCAGCAGGTAAGTGTCTTGGTCAGATGGTACATGTGTATTACGCGGGGATTATAGACGATAGCAGCGTGCGTGGTTGTATGTATTTTTTTTTGTGTATGGGTCATTGGGGAGCGTATGCCGTGGCATATTTTGTTATGCACTGCAAAGTTAGCGCTTTCTTGCGGATTATTCTTGCGAAATCCGGCAAAAAAGCGTGAGGGTATGGGTATGCGGACGACGTGCAGGCTTTTGGTGTGCGATGCGTACGACGTTTATTTGCGTGTCATGCGAAAGCCGATGTAGATGTTATCGTAGTTGTCAAGTATGGATGCTACGGTGCTAAATGAGGTGTTGGAGGCTACTTTGGGCAGCCTTTTCAGGATATTTATAAGCCGTGATGCATCAAAAGTGATGTTGAGTTGATTGTCTGATTTGGTGGCCATGGCGTTGACGTGGCCTATGGGCACTGCGCCGAGAACGTTGAATTTGAAGACAAGCATGTCGTCTTGCGATGATTTTTCGATGGTGCCTTTGAAAGTGCCGTAGGTGGTCTTTATTGCAAAGTTGTGGGACTTGTCTACGGTGAGGGTGACCTTGGTCATGCGCGAACGCTTGTAGTATGGCGCGAGTTTTTCTTCGATGGCTGTGGCTGCGGCGGCCCCGCTGATATTGGCCAGTGTGCTTTCGCTACGGAAGGATATGCCGGGCGACTTGTATTTCCAGGTGCCAACGAGGTCGTCTACCGTGAATTTGGTTGTGGCTGTGGCGTTGGCCACGGTTTGGCCTATATTGCTGATTATTTGTCCTATTTTTTCGTTGTTGAAAATGTCTTTGAAGTCAGTGGCGTGCGCGGACCGGGCGGCCGTCGCTATGATTGCACCTATGAGAATGGTGCACAGATGTTTGATCATAGTTTTTAATCTGTGGATGATCTTTCTTTGAAAGTGGATACTGATGAATGGGCTGTTGTATGCCCGATGTGTGTTGTGAGTTGTGAGCCGTAAGCGCCGTGCATAGCGTGTATTGTGTGTGGCGTCTGCGCTGTCGGTAATATGCTTACCGGCTTATGGCTGCTCGTGGATGCTCTTGCTTTTGTCTATCCGGGCATCGATAGCTTGCCATACCGAATTTTGTGATTTGTATTCGGGGACGAGGAGTTTCATCTGCATCACAACCTCGGCGGCATTTCCTTCTATGGTGAGTGTGCGCAGTTTCTCCAGACGAGAGCATACATCGGCGTAATCGTAGAGCCGTACTTTTGCTATCATGATTTTCTTGTGGTTGGTTGTGATTATCTGCTCGTGGTTGTTTAGCAGTTCCTCGTAGAGCTTTTCGCCGGGACGCAGTCCTGTTTCGATGATTTGGATGTCTTTGCCCGGTCGTAATCCGGCGAGAGAAATCATGCGTGAGGCCAGGTCATAAATCTTGACCGGTTTGCCCATGTCAAAGATGTATATTTCGCCGCCGACACCCATACATCCGGCTTCGAGTACCAGAGAGCAGGCTTCCGGGATGGTCATAAAGTAGCGTATGATATCGCGATGTGTGACGGTGACGGGGCCACCTTCGGCTATCTGTTTGCGGAACAGGGGTATGACCGAGCCGTTAGAACCTAAGACATTGCCGAAACGCGTGGTTATGAAGCGCGTGTATGTGTCTGTGCTTTCGTGGCGCAATTTGTTGGCCAGTGATTGGGTGTATATCTCGGCTATACGTTTGGATGCGCCCATGATATTGGTTGGATTGACGGCCTTGTCTGTCGAAATCATTACAAAGCGGTCGACGCCGTATTTTACTGCCAGGTCTGCTAAATTTTTGGCGCCGAAGACGTTGGTGGTGATTGCTTCGGTGGGGTTGCATTCCATCATTGGAACATGCTTGTAGGCTGCGGCATGGTATACGTAACGTGGTCTGAGCGAGGCAAAAATTTGCTCCATGCGTGTACTATTGGCCACATCGGCGATACATAGTTCTATGTCTTGGTGCGGATAGTCATGTGTAATCTCCAGTTGCAAGTCGTGCATCGGGGTTTCGGCCTGGTCTACGAGTACAAGCTTGGATGCGCCGAAACGACATAATTGTCGTACAATCTCGCTGCCTATCGAGCCGCCGGCGCCGGTAACCATGACTACTGCGCCATGCATGTTTTGTTCTATCAGAGGATTGTTGTTGATGATAGGTTCACGTCCAAGCAGGTCTTCGATTTTAATATCTTGGATGTGATGTGATATGTCCGGCATTTGGTCGTCATTGATGTCGAATTCCTCGATTTGGTTGAGCATCAACAGTTTGATGTTGTTGTTGAGAAACACATCTGCGCCGCCGCTACGCATAAATTCGATTTGAGTGGCCAAAAACAGCAAGGTGTCGCATCCACATTCGTCAAAAACTTGAGCTACGGTGTCGGGGTTGTAGTCGCGTATTGGTATTCCGCTAATGGTGGTGTTGATGTTGCTGTGGTTAAGGCTCAGCATCATCACCGGACGGAATCGTCCTCCGGTTTCGGCTTGTAATGCTGCGGCTAATGCGAACGAATTAAGCGCCGAACCAAGGACTACAACGCGTTTGCGGTTGGCGTCCAGGGATGTCACGGCATCGTATACATATTTGACGAACAATCGCACCACAGTCATTAGTGCAAAAGTGATGACGCCGATGACAAATATGTTCCACATGCCCACGAGGCGTACTGATGCGGAGCACTGTGTAATTATATCGATAATAAACAGAACAGCACTTGATAATACCACTGACAACGCTATGTGGTATGTATCCTCGATGGCGGACAGTCGTATGATACTGCGGTACGGCTTTACTAAGCAGAATATAAAGGCATATACGGCTACCACAACACCTGCGCGAGTAGGCCAATCAAATATCCATCCGGGAAATCCCGCCGTAGGATCGCCGTGTCCAAGAAGTATGGTAATCAGAGCACTGAAAAATACTATAAGTATGTCACCAACCAAAACGACCCATTGGGGTAGGGGCGCTTTGAGAAAGTGTCTGATGATACGCCAGTCGGCTATGTTGCTTATTATTCTTCTGCGCATTCGTGTATAGAATTCAGCACTTTGGGGTGAATAGATGGTCGCGATCGCAACCTATGACATAACAAACATTCCGGAAGTATGTGGCAAGAGGGCTTCGCGGACTTATAGATGCAAAAGTAATAATTCTATTTAAATCCACCAACTAAAAGAATGAAAATGTAGAGAAAACAAGTTAAAGTCTAAGCAAATGCAGTTAATAGAATAGTAATACAGCAATATGGGGCGTATACAGACCATGGAAGTATATAGGGCAGAGCTTTACCCGGTGCATTAATCTCACGAATCGAATGTTTTTTCTGAAAATCATTGCCGTTAGAAAAAAAAGTCGTAACTTTGCACCGCTTGTTCGCTCGCGGACAAATTAAATAATTCAACATTAACGTATTAACACTTTCTAAGAATGCACTTAAGTTCTGACGAAAAAGTAGAGATCTTCGAGAAGTACGGTAAGGGTAAGACTGATACCGGGTCTCCTGAGGCCCAGATAGCATTATTCTCGGTCCGTATCGCTCATTTGACTAACCACTTGAAGTCAAATCACAAAGATCATACCACCGAACGCGCTCTTAAGATGCTGGTAGGTAAACGTCGTCGCCTGCTTGACTACCTCAAGCGCAAAGACATTACTCGCTACCGTGCCATCATCGCTCAGAAAGAGCTTGGTATCCGCAAGTAAGGCAGCTGCGGCAAGTGCAGCCGCCTTCCGAGCTTAAAGACTACAACATAGGGCTGCATCGCAATGCGATGCGGCCCTATTGCTTTTTTTAGGGCGAAGAGTATGCCTTTGAGTTAAGGTTTAGGGATTTAAGGTCTTGACCGGAATGTATTTGCTGTGGCCGTGTAGGACGGCGGGCACATTATTATATTATAGAATTAGTCATCAGATATTGTTTTTATGATACTTATTGCACCGGACAAATTCAAGGGTACTATGAGCGCTGAGACAGCGGCGCATTGCATCGCCTCGACATTGTCGTTATATGGTTATGAATCCATAAAATTCCCCATGGCAGACGGGGGCGAGGGTACTGCGATGATACTTGCGCATATATACGGTCTACAGCCCGAATCGTGTGTCCCGAAATGTTATGTCAAGTCGGACGGCACAGTCGGCGTTATGGAGGCTGGCGTCCTTACTTATGGCAATACTAGGTCGCGCGATATTGTTATGGATAAGGATTCGGCGGAACTTGGCGAGGCATTGCGGCTAGTTATGGGCAAGTACCCGCAGATGCATACACTATATCTCGGCATCGGGGGTACCGGAACGTGCGATGGTGGCGCTGGAATGTTGCGTGTGCTCAGCCAATACGGGCTAGAAACACGTGCAAGTCAGTGCCTTGTCGGACTATGCGATGTGCGGGTGCCTTTGGTTGCACCGATAGGCGAGCCTTCGGCGCTGATGTTTGCGCCGCAGAAGGGTGCTCTGCCGGAGGATTTGCCGCTGCTGGCCGAACGATTGCGTAAATGGCAGGAACACCGGCCGGGGCGCAGCTCGGTATATGACGGCGCCGGCGGAGGTCTTGGCTTTGCTTTGGCTTCGGTGCTTGGCGCACGATGTGTCGATGGTGCCGCTTATTTCGCCGAGGCCATACCCTGGGAGCGTGGCATTGATTTGATTGTTTCAGGCGAGGGCCGCATAGACGAGCAGACCTCCCGTGGCAAGGTTGTGGACACGCTTCGCCGCCTTGCCGCCGCTCACGGCGTGCCCTTCCTCGCTTTTGGCGGATGCGTAACCACGGCGTCGTCGTGGGCCTTGTCGTGCACGGATGACGCCTCGATTTCACAAGGCCAAGTACCCTCACCCGAACAAGCCGTGCAGCTACTCAAAACCTGTGTCTCTAACCATATCAATCTTATAAGACAGATGATTAACGGGAACGCAGGATGTTAAACTATAAAATAGCTGAATGGCTTAATACCACCGGCAGTTTTGCATGTTCTTTTGCAAAGCTTCTGATTTTTAGGCGATTAGTTTTGTTGCCCAAGAATAGTGTTATATCTATGTATTACGCTCCCTTTTTAGCGCATAATTGCGCCGATTGAACACTATGCATATATCACACCGAGCCAAATCGCAATGACTTCACATTGTTGCGATTTGGCCCGATGCTATTTTTCGTGTATGGTAGTTTCAGCGGGGATGGCGGAAGCGGAGGACTTCGCCGACCCACATTACGAGGGATGAAGCGGCGATGATAATCAACCAGTCAAGGATGTGTATAGGACAGACGTTGAAGAATTGGCCTCCGAGTTCCACGATGATTACCTGGCCAATGACGATGAGCATACCTATGGTGATAAATCCGCGGCAGTTGCCAAGATGCAATGCTGAGCGGTGAGAGCCGTAGGCGCGTGCGTTGAAGAGGTTCCAGAACTGCACGAAGACGAAGATTGTAAAGAACAGCGTCAGCGCATACGTGGACAGCTCGTGGCGTGGTGTGGTTGCCGAAGTCAGTATGTCCGGAATAGATGCTCCGCTATGGTATTCGAGGAATAAGAATATCCCGGTGAGTATGGCGAAAAATGCCACACCCGTACCGATGATAAATCGCCACATCGAAGGGGAGATTATGAAGTCGGAGGCGCGTCGTGGCTTTGAGCGCATGACATCCGGTGACGGAGGCAGAGAAGCCAGAGCCATAGCGGCAAAGGTGTCCATGGCCAAATTGACCCAAAGCATCTGAGTTACTGTTAGCGGAGACTGGCGTCCGAAGAGTGCGCCGAAGAATACCACGAGGCATGCGGTGACGTTGACTGTAATTTGGAACAGTATGAATCGCTGGATGTTGCGGTATAGCGAGCGGCCCCACATGATGGCTCGACCTATGGATGTAAACGAGTTGTCCAGGATTGTAATGTCTCCTGCTTCCTTGGCTACGGCGGTTCCGTCGCCCATAGCCAGTCCTACCTGTGCGGCTTTCAGTGCCGGGGCATCGTTGGTGCCATCGCCTGTGACGGCTACCACTTCGCCCATATCTTGCAGGGTTTCCACCAGACGTTTCTTGTCCATAGGACGTGCACGGGCTATAATCTTTATAGACGGTAGTCGGCGGCGTAATTCCTCATCGCTGAGGGCTTCGAAATCAGCACCAGTGATTGTGGCCGTTTCCAAGGTGTCGGTAGCATCGTTCCACAGGCCTACTTGTCGTGCAATTTCGCGAGCAGTGCGCGGGGTGTCACCCGTGACAATCTTGATGGCTACTCCTGCGCCAATGACCTCGCGTATCGCTTCGGGTACGTCGGCGCGCACAGGATCAGCAATGGCTGCCACGGCTATGAATGTTAGTTGTGAGCAGTGTACTGCGTCTTCGTATATTGGGCACGGTTCGTCCGCTCCTATGATAGCGTATGCAAAGCCCAAGGTACGCATAGCTTGCTCTTGATAGCGAGCCAGCAGGCCTTCGATATGCACGCGCGGTGCGTCTTCAGGGATATTGCCGCACATGTCGTATACAATCTCGGGAGCGCCTTTGACCAGAAGAATGCGGCGTCCGGAGGCATCGCGCACTACTGTGGCCATATATTTGCGACCGGTGGTGAAGGGCAGCTCGGCTTCGATGTCATACGATGCACGGATTTTTTCATAATCGATGCCGGTTTTATCGAGGTGCAGCAGCAGCGCGCCCTCGGTTGGGTTGCCCAATACGGAGGGGCGTTCCGGATCCTTGCGGTCCAATTGGGCCGTGGAATTGGCGGCAATGGCGGCATGTAGTATTTCAGAAGGTACATCTCCGAAGACGTCCATGTCTGCGACGCGCATTTGGTTTTGTGTCAATGTACCTGTTTTGTCGGTGCATATCACAGTGGTGGCACCCATAGTTTCGCATGCGTGGAGGCGTCGTACCAAGTTGTTGGTTTTGAGCATACGCCGCATCGAGAACGCCAGGCTCAGCGTTACAGCCATGGGCAGGCCTTCGGGCACGGACACCACTAGCAGCGCTACGGCCAGCATGAAGGTGTTCAGGCCATACTGGAGTGCGTCCAGCCAGTTGCCATTGAAATCGGAGAAGTATATGCCCATGCGTCCGATGATGATGATAGCGGCTATGACATAGCTGATGCGAGCAATCATTGAGCCAAGGCGCTCTAATTGCAACATCAGCGGGGTCTTGATGCTGTTGTCTAACTGGGATGCTCGGAAGACGTTACCATGCTCGGTATTGTCGCCCACGGCAGTGACCTGCATCATGGCGTGGCCTTCCATGACTTTGGTGCCTTTCATCACTACGTTAGATGGGAATGTGGCTTCCGGGTCAAATTCCGATGGATCTATAGTTTTGGCGCACAAGGGTTCGCCGGTGAGTGTTGATTCATCGACATGTAGCGAGGCGGCTTCGACCAACTCGCCGTCAGCGGGCACCTCGTCACCGGTGTTGAGAATGACGATGTCGCCTACAACAACATCGCGCCGCGGGATGCTGATGGTGTCTCCGTTGCGTACCACCTGCACCGGCTCGTCATCGCTGACGGTGTTGAGCAGGGCAAATTCTTTCTCGGCACGCATCTCGAAGAAGAAGGCCAGTGAAGTGGCACATATCACAGCCATGAATATGCCCAAAGGTTCGAAGAAGGTTCCGCTGTCATGTCCCAGCCAAAAGTACTCGTATAAGGATATGAGTAGCGACAACACTCCGGCTACCATAAGGATGGCGATGAGTGGATCTCTAAATTTAGCCAAGAAAAGTTTCCAGAGAGATTTGCGAGCCACCGGCGTGAGTACGTTGGTGCCATGTTCTTGGCGGCTGACCTCGACTTGTGCAGACGTCAACCCCGCATTTTTATCTGTAGTAGGCATTATTCTAATTGTGTATTTTGGTCTAATTGCGTAATCTATTAGCCGACTATATGCTAATTTCGGGCAAAATTACTCATAATTTGCTTACGTTGTCAGCTGTGGATATTAAATTAATGTTTAATTACCGGCCGGTGGCGGATGTCGGGTGTGGTATGCGCTATAGGTGCGCAGTAGCGGCAATAAAAACGCGCACCGGACGTTATATTTATATACTTAAAACATCATTAAAGTAAACGGACAATATGAAAAAAATTCTGAAGCTTTTGGTGCTGCCTTTGCTGGCGTGCCTGCCTATGACCGTCTTTGTATCGTGTGGCGATGACGATGATACTCCGGATGTGGATCTTTCTATCAGCATCGAAGATGCCACTGTCGTGGACGACGTGATATATGTGGTCAAAGGCGAGACGTTGGAAATTACTGCGGTAAACATCAAGAATAACGAGCCGGGCAAGAAGGCGTTGATTACGTCGGCCACGTACTTTGTCGACGGGGTGCGTTTGGGCACAAACATCATTCCGCCTTACGGCTTCGAGATTCCTTTTAAGCGCGATGCCGCAGTCGGCGGCCACGCCATGCAAATCGTATGTGACATTGCTGCCGAGGGTAAGGCTTTGGGCATTGCCGTACTCAATTATGATGTTGTGGTGGTGGAAGACGCATCCGATATTCCTTCGGGCAAGATTTCGACCACGATAGGCTCGACCGCCAAATTACAGTGACAGCCGCCATGCCATGTATTATAGACATGGTGTGGATAATTTGCTCATAGCCAATAAAAAGAGCCGGACATGTGCTATGCTTATGTCCGGCTCTTTTGTCGGGTTGCAATGTATCTATAATGTTCAGTCCTCGCAGTAGTGGCGTAGGACTCGGCGGTAGCTATTGAAGATTTTGCTTTTGGAAACAAATCCTATATATTTGCCATCGGCATCAACGACCGGGAGGTTCCAAGCAGCGGTTTGGTCGAAGGTTTTCATCACGGAGTCCATCGTGTCGCTGATATGTATGGTGGCCGGCGGCGTTGACATAAACATGTCCACGTACATCTTCTTGTACAAGTCGGGGCGGAACATAATGTTGCGTATCTCGTCGAGCAGTACTATGCCGAGCAGTCGTCCGTCTTGGCTGAGTACTGGAAAGAGGTTGCGGTGGCTGCGCGATATCGTATCGACCATTTGTTTGAGGTTCATATCGGGCCGTACGGGCAGGAAGTCGTTTTCGATGACGTTGGAGACTTTGAGAAGTGTGAGTACGGCTTTATCCTTGTGGTGTGTCAGCAGCTCGCCGCGCTGAGCCAGTCGCATCGCGTATATGCTGTAAGGCAGGAACAGTCGTATGGTGCCGTATGACACTACCGAGACGATAAGCAGTGGCAGGAACAATTGGTATCCGCCTGTGAGTTCAGCGGTGAGGAATATGGCCATAAGTGGTGCATGCATTACAGCGGACATGACGCCGGTCATACCCATCAGTGCAAAATTTTTGTCCGAAATGAGTGCCTCGGGTGCCACGAGATTGGTGACGTAGGCAAATAGAAATCCAGTCATGCATCCGACGTATAGCGAGGGCGCAAATGTGCCACCTACGCCCCCGGCACCATTGGTGGCGGAGGTGGCCACGGCTTTGGTGGCAATAATCATAGCAATGAAAGCAATGATTACCAAATGACTGGAGCCTTCGCCGTAGAACATAGAACCATTAAGTATGGACGAGGTATCTCCGTTGAGCAGTCCTTTGATGGATGAGTAGCCTTCACCATAGAGGGGTGGAAACAGAAATACGAGCAACGAAAGCATCAAGCATCCGGAGGCCACGCGCAGCGCCGGGTGTTTGAAGCGTTTGAAGAAATTCTCCATCATGTTCATCACGCGTGTGAAGTACAGCGACACCAATCCGCATATGACGCCCAGGAAAATGACCAGCGGAATTTTGGCGGCGAAGAAAGGCTCGCTTTGTGTGAAGAAGAATTCGAAGTTGTACCCCGTGTATATATAGGCTATTGTGGCGGCAGTCACTGACGAAATCACCAGCGGCATCACCGAGACGGTGGTTAAATCCAACATCAATACTTCTATAGTGAAGAGCACTCCGGCAATGGGAGCCTTAAATGTTCCGGCAATACCGGCGGCGGCGCCGCATCCCACCAGCAGCATAAGTACGCGCGGAGACATGCGAAATGCCGACCCAAGGTTCGATCCTATGGCTGACCCTGTGTAAACTATGGGTCCCTCGGCACCGACGCTGCCGCCAAATCCGATGGTAATGGAACAGCCTATGAGCGAGGAGTACATATTGTGCCTTTTGAGTCTGCTTTTGTTTGTTGATATGGCTGCAAGCACGCGCGTGACGCCGTGCGAGATGTTGTCATGTACCATATAACGCACGTACAGGTAGGTAATGACCACGCCCACGGCCGGTAGCAGGATGTACAGCCAGTTGCCTGATTGTGTGTCGATGTCGGCGGTAAGCGCCGAGGCTATCCTGTGTATGAGAAAGCGCAGTAGCATTGCGGCAAATCCGCTGAGTATGCCCACTATGAGCGCCAGGAATATGACAAAGGCGCGTTCCGAGACGTGCTTCTCGCGCCATGACAGAAAACGCAGAAACCACGAGGCGGCCGGTTTGCTTTTGTGTGTAGGATGTTGTGCCATTATTTGGTGAGGATGCGTGGCCGGTTAGATGCCTTTGCCGGTGAGAACGGTGTGTATGGTAAAGAACAATATCTTGAGATCTACAGCCATGGAAACATTGTCGATGTACAACAGGTCGTATCGCAGTCGTTCGAGCATTTGGTCGACATTGCTTGCGTATCCGTACTTGACCATACCCCAAGATGTTATGCCGGGTCGTACCTGATGCAGCAGGCTGTAGTAAGGGGCGCGTGCCACGATTTGGCGAATGTAGTATTCTCGTTCGGGGCGCGGACCCACCAGCGACATGTCGCCTCGCAGCACGTTCCAGAATTGGGGCAGTTCGTCAAGGCGGTATTTGCGCAGGAAATGTCCTACGCGGGTCACTCGCGGGTCTTCTAATGTTGATAGTGCCGGGCCCGAGGCCTCGGCGTCTGCGCGCATGGTGCGGAATTTATAGATGTAGAAGGGCTTCTTGTGGTATCCGATGCGTTGTTGGCGATAGAACACGCATCCTCGGCTGTCTATGCGTACGGCCAGAGCAAGAAGTACAAATAGCGGAAGCAGTAATAGCAGAGCTGTGGCGGACACCAATACATCGGCGGTGCGCTTGAGGTTTAGTGTCATCTTGGACGCCTGGCTGTGCGAGATGTCAATGAGCGGTTCGCCGGTGACGGTGAACATGCGAGGGCGTGCGGCTATGATGCTGTAGAGATCTGCCGGAATGAGTATTGTGCGGTCAAGGGGAAAGAGGGTGTTGATTAGTTGGCCGGTCTGACGTATGCCTTCGCGGTGTGGAATGACTATTAGGTTGTGCACATCCAGCGTTTTGCATATTTCGGGTAGGTCGTCCAATCGATACACCGGCAGTCCGAGGTCCGGACGTTGTGCAGCCGTGGCATTGGTTGTGTCTGTGTCAACATATCCTATAATGTGTATTCCGCTTCCTCGCGGTGCGGCGTTAAGTCTGTCCACCAATGCTTTGCCGCCTTTGGTCGCTCCGACGACCAAGGTGTTGAAAGCCAATTCGCGCCGCTGGATGCGTCTTGCGGTATGCGTGGTCTGGATGAGGCGCACAAGATATACCGGGATAAACCACAGCAGCCATAGTATGACTATAAGCTCGTAATATCCTTTGACACCGGGAGAGAGTGTGTCGTTGATGATTGCGATGAAGAATATGCCCAGAACCCCTATGGCCGAGACTACGGCTGTATTGCCCAATTCGTCAAGGCGAGACTTGAAGTATGTCTTGCTGTAGTATCCCGAGAGCCAGTATATGGCCAACATCACCAATGGAACAATTATCTGCCCGGTGATGACGTGCTTTTGCGTAAGATGCTCGGCCAGTGTGTAGTGCATACGTATGCTCTCCGGAAGGAAGTGGTAGCGCACAACGCTGAAGACCGTCCACCCGATGTTGAGCATCAGGAAGTCAGCAAAGACGTATGTAAAAGCCTTGCAGCGGATATTTCGCACGATGGTTATCTGTGATGTGTTTGATACTGTGGCCGTTGCGTTTTGGTGTTGTCGGCCGTTGTTAATTGAAGTATTTTGATTTGGGGCGAGCTTTTATAGTGGCTGTAATGCGGTGATGTGGTTTTTTGTACGCTATTTACGAAGTATTTTGAATACTCCTCCCTGCTCTAAACGCATGACAATGGACGGGCGTCCGGGTTTACGGTCGCGTCCGGTGAGGCAAACGTAGTCCATTTGGGCGGCAAGTTGCGGGTCTATTTGGTCGAAGGTGCGAGGTGTTGGTGCTCCGCTGAAATTGGCTGATGTGGACACCAGCGGGCGTCCGAGGGCACGGCATAGGGCAGCCGAGAAGCGTTCGCGGGTCAGTCGTATGCCCAATGTTCCGTCTTCGCCCATAAGTGCCGGAGCAACACCGCGGCCGCGGTCGTAGACAATGGTCAGTGGTCGGTCCGAACATTCGATGAGGTCGTATGCTATGTCCGGGACGGCGTCAACGGTGCGTTCGAGCACGCCTAAGTCACCCACGAGTGTTATGAGTGCCTTATTGTCACGGCGTCCCTTGACTGAATATACACGATGTACCGCATCTTCGTTTGTGGCATCGCAACCGATGCCCCAAACGGTGTCTGTCGGGTAGAGTATAAGTCCGCCGTGCCGCAGTACCTCCACGGCTTGACGCAAATCCTCTCCGAATGTATTGTCTTCGTTAGTCATAGTACAAAGTTAAGCATTAAATCGTCAATCGCAAAAAATAATAGCCACGTCTTTTCAGAGTGTGGCCACTTTTAGACGTGATTGTGGTTGGACTTGCGGCTGCGATAGGTTCGTGGTTGAAGTGTAGCGTGTAGGATGATGTGCCGAGGATGAAATTATACGCGGAAGTGGAGTGAAACGGATATGAAACAGGTGCTGAGACGGCTAATAGGACGCCTTTTCACTTGTCATCGTTCCACACGAAAGTGGTGAGCAGCGGGAAGTGGTCCGAATTACGGATGTCGCCACGTTTCATGCTGTGCGGCGCAAAATTGCCGCGCCATAATACGTGGTCGATGCGAAAGTACATTGAGTTGCGGTTGTACGTATACATGTATCCGAGACCGACAGCCGGGTAGACCTGTCGCAGACCTTGATCCTCGACTTGCTCCAGGGCATAGCACCCGGGAACATCGTTAAAGTCTCCGCAAACTATACAATTGGTCCCGCCAAATTTGCGGATATATTGAATCAGGCGTTTGACTTGGCGTGCACGCATGACATTGGCTGCGCTGAGTTTGGCCACTAAGTCGGTACGTACGCGTTGCAGAGGATTATCGATCATTGTAGCCGGATGTCCGGAAATGCCGGTCAGTCCGCTGTAGAGTTCCTTATCGTCCTCGGTCAGGCCGATGCTTTGTAGATGGACGTTGAATATTGTGAGTACATGGCTGTCGATGTGTATGCGGTATCCGGCTATATCGCCGTTGCCGTAGCGGCGCCGTTCGTATCCCAGAGGTAGGGCGTCCGCCGGGTGTTTGCTTAGCAACAGCTGGTTGTGGTCGTTGAAGATTATGTACGGATAGCGGCGTGATATGCTGTCTATTTGTTTTGATGTGATGCGTACGCTGTGCTCTACGGATAGGTAGTCGGCTTCCTGAATACACACGATGTCGGCATCCGTGCGCAGGATGTATGACAATGCCGGGTTGATGTTGTCCGGGTATTTTTGATCAAGATCGAGCCACTCGGCACAATTGTAAGATAGTAGAGTCCAAGCACGCGGCTTGTATTCTTCGGGTAGAGGGCCTGGAGGCCATGACAAGGGGTACACACTGAGAATTCGCGGCAAACAAATAGCCAGGGCAAGTCCGGCGATAACGGCGTTACGTCGCCACCAAAATACGTCTATGATGAATACGGCCAGCAGTATTGGCGCGAGTATGGGTAGCACCATCACGCACACTCCGGCCACCGGGATGTCTTCGGGGTCTATGGAGCCGGCCCAGGCCGAGATTATTGTAGCGATGGACACGGCACAGGTGACTATGCACATAATGACCGACAGTACGTGATGCCACCACGGATGGCGGCGAGTGCTATCGGCGACTTGTGTCGTGTTGACGGACGCGGTTGCCGCCGGTGTGGTTATGTCGGTTTTGGCGGTCATTTGAGGTGTTGTGAAATTTCAAAAAGACGGCGGCGTTCGGCGTCATTGAGCGATCCGTAGCCGCTGCGTCCTACCTTGGCGAGTATTTTGTCCAGCTCGGCTTGCATTTTTTCGGGTGCTGTCGTGTTGTGTGTGGTGTTTGCGGCTTTCCGTATTTGACGCTGAGCTTTGTATCGGCGTATTCGTTTCTCGACAAAGGCATACAGGCCGCCACCGAGTGCTCCACCCATGTGCGCGGCAAATGTTTCAGTAGTGCCATATGATGCAATGATGTATAGCAGGCCGACGATGATGGCAGTGAAGACTATAGATACTTCGCCGATGCCAAGCAAGTTGAGACGTGCATGCGGCCTATAGATTACGGCGGCAGTGATGATGCCAAGGACGGCGGCACTTGCCCCGGCCAGCATTCCATGCACTGGTGCGCAGGCTGCGGCTATTTCGAAAGCCAAGGCTCCGCCGATGCCTCCGGCAAGGTAGACGCGCCATGTCAGTCCGGGCAACCCTATGCGATAAAATATCGGGGCGAACGAAGCCAGCCATAACATGTTGACCAGCAGATGTAGGCCGTCCCATTGAGTGAACATATACGTCAGCGGCGTCCACGGACGCGAGGCCAGATTTGCCGCATCGGAAGGCAACGAAAGTGCTTCAGCTGCCGCGTAGTCATCAATGCCGCACCATACGCACAAGTGCATGCATACGAATACAGCAACATTGAGCGCCAGCAGTGCGATTGTGGGTGGGCCTCCAAGTGCCGTGAAAATACGTCCGGTTCTAATAGTTGCCACGGAAAGCCCCTTTCTTTTTCCAGTACATCAGTATGGCAAAGCCGAAAGCAGCTCCACCGAGGTGTGCGAAGTGTGCGATGCCGTCAGCGGCGCCGGTCAGTCCAAGCGATAGCTCGAGCAGGCAGTAGCCCAGTACCATCCATTTGGCCTTGATGGGTATGGGAATAAACATTAAGTACAGTTCGCGGTTGGGATACAGCATAGCGAAGGCCAATAGCAGGCCGAAGATGGCGCCCGAAGCGCCTACGCATGGTGTATTAACCAGGGATGAGATTGTGGCGAAGGTGCTGTCTATAAAGTACTGACCTTGATGCATAGCGTCCCAACCATACACGATTACATCGTGGAACTGAGACGGATTCATCATAGCCTGGTACTTGGATAATATTATGGCGAATACGCCCATCTGTATCAATGCCGCACCAATGCCGCAACTGATGTAGAAGAAGAGAAAGCGTCGCCAACCCATTGTCCATTCGAGTACCGAACCGAACATAAGCAATGCAAACATGTTGAAGAACAGATGAGTGAAGCTGCCATGCATGAACATATAGGTGAATACTTGCCATACATGGAAGCCGGGCGATGTAGCGTAATGCAGCGCCAGTACGTCCTCCATATTCTGTACCGCTTTCGGCATCAGTGCGCCAAAAGCGAATACGATAATATTGATTATCAGTAAATTCTTGGTGACGCTTGGTATGCGTCCGAATATGTTTGTACCCATTAGTCGGTGCGTTTTATTCTGAGTGTTCTTTTAAGTGCAAAGATAGCAATTTCCCGCGAGATATGCGTCCCCCTATAAAACTGCGGGCTGCGGGTTACTGATGGTCGCTTATGTATGCCGTGTACGTCTACCGTTGTATATATATGTCGGTGTCTAAAATCGGCATGCATCGGTATCCGTTATAATGCTTCGGAAAGTAAGCGATGCATTTTATGGCGGAGTAAAGCGGATGCCTACTCCGGGCATTATTCGGGTTGTGGCGGAAGCTGTCGGGCGAGCCAGTCGAAGATGGTGCGGTATACGGCATCGGCTACGGGGCGGTCACTAAGGATAAGGTCGTGCAGGCCTCCTTCGAATTTATAGGATTTGACATCCGGACCGAGGGTGGCACCATAGCGGCGAATGTCCTCGACATTTAGCACAGCATCGCCATGCTGGTGCTCGGGTGTCCATTTGTCGCCATAGACGCTGTGTCCGGAGGACATTAGTAGGATGGGTACCGTAATCCATGAGTGCCGGTGCAGCGCGTCTTGGGCTTCGGAGATGGCGCGTATCCACCCGGCCGTCACTTTGCGCGGATGTATGGTCTTCCAATCGGTGTTGAATTCCCATTGCCCGTGGTACTGTTTGAGCAGACTTTCGGCATAGGCGGTTCCATCGCCTTGACTTATAGCAATGTTTGGAAAGTGTCGGCCGAGGCATACGACTATAGGGATAGCTACGTGGCGCATAAATCCGCCCATGTTCCATTCGAGGAAGGGACTGTTAAGTACCAGAGCTCGTATTTCGGTGTCGTGCCGTGTGTTGAGATATGATGCGGCTACAAGTCCTCCTGTGCTGTGGCCCATCAGTACAATGTCGCGTACACCGTTTTGATGCATCAGCATCAGAGCAGAGTCGATGTCCGCATAGTATTCGGCGATGTTGCGTACTTCGTAAGGACGCCTGTATGGCAGCACCGAACGTCCGTAACGGCGCAAATCAACGGCGTAGAAGGCGTATCCCGAGCCAACGAAGCGGTCACCCATATCCTTTTGGAAGAAGTAGTCGTTGTATCCGTGAATGTATAGTACACCACGGCGTAAGGTGTCGGCTGTATTGCATCCGACATCATGACGTATGACGGTGCACGTTACATCCCCGCCGTAGTCGGCTGGTTGGTATATGGTTGTACAGACATACCTGTCGCCCAGAATGTCCGGCAGCCAGCGCGAAGCGGCAAGTGTGTCTATGCCGACACAAGTCAGTAGCGCCACGAGTATTGCGGTGCATACCGATAAGGGACGATGTCCGGTCAAGTTCATGTCAAGAGGGAGAGAGTGTGTCCTTAGGCCGAAGTTATTTGACTTCTTCGGCAGCAGCCTCTTCGGTGTTTTCGGTTTCGTGAGCAAAGTCGGTGATACCGGCCCGGATGAGTGTGTTGTACCAATTAAAGAATTTCTTGATGTCGGTGTTGTATACGCGCTCGCTATCGTATTCGGGGAATACTTTGCCGAAGTATTCACGTATTTCGGTGTCTCCGCCCAGGGCTTTAATATCTACAGGATTGCTTTCGGTAGCGGCTTTAACCTTGTCCATAACTTCGAACAAGGGCATGTCGTCGCCGGTAGTGTAAATGGCTACTTCGCTGAGAGCTACCACTTTGTTGCTTGCATAAGCCGGCATACGATGGTGTGTGGTGATATTTTCGACGATGAGCATGTTTTTGCCTTGCGACAGCAGACGGTATAACCCGGGTTTGCCGGTGATAGCAAGTATTTGTTCTTTCATAATCTGTTGTGTGTATTGTCGTTGTGTGTTGCGCCACAATTAAGTAAGGCAGGCATAGCCTCCATTAGGCGCGATTGTTTTGCAAAGGTAGCTAAAAGTTTTTAGATGCGACACCATCGCTGCCCTGAAAATTTCGGAATTTGCTTGCGCATATTGATACGAGAAGTGCATTAGTTATTCTCCTTACTTTGCCTTTGGAAAGGAATATGTGAATAGGTCGCTTAGGTGGAAGTTTTTAGTGAGAATATTCGGCGCGAACAAAAAAAATATGCTAAATTTGCAAAAATTAAGAATAGACTGTATCGTGATTCCTAGAATTATTCATTATATATGGTTTGGAAACAATCCGTATCCGCCTAAGGTGCAACATTGCATTGAGTCATGGAAACGGATAATGCCTCAATATGAATTCATGCTGTGGAATGAGTCTACGTTTGATGTCAATAAGACTACGTTCACACAGCAAGCATATAGTGAACGGAAGTGGGCATTTGTTTCGGACTATGTAAGAATATACGCGTTGTATAAATATGGCGGATGGTATCTGGATACTGATGTAGAGATTGTTAAACCATTATCTCCTTTCGAAAAAAATAGAGTCGTTTTGGGAACAGATGATGGTGGCTACTTGACCGCTTTAATGGGGTCAGAGCCAGAACATCCTTATTGGAAAGAGATATTAAACTATTACGAATCATTAAGATTTATAGATAATGGAGCTCTTAATATGACTGTGAACAATACATATTTACAGGACGTTTTGTACGGCTATGGATATGTTGTTGATAATAGACTTCAGCATTTAAGAGAAGGCATAGTCGTATATCCGGATGATTATTTTCATGTGGCCAGTCTCACATCTGGTAAATTGCATCGTACAAGTAATACCTGTGCAATCCACTGGCATACGTTGACAAGGGTTTCCAAGAAGACAAAATTTGTGCGTTTTATACGTATGCATATACTATGCCCTATTCTAGGAGATAGGACTTATACGAAAATTACTAGTTGGCTAAAGAAATTATGGAACAAGTAAAGCGAATCTTACATATCGTTACCACGTTAAACCGTGGCGGCGCAGAAACGATGATAATGAATTATTATCGTGCGTTAGACAAGTCGAGATACCAATTTGATTTTTTGGTGCATAGACCGGATGAGGGAGCATATGAGCGCGAAGTTAGGGAAATGGGCGGACGCATATATCGCGCATTGCCGATACGTCCGAATACCTATCATAAATATTTTAAGTTCCTTGACGTTTTTTTTCGGGAACATGCATCAGAATATATTGCTGTTCATGCCCATATTCAAGAAAATAGTGGGTTTGCATTCAAGTATGCCGCTAAATATGGTATACTAAATAGGATTAGCACCAGCCATATCGCGGACGCACCAATAGACTATAAATACCCATTTCGATTATATGCTTCGTACTTTCTTTATAAATACGTGACTAAGCGTTTGGCCTGTGGAGAGAAAGCAGGGAAAACGCTTTATGGCAAACGTGCTTTTATGGTTTTTCCTAATGCAATAGATAGCTCGCTATTTAGGTATGACATGGATGTCCGAAATGCGGTTCGTAACGAATTGGGTATCGGAGATTCTTTTGTCATAGGAAACACTGCCAGATTGAGTGGCGTTAAGAATCACATGTTCATGCTTGACATCCTTTCTGAAATTATTAAAACAAAAAAGGATGTTGTAATGCTATTCCTTGGCGAGGGTGGAGAGCGTCCGAATATCGAACGGCAAATAGAAGCAAAGCATTTGCAGAAACATGTGCGGTTGTTGGGCGTAAGGCCCGATGTATATCGTATTATTCAGGCATACGATATATTCCTTTTTCCGTCAAAATTAGAGGGGCTACCGGTTTCTGTAATTGAAGCACAGGCGGCCGGACTTAAATGCTTCTTATCAGACATAATTGACAAGTCTGTAGATATTACCGGCGACATAACGTTTATGTCATTGGATAACTCCGCTGCCGCATGGGCTGATAAAATCGTATCCGGTATCCCATACGAGCGGAAAGACAACAAGGCAAAGATTGTTAAGGCAGGGTATGATGTTGAGGACAACATCGGCAAGTTGTTGGCTTTATATACGCAAGTACAATGAGCCTTATTACAATTGTTACGCCTACATATAATAGGGCGAGGACACTGCCTGTATTGTATGAATCTTTATGTCGTCAGTCAAGCAAAAATTTTAAGTGGCTGATTGTTGATGATGGTAGCACGGATGATACGGAAAATCTCGTAAGGACGTTTGATACAGCAAACTTCGAGATTAAATACATTAGAAAGGATAATGGTGGTAAGCACACTGCGTTAAACCTTGCATTTGACATTCTTGACACGGAACTGACATTCATAGTCGATAGTGATGATTGGTTGACTGTAGACGCAATAAGAACTATCGAGGAGGATTGGTCCGGATGCGGGAATATGAATATTTGCGGGATATCGTATTTGCGTGGCTATAATGAGGCGGAGGTTATTGGTGATGTATTCCCTCAAGACAATGTCATAGATAACTTTATTACGCTCAGATTCAATAAACGCATAGGCGGCGACAAGGCGGAAGTGTGGCGAACAGATTTGTTGAAACAATATCGTTTCCCGGTCTTTGATGGTGAGAAGTTCTTCGGGGAGAGCTTTGTTTGGGTCAAAGTATCCGAAAAACACGATATGATTTTTCGGAATAAAATATTGTATATTACTGAGTATTTAGAGGGCGGTCTTTCCAAATCAGGGAGAGCGATGAGAATCCAATGCCCAAATGGTGGTATGACAAATGCCGAATTGATGATGTCGGATAGATTCGCATTGGTGCAGAGGATAAAAGGCGCGTTGTTGTATATAGCATATGCTTGGTTTGCGAAGCAAGGTATAAAGCGTATGTTAAAGACGCCGCACTTTTTACTTAAATTATTGTCTTTCCCTGCCGGTACAATGATATATCTTAAATGGAGGAGATTGCTTCATCGTAAGTAACAGCGTTTTGCAAAACAACAGCTTCTATTGTTTTTCGATAAAATCATATAATGGGTCGAGGGTGTGCGATTGGTCGGCAGGGTGGGAGGCATTGTAACATCGGTATTTGTCGGCGGTTTCGGGGTGTTCGATGAGGTCGCGTATGGCGTTGGCTATTGATTCGCCGTCCATCGGTACTATCGTGGCATTGACGCCGTCTGTGAACTGGTCGCCGACGGTGCTGAAATCGGTAACAACTACGGCTTTGCCCATCAGCCGGGCTTCGTCCAAGGCTATGGACTTGCCCTCGAAGCGCGAGGGGTGAACCACGATGTCGGCGCGGCGCAGGTAGGGGTAGGGGTTGGCGGTGACTCCGATGAGGCGGAAGTGTGCATCCAGCGGCGGCGTGGACATCTTCGTGATATATTCCTGTTCCTGCGGCGCTCCGACCATCATCCAGGTGAAGTCTACGCCGGCATCGTGCAAGCGTCCGGCCGCTTCGATTATAAGGTCTGCACCTTTATTGTGTGTGATATGCCCAAGTGTCATTAATACCGTGCCATGCAGTGTCGGCATTTCCTGCGTTTGGGCGGCCATGTGTGCGATGATGCCCGGGGCGCAGACATTTTCGACCTTGGCAATACGGTCTGTGTACTCCGGAAAAACTTCACGTAAGGCTTCGACGCATACATCGCTGATGGTGAATATGGCATCGACATGGCCGAAGAATCGTCGGTCGGCACTTTCGTAGTAGCGCCAACGGCGGTAATCGCTATGGAAGAAAGTGGCACGGCGATCTGCCTCGATTTTGCGCGCCATATAATAGAGCTGGTGCTGGCCGTTGAAATCGACTACGGCGTCCCAGCGACCTTTGAGGCGTGGCATCAGGCGTGCCAGCATCCAGGCGCCGGCGCATCGCGACACGCGCATTACCGCCATGCGAATCATTGACATTACCGCCAGGTCAGGCCGTCCGAGCCGTACCAGAGACCAAAGGCCGCCGATTCCGGCTGTCAATGCCGCCATACGTCTGTCGGTATATATATGCACGTCATCGGGTATAAGTGGCATTAGTGTCCCATGTGGCGACACTATCAGCAACTCCGGTGTCACGCGAGTGCGATCCAGCACTGCCAGCAGCGATGTCATTGCCTTGCTGACGCCCCCGGTCTCCATATTGCTTATTATAAATAGTACTCGCTTAGGCATAAACAGGCTTTATTAAATGGGAGGAATGGGTATAATGTGAATAATGGGAGGAATGGGTATGATGCATTGCTCTCATAGTTCCTATAGCTCTTACACTCTTCATAATGATTATGATTATTTTGGCTGGATTTTATGATATGCAGCCCAATAGAATGCGTATATGGCCGGTGGCCATCCAAGGCGCATAAGGGTTTTAAAAAGGCCGCTTACTGTGCTGTGCCGGAGGGTGATGCGCGTTGCGTCACGGAAGTGCGTGTTGCGCAATATGGCGTTTACGCGCCTGTAACGACCATGTTTGTCTTCTGAAAGGAACTCATTAGAGATTGCTTTTAAACCGAGATACATAATATCCTCGGCACAATACTTTCTGAACCCATCCTTGCCTATTCCTAAATGAGCACAAAACGATTGAGCCGCTTCGGCTATTATGTCGATGGATGCGGCCATACCATTAAGGTATCGTGATGACGAATTTGAATTGCCGTGTTTGATGTAGTGGTACAATGGCATGGTTGTCAGCTGTATTTGGCTAATATGGCGCAAGTATTCGAGATTGAACAGCAAATCCTCGCCATATGCGACACGCTCGTCAAAGCGGATGTTGTGCCGTCGTATGATTTCGGCGTTATATGCCCGGGCACAGGGAGACTTGAGCAGCGCTGTGGCATATAAAATTCCCCAGTCAGACTTTTTGAAAAACGTTATTTCCGGGTAGCCTTGGACATGGTCAAAACTGTTTGCTCGTAATACTTCACCATTGTCATTTTCCAGCATCATAGCGCCTATGATTTGAATCGTGCTATCCTCCGGTATCAGCATTCGAATCATTTCAGCATCTACAACATCGTCACCATCCACAAAAAATACCCATTTGCCGCGAGCCAAGTTTATGCCATAGTTTCTTGCAGCTGAGACCCCGGTATTTTGCCGGTAGACATACCGTATTCGCCCATCTTTCTCGGCAAGCGCCTTGACTATTTCTCCGGTATTGTCTGTGCTGCCATCGTCCACGATGATGACCTCCAACTCCTCGCTACCGCACGCAAGTACTGATTCAATGCATCGGCAGATGTATTGAGAATTGTTATATGTAGGTATGATAATGGATATGTTGGACTGAAACATTTCTATTTAGAGCCGCGTGTTATATACTTAGAAAAAATTTTGACAAGTTTTGGATGGTTTGCGATAGCAGAGAGTGTCAGACGAAATGCTTTTGGTAAATGCATGTGCCGTATTTCGCTGTGTATCTCAGGAAATATCTCGCACCATATTGCACCATCATTACATGCCGTGTAGAGCAGGGGAGCTTTGTATGTATACTTTAGTTCGTCAATAATAGATTACATTTCTGGATATGCGTTGTTGTCTCTGAAGAAATCTTCAATAAGAGCAATGTTTTTATATCCGTAATTCTCTAAAAGCCAAATACAGGAATGCTTTGTTATGGATGTGGGGTTAGTTTGGTCGTAGTGGTAGAGGGCCTCAGACGTGCTGCTTATGTGTTTGGCATAAAACGCAGCACGTATAATGGTATTGCAGTCTTCGCCATAATTTATGCCAGGAAAAGGGTAAATACTATGCTTCATAATCAACTCTCGTGATATTAGTTTGTTGCATAGAGAATGGCTTATTTTGCCCCCCCTTAAAATATCTTTGCCGCAGCCATCAGGCATTGGGCCTTGGATGGAGTATCTGCCGTTTCCAAATTCGTGCCTGATGCGGCAGGTTATAATGTCGGAATTTGATGCTTTGGCCAAATTATACATTGTTTCATACATGTTTGGCTCAACCCAATCGTCTGGATCGCAATTTGCGACAAATTCGCCTGTTGCAGTTCTTATACCAATAGTTCTAACCTTAGCCTGTTTGCTGTTTCTTTTTGTAGACAATACACGTATATTTTCGTAATGGGCAATATTGGATAATATGTCCATGGAATTGTCTGTGCTACAATCGTTTATAAAAATTAGTTCAATGTCTTTTAGTGTCTGAGAAAGTAATGAATCAATACAGCGCACAAGGTATGACTCTGCATTGTATACAGGTACGATGACAGATACTTTTGGATTGTTGACGGAATGGGATATATTCATAATAAATTATTGAACAATAAATTTCTGATATATGATTTAACGTGCTGAATGGGAGATTGATATTCAGTGCTACATTTGATGGCTTTAGTAAAGTCCTTTTTGTATAGACGCCAAAAGTACCTTCGTCTTGATGGCTCTCCAATAGAGGTGTAGTACGCGGTATTATGCTGTTGTACATAGCTTTCGGAGTGGCAAGTTCCGCGGACCTGTGTTTTGTTAAGTAGGGCTTCACCATGGTTGGTCATAACAAGCACTTGAGATATGCCTTTGTCATCGTCTGCCTCGGATGGAATGCCCCAAAAGTCGCCTATAGTCAAATCCGCACCCGAGCGTCCGTTCTTTGTCTGGCAATTGTAACATGATGGACGGAGGTTGACGTTGCGTAGGAATGACTGCATATAAAGGTCGTCACGATGTACACAGCTGTATACCTCTGTCGGTGTCTTGATGACCATACTGAAGTTCTTCCACCCGGTAGTTTTGTCTCGGAATGAAACATATGATGGGATTTTGTTTCCTATCACATTATGGAGATAGCGGCGCCATACTTCAGAAGATGGAACGCCATGGCAGATAATGTCAACGCAATAAAGCAATGATGAATGTGCATCCTGCCCCAAGTACAGTCGCAGCGCGCGAATCTGACAGGGCGTTCCGCTGAAAAGTACTAATCTTTCTTGATGCAGTCTTTCGCGTACAAGAGTATATATATTGGTCGTCTCGGCTTGCATATACTTTGATCCACGTAGCAGGGAAATGTCTGAGGTGTTGCTAATTTCGCAAAATATAGCTTTACCAAAATCATCGCTGAAACGTACACCGAAGACAACCCCGCCTTTGGATATAATATGCTCGGCTAATGACGAGAATATACCGCCCGAAGATGAGCTAATTCGGACATCCTTATCCTCATTGCGACAGGCAATAACGTACAATGGCTTTAGTGACGCATTGTCATTAAGCATAGGGCATACACGTTCGCAGGCATCACAATGACAACATAAAGAAGAGTCAACTTCAGGGTATAGAAAACCTTCGGTATCATCCTTTTTGAGAACGATACATTGTCGCGGACAGATGCTTACGCATGCTCCACAACCGCAACATTTATATGGATCAGTGATATGTATCATTGTTATTGACAACGGATTCTACGTAATACTTTGGCAAAAGGAGCGCGGACAAGTTCTCGCTCGTACATATTCATTGAGCATATCCAAAATAATGGGATGTATATAGTGATGTACATCGCCATGGCGAGTAATATTTGACTGATGCTAAGTTCAGGAAGAGAATTCACTATATATAGTCCAATTATAGTCATTAAAACTGGAATTGGCATCATACGCCCAATCTCGCACCAAAATTTTAATATGTCAATGTGTTGCTTGCGTTGATAATATATGTTCATGATTAGTCCTTGGCCAAGTAGTAGGGCAGCTCCAATGGCAAATGCGCACCCTATGCCGCCATAATCGGGCGCTAATAGTATTTGGGCTCCAAGGGTCACAATAGCAATGCTTACATATAAAAGTGAACGGAAGCGCATCTGATTACGGGCCTGCAAGATTGTGATGCCAACGTTTTGAATCAGAGGTATGAGTAACGCAGTTAGAAAAATCGTGGCGATAGGATATGCTCCGGTATAGTCAGGGCCTGCCCAAATTCGGATGAATGGGGCTCCAAAAACAATGAACCCCGAAAGGATTAGGCTCATAATGATAAATTGGAGTCGTCCGGTGCGAATGAACAAATCAGAAATGTCGCGATCACTGGCATTGCAGGTTACCATTGATGTAATCCGTGGTAGCAAAACTCCCGCTATTGCAGTGGAATAACTCATGTATATTGCCATAATGGTTATTGCTATGCCATAGATGGCAACCGTGGTTGGGCCGGCAGTTACGCCTAATACAAATTGCCCGGTGGACCAATATATGCGATCCATAATGACATTGAGAAATATCCAAAACGAGTATACGGCAATTTCGCGGATAAGTGGCCAGTTGAAACTATTGAACCGCATTTTGATTCGTAGCTTCTTATTGCAATATACTGCGTTAATCAGCAAGCCGATCAAGTTAAATATCGTCTGAACAACCACAAGTCCGACAGCTTTGTGTCCAAAATACAAGATAACTACAAGCACTCCTGTGGAGACAAGTATGCGTATTATCGCAACTACACGCAGGAATATAAAGTTTTCGTACGCAGTAATTATGGAACCATATATGCTTAGTGGGAATGATACGGCTACATTTAGGACCATGAGCAATATTACGGTTCGGGTCTGTTCCAATTCGTCTGCGGTCATTGTTGATCCGAACAAGTTATCCGTGTTGGCCCACAAAATCAAGCCCGCAATGAGTGCAATGAGACCGATTATGCTGTACACAATGGTAAACGTGCCGAAAAGCGAATACTGACCTTCTTTATCTTCTTTGGCACGCATCTTTGCGGTATATCGTACAACTGCGTTGCCGAGTCCAAAGTCTAATAAGCTGAGATATGCAATTACAGATGCAGCCAAGGTATATATGCCATACTCGTTTTGACCAAGCATACGTAGCATATAGGGCGTATACAGCAAGCCAGTTAGGGCATTTAGCCCTAAAATTACATAATTGAGTATTGCTCCGGCTTTTAGTTGATTGGTCGCCATATTAAATATAAATGGTGTGTTATAGAAAAAGAAATAACACCAAAAATTAGTACAAAGGTACGAAATATCTTCCTTTTTGCGTAATTTTGTGGGTCATATCGGTGGAAAACAGTGTATAATCACTAACCGGAAATGTTTATTGTATGAGAATAGGTATTTTTACTCAGCCACTAAAGGATAATTATGGTGGCATACTTCAGAACTTGGCTTTGCAACGAGTATTGCGTCGTATGGGGCATTACCCGGTGACCATTGACTATGACATATGGCGTCCTCCTTTATTGGGACGCATCCGCTTGGGCGTGCAGAATCTTTTTCGAAAGAGTAAGCTCTCGGGACGTAGGTTTGATATTGAAAGATTTGTCTGTGCTCAAATTAATATGACATCGAGAGTGTCAACTGACAGACAGTTAAAACATTGCATGAAAACCAACCACTTTGATGTGGTTTTGACCGGTAGTGATCAGGTATGGCGGCGAGCTTACAACCCACGTCTTGATTGGTCTTTTTTGTCTTTTGCCAACAAGTTGCCGCGCATAGCTTATGCTGCATCAATAGGTATTGACTATTGGGATTTTACAGAAGAAGAAACATGTAGATGTGCCGAATTATTAAAGAATTTTATCGCTGTCAGCGTTCGTGAAGCAAGTGCGGTTGAATTATGTAGAAAGTATTTTGGACGCAATGATGTCAAAGTAGTATTGGATCCGACAATGCTTTTGGATGCATCAGATTACCCATCGATAAATGGTGCAGCAACTGATAGACCATATGTGTTCACGTACATTCTGGATTGGGATTATTGCAAAGGTCGCATTGTCGAGTCTTTGACTAAAGAATTGGGGTTGCCTGAGTATTCAAGTGAATATAACTCTTTTGGTAAGAAGCTGGAAAAACGTTTGTCAATCGAAGGTTGGCTTGCCGGTATTTCTAATGCAAATTTGGTGATTTGTGACAGCTTTCATGGTACAGCCTTTTCGATTTTGAATCATCGACCATTTATAGTTCTATGCAATTCGGAACGCGGCAATACGAGAATGCAGTGGCTTCTTGAACTATTCGGATTGCAAGACCGAATGGTTCAAGATGTCTCTGAAGTAGATTCACTTGCACCAATAGATTGGGATAGTATCGATACTATTCTAAACCGTGAGCGAATAAAGTCTATTAACTTTCTAAATACTGCTCTGAAGAGTGTGTAATTAAAGCGAGAATGTGGAATGCCGGCAATCCGTCTGTGAAGCTTTTCAAAAGCCTTGATGTTAGTGATTTGGCAGACAAAATAGAGGACTTTATCTCAATCGATAGACATAAATTGGCTGAAAATACGGCAATTACGGCAGCACGCAATAGAACTAAGTACACGCTGGACGCGTGGTGTGATTCGGTCTTGAAGATGTACGAGAAGATTGTCAAGTGCTAATCATACGCAAGTCGAGGCGGTCTTTTGCCTACTTCAAATCAAGCGGAGGAGTCGACTTAATTCGATGCCTTTACGGCTTCGTTCATCATTCGTTCATCATTCGTTCATTAGGGGAATGGTTGCGGGATGGAAGGAGCCGACGTAGGCGGCACTGCCGGTGTGGGCAATTACGCGAGCCGGTACGCCCACGGCTACGGCGTCTTTGTCGAGTCCGGCTGTGACGACAGCTCCGACTCCGACAACGGCTCCATCGTCAATGTGGACGTTGCCAATGACTTTCACGCCGTTGGCCAAACTAACCCGATGCCCGATAGTGGGGTAGTAAAAAACATGGTGCTCAATGTCATGGGTCAGTCCCATAAGAACTCCGACCGAAATGTTGCAGTTGATGCCTATACGGCTGTTTGGATTGTTAATAATAGAGCCGTAGTGGCCTATCATCAGCCCCGGGCCTATGTCTGTCTGCCACGGAATTTGGAAGCCGTATTTGACAGAGTAGTGCCGCAGGGCTATGCGGCATAACAGAAATAGAGGCCTATGCCATAATCTGTGGCTGTAGTAGCGACAGCAGCGCATAAAGAATGTATACCTAAATCCGGCAATATACCATGCGCGAAGGAACGCCTTGGCTCTTGTGGATGTCATATAACGGAACATATCTGCGGCAATATACATCCGCAGGTCCGCAAAAGTCTTAATGGAATATGTGGCTTCGGTCATGTAGAATGTGTGTCAGGCGGGTAGGAATTTCTCTATTGTCTAAAACGTGATACGACCCATCGATTAAGGAGGGGGTATACTTTTCCCCATAGGTAGATACGTGGTTTGTCCAAAACGACACTGATAATAAGGTAGGCAAGCATGATGCCGACGGCTTCGCATAGAAACGTGACAAACGGTGAAGCTTTGTATAAGTCCTGAATTAGAGGTATATATACACTGTTCATTGCGTATCCATGGGTAAGTACGGATGCAAATGCGGATACCGCAATCCGGTTGACGGCTGTTGACTTGAATTCGAAGTGCGCAAAGCACATTAGAAGGGAAATAGCGGCAAGTATCACATTGGGCGACAGATATGATGTCGTCATATTGAGCAATACGTTAGACACCTTGAGACTGAACCCGAAATAAGAACTTGCCCACACTGCGGCAGTCACAATCAATACATTGGCCAGCCAAATCACGCCCCAAACGCGAGCTTTTTGCAAACGAGCGGAGAAGGTGCAGTGTATTCGGATGTATCGTGCCAGTAAATACAACCCCATAAAAGCCAAGGCCGAATTGCCGCCCGCGAAGCTATCGTCATTGTGTAGAAACCATCCGAAGATAAATGCCCAAGAGTATAATCCGATGAGCATATTGCGGAATTGGATGCGCGAGGCGTGCTCGACAAAAGCGTTGAGCACCGGGGTCATAAGGTACATGACGATGTAACACATGACAAAGTGCGGGTAGTTGACCATACATTTGGCAAGCGTTGTAGCTCCAAGCGGTTGTATCCCGGTAACGCCGAAGAATATGGCCATAATCAATCCGAAGTAGACGCATTGGAACAAAAGTCCGCCAATACTTTTTACTTTGGGATGTATGCCGAACCATCCTGATATCAAAACAAATATGTCTACGCAAATCACGCTGACATTCTCTAATCCGATGAAGAAGAAACTGCCGAGAGGTTTGGCCTGTATTTCGTGGGGGGTGGGAGTACCGAATGTGAGATATGTAGCATGCACAACCATAATCAGGAAAATTGAAATGATGCGCAACAGTTCGATATTACTCTGTCTTTTATTATGAATGTATAATTGAATACTATTATGCGAATTCAACGCAAAATTAGTGAATACAAGGCAATTTTATACTATCTCCCATCTAAAAAACTATAATCATTCGGGAAAACGACAGATTTCGGCATGTGAGAACGAAAAAAACGATGCGATGTCCGATAAGTGCATCGTGACAGCGAGGCGGTGTCCCTGTCAGCCGTAGATGGCGCTAACCGGTGGAGATTGTGAAATAGGGGGTGATATATTTTGCGGAATGAAAAAATATGATTAACTTCGTAATGTAAAAAAGACGGGGACGCACTGCACTTGTATGCAGCGTCTCATGTATATAGGCTGCGGCGTGTGCTGCCGTCAGTAGGACGGGGCTTGCCACGGCCGATGCTGATGGCAGAGATGCGGCTGATGAAAATGTATTATAAGAAACTTACAACGATATGAACAACAATGACTTTCGTAATTATGCCGTACACCATCTGGGCATGAACGGCCTTGCACTGGACCGGTACACATCGCAGGTGTCCAATGCAGTCATCACTGCCGGCGCCGGATATGTCTCGCCGACAATCATCGAGGAGCGCCAACTGAACGTGGCACAAATGGATGTGTTTTCGCGTCTGATGATGGATCGTATCATTTTTTTAGGCTCGCAGGTGGATGATTATACCGCCAATGTGATACAGGCCCAGCTGTTGTACCTCGATAGCTCTGACCCGGGCAAGGATGTGAGCATCTATATCAATTCGCCCGGTGGCAGCGTGTATGCCGGTCTTGGCATCTATGACACCATGCAATATATATCGAGCGATGTCTCCACGATATGCACCGGCATGGCGGCGTCTATGGCGGCTGTGCTGCTTGTGGCCGGAGCCAAGGGCAAGCGCTTTGCGCTGCGCCATTCGCGAGTGATGATACACCAGCCCATGGGTGGGGCTCAGGGGCAGGCCTCCGATATTGAGATTACAGCACGAGAAATCCAGAAGCTCAAGAAAGAACTGTACAACATCATTTCCGAACATTCGGGCCAGCCTTATGAGAAGGTGGAGGCCGACAGCGACCGCGACTACTGGATGACAGCCGAGGAGGCCAATGCTTACGGTATGATTGACCGAGTGCTGCTGCGCCAGAAAAAATAGTTTGCAACTACGGCCTCGGTGCGCCTCTCGCTATACGCGGTAGCTTTACGTGCCCCGATGGCGTGGAGAGACCCAAAGGTTGTACAAGCGGCAAGTTTCGTTTGCCTGCTTTTCCATCTGTTTGCGAGTCTTGGATAAGGCTCGATTCATAACCAACACGACAAATGCCAGTCAATAATCCAACCAATAAGAAAAAGAAAACGAAAACCATTGTGTGCTCGTTTTGTGGGCGACCCTCCGACATGAGCGAGGTGATTATTCCGTCTGCAGATCAAAGTGCATATATATGCGCCGAGTGCGTAGACGGCCTCCACGGAATGCTGCAAGAGTATCGCAACTCAATCAGTCACGATGGCAAAGGTTTGGCTAAGGCCGAAGCTGTCAATATGGATACGGTACCCAAGCCGGCTGCCATCAAGGCTTTTCTCGACCAATACATCATAGGTCAGGACGATGCCAAGAAGGTGTTGTCCGTGGCGGTGTATAACCATTACAAACGTTTATCCCAACCCAAGGATGACGATGACGTAGACATTGAAAAGAGCAATATCGTCATGGTCGGTCCTACCGGCACGGGCAAGACACTGATAGCTCGTACAATAGCGCGTATGCTCGATGTGCCTTTCACCATAGTCGATGCCACAGTCCTGACGCAGGCCGGATATGTGGGCGAGGATATTGAGAGCCTGCTTACGCGCTTGTTGCAGGCTGCCGACTATGACGTAGCTTCGGCTGAACGAGGCATAGTCTTCATAGATGAGATCGACAAGATTGCGCGTAAGGGCGACAATCCCTCGATTACGCGCGATGTTAGTGGAGAGGGAGTCCAGCAGGGTTTGCTCAAGCTGCTCGAGGGGTCGATAGTCAACGTCCCGCCACAAGGCGGACGCAAACATCCGGAGCAGAAAATGATACCGGTGGATACCAAGAATATCCTATTTATTTGCGGCGGAGCTTTTGACGGCATCGAACAGAAAATTGCGCATCGATTGAACTCGCATGTCGTGGGCTATGCCACCGATGGCGTGCGCCGCAAGATAGACAAAGACGACTATCTGCGCTACGTTGCGCCCCAGGACCTGCGTTCCTATGGTTTGATACCCGAGATTATCGGCCGCCTCCCGGTACTGGCTCATCTTGAGCCGCTGGATCGCGCCGCCTTGCGCCGAGTGCTCACCGAGCCTAAGAATGCAATCATACGCCAGTACATCAAGTTGTTCGAAATGGACGGCATTGTGCTGACTTTTGATGATGACGCCCTCGAATTGATAGTGGACAAGGCCATAGAGTACAAACTCGGAGCACGCGGATTGCGTTCCATAGTCGAAACAGTCATGACTGATGCCATGTTCGAGACTCCCGGCAAGGATGTCAAGACCTTTGCCGTTACGCGCGACTATGCGCTCGAGCGCATCAACCGTGCACAAGCATACCTATCTTCTGAATCGTAGGTACACATATAAATAGTAATATATATGGCCATGCGAGTTTGCGATTTGCGCGACATCCCGGTATACGTCACATAAAGCAGTGAAGCAATGGTTACACGACAACAGCTTACGCAGGTACTGAAAGAGTTCTTTGGCTTTGACAAGTTCAAAGGCAGGCAGGAGGATATCATTATGAGTCTTCTGGAAGGGCGCGACACCTTTGTGCTGATGCCCACCGGCGGAGGCAAGTCGCTATGCTATCAGCTTCCGGCTTTGGTGTGTCCCGGTACTGCCGTGGTTATTTCGCCATTGATAGCACTGATGAAAAATCAGGTGGATGCTATGCGTCAATACAGCGGCGATGACACCATAGCTCATTTTCTCAATTCTTCGCTGAGTCGTGCGGCTATAGAGGCGGTTAAGGACGACATTGTCGCCGGTCGCACTCGGCTGTTGTACGTGGCGCCAGAATCGCTTACCAAAGAGGAAAATATCGAATTTCTCAAGAGTGTCAATGTCTCGTTTTATGCCATAGATGAGGCGCACTGCATCTCCGAATGGGGACATGACTTTCGCCCTGAGTACCGTCGCATACGCCCCATCATCAATGAGATAGGCGTTAGGCCGGTGATTGCACTCACGGCCACGGCCACTCCAAAGGTACAGCATGACATACAGAAAAACCTCGGGATGAATGATGCCGCACTCTTCAAGTCATCGTTCAATCGCCCCAATCTTTATTATGAGATACGTCCCAAGACACGCAACGTCGATGCCGACATCATCCGCTACATCAAGTCTAATCCCGGGAAGAGCGGAATTATCTATTGCCTGAGCCGTAAACGAGTCGAAGAATTGGCCGAATTGCTGTGCGTCAACGACATCAAGGCCTTGCCCTATCATGCGGGCATGGATGCGGCCAAACGCTCGGCCAATCAAGACGCCTTCTTGCAGGAGCATGTGGACATAATCGTAGCTACCATAGCCTTCGGCATGGGGATAGACAAGCCGGACGTGCGTTTTGTCATCCATTACGACATGCCCAAGTCTCTCGAAGGATACTATCAGGAAACCGGCCGTGCGGGGCGCGACGGCCTCGAGGGGCGGTGTATTACATTCTATTCGCCAAAGGACTTGCGTAAGATGGAGAAGTTTATCCAGGGCAAGCCATTGTCCGAGCAGGAAATAGGGCGGCAACTGCTGGCCGAGACAGCCGCTTTTGCCGAAAGCTCGGTATGCCGTCGCCGCACGCTGCTGCACTATTTCGGCGAGGAATATGACCGAGATAACTGCGGCAATTGTGACAACTGCATACATCCCAAGACACCGGAGGAGGCTTGCGACAGCCTGCTCAACATCCTTGAAGTGATGCAGGCCGTGGCCGCTCCCTTTAAGCCTGAACATATCATCGACATTGTGCGAGGCCGTATAACAGCCGATGTCAAGAGTTACAACCATCAGGAACTTGAGATTTTCGGCATTGATCGCGAGCACGATACGCGTTACTACATGACCGTGATACGTAAAGCGATAATGGACGGGTACATTTGGCGTGACATTGAGAATTTCGGGCTTCTATCTATTACGGCTGCCGGCGAGGAATTTTTGCAGCGTCCGCACTCGTTCAAGATTACCGAGGACAATGACTTGAGCAGCGCCGACTACGTTTCGGAATCCATGTCCGGGACCTCGGCTGTTGACCCTGAGCTGTTTGCCGTACTTCGCAACCTGCGGCAGGAAATTGCACGCAAGAAGTCGTTGCCGCCATACGTCATCTTCCAGGACCCGTCACTTGAAGCCATGGCCACCACTTATCCTACGACGCTTGAGGAGCTGCAGAATATTATAGGAGTCGGCGCCGGCAAGACACAGCGCTACGGCCGGGCATTTGTGGATGTAATCCGCGCACATGTCGAGGCTAATGACATCCAACGCTCCGACGAGATACGCGTGCGCAGCATACCCAACAAGTCGCAGACCAAGATTTCGATAATTCAGGCCATTGATCGCAAGGTAGATCTCGATGCTCTTGCATCTTCCAAGGGTATGGATTTCGGTGAATTTCTTTCCGAAATCGAGACCATAGTTTACTCCGGCACAAAAATAAACATAGACTATTATATATACGAAATACTTGACAAAGACATGCAGGACGAAATCTTCGATTACTTCCGCCACAGCGACAGCGACTCGATAGAGGAGGCCTTCAAGTATTTTGAAGGCGAGTATACCGAAGAGGAATTGCGTCTGATGCGCATAAAGTTTATAAACGATTTAGCCAATTAACTATACACTATCGTGGATCCCAATATTCTAACACAACTTTACACCAAGTATGCCGGGACATCGCCGGATGGCAATCCCGAGGCTTTGGCATCTTCCGGCAGCAACCGCCGATATTTTCGTCTGCGGGGTAATCCTACGCTTATAGGGGTCATCGGCACCTGCCGGCCCGAGAACGATGCTTTTCTGTACCTGGCCGACCACTTTGCACAACGAGGCATTCCCGTTCCGCGTGTCGTGGCTGTGTCTGATGACAGAATGAGTTATCTTCAAGAAGACCTTGGAGACACCCTGCTGTTCAATGCCATCGAAAAAGGACGTTTGACTTCGTCATTCTCCAATGCCGAGCGCGACTTGTTGATTCAGACGATACAACTGCTTCCGGACATCCAGTTTAACGGCGCTGTAGGACTGGACTTCGGACAATGCTATCCGTCCTCTCAATTTGATGTCCGGTCCATCATGTGGGATCTCAACTACTTTAAGTACTGTTTTCTCAAGGCTACGGGGCTCGAATTTGACGAAAATCTCCTGGAAGACGATTTCCAGGCCATGGCGCAAGTCCTATTGCGCAGCAATTCGAGTACCTTCATGTATCGCGACTTCCAAAGCCGCAACGTGATGATACGCGATGGCAAACCATGGTTTATCGACTTTCAAGGCGGGCGGCGGGGGCCTTTCTACTACGATGTGGCGTCTTTCCTATGGCAGGCTAAGGCCGGATTTCCGCAAAGTCTGCGCAACGACCTTATAGACAAATATATCGCGGCATTGCGAAAATACAAGCCGGTCGATGAGGAGTATTTCCACGAGCAACTGCGCCACTTTGTGTTGTTCCGTACACTGCAAGTGCTGGGCGCTTATGGATTCAGAGGTTATTTCGAAAAAAAGCCGCACTTTATGCAAAGCGTACCTTATGCTATTGCCAATCTGCGCCGCCTTCTCGATGAGCCCTATCCCGAATATCCGTATCTGACCGATGTGTTGCATCGCCTTGTAGACCTCAATCAATTCAGCGATGAACTGAAAAAACGTACACTTACGGTACACGTGTTCAGTTTCGCCTACAAGAAGGGCATACCCGATGATGCCACCGGCAACGGCGGCGGATATGTCTTTGACTGCCGAGCAATAAACAACCCCGGCAAGTATGAACGCTATAAGCAGTTTACGGGGCTTGATACCGAAGTCATAGAATTCCTGGAAGACGATGGCGAGATTACCGAGTTTCTAAAGCACTGCTATGCACTTGTAGACGCATCGGTCAAGCGCTATGTCGAACGCGGTTTCACATCGCTTACCGTGGCCTTCGGATGTACCGGCGGACGCCACCGTTCGGTATACTCGGCTCAGCATTTGGCCGAGCACGTCAACAAAGAGTTCAACGTCAAAGTCGAGCTTCAACACCGCGAGCAGAATATTGAGCAAACATTTATGCCGATATGAGCGTATATGCCAAAGGAATGATATTTGCTGCCGGACTGGGAACACGACTGCGGCCTTTCACCTTGGAGCATCCCAAGGCTTTGGTGGACGTCTGCGGCCGTCCGGCTTTGGCGCGTGTTATCGACCGTTTTGTCGACATAGGCATAAACGACATCACTGTCAACGTCCACCATTTTGCTACTCAGGTGGAGAAATACTTGTCGGAGCACGCTCCCGAGGGTGTCACGATACATATCAGTGACGAAAGCGATAAGCTTCTTGACACGGGTGGGGGATTGGTACATGCAATGCGCTATCTTGATGGCGATGCTCCTGTTCTGGTGCATAATGCCGACGTAATCAGCGATATAGACTTGCATGATATACTCGAATGCCATTGCCGTACCGGTGCATCGATTACTATGGCCGTACAGGCGCGTTCTTCGGCACGCCATTTGCTTTTCGAAAGGCGTGCGCTTCGTCTTCGCGGGTGGACACATACTGATGATAACGGGCGTATTATCGAAAGTCGTCCGCAAGGGTATGTCCCGGATTCGGATGATATGCCAATGTCTTTCGATGGCATACACGTCATACAGCCGTCTGTGCTTGCCGACCTTGCCGAATATGGGCGAAAAATGTCATGTAACGGAGTGTTTTCGATTACTCCCGCATATGTGAGCATGTGCAGACAGCGAGACATCCGTGGATATGTGGTGCAAGCCTCGGCGCATTGGTATGATGTCGGTCGTCCCGAGACACTCCGGGCGGCATGCGACTATGTCTCCGCGTTAAATAAGTCTCGCTACGGCATTGGCTCTCCGCGAAGGTGAAAAATCACTATATTGAGTAAAGTTCCAACAGACAACATATATCCAAAAAAAGCTACCTTTCTACCTCTAACCCCTTTCTCACGATACACACAATGTCGTATAACAAAGAAAATACATCCGAAAAACAACACCAGTCCGATTTGCGTTATTTACGAATGGCAACCATTTGGGCCGAGAACTCGTACTGTCGTCGGCGTAAGGTGGGAGCCCTCATTGTCAAGGATCAAATGATTATATCGGATGGATATAACGGTACACCCTCCGGCTTCGAGAATGTTTGTGAAGACGAGTCCGGAATGACCAAACCCTATGTACTGCATGCCGAGGCCAACGCCATCACTAAGGTTTCGCGCAGCAATAATTCCAGTGAAGGGGCGACGCTATATGTGACTTCGTCGCCTTGTCTCGAGTGTTCCAAACTCATTATCCAAGCCGGAATAAGACGTGTGGTTTATTCCGAGAATTACAGGTTGCACGATGGCATCGACTTGCTGGAACGTGCAGGCATCGAATGTGTGCACGTGTCCATCGAGCAGTCCTGTTGACCGGGTCGTAAGTGATGTTTTACAGCTCTCGTAATAATGGTTAGGTACGGACGCCGGCAAGTATCGATAGTCGGCAAGAGTTATGCAATAAAGACATACAACATATAGAATAAAGATTTTACGCACTAATGTGCATATCCAACAAGACTTATATACAATTCGGAGATGAAATCATCTGAAAAAACCAAGCTGCTGTTTCCTCTGATACTGAGCATAACCTTTGCCGCGGGATTGTGGCTGGGATGGCTTATCAATAAGCCTGCCGCATTGACCCCCGGAGAGGCTAAGCTGCAAGAACTCTTTGGCATTATCAACCGTGAATACGTAGACAGTGTTGATCTCGACAGCCTTATAGAGCGATCGCTGCCGTCGATATTATCCAATTTGGATCCGCACTCGGCATACATCTCACTGGAAGAGAAGAATGCCGGGCCGGACGAACTCGAAGGATACTTCAGTGGTGTGGGTATACAATTCCAAATCTACAATGACACGGTGTGCGTTGTCGAGATTATTTCCGGTGGTCCGGCACAACGTGTCGGTATAATGGCCGGTGACCGCATTGTCAGCGTCAACGGTCGCAATATAGCCTCGGTAGGTATCACCAATGATTCGGTATTCCATTATTTGCGCGGCAAAGAAGGATCGAGTGTCACCATAGGCGTAGTACGCTCCGGCGCATCGCGTCCTCTGACTTTTAAGGTGAAGCGAGGTAATATACCTGTGACCACCATAGATGCTGCATACATGCTTGACCGCACTACAGGATTTGTGAAGGTTAACAAGTTCGGACGTTCGACGTATGGCGAATTCTTGGATGCACTCAACAAATTGCGAGGTAAGGGCGCCAAGGATTATGTGATAGACCTGCGAGGTAATACCGGAGGGTATATGGAGCCGGCAATACTGATGGTCAATGAGTTTCTGCCCGAGGGCAAGCTGATAGTGCAGACCCACGGACGTCACGAAGAGCAAGACCAAAAAGTCATCTCCGATGGCAACGGAGATTTCCAAAAGGCACGTGTGATAGTTCTCATAGACGAAACATCCGCCTCCGCGTCCGAGATATTCTCCGGCGCAATACAAGACAATGACCGAGGACTTCTGCTGGGTCGCCGTACCTTTGGCAAAGGTCTTGTCCAGCGTCAGATTCTGCTCAATGACAGCTCTGAAATTCGCCTGACAGTACAACGATATTATACGCCATCGGGTCGGTGCATACAGAAAAAATATCGCCCCGGACAGAACGAGGATTACGAGTATGAGATATACGAAAGATGGCAAAACGGCGAGATGCAGACTGCCGATTCAACCAAATTTGATACTTCGCTGATGTATAAGACCGGGACGGGACGCACAGTCTACGGTGGTGGAGGCATCATGCCCGATATTTTCATGCCTTCCGACACTACCGGCGTTACGGGATATTTTGTCAAAGTATTCCAAAATGGTATTATGCAGCGTTTTGCCTATGAGTATTGTGATCTCAATCGTCCTATGCTCGTCAAATCCAAGAACGTAGACGAGTTGTTGCGCAAGCTGCCGGCGGACGACATCCTTTTGGGTTCGTTTGTCTACTATGCCGCTCAAAACGGCGTACCGGCCCGATGGTTCTATATTAATATCTCGCGCAAGCTCATCATCAATCAGTTGCAGGCGCTCATAGCCCGTGACATACTCGGCATCTCAGCATATTACATCATCACCGGACGTCAAGATCCCAATGTTCTCAAGGCAGTGAAACTGATGCATTCGGGAGAAGCTGATTTCCCTATAAAATAGCCAAAGATATTACAACGTACAAAATAAGTTTGAAATATGGATAAGAGCGACATAAGGCGCCTTGTCAAGGCGCAAAAAGCATTGCTTGAAGTGGCAGAGCAAGCTGAGGCCGCAGAGCGGGCCTTTGCACGGTTCGAAACCTCGGCCGCCTTTATGATGGCAGACAACATATTGATGTACCACTCGTTGCCCGACGAAATAAGCACACATGCTTTTTTGGATAAGTGGCATGAGCGCAAGCACTTCTTTTTGCCGCGCGTCAATGGTGCCGACCTCGAAATCTTGCCTTATGATCGATCACGTCTAAGCCTCGGAGCGTTTCTTATCGAAGAGCCCGAGGGTGTCGATACCGTAGATATGGATACCATAGATTTGGTGGTGGTCCCGGCTGTGGCATACGACCGCCAATGCAATCGCGTGGGCCGTGGTCGAGGGTATTACGATCGGTTGCTGCGCGACACACGTGCCGTTAAGGTCGGCGTGGCATATGACTTCCAACTGATGGACGAGGTTCCCTATGACGACAATGATGTCCCGGTAGACATCGTAATTACCGACCGCCGTACTGTTCGTCGTAAGTGACGCAAAATTCGCTCCTTTGGCGCAATTCTCCCTTGTTCCGGGAAGGACTATCGTCAAACACAACGAGACCGCAGCCTATGCCTAAGGGTGGGACAGCGGTCTCGTTATATTATGCATGGCTTAGATGATGCCGCGAATTTCGGCAAGCGAAGCTATGCCGTGGCGGCTCAGATACTTGGTTATACCATCCAAAATGTGCATCGTTGCCGCCGGGTTGGTGAAATTGGCCGTGCCTACCTCCACGGCAGCGGCGCCTGCCATGATAAACTGTAGCGCGGCATCGGCACTGTCAATACCGCCAATGCCTATTACAGGGATCTTGACTGCGTGTGCCGTTTGCCAGACCATGCGTAATGCTATTGGCCGTATTGCCGGGCCGGAGAGTCCGCCGGTAATGGTGGATAATACCGGGCGTTGACGTTCCACGTCTACGGCCATACCCAAGAATGTGTTGGTGAGTGAGACGCTGTCGGCGCCTTCGGCTTCTACAGCACGCGCTATTTCCGTGATGTCCGTGACGTTTGGCGACAACTTGACAATGAGCGTCCTTGGCCATACGCGACGTACGGCTGCAGTGACAGCCGCCGCACCTTCGCATGTTGTACCGAAGGCCATTCCGCCTTGACGCACGTTGGGGCACGAGATGTTAACTTCTACGGCTGCGATGCCTTCCAGCGGCGCAAGTTTTTGGCAGACAGCTATGTAATCATCTATGGTTGCACCCGAAACATTTACAACAATCGGAGAACCGAGAGTTCGGACACCGGGGTAAATATGTTGTATAAAAAAGTCCACGCCCTTGTTTTGCAAGCCTACGGCATTCAGCATTCCCGAAGGGGTTTCGGCCATACGCGGGTAGGCATTGCCGTTGCGAGAGGTTATGGTAGTACCTTTGACAATGATGGCGCCAAGGCGCGAGGTATCGATTATGTCTGCATACTCGAATCCATAGCCGAAAGTACCCGAGGCTGTCATCACCGGGTTGGCAAGTGTGAGCCCGCCTATGTCTGTGTGCAGGTCGGGCGTGAAAGCATTGTCGAGTGCCATCATTCGTTCCATTTTAAGGTTGAGGTGTCAAATACGGGTCCGGCGGTGCATACGCACACGTGGTTGTCCTCGGCGTCGGGCGTGACGCAGCATAGGCAGGCGCCTACGCCACAAGCCATCGTGTTTTCGAGAGATACGAGACAGCGTATGCCTTTGCCTCGAGCGAGCGAAGCGACAGCCTTCATCATTGGCATCGGCCCGCATACAGCCCAAAAAGTGTCGCCTTCCGCTTCGGCTAACCTCGGATGCGAGGTGACTACACCTTTCACTCCTGCCGAGCCGTCGTCTGTGGTGATATATACCGGAGCTACGGTGGCATAGTCCGAAGCCATGGGTAAATCTGAAATCGACCGCCCGCCGAGGACAAATTCGGTGCTTATACCTTTAGCAATAAGTGTTTTGGCATAATACAGCAAGGGCGCTACACCGACACTCCCACCGACAAGCAATACGCGGCTGTCTTTTGGCAGATCGGTGGGGAAGGTGCCGCCGCCCAAAGGCAGCAGGACACTGAGAATGCTGTCCGGACGGCATTGGCACAGCGCGTGTGTACCGGCGCCGGCATCGCGCACCATCAAGACAATACCGTCATTGCCCGTGACATCGCATATTGAAATGGGGCGGCGCAGAAATGTTGATTTGCTGTCTGGTATGTCCACTTGAACAAATTGTCCCGGTAAGATTTCCGGCAGTGTCCCTCCGTCAGCTGTTACGAGTGTCAGCAGCGACAACTTAGGCGACAATTGTCGATTGGCGACCACGCGCATATTTTTCAAAACTTTAGGCATGATGTGCTTTGTGTGATGTTTGCGGCCTGTGCAAGTGCAGTTGTTATTTCATCAATTGGTAGATTTCGTGTGTGGCGTTACAGTCCAAAGGCATGTATGTTCCGAGCAGTGTGCCTTTGTTTTGGTGCAGTTTGGTGACCATCGTGTCGATGTCCGGATTGTCTATATTCAGGTCGCTAAACGTCAGCGGCAGCCCCAGCGAGCGCCAAAAGGCGCGTAGCCGACGTATGCCTTCCGTAGCGGCAGCTACGTCGTTACAGATGTCCACATCGAAGACGCGGCGAGCCATTTGGGTGACGCGCCATGGCTTGTGCATAGCCATATAGGTCATAAAAGCCGGGAACACCACGGCCAGTCCGGCGCCATGGGTGACACCATATAATGCCGAAATTTCGTGTTCCATGGCATGCGATGACCAGTCTTCGGTGCGACCGCAACCGCAGACTCCGTTATGAGCCAGTGTTCCGCACCACATTATATTGGCTCGTGCCTGATAATCCTTAGGATTGGCCATGACTTTGGGCGCTTCGGCCATGATGGCACGCAAGACACCTTCGGACACGCGATCAGTCACCTCGACATCTTCTGTCGGCGAGAAATACCGTTCGAAGATATGTGCCATCATATCCGCAATTCCTGCTGCAGTCTGCTGCTGTGGCAGTGTAAATGTCCACTCTGGATTGAGTAGAGCAAAGCGCGGACGTATGACGTGGTCGGTGCGCAGCGAGATTTTGCGCCCTTCCGCCTCGAGAGTAATTACCGAATTGCCCGAGCCTTCGCTTCCGGCGGCCGGGATGGTAAGTACTACGCCCACGGGGAGCGCACGCTCAGCTTTGGCTTTGCCGCAGTAGAAGTCCCAAAAATCGCCGTCATATAGTGCGCCCAAAGCAATGGCTTTGGCCGTATCAATGACGCTGCCTCCTCCTACGGCCAGCAGTCCGGTGAACTTGCCTTCGCGCACAATTTCGATGCCTTGACGTACAGGACCGTCTACGGGGTTGGGGCGTATACCCTCCAAAATGCCGTATGCGACACCGGCGTCTGAGAGCGAAGCCGTCACGATGTCAAGCAATCCGCTTCGACGCACGCTGCCGCCACCGATGATAATGAGTACCTTATTGCCTAAATAACGGGCACTAAGCGTCCCGGCCTGCTTCTCTGCGTCCCGGCCAAAGGTGTAGGCTGTGGGAGCGTAATATGTAAAATCGTTCATTGTGCTGAGTGTTGGTTTTTGCAAAGTTAGCGTTTTTTTGGGTAAAACTATCGGATTAACGACCCTATTCAGTGTGTGGTGCATAAGCCTGTTGCAAAATATGCGTATAATATGCTGGCGTATAGTGCATTGTTGTGATCTAAAAATACAGTGCTTTATATTCTTTAGCCATACGATCGGCAGTGAGGTGTGTCAACGAATGTGTCGTGCGCAGTATGGCCGCCCGTTCCAAAGCACAGATGGCATCGCTCGGGCTTGAAATGTCCATGGGTATGGCAAAGCCATTGACACCATCGGAAATGAGCTCAGACGTGACGGTTGCTGAATTGACCACAGCCGGGACGCCGCAAGTCAGCGCTTCGGCGACGGTCATGCCAAAAGTCTCGGTTGTAGCTGTGCTCAGCAGTACGTTAGCGCTGCGATATATGGAGGCCATGGATTTAGGTGTTGTATAGTCAATGACACGTACGCGTGCCGAGGCTTTTACCGGGGCATTTCGTCCGACTATTGTCAGTCGCCAATTCCTTGGCAGGGACTCGGCGATGGCGCGAAGCATTTCGCCGCCTTTTAGCGGTGTCCAAGTCGCAGCTGCGGCCACGATATGCAATGTGTCGCCGGTGCTGCCAATGGTATTGTTCGGGTGGAATACTGTAGTGTCTATTCCGTTAGGTACGACCGATACGCAAATGCCAAGACGTTCCGAGGCCAAGTTGGCGAGACCTTGCGAAGGAGCGGTGAAGTGTGCTACAGTCCCGACCATGGTTCGAGCGAAATCACGTCGGCGCACGCGCTCATTCGCCGTATCGCCCCCGTCTCTGCGCCATGTGGCCGGATAGGAGTCTCTAAACATGCAATTGCGGCAGTCACTACCGCATGCGCTGTGTATATAGGCACAACGCCCTGTACACCACCAATGGTCGTGCATGGTCACCACCGTGCGCACTTTATGCAGCCAAGCCCAGGCCATCAACGTAGGTACATCAATATAATACCCATGCAGATTATGCAGGTGCAGCGCTGCAACATCCCCGAGACTGTCGAGCCTGGCAGTCAGACGCCTTGTGGCGTGGCGGCATAGGCGGCCGTCATTGGCACGTACGCGGGCCTCCAATGCTGCAAACGAATGTCGTATGCGTCCACACATGACGTAGTCTGCAAAGGTGCCGTACTCCGGGCGCTCATATCCGGCGATGATGCTGACATCAAGTCCTTGGCGCCGCTGACATGCGGCTAATGTGGCCATGACGCTACCGACACCCGTAAAGGTGTCGGCCACGGTGTTGATGTGTACGATACGTGCCATTATGAGACAAAGGTACGAATATTTTTTATTTTTGTGATTGACGATAAATGCGTAACTTTGTACAAATACACGTATAGCATACAATATGAAGCATACCATCACCACATATATCATTGCGGCGATACTGCTTGGGGGCAGCATCAGCGGTGCAGAGGCGGCCACAACGCTCTCTTTTGGCGGTATCAGCCTTCCGGCGGTACGCGTCGAGGCGTCTACTACAGACCTTCACGGCGTATATGTCATAGATAATGCTACGGGTACGGCCAAGGCCTCTTATGAGGCGGAAGCATCCGTCAACATCGTGCAGGTGCAGCGCTATGGTGCAGAGGGAATTGCATATGCCTCAGACGTTACGGGAGTGCAACGCGACGGCACGACATACACTTGGACTGTAGGCCCGGAAGACTGCGGATTTGTGGTCAATGACGGCGGTCGTCTACACGCTTGGTGGGTGGTCAATTACAATCGACATCGGCTCGATATGCAAGGAGTAAATGTCAATGCCGAGATGTCCGCGTGTGACCGTACGGCTCTTGCTGCCATCGGTATCGGCGAGGCCATCACCTATTATAGTACCACGTCACGACCTCTGCGTCTGAGTCGTGAGATTATTGCCGAATACCGTTCGCTGGCATGGGATGAATCTTCAGAGGCATATACACAGACTACCATCAGCAAGACTTTTGATGCATTGTCTGACGCTATGTATATAGACGCGCCCTTGTGTGACACGGAGGTGACGCTTTCGGGCGACCGTTTTCTGCGTGCCTGGAATATGGAACAACAGGTCTCTACGCCTTCGGTGACAGCCATGGCAGTGGATGCGCATACATCAGCCACGCAAGATCAAGAAGATGTTGACAACCAGATTAAGAATCAGGGCGGCGGAGCCTTGGGCGGTAGTGCTCCTGCTGTCATTACTTTTAGTGCCGCCGTGTCAGATGCAGCTATATTTCACGAATGGCAAATGAGCCGAGATCCTGAATTTAGTGATATCTATGACCGATACAGCGAATTAGTGTTGACCCATACCTTTGATGAGGAAGGTACAATATACGTTCGCTTTATGGCCGATAATGCCGCCGGGTCGTGTGCTTGGTATAGCGACACCTACGAGGTATCCATAGGCGCGTCGCGCCTGCTGTGCCCCAATGCCTTCTCGCCGGCTAATGAAGATGGTGTCAATGACATTTGGAAGGTTAGCTACACTTCCATCACATCCTTTGAATGTAATATCTTCAACCGGTGGGGTACCAAGATGGCTACGTTGACGCATCCTTCGCAAGGCTGGGATGGCAAATACAAAGGCAAATTTGTACCCAACGGCGTGTACTTCTACGTAATACGTGCTTGTGGTGCAGATGGTAAAAAGTACAATCTCTCGGGTGACATAAATATCATCAGCACGCGCCGCGCCACAGGTGGTACTACCGAGGGCGGCGGCGAATGAGATTACAACGAATGAACGCGGCGATTTGGGCGCATCGTTATACTCTTTTAGCTCATTGGCTCGGCGTTGTAATCGGCGTGATTTGCGGCATTATTGCAGCATCGCTTCTTATGCAGATTTTTTTATTTAGAGTTCGTATGCCGATTCGGCACGACAGTCTTTTTGACATTATATCCCACTAAGAATATGAAAATATACACAATACTTGTAGTAGCTTCACTTGTGTCACTGCCGATGTCGGCGGCCACGGCGGCGGAGCATACGCATACACATCGACACACGGCCAAAGCAGTCTCTTTCGCCATTGTGCCAAATCCTGAAGTGCCCAAGAGTATGACTTTTGCCGGCGTTAAGGTAGACCTTGACCGCGAAGACATGTATGAACGTATGGACCGCGAACTATCTTCATTGGTATACGGTCACGGCAATACCTTGCTTACTATCAAACGAGCCAACAAATATTTTCCTGTAATGGCACCCATATTGCGGTCCAACGGCATTCCCGAAGACCTCCTGTATCTGGCATGTGTCGAGAGCTACCTTAATCCGCGTGCATATTCAGTGGCTAAGGCCGCCGGAATATGGCAGTTTATTCCGGCGACGGCTCGCCAATATGGTCTCGAGGTCTCCGATGAGGTGGATGAGCGCTACAATCTGGAGAAAGCTACGGCGGCAGCGTGTCGGTATCTCAAATCGGCCTATACACGCTACGGTAACTGGGAAAGCGTCATGGCTTCCTATAACGGCGGCATGGGGCGCATCTCCGGCGAGTTGTCAAAGCAAGGCGTCAATACCTCCTTCGACCTATACCTGACAGACGAGACATCGCGCTATGTATTTCGCATCATGGCCATGAAAGCCGTGATGGAAAATGCTCCCGCCTTTGGATTCGTCCTCCGTGCCGACCAGCTTTATCAACCGATGGAATATACCGAAGAAACGGTTGACAGTGCTGTTGAAAACTGGCCCATGTGGGCACAGGAGCATGGCATCACTTATGCACAACTACGCGATGCTAATCCGTGGATACGAGCAAAAGTCCTCACCAATAAAGATGGTAAAACATATGTGGTCAAGATACCCAAGGCCTCATCGTTAAGACGTTCCACGTCCCAAGTAAAAGTATACAACAAACGCTGGCTTAAACAACAATGACCAAGACCGGTACGGACGCTAAAAACAATGAAGCGGTAAAGCCGCAGACGGCATCAGAGACTGCCGCCACCGAGACAACTGTTGCAGATACCGTGGGTGACGATGGCGCAGGAGTGCTGGCAGTCACCGGGGCACGTGTCAACAATCTGCAGAACATTGATGTAACCATTCCGCGGAACACGCTTACCGTCATAACCGGACTCAGCGGAAGCGGCAAATCTTCCTTGGCCTTTGACACAATATACGCCGAAGGACAACGCCGCTACATCGAGACGTTTTCGGCATACGCACGCAACCTTATAGGCAACCTCGAACGTCCCGATGTAGATCGAATAACCGGACTGAGCCCTGTAATTTCTATTGAACAAAAAACTGTTAATCGCAATCCGCGAAGTACCGTCGGAACCACTACCGAGATTTACGATTTCTTGCGTCTGCTTTATGCGCGCGTGGGCGAAGCTCGCAGCTATCTATCGGGACGTCCAATGGTCAAGTACTCGCGCGAAAAAATTGTTGACCTCGTACTCAATCAATACAACGGGCACAAGATATATATCCTTGCACCCGTAGTGTTCAATCGCAAAGGTCATTACAAGGAGCTTTTCGAGCAATTGCGCAAGAAGGGTTACCTCCATGTGCGTGTGGACGGCGAGATGCGCGAGATAACCTTCGGAATGAAGCTTGACAGATACAAGAATCACTCCATCGAGTTGGTCGTAGACCGACTGAAGGTAAGCGCTAAGGACCAGGGACGACTACGCGACACCGTGGAGACCGCCCTCAAACAAGGCGATAGCCAAATGATGGTGTACGATGCAGACACGGACAAGGTGTCGCATTACAGCCAGTCGTTGATGGATCCGGAGACCGGGCTGTCGTATCGCGAGCCTGCGCCGCACAATTTCTCCTTTAATTCGCCGCAAGGCGCATGCCCCACGTGCAAAGGCATAGGCACAATCAGTCTTGTCGACCGATCCAAGATTATGCCGGATGCCAAGGCTTCGATATATACCGGCGGCATATTACCACTGGGTAAATATCATAATACGATGATATTTTGGCAGATAGAGTCTATTTGCAAGCGTTATGGCTTTGACTTGCGCACGCCTGTTGGCGAGCTGAGCGAAGACTGCATTAACGATATACTCAACGGCACCACCGAGCATCTCACCATCACCAATGAGACGATGTCCACCTCTAACTACTTTGCGCCCTATGAGGGAGTTATCAAGTATATCGAGATGCAACAGGACGAAGAGGCCGGGGCTGCGGCGCGTCATTGGAGCGAGCAATTTCTCTCTCGCACGATATGTCCCGATTGTCATGGCGACCGCCTTTGTCTTGAGGCTCGCAGTTACTATATCGATGATCGCAACATTGCCGATTTGTGTCGCATGGATATCAAGGATTTGTATGCGTGGATACAGGCTTTGCCCGACAAACTGGACAAGACGCGTCGTGCCATAGGGTCTGAGATACTCAAGGAAGTTAGCAGCCGTCTGCGTTTCCTGGTGGATGTCGGGCTGGAATATTTGCAGCTTGGCCGAGCATCGGCGACACTAAGTGGAGGCGAAAGCCAGCGCATCCGCCTTGCCACGCAAATGGGAAGCGAGTTGGTTAACGTCCTATACATACTTGACGAGCCGTCCATAGGCCTGCATCAAAGGGACAACCATCGTTTGATTTCATCGCTGAAGAAGTTGCGAGATGCCGGCAATTCGGTCATAGTCGTCGAACACGACCGTGACATCATGACCGAGGCGGATTATATTGTAGACATAGGACCACGTGGCGGCCGCCGTGGCGGAAGGGTGGTCTTCCAGGGTACGCCTATGCAGATGAAAAAGGCGGACACCTTGACAGCGCAGTATCTTAACGGTACGCGCAAAGTCTTTGTGCCCGAAACAAGACGCCCCGGCAATGGTAAGACGTTGACGATTACGCATTGTACCGGGCATAATCTCAAAGATGTTACGCTTAACATCCCTTTGGGCACGTTTACCTGTGTAAGCGGTGTCAGTGGCAGTGGTAAATCATCGCTGGTCAACGGCACATTGGAGGCTGCTTTGCGAGGCATCTTCTATCGCGCCCATACCGAGCCGTTGCCATATGGCGAAATTATAGGCATCGAAAACATTGACAAGGTGGTCACCGTAGACCAGTCACCATTGGGCAAGACTCCGCGGTCAAATCCGGCGACATATACCGGCGTCTTCGGTGACATACGCAATCTATTTGTTGCGTTGCCCGAGGCCAAGATACGTGGATATAAGCCCGGCCGCTTTTCGTTCAACGTGCGTGGGGGACGTTGCGAAGCTTGTGGCGGCAATGGCTGCCGTACTATTGAAATGAATTTTTTGCCCGATGTCAATGTAGTATGTGATGTGTGCCACGGCAAACGATACAATCGTGAGACCCTTGAGGTAAGATACAAGGGCAAGAGTATCGCAGATGTGCTTGATATGACCATCAACCAGGCCGTTGAGTTCTTTTCCGGTATTCCGACGATATTGAAAAAGATTCAGGTACTGCAAGACATCGGACTTGGATACATCAAGTTGGGACAGCCTTCGTCGACACTCAGTGGCGGTGAAAACCAGCGTGTAAAACTTGCTTCCGAGCTGGCGCGACGCGACACGGGACGCACCCTTTTCATATTGGACGAACCTACCACCGGCTTGCATTTTGAGGATATTAACACCTTGTTGGCTATACTCAACCGACTTGTAGATCGCGGTAATACGGTGCTTGTTATCGAGCATAACACCGATGTATTGCGTGCTTCGGACTATATCATAGATATGGGCCCCGGCGGAGGCCGTGACGGCGGCGTAGTTTTGGCTCAAGGTACACCGGCGCAGGTGGCCAAATGTCCGGACGCGCCCACGGCTCCCTACTTGTCGTGAGAACTTACGGCCTGTATCCCCTGCGGCGTATCAACAATAAGCATGACCGAGTAACCTTTGCCGAGTGCACGTACCATGGTCAAGGCTTTGTCTGCGTCCATGGCCATACATGCCGTGGCCAATGCATCGGCGCTCATACAGTCCGGCGCGATGACAGTCGCGGATAATGTGGGTGTCATTAACGGATATCCGGTAATTGGCGATATGGTATGGCCAACGCGACGCCCGTCCGGGAGTGTGCGGAAGTTGCGATAATTCCCGGAAGTAGCCATCGCGGCATCCTTCAGTGGAACTACGTTGTAGCGGCGGTGCGTCACCACCGAATCGGCTATAGGTGCATCGATTTGTACTTGCCAGTCAAGTCCATGCGGATTGTGGCCGCGGCAAACGATTTCACCTCCTATCTCGACGATATAGTCTGATACGCCGTTGCGTTCGAGCATCCGTGCCACGCAATCTACCCCATAGCCCTTTGTGATGGCCGAGAAATCGAAAGACGTTTCTTTGTGTCCCTTGGTGATGCGTCCATGTGCATCGATGCGGCATTTGCCCATACCGACACATAGCAGGGTTGAAGCCACGGTAGCCGAATCGGGGAGCTCATCGCCCTCTTTAGTTCCGAACCCCCAAAGGTTGACCAATGGCGCTATTGTCGGGTCGAAGCACCCGTTCGAACACTTCCAGATTTCCATGGCACGTGCAAATACGCGTTGCACGTTACGATCTGCAATGTCTGTATCGCCTCGGTTGATACGAGATATGTTTGAAGCGGGCTCGAAGGGGCTGAGTGACAATTCGACATTACGCATCACTGCCACTACCGAGTCGTCTAAGACCCGGTTGCTGAAATATGTGATGTGGTAGGAGGTGCCCCAGGCTGCGCCTTGGGCATGGCGCCATTGGCGTTGTGTACAAGATGTAAGAGCCGTAAGGGAAACCAAGATGATGGTCACAGCTCGAATGGAGTGTATGATATGGGGTGTATGCATAACGTCAAAAAAATTTTTCTCCAAAAATAGTAAAAGTTTGCGAATTATTTCCGAAGTTTGCAAAATGGGAATGGTCGTATGCGCTGCATGTTCGCTCAACATTTTGATAAGAAACAAATAATATTAAATTGATAATCGATAAATAAGGATTAAACTATGCGCTCATTTTTATTTTTAGCAAATGGCTTCGAAGAAATAGAAGCATTTACGACGGTGGACGTGATGCGTCGTGCCGGTATGGATGTCAAGACAGTTTCCATCAATGCAGACCGTAAGGCAACAGGTGCACACGGCGTCATAGTGACAGCCGATGCCACTTTTAACGAATGTGATTTTGACGGGGCAGAATGGTTGATACTTCCCGGCGGGATGCCCGGAGCAACCAATCTGCACGAGCATACGGGACTGGCCGCGCTGCTCAAGGCTCAGGCAATCCAAGGCAAGATTGCTGCAATATGTGCCGCCCCTGCCGTGGTACTGGCGCCACTTGGCATACTCAAGGATCGCGAAGCCACTTGCTATCCCGGCTTTGAGGCTATGTGTGCTCAAGGCGATGCGATATGTAAGGATGCTCCTGTAGTGGCACTCAACAACCTTGTAACGGGCAACGGCCCCGCTGCTGCCTCTTCCTTTGCCTTGGCCATTGTGGCCAATAGCCTTGGCGCGTCTGTGGCCGCAGAAGTGGCTGCCGGGATGTTGTATGCTTGAGCATTGTGCCGCTGCATCGTAAGGCCACGCCGGTGCGTATGAATGAAATAAATCGAGGGAGCGAAATCTCATTTTTGCTCCCTCGATTTGTCTTATCTGTCTTATCTGTCTTATTGGAATGTGGACTACTCCATAAGTTTGCGGTAGCGGCGGCGGGGTAGGGGCTTGCCATCGTTTTGTGCAATCTTGTAAGCCTCGTAGTCGCTATAGCTACCTTCATAGAACACGACTTTTCCATCGCCCTCGAAGGAAAGTATATGTGTGCAGATGCGGTCGAGGAACCAGCGGTCGTGGCTGACAACGACGGCGCATCCTGCGAAGTCTTCGAGACCTTCCTCGAGCGCACGCAGGGTGTTGACATCGATGTCGTTGGTGGGCTCGTCGAGTAGCAGGACATTGCCTTCCTCTTTCAGTGCCATGGCCAGGTGCAGTCGGTTGCGTTCGCCGCCGGACAGTACGCCGATTTTCTTTTCTTGGTCGGCTCCGGTGAAGTTGAATTTGCTTAGATAGGCGCGTGCGTTGACATCGCGTCCGCCCATACGGAAGCTGTCAACACCTTGACTTATGACTTCGTAGACCGTCTTTTCGGGCAGCAAGTCGTGGTGACGCTGGTCGACGTAAGCGATTTTTACGGTGTCTCCGACACTGAATTGTCCCGCATCGGCTTTCTCCTGTCCCATAATCAGGCGGAAGAGTGTGGTCTTTCCGGCACCATTGGGACCAATTACGCCCACAATGCCGTTGGGAGGAAGCATGAATTCCAAGTCTTTAAACAATTTCTTGTCACCATATGACTTGGCCAGTCCGTGCGCTTCGATGACTTTGTTGCCGAGGCGCGGGCCGTTGGGTATAAATATTTCGAGACGTTCTTCTTTTTGCTTTTGGTCTTGGTTGAGCAACTTGTCGTATCCTGCAAGGCGGGCTTTGCCTTTGGCTTGTCGAGCCTTGGGCGCCATACGTACCCATTCAAGTTCGCGCTCAAGGGTCTTGCGGCGTTTGCTTGCCTGCTTTTCCTCAAGAGCCATGCGTTTGGTCTTTTGGTCAAGCCACGAAGAGTAATTACCTTTCCATGGAATACCTTCGCCGCGGTCCAATTCGAGTATCCATCCGGCCACGTGATCCAAGAAGTAGCGGTCGTGGGTAATCGCTATTACAGTGCCTGGATACTGGTGCAGGTGTTGTTCAAGCCAGTCGATAGACTCGGCATCGAGGTGGTTGGTGGGCTCGTCAAGCAGCAGTACATCAGGCTGTTGAAGGAGAAGTCGGCACAGTGCCACGCGACGGCGTTCGCCACCGCTAAGCGTGTCTACTTTCTGGTTGTCCGGTGGGCATTGCAGGGCATCCATGGCTCGCTCCAGTTTGCTGTCAATATCCCAGGCGCCTACGGCATCAAGACGGTCTTGTAACTCGGCCTGACGAGCCAGTAGCGCGTCAAAGTCGGCATCCGGGTCGGCGAAAGCGTTATTGACCGCATCGAATTCGGCCAACATATCCATTATCGGTTGCACGCCTTCGCGGACAATCTCGATGACGGTTTTGTTCGGATCGAGTTTGGGCTCCTGCTCGAGGTATCCAACGGTGTATCCGGGCGAAAATACAACTTCGCCCTGATAGTCCTTATCGATGCCGGCGATAATCTTAAGCAAGGTGGACTTGCCGGAGCCGTTGAGTCCTATAATGCCTATTTTTGCTCCATAGAAGAAGGATAGGTAGATGTTCTTTAGGACTTGTTTTTGTGGCGGGTAGGTCTTGGAGACGCCCACCATGGAGAATATGATTTTTTTATCGTCAGCCATTGTGTATGTTGATTGTTTGGTCGATGAATCGTGTGGGGTTGTGTTCGCCATGTCATCCGTGCATGCGATGGGGACGTATACCCGTGTATGTCGTGTCTTGGATGATAGGCGGATGCGGATGTGTATCTGCGTGTTTAACGGCGGTGCGGTTTGGCGAAACGTACCGGGTAGTCAACGGATACGCGCCCGGACAGAATATTGTTGAGCCGTCCGCGTATCAGTTGACGCCGTATTGCGGACAGGTGGTCGGTGAAGACCTTACCTTCAAGATGATCGCACTCGTGCTGGATTATGCGTGCCAGATATCCGGAAATCTCCTCATCGTGTTCGTTGAAGTCTTCATCGAGCCATTGTAGGCGTATATGCTCGATTCGCTTGACGTCTTCGGCGATGCCGGGGAGGCTGAGACACCCCTCGCTGCGGCTGATGTTTTCGCCATCGAGCACGGTTACGCGTGGGTTGATGAGCGTCATACGGCGGTCAACACATTCGGGAAAGACATCGCTCACGGGTGAAGCATCTATGACAACGATGCGGTCGGCGCGCCCTATCTGCGGCGCGGCCAAGCCTACGCCTTCACTGGCATACATGGTGTCAAACATGTCGGCCACGAGTTTTTTTAGCTCGGGATACTCGGGCGTGATGTCTTCGCATTGCTTGCGTAGCACCGGTTGGCCCAACAAGTATATAGGTAATGTCATTGTGTATATATTTGTTTTATTGTGTGTCTTTGTATTGTACGGGTCATTGTAGTCCCGATGTACCGGCCGTGCCGGATGTTGAAGACAGGTAGTCGTTGAGGATTATTGCTGCCGAAATCTTGTCTACCACTGCCTTGTCGCGTCGCGCCATCTTATGCATTCCGCTGTCAATCATTGCTCGATGTGCCAGTACCGAAGTGAAGCGCTCATCGTAGAATACTATGGGTACGGGGGCTATGTCTTTGCGCAGACGATTGATGGTCGGGGTCAGGTAGCGTGTCGAATCGCTGGGGGTGCCGTCCATCTGCCTAGGTAGCCCGACGACTACGGCATCAACGTCATTAGCTGCTATGTACGCCTTGATATATGATGTCAAATGTGCTGTAGGTATGGTGTCCACCGGGTTGGCGATAAGTCTTAGAACATCGGTGACGGCAATGCCGCAACGTTTGCGTCCGAAGTCTATGGCTATGAGTCGTCCCATGTCTTGTGCTGTAGTGTACTTCTTTTGACTTATACCTTTGTCCGTTTGGCGATGCAATATGGCATCGTTTTATTGATGTATGGCGTCCAAAAATTCGCGGCGCAGTTCCGAATCCTCGGCAAAAGCTCCGCAGTAGTCCAGTGTTGTGGTGGTGGCTTCCTGTTTTTCGACGCCGCGCATCTTCATGCACAGGTGATGTGCGTTGCAATGCACGATGACGCCGCGGGCATTCAGCGTCTCGGACACCTTGGCACATACTTGCGCTGTTAACCGTTCCTGCACCTGTAGGCGGCGGGCATATACGTTTACAAGACGGGCCAGCTTGCTTAGCCCGACCATTTTGCCATTTGGAATATAGCCTATAGTCATAGTGCCGAAGAAGGGCAGGATATGATGCTCGCACATCGAATAGAATTCGATGTCTTTGACAACTATCATTTTTGAACCGGCGTACTCAAATATGGCCTGGTTGATAATTTCATCGGCACTCTGCCTATACCCCTGAGTGAGAAACCATAGAGCTTTGGCGTAGCGCATGGGGGTTTTGATCAGGCCTTCGCGTTGCGGGTCTTCGCCCAACAGCACGAGTATTCGGTGGATATGGTCGGCGATTTCGTTTACCTGTGGCGTGGCGTCCGGTATAATCTGTTGCTTGTCGTTCTTGGTTTGGTTCATCATTTGTTGATACGGTCGCGCACTATGCGCAGGTCTGACGAATATGATGGGAATATACGCCGTATTTCGGCCATAGCGCCTTCGGCTTCGCCGCGAGTGCGGAAATCGCCCACGCGTACACGCCAATACGGAGATTGGAACGTCAGATACACGCGGTATTGCGGCAGGCGAGCCATAAGATTGCGACGTTTGGCTGTAGCGCGCGACTTGGCGGTTCGTACGTTGTTGTCTGCAAAGACTTCCACGCGGAAACCTGTGCCGGCACGAGGGCGCGATATGCCCGAGTTGTCCCCGGCGGCTTCATCTGTGGCGTTTGAACGCAGTTGTAACTCTGCCGGTTGGGTGATGTGTATGTGTCCCGAGTTGTTGAGCTCGCGCACTATGTCAACGCTGTCGGGTTCGATTGCAGTTGCCGGGCTTTGAGCTACGGAAGTTGCGGCCCAGAGAGTGGCGCATGCTATCGTGATTGTACGCAGACGTGTGTTCATTGGCTGTGGCTGTTTGGTGGGTGCAGTGAGGTATTTCTTAGCTATATGTCCCCGGAGGCATATAGGGTGCCTTCGGGGACAATTTGCTAATAGTCGTGTTGTTGCTTTTAGAATGCGTTGACGATACCCATAAAGTCTTCGCACTTGAGGGCTGCGCCGCCGATGAGACCGCCGTCGATGTCGGGTTGTGCAAAGAGCTCGCGGGCGTTGCCGGGCTTGCAGCTGCCACCGTAGAGTATGGAGGTGTCTTCGGCTACTTCTTTGCCGTATTTTTCGGCGATGACGCCGCGTACGTATTTGTGGATTTCCTCGGCTTGCTCGGCTGTGGCGGTCTTGCCAGTGCCGATGGCCCAGACGGGTTCGTAGGCCACGATAATTTTGCTAAAGTCTTCGGCGGAGAGGTTGAACAGTCCGTCTTCGAGCTGGGCTTTGACTACATCGAAGTGCTTGCCGGCTTCGCGCTCTTCGAGTACTTCGCCGATGCAGAATATGGGCGTCAAGCCGTTGGCGAGAGCCAAGGCCACTTTTTCGCGGAGGGTTTCGGCTGTTTCACCATAGTATTGACGTCGTTCGCTGTGGCCGAGGATGACATAGGTGGCGCCGGTGGAGGCTACCATTTCGGCGGAAACTTCGCCTGTATATGCTCCTTTGACGTGGTCGGCGCAGTTCTCTGCACCCAGTCCGAGTTTGCCTTTATTTGTGATTATGGCGTTCACTGAAGCCAGGTGAGTGAAGGGTACGCAGATGATGACGTCACACTTAGGCGTTACTGCTTTGAGTGCGTTGTCTACTTGAGATGCAAGTTCTACGCCGGCGCTGAGTGTGGTGTTCATTTTCCAGTTGCCGGCAACAATGTTCTTTCTCATGTTGGATATGTATTTGTTTTGGATTTGCTTTTTGTTATATTGCGATGGACAGAGGATGCCTCGCTATCAAGATGCAAATTTACAGCTTTTTTTTGTAATGGGCAACAGCTGTGACGGCCAGAGGAGTGTATCAGGTGGCCTTGGCTGACTTTGTCTTGGCATTGAGACGATTGCGTATGGCCGGCGGTGCTGTCATAGACATTAAGATGGCCAGAACAAGTATGTATATCTCGGCAGCGTGGCGTGCGGAGGCTGCCGTGCGCAGAGCTTCGATGTATGTCGGGTCGTCTAATACGGCCAATCCGTCCTGCATGACACTGACGCCCAAGTTGTGCGGAAGTGTCAGCGTGTTCTGTTTCCATATGATGTGCCCGTCGCGCAGGCATACGAGTGCTCCATTGCCGCGTGCCAGCATCTTGATGTCTGTTTCATCGGCGGTATATACGGGGTAGTGGGCACGTGCTTCATTAGCCCAGGCGGCAGCAGTGCTATCGTCGGCTCCTACAACGGCAAACATGTCGCCGCCGTGGGCCGTGAGTGCTTCGTACAACTCGTTGGCCATAGCGCTGCGAGTGCGCCCGTAGTGCCGAGGGTCGTGTATCAATAGTATGACCTGAACGCCTTCTGAAGATATGACTTCGGCGGTGATGTCTTCCCCGTCCGGAGATATAAAAGCCAAAGAGGTGTTGTCTTTATTGCTGTCGGTTGCACGCCGGACGTATGTCCATCCGTTTTCTTCATCGGGCAGGCTGTCTGCGGTAAAAGATTGCTCAATACCGTCTTTGGCATAAACGAGACGGACGTTATCATCGTTGCCATTGTGAGCCAGCATAGTGCCCGGTGCGAATCCGCGGAAGTCTTGCACGGGTTGAATTCTGTATCCGATGTACTCGATATACCCGGTAAAGGCTGCGGTGGCGATGACGGCCAACCATTGCAGTCGTGTGTGTACAAGTGCCCCGGCACGGTGATTGTTTATCCATAATACAACGAGCATGGCATCGATGACTATGTTTTTCCAAAAAGTAGCCGCGTTGGATAGTATGATAGCATCGCCGAAGCATCCGCAGTCTTTGACCGGGTCGGCTATCCATATATACAGTGTCAGTGCTGTCATGACTGCCATGAAGATGGCAGTGAGCCTTATAGCCATGCGCCTGAAGCATCCGAGGAGTATCATGACACCGGCCATAAATTCGGCCATGGCCAGTGCCCCGGCAAGCAGTGCAATAACACTATCCGGCAGTGCTATGTGCCACGCGCCAAGGTATTCGCCGATTTTGTATGTGCCGCCCCAAATATCAACGGCTTTGACCCATCCTGAAAATATGAAGACGGCGCCTATGATGACTCGCAACACCCATACAATGATGGCGGTCTTGCGTATTCCTGTGGGGCGCAGTATATTTAAGATGGTTTTGGTTGCCGCCATAGTGGTCAGCGCGTTTCGGTGAGTTTGATTATTGCGAATACTGCGTAATTGAGTATGTCCATGTAGTTGGCGTCTATGCCTTCGGATACGGAGGTGGCTCCGTCGTGATCCTCAATTTCCTTGATTCGTTCAATCTTTGTAAGTATGAGGTCGGTGTATGACAATACGCGCATCATACGCCACGCTTCGCCGTAGTCATGGTTTTTGGCTTGCATGAGTGTGAATGCCTCGTCGGCGGTGGCATCGTATAGGGCCAATGCTTCGTCGACCGACATGTCTTTGTGGTCGGCGTATCCGTGGCGCAGTTGTATTGTGCCGACAATGGCATAGTTAACCAAGGCTACAAATTCGGGCAGTATGCCTTCGCCGACGCGGCTGACGCCTGTGGTTTCGAGTGTCCGTATGCGTTTGGCCTTGATTAATAGTTGGTCGGTGAGTGCGGCAGGACGCATGATACGCCACGATGGCCCGTAGTCTTGCAACTTGCGCGCAAAGATGTTGCGGCAGCGTTTCAAGGCTTCTTTGAATTGGCTGTTGGTGTCCGGATGTATGCTGTTGTCGGGCATGATGTAATCGTTGTATGTGGATTTTGACGCAAAAGTACGCATAAATCAGCAGATGGGCAAACCATTGTGCGTTTTCAGCGTTTTAGGGCGGGCATATCGAACCATCCGGTACGTGCGTTATTTGCGGACGATGCGCAGACAATGATGTGTGCCGAAAGTGTACTGCCGCTCGGCTGAGACTTCTATGGGACACCGACGGCTGAATGCAAGATCGTTAGCGTGGGTTGTGCGTTATGCCATATCAGCGTATTTCGCTGGTTATGCTGTCGTTGTCTTTGTCGTAATCGATTACAATCTTATTGGCAGGCATCACTTGCGCCGATATTATCATCTCGGCCAAGGGGTCCTCGAGATATTTTTGTATGGCACGCTTGAGCGGTCGAGCGCCATATTGTCGGTCGTATCCCTTGTCGGCTACGTAATTTTTAGCAGCATCGGTCAATTCGAGCGTGTAACCCAAATCGGCTACGCGTCGGTAGAATCCGGCCAATTCGATGTCGATGATGCGGAATATTGCATCGCGATCCAGTTGATCGAACATCACGATGTCGTCCACGCGGTTGAGGAATTCGGGCGAGAAAGTTTTGTTGAGCGCTTTACGAATAACGCTTTGGCTGTACTCCTTGGTTGACGCATCATCTGTGGTAAAGCCGACGCCGCTACCAAATTCCTTGAGTTGGCGCGAGCCGATATTGCTGGTCATTATTATTATCGTATTTTTGAAATCTATGTGCCTTCCAAGGCTGTCGGTGAGGCGACCTTCGTCCATCACTTGCAGCAAGAGGTTGAATACGTCAGGATGTGCTTTCTCCACTTCGTCCAGCAGCACGATGGAGTAGGGGTGGCGTCGCACGCGCTCGGTCAATTGCCCGCCCTCTTCGTATCCCACGTATCCGGGAGGCGCACCCACGAGACGTGATACGGTGAACTTCTCCATATACTCGCTCATGTCTATACGTATCAGGTTTTCGGCCGAATCAAACATGTATTTTGCCAAGCACTTGGCCAAATGAGTCTTACCTACGCCTGTGGGGCCCAGAAACAAGAAAGAGCCTATGGGCTTGTTGGGGTCTTTGAGCCCTATGCGGTTGCGTTGTATGGCCTTGACTATTTTGTCGATAGCTGAGTCTTGGCCTATGATGTTTTTTTTGAGTGCCGGAGCCATTTCAAGCAAACGACGCCCCTCGGCCATGGCTATGCGCTGTACCGGAACGCCCGTCATCATGGCTACCACTTCGGCTACGCGGTCGGCATCCACGGTTTCGCGGGACTGTTCGAGAGTTTTTTCCCATTCCTGCTTTGCCTGTTCGAGTTGGTCGGTTAGGTGTTGTGCCTTGTCGCGGAATGTAGCCGCACGTTCAAAGTCCTGGGCGCGTGCTGCTTCGAGTTTCTTTGCGGTGGCGTCTTCGATTTCGTGCTCCAAGGCCTCAATCTTTTCCGGGACCTTGATATTGGTGATGTGTACGCGTGAGCCTGCCTCGTCCATGGCGTCTATGGCTTTGTCCGGGAAATTGCGGTCGCTGATATACCTATCGGTGAGGCTAACGCAGGCTTCAAGAGCCTCGGGCGTGTAGACGACACTGTGATGCTGCTCGTATTTTTCCTTGATGTTGTTGAGTATTTCGAGCGTTTCGGCAATCGTGGTCGGCTCGACCATTACCTTTTGGAAGCGTCGTTCGAGGGCTCCGTCCTTTTCGATGTTTTTGCGGTATTCGTCCAGTGTAGTGGCCCCGATGCACTGTATCTCGCCGCGAGCCAGAGCCGGTTTGAGCATATTGGCTGCATCCATGGAGCCTTGTGCGTTGCCGGCGCCGACAATGGTGTGTATCTCATCAATAAATAGTATGACGTCCGGGTTTTTGGCCAGTTCGTCAAGAATGTTCTTGATGCGTTCCTCAAATTCGCCGCGGTATTTTGTGCCGGCCACTATGGAAGCCATGTCTAGTGATACTACGCGCTTGCCAAAAAGTACGCGCGGCACCTGGCGGTGTATGATGCGCAGTGCCAGACCCTCGACGATGGCGCTTTTGCCCACGCCGGGTTCGCCTATCAGTACGGGGTTGTTCTTCTTGCGTCGGCTTAGGATTTGTGCAAGACGTTCTATCTCGGTTTCGCGACCGACCACCGGGTCGAGTTTGTCTTCGGCGGCGGCGCGTGTCATGTCGTGTCCGAACTTGTCCAACATCGGTGTGTCCGATGCCGCTCCCTTGGCAGACTTGTGCGAGCCGCGAGACGGGCTATTACTACCTTGCGGTTTCTCTCCCGGTGCTTCGGCTATATCGCCGTCGTCCGTGTCGCCAAAAGAGCCAACGGCTGCCTCCGCCTGTTCGGTCTCGGCCGTCTGCGTGGTGCCGTTGCCATTCGAAGCCTCGGCAAAAAGGCGGTCATAAGTTATGCCCGCAAGTATGAAAGGCTTAAGGAATTCCATTCCGCTTATTTCGCAATTGTGGAACATGGCCAGCATCAAGTGCCGGCAGTCGATGGTATCATCGTGCAATATACGGGCTTCCAAGGTGCTGAGCTTGACTATACGGTTGGTCAATGTGCTCACGCTGAATTGGCCGTCCCCATTGTCGTCCAGGTCGTAAAGTCCGTCATCAAGATTGTCAAACAGTCTGCGCACAGTGGCGTCATCGCTCACCCCGGTCAGCAACCTATAGCCGCAATTGGCTTCATCGCTCATGGCAAGTAATAGAAATTCCGGCCGCAATGTTTTGACATTGTGACGCGTGGCCAGTTGTGTGCTTTGCTTGATTATTTCGTGTATTTCCTTTGAAAACTTATTCTCCATTGATTGGATTTGGTGATGATGTTCTGAGATGGCGTGCGATGCTGACATCACTCGCCGGGAGGCCGTGTCCTCGTGAAAACGCGCATTGAAAAAAGCGCATTGAAGAATGCGTGAACACAACAATCCTATATATGTGTGCAATATCCGTGCCAAAAATACATGAGTGTCGTCTGTTTAGGTTTTTTTGTGCTATTTTTGGTTTTGATAAAGGCGTGCATGAGTGTTTTCTCGAAAAAAATGCGTAAATTTGTATGCTTATTTGGCCTTGTCTGACGATTTTGTGTCGTACATAAGGCCTAATCTTTTGATAAATAATTAAGTAACCATATAAACAAGCATGCTCGAAGACGATCACATAATACAGATTAACATCGAGAACGAGATGAAATCTGCCTACATTGACTACTCGATGTCGGTAATCGTGTCGCGTGCCTTGCCTGATGCTCGTGACGGTCTCAAGCCCGTCCAGCGCCGCGTCCTTTATGGTATGGACGTGATGGGCAACACGTACGACAAACCCCATAAGAAATCGGCCAACTGCGTGGGCGAGGTTATGGGTAAATATCACCCCCACGGAGACTCGTCCATATATGGAACGGTGGTGCGCCTTGCCCAAAATTGGGCGATGCGCTACACTTTGGTAGATGGACACGGCAACTTCGGCAATGTTGATGGTGCCGGTGCTGCTGCCATGCGTTATACAGAGGTTCGCTTGGCACGCCTGGGCGAGGAGATGCTCACGGATATTGGCGATGATACTGTGGATTTTGTTCCCACATATGACAACTCGCGCAAGGAGCCCGTGGTGCTTCCGTCGCGCTTCCCCAACTTGCTGGTCAACGGAGCTGCGGGTATAGCCGTGGGTATGGCTACCAATATGCCGCCACACAACCTTACCGAGTCCATCAACGCATCGATAGCGCTGCTTAACAACCCGGACATAACTATTGATGAACTCATACATTATATTCCGGCACCCGACTTTCCCACCGGCGGCACCATATATGGATACGGCGGTGTGCGCGAAGCCTACCATACCGGACGCGGCCGCATAGTTGTGCGTGCCGTGGCCGAAATCGAATCCGAGGCCTCACACGAGTCCATTATTGTACGCCAGATACCCTACGGGGTTAATAAGGCCGAGTTGGTCAAGTATATTGCCCAACTTGTCAACGAGAAAAAACTCGACGGGATTGCCGATGTCAACGATGAAACCGACCACGAGGGCATGCGTATAGTCATCAAGCTGCGCAGCGATGCCAACTCAAATGTCGTGCTCAATAAGTTGTACAAGATGACGCCCATGCAGTCGTCCTTCAGCGTCAATAACGTTGCGCTGGTCAATGGACGTCCATGCACACTTAATCTTAAGCAAATACTCGAAGCCTTCACCGCCCATCGTCATGAGGTCACCATACGTCGTACACGCTACCGCTTGGCCAAGACACTGGATCGCATACATGTGCTGGATGCGCTGATAATTGCATCCCAGAACATCGATGAGGTGATATCGATAATACGTTCGTCGAAAGATGTTGATGAGGCCAAGAAGCGACTGACCGAACGCTTTGGCTTTACGGACATACAGGTGAACGCAATAGTTGAGATGCGCTTACGCAACCTTACAGCCCTTGAACAAAACAAGCTGGAAGATGAAAGAGATTCGCTTCGCAAATATGCTGCCGAGTTGCAGCTCATCCTTGATGACGAAAACGAATGTCGTCGAGTGATGATAGCCGACCTCGAGGAAGTCAAAGAAAAATACGGTGACGAGCGCCGCACACACATCGACTACTCCGCCGGCGATTTCAATGCCGAGGACTTCTATGCAGACGATGATATGATAATCACCATCTCGCATCTCGGATATATCAAGCGTACCCCGCTGAGCGAATTCCGCGCTCAAAATCGTGGCGGCGTCGGTGCCAAGGGCAGCAATACGCGCGAAGAAGACTTCATAGAATACATATATACGGCTTCTATGCACGCCACTATGCTGTTCTTCACAAGTCGTGGCCTTGTATACAAGATGAGAGTGTTCGAGTTGCCCGAAGGAGCCAAGAGCAGCAAGGGTCGCGCCTTGCAAAACCTGCTCAATATCGAGCCTAATGACAAGGTCAACGTCTTTATAGCCTGCAAGCGTTTGGACGATGAGGAATATGTCAATAGCCACAACCTTGTATTTGCCACCGAGCGCGGCGTAGTCAAGAAGACATCTTTGGCTGAATATGCACGCGTGCTGGCTAAGGGCAAGAAGGCCATAGTCCTGCGTGATGGCGACCATCTTGTCAGCGTGCAGCTCACCGATGGTAATTCGCAGATTTTGCTGGCCAACAGCGGTGGTCGTGCCATACGCTTTGATGAGAGCAAGATACGCCAGATGGGCCGTGTGTCCACGGGTGTACGCGGCATGACCCTCGATGGTGATGACGACCGTGTGGTAGGTATGATTTCCATATCCCCGGACAGCAGCAACACCATACTTGCCCTTAGTGAGAAAGGTATGGGCAAGCGCACGCCGCTTGAACCGTATCGTGTCACAGGACGAGGCGGCAAGGGCGTACTCACAATGAAGCGCAGCGAAAAGACCGGCGAACTGGTGGCTTTCCTTAGCGTCAACGATGACGAAGACCTGGTAATCATCAACCGCTCGGGCATAGCCTTGCGCATACGCATTGCAGATGTCCCCGTGCTCAGTCGCTCGACCATGGGCGTGCGCATCATCAATCTTAACCGCCGCGATGATGAAATCGCTTCGGCTTGCGCTGTGCCCACCGACCCCGATGAAGAAGCCGGAGTGGTAACCGTGAGCGCTGATGAAATTGAGCAAGCCCAATCCATCAGCGAAAGCGATGCCGAGGCCTCCCAAGACGATGTCGATGTCGCCGAGGATGACGCAACGGACGAAACAGTTGAATAAACCAATGATGCATACGCAAGTCTAAATCGTATACATTAAATAATAGAGAACAACCAACCCAAAAAACAACACAACCAAACAACCACCTATCAGATTATGAAAAAGCTTAGCCTCTTAAGCGCCTGTCTTTTGGCAGGACTGACCGTGAGTGCGCAACAAGCCGTGGTAAAGGACGCCGAAAAAGCCATGAAAGACGGCAAGTCCTTTGATGAAGTTGCACAGATAATGGCTCCCGCTACACAGAATCCTGAGACCAAAGATCAAGCCATTACATACTATATCCCCGGCAAGACGGCGTTCAAGATCTATGACGACATGCTTGGCAAAAAACAGTTCGGCCTCCTCAAAGAAGGCGATGAACTGGTGATGGCCAAAGACCTTCTCGGAGGTTATGAGTACTTCCTCAAGGCTGTAGCCCGCGACACCGTAATCAACGAAAAAGGCAAGGTCAAAACAAAGTACTCCAAGGAAATATACAACACCTTAGCCGGTCACTACAATGACTACAACTTCGCGGCCCTCGACTTCTGGAATGCCAAAGACTACAAGAGTGCCTACAAGGCTTGGGAAATCTTCCTGACAATGCCTGAGAATCCCAGTTTGGCCAAACAAATCAAAGTTTATCCCGACTCGACACTCTCGCAGGTGTTGTACAACCAGGCATTGGCAGCTTGGCAGTCTGACGACTTTGCCGCCGCAGTCAAGTCGTTCCGTGGCTCTATTGCCAAGGGTAACACCAAACGCGATGTATTCGAATATGCTGTAGCTGTGGCTAATAATGCTAAAGATGAAGAAGCGATGCTTGAGTTCGCCACTAAAGGTAACGAGCTTTACGGCAAAGAAGATCCCAGCTTCATCAACAACATCATTAACGTGTACATCATGAAGGAGGACTATGACACTGCCCTCCAGAAGCTGGATGCCGCAGCAGTCACTGACCCAGACAATGCACAATATCTGGCTCTTAAGGGCCTTATCTACACCAAGAAACGCGACAATGCCAAGGCCGAAGATCTCTATCGTAAGGCATTGGCTATCGATGCCGACAATTCTTTGGCTAACTTGTATCTTGGCGCAACCATACTCGAGAAGGCCGGACAAATTCAGGATAACTTTAATGACCGTAGCGGTGGCAACTTCGCAAAATATAAGAGCGAAAATGTGGATCCGCTGCTCCGCGAATCTGTTGATTATCTCGAAAAAGCATACAAACTTGACGAGAACAATCGCAGTGTCTGCCTGACGTTCCTTGAGCAAGCATACTATATTCTTGGCGATCAAGCCGGAATGAATTCTGTAAAAGAGCGTAAGGATGCTGAATAACTCCTGATAATCGTATAATCGTATATAAGCGAGGGCGTGTCCGTATCTCCGGATGCGCTCTCGTTGTATCTAAGCCGGTCTTTTCTCCGGGCATGTGGTTTAATTTGGACTTATAGGTCTTGTTTAAAAACCGTTTGAACGGCTTGCGAACACCGTTCTCTTCGACGAGCGAGGGGAAAGCCTCGTGCAGCTCGTGGAGCGCCTTCATGCCCGAGAAAATGAAATTAGAGCGCGAGAGACGGCGGCGCATGGCATCAGACATCGGCACTTGTTCGAAAGCCGCATCCAGGTTTGCGGTGTGTGTGAAAGCCATGGCGTCAGACGAGGTGACGATATCGATTGAAAACAGCGCTCCGCGTTGTCGGAATCGCGTTCGCATCATGGCGTTGAAGAGGCGAGGCAGTCGGCGGCGCAGCTCCTGGGGGACGTCCTTGTGGGCGAATACAGTCAGAGCCGCGACGATAATGTTGGCATAGCGGTGGCGCAGCCCCGTGTAATCACCGGGGCTCCGTTTTTTGCTTGTGCTTAAATGCGTTAAGTCGTGCGGCGAAATGGTCGGCAGGCGTCGAACGAGATGGGTACAAAAAAAAGCAGGGCGTCTTCACGACGACCTGCTTTCTCCCTTAATACTCTGTTTAACTCTAAATGAAAAAAACGGTTGTAAGTCTATGTGTCGGATTGCTTCTTAGGATAGATTTCAATTTTAGGAAGAAGTGCTGTTGTTGACTTCTTACGCTGCAAAATTAGTGGAGCTATGTTACATCATAATTGAGATTTTAATACAATTATATTATTTTTTGATTTCGCTATGTAATGCGCTGTATGACTGTTTGTTGTCGTAAAATTTGGGGAGCGAAAAATCAATTTCAAGGCCTCCGCAGGGATGTATTACGGCCTTGATTGTGCCGCCATGGGCCGTAATGGTGTTGTATACGATAGCCAGTCCGAGTCCTGTGCCGCCGGATTTGCGTCCACGTCCGCTTTCTATTCTATAGAATCGTTGGAATAATCGCGGCAAGTGTTCCGGCGGTACGCCAATGCCGTCATCGTAGAATCTGAAGTAGTAGAAGTTGTCGGGGTCGGAGCTTGCATTGCTGTCTGTTGTGATAGAGTGTGTATCGTTAGTCTTTGAGACTGTGGCGAGTTCATCGGCTGTGGGTCGGTACATTTCGAGGCGGCAATAAGTGCCGTGAGAGTAGTTGGCCGAGTTTTTGGCCAGATTTAGTAGCATGGCAGAGAGTAGGGCGTGATTGCCCTTGACCATAGTACCTATAGGCACGTCAAAGGAGAATGTCATTCCGTTGAGAATGCCGCTGGTGGTGATGTCTTCCGATACGGTGTATACTACATCGTGATAGTCCGTTTGTTCTGTGACAATAATATCGGCGCCTTCGTCAAGCCCTGTTATTGCAGAAATGTCATTGACCAGGTTGATAAGTCGGTCGGCATATGCGCGTGCTTTTGCTATAAACTCCTCGCGGGTCTTCTGTGGCAGATTGTTGTCGTCGGCCAATATGTCGAGGTATCCTTTGATGACACCGATGGGCGTTTTGATTTCGTGGTTGATGTTGTTGGTAAGCTGGCGCTTTTGTTGAGCCTTTTCTCGGATGGCGTTGAGAGCTATTTCGTGTTCGTGGTCACGTTCGCTTCGGGCGGCCATACGTTCGTTGTGCATTGTGACAATTTGACGTGCAATATCGCCTAGTTCGTCGTGCGGAAAACTGTCGTGCGGCATGAAGTCCGGGTCCGTTGTACTGCGTTGCGCAAAGTCGCGCAGGATTTTGATGTTGCGGCCTATGCGCCACGATGCAAATCCCTCGCTGATAATGATAAGCAGCGCAAATACGGCGGCAATAATCCATACCTCATTGGTATTACCTTCTATGTAGTCGTCCAAGGCCGTGTTCATGGGAACGGAAGCCAGGACGGCTAAGGTGCCGTCAGGACTGACTGTACCACGATATATGTAGTCGGATGTAGCTCCCGAGTCTAATTTTTCTGATGATATCGAGACTTTGGAGGGGTCGGAGGTGAGGCGTTGGATGTCGGCTTGAGACATGCTGTACGGCTGACCCATAACAAAAAGAGGTTTCCACGTGTCTGTCCCGTAAATGGACACGCGTATGCCGCGCGAGAATGTATGGCGGCTGTAGTATTGGTGTACGAAGTCGAGAAATTGAGGTATGGATACGCCGCCGTTGTAGCAATTGGCGGCGCGTTCGACGACGTATCCCAGTTGTTGCTCGACAAACTCACGATGGTAGTTGCGCTCGCGGTATACCTGCCACATCGCCATGGTCACGAGTAGTGCCGTGACTATGGCGACGCGCGGTATAAAAAGTCGCCAAGCGTAACTAGCGCGACCCTTCATCAAATACATATCCCAAGCCCGAGCGAGTGCAGATGTATTTGCCGTACGGGCCTAAGCGCTTGCGAAGGCGTGTGATATTGGTATCAATGGTGCGCTCGCTGATTACTACGTCGTCATCCCATACGTTTCGGATGATTTCGTCGCGAGTGTATACGCGGTGTCGGTGGGTCATGAAGAACAGCAGTAGGCCGTACTCGGTGCGTGTCAGGCGCATATGGCGGCCGTCTACTTGACACCCCTTGGTGTTGGGATCCAGAGATAGTCCGTTGACCTTGATAAGTGGTTCCAGGTCCGGGGCGACAATGGGTTTGGTTATGGGCGTAGGTATGTATTGAGCCATGGGGTTGAGGGCGGCAGCTTTGGCAAATTCTGTGGCTAACTGCTGCTTCTGTACCATGGTGCGACGCAGTACGGCACGCACACGTGCTATAACTTCCGAAATAGAGAATGGTTTGGTGATGTAGTCGTCTGCGCCGATATTCAAACCCTTGACCTTGTCGTCTTCGCCTTCGAGTACCGAGCAGAAAATCAGAGGTTTATTGGCCAACTCGGGAACGCTGCGCAGGTGCTGTGCAAATTCAAAACCATTAGTGCCGTCCATCATGATATCCACGATGAAAAGGTCGAATACTGTAAGATCCATGGTCAGTGCTTCGTCCGCACTGGAGGCTGTTTTAACTCTGTAGCCTTCTTTTTCGAGGCTGAAACGAAGGATTTCGCACAAGGCATCCTCGTCATCGATTACTAATATATAGGTGTTCATCAGTGTTTTGTGGATGAAGTTAAGTAGATAGTTATTGAATAGATAATTGTGTAATGTTCTTCGTTTATGCCCGGTTTGGGGTAGCCTGCGGCGTTGGTATAATGCCGCGACTCGTGGCCGAATATTAACGGTCGGTAGTGCTTTTAGAAAGCATTTGTTAATTTTCGATGCTCAAATTTACATCATTTAGGTTATGTGTATAGTTAATGAAGGTTAAATATTGCTCTCGTGCGTGGTATTTTAGTGAATAAAGGCGAAAACGGCCAATGAGTATGAAAGTAAAAACACTAATAAGTAAAACATTTAAAACGAATCGGAAGCATTTGCAGACTCTAAAGTAGAGGTTTTGGCAAGAAAAAGGCGAGGATGCCGATATGGCATGTCCTCGCCTTTGTATTGGAAAGCTATGTAATGTAGACTTAGCGGATTACCGCTTTGCGTGTTTTAGTTGTTCCGTCGGCATAGCGTGTCACAATGATGTACAGACCGGGGGGCAATGCGCCGGTATCGATTGCGCCGTTGTCGTTGCGTGCTACAGCCACTCCGTCAGGGGTGTATGCAGCCATGAACGAGACAGCATTGGTTGAAATGTCTGCCACGTTCTGGGTGCTGTTGGTCGTAGCATAGATTTCGATGTAACTTTTGGGCGCTCCGTCACTGGTGAGCTCGACATATCCGGTGTGTAAGGTTTCGGTGTGTTCGGATCGGAAATTGACAGTGAAATTTCCTCCTGTCGGGGGTAGGGTGGCGGTAGACAATGTGAAGTTGGAGGCATGGCTTCCTATCATCTTGAGTTTGATGTCGCCGGTGAGGCGTATTCCGTTGGCAGTGAAATTGGACACGTGGTCCTCGTTGGCGTTGCAGGTGAATGACTCCTTTTTGGTCTCGGGGCGGATGAACGGAATGTCGCTGCGTCCCCAGGTGACATCGTCGAGATACCATACGGCTGAATTGTTTTTGCCGCGTATTCCGTCGTAGTTGAAGCCGATGAAGAATATGTCCGAGAAGTCAAGGCCGTCGAGGTCTACTACAAATTCCTGCCATGTATCGTTGAACGCGGCTCCGGTAGAGATGTTCACACCCAGGTCATTGGCGAAGTAGTCCTCGCCGCTGCGTTCGATTTCGATCACAGTCACGGGGGTGATTTCGATGTCGTCGCTGAGGTTTTGTCCTTTGATGCGGAAAGTAAGGAAGCGGTTGTCTGCGACTGTATTAGTATAGTCCAACGGTGGGGTGATCAGTGTAGCCAGTGTTCTGGAGTCTTCGGTTGCAAAGAAATCATATCCGGTGAACTTGGCGGTTTTTTCGCCGTCATCGAAGACATAACCCCACCATGCGCGGGTGCCCAATTGTGCAACGTTGAGCCATCTGTCAATTTTCATCGGCTTGTTCTTAACTGCTGCATCAAAAGGCTCTACCATATACGTCAGCGGATTGGTCTCGTCCGGGACAAATTCGTCTCCCTCCTTTTCCGGGGTTGGGGCTGTACCTGTTGCCACGCCCTTGAGTGGTACGATGACTGTTGGTGCACCCGGAGCAGTCAATTCGATGGCGTCTGTGAAGGTTCCGGCTGCCGTGGGCGCGAAAGTTACAGTGATGTGTGTCGCGATTTGGCCAAACAGAGCGCTGTTGCTTATTCGGAAGGCTCCGGAATTGCCGGAGATTCTGGCTTTGCCGGTGACCGGCGCCTTGAACATGAACACACTCAGTGTCTTGTCCTGTGTCGAGCCCACCTCGGCGGTGAAGTCCTCCATGGCCTCGGGCGTCGGCTCTATGCGTGGCGGATTTGCCGGGTCTATGGCTGTTGCCGATACGGAGACACCCGTATTGAGTGTCGCGGGATAAGTTTCGATGCCGATGAAGGCCTCTTTATTCCCCACGGTTGTCGCCCTGAAAAAGACATTGACCGTAGTGACGTTGGTGCCTGCCGGTATGGTGGTATTGTCTACAGAAAAGGTCTTGGTGCCTGTTTCGGAGACATACACCGTGCCCGGATACGTAAGTCCCTTGGATGTTATGGTCAGGGTCGCAAATTTGTATCTGGTGTTGATGTTGGCAAAATCGTCGGTAAAGACCTTGTCCACCTTTATGTCGATGTATTGGGATGGCCGGGACACCACATCTGCGGTATTGCGCGGCCTCAGGGTGACTCCGTTTACGTTATGGCTGATACCGGTGACGGTGGCATTGCCAGGTACGGTAGTGCCTATGATGTCAGTGCCGGCGAAGGGCTGTACGCTGATGGGTGTCGTACCTGAGGTGCCGGTGTGTTCTTTGACTGCGAAAGTGACTTCGTCTCCGCTTTCGTCAAATGTCACATCGTCCGTGAGGGTCAGCAGGCGGAAAATGTACGATGCCGGATCGAGAGCCACTTCGGATGCGCTCACTTCCAGCGCCTCCTTGGGTGTGGCGTCATGTGTCAGGGTGTAGTCAGTGGACAGAATCTTGAATACGTTGGCGCCGGTGGATTCCTTGACAATGTTTCCAAGGACGTTTTTCAGCTTGTCATTGACGGCGAAGGACACTCCGTCAATGGCCGAGTAGTCAAAGCATATGCCGCCCACGACGTCTTGTGCGTAGAAGCGCTTGGAGGGCGCATCGACATACGTGATGGTGGCGCCCAGTCCGACATAGCGGTACAGGGTGCTGCCGTCGCCTGCATTGTTGTTTATGAAGGCGGCCGAGGATATTGTTTCGATGGCAGTCACACTACCTGACAGAGCCACGGAGGTGCTCTCGGAGCCGGATGCCGAGGCGATGACTGTGCCGGATTTTTCGCCGCCCGTGGAGGCTGTCATGGTGACGGTGACCACGACGCCATCGGCTGACATGGCGTCTGTGGCGGGTATGCTGCCGGGAGTCACTGAGAAGTCAGCCGATGATGTGGATAGGGAGACATCGCTCGATATATTTGTGGCCTTGACGACGAAGGTCTTGGATACGGGGGCGCCCTGAAGTGTCGTGCCAAAGTCCAAGGTTGCCTGTGATACGGTGATTGTACCGTCCGTCGGCTCCGGTCCGGGATCTTCGCCGCCCGAATTTCCGAAGAGCTCGGCCCAAGATGTAGTCAGGCGCAAAGCATCGAAGCTGACTGCGGCACCGGTCCTGCTAGCGTTGCCGCCCTGCCGCAGGATGAGGATATTCACGCCGTTATTGGCGGAGAAGTCTGCTCCTGTAGACGTGGTGAGTGCTGCTGTTGGTTCCTGTTTAGCGTCTGTGGCTGGATTGACCCATATGGAGCAGATGTCGTTGCCGGTGCCATCGACAAATTCGTACTTCAGTACGACAAGGTAAGTCGTGCCCGTATCGTACTCGGCATCGATGTAAGTGCCTGTGCCTTTGTTCTTGCTGAAACCGAGGCAAAACTTGCCGGCGGTGCTGCCCGCCTTAGTGAAGATGCGGAGGTTGTCGCTGCCGCTTTTGTCGTCCTTGCCGAAGTTTGTTTTGCTAAGGCTCCCAACGGCAAAGCAATAGGAGTCGTCTCCAGGGGTGGTGACGTTCATTAGCATCGAGACGTAGACGCTGCCCGAGGTGATGCGGTCATCCCACGAAGGGAATGCCAAATAGGGCTTCTCGGAAGTCGATGTGCCCGGCACCAGGACGGCTGTCTTGCCGGTGGCCGTATCCCGGTAGCCTGTGTAGGTGAGGCCCGTTCCGGCCAGCTGTACCGGGTCTGCAGTGTTGTTTGTGTTGAAACGGTGCCATGCGGAATTGCCCACAAGAGGTCCGGCCGCATAGTCGAAGTCCTCGTTGAGAACGACTTTTGCCCCGGCATTGACGGGAGACAATAATCCGCCGAAAGCCAAGGCCGCGCATAAGAGTTTGGTGATGGTTTTCATAAATAAAAAATTTAGTATGAGACTTTATAATCCTTTTGGAGTAGTACTTTTCAAACCGGCGTATAATCACAAAGGTACAAACAAAAGTTAAGACGGCAAAAAACAGATGTTAAATTTAAAAAAAATAGTGCTGAAGTGGTCGATATTGGTCAAAAAAAACAGTTTGCTTGATTTCGTTTTCGAAAATAATTTTTGAGGACGTGTGGAATGACTTCATGCTTTTTCTGAAAAATCATCCCGGCGAAATGATAATCATGCAGTTGAACAGCCATACGGACGATGACAAAAATACACGACACACGCGAAAAACGCGAACTGGTATGTGCCGCCATCAAGGCTGCCTGCGACAACAAGAACAACAAAATTCATATCATTTTCAACAGCGTTGCCGGTCGTGTGACGCATAAGCTATTGGACTACGCGTGGGGCGGAATCGGCATTGACCCGGAGATGAATCCGGCGCTGAAGGACATCCTTGACAGCATTGGTAATGATAACAAGGTTCGACCGCTACGCTTGGGCGCTGTTTTGCTTGACTTTTACAACAAGCACCGAGGCGATGATACCTACAAGATTGTAGAACGCATAATTAACTTCAATTTTACGACACCATTCATAGCCATAAACTAATACTGGATAGCGAATGGCAAAGCACACCGCAATGATCGTGTAGTATGCGACATGGCACAATTACAAAGGTCGGAGTTGAAGTAACGGCGGTATGTTTCGGTAACGGACTTGTTCCATCACAAGAAAAACGTGTGGATAATACTATTTGCACAAAAAAAATGTGTACATTTGCAGGGATAAAAGAAAAATTTCCACAATTGGCAGAGCCGAGGTTCTGTCTAGTACTCTAAAAAATTCAATACCGGTATGATAACCAAACTTCAGCAAATAGTAGATGAGGCTCGTGCTCGTGGCCGCCGTCGTCTTGCGGTAGCCTATGGCCAAGACTCGCATACGCTTCAGGCAGTGTACAATGCTTATATGGAAGGGCTTGTTTTGCCTACAATATATGGAGAAAAGGGTGTGATATTGGATGTGTGTCGTGCCGAGGGCATAGATACTTCCGACTTCACCATCATAAATGAGGCAGACCCCGTGAAATGTGTCAATTTGGCGGTGCAAGCCGTGGCGACAGGCAATGCCGATGTGTTGATGAAAGGTTTGGTTTCGACAGACAAATATATGCGCGGCATCTTAAACAAGGATGCCGGGTTGTTCCCGCCCAAGGGCACACTGAGCCATGTCTCCGTTGTCGAGCTTCCGGGTTTCGACAGACTACTGGTTATTTCGGATGTTGCTGTAATTCCGATGCCAGATTTCAAGCAAAAGACCGTACTTGTGCGTTATTTGACACAGGTGGCAAATTCGCTTGGTATCGAACGACCCAAATTGGCAGTAATCTCTTGTAGCGAGCAGTTGCTGCCATCGGTATTGTCGTCCACCGAGGCTGCCATTATTGCCAAGATGGGAGACCGCGGTCAGTTGGGCAATGTAGAAATCGACGGGCCGTTGTCCTTGGACGTGGCCATGTATACAGAGGCAGCCGAGCAGAAGAAGGTACAAGGCAGTCATGGTGTTGCCGGACATGCCGACTGCCTGCTTTTCCCAAATATCGAATCCGGCAATGTGTTCTTTAAGAGTGCTTCACACTTTGGCGGGGCCGAGATTGCCGCTCTCGTTGTAGGTACCAAGGTGCCGTGTGTGCTTACTTCGCGAGGAGACACCGCCAAGACCAAGCTGTATTCCATAGCCTTAGCTTGCCTATCGGTCAAGAAATAAACAATGCCGGCTTTCTCGGCAATCTCGCAGCCTCATATTTGGGCGGCAGACATACGGGATGCTTATTTTCTTAACGACATAATTAATTTATACACCATATATATATATGTACCGCATTCTCGCCATCAACCCCGGATCGACATCAACAAAAATCGCCGTATACGATGACGATCAACCTATACTGACAACATCTTTGGGACACAAGCCCGAGGATCTTGCACGCTTTGCCACAGTCCCGGACCAATTTGAGTGGCGCAAAGACCTTATAGAAGAGACTCTTGCCAAGCATGACATCGACATCAAAAGCATCAATGCCGTCATAGGCCGAGGTGGCGTAAGCAAGCCGGTCGAAAGCGGCGTCTACGAGGTCAACGACGACATGGCGCACGACTTGATATATGCTCGTGTGCAGCATGCAAGCAACCTTGGAGGTCTTATAGCTCGCGAAATCGCTCGTGAGATAGGTGTCAAGGCATATATAGCCGACCCTGTGGTCGTAGACGAAATGATTCCGTATGCACGCATCAGCGGCGTTCCGGAGTTGCCGCGCGAATCGGTTTTTCATGCTCTTAACCAAAAAGCTATAGCACGGCTTTTTGCCAAAGAAAATGGTACTCCATACGAAGAGTTAAACCTTATTGTCTGCCACCTTGGCGGCGGTATCACCGCCAGCGCACATCGTCGCGGACGAGTGATGGATACTACCAACGCCTTGGACGGCTGCGGTCCGTTTTCCCCCGAACGTTCGGGATCGTTGCCTCCCGGTCCGCTGATTAAACTCTGCTTTTCGGGTAAGTACACGGAGGATCAGTTGCATCGCCTTGTGCATGGCGGCGGTGGTCTTATGGCTCATTTGGGCACGACGAGCGTGCCGGAGGTGCTTGAACGAATAGACAATGGCGACCTTCATGCCATGCTTGTGCTGCGAGCCATGTGCTATACCGTTGCCAAAGCCATAGGCACGATGGCCATAGCTCTTAAAGGCGATGTGGACGCCATCCTTATAACCGGCGGAATGGCACATAGCAAGCGTATCACCGATTTCATTGCCGAGCATGTAGACTTTATTGCTCCCATATATGTTTATCCGGGAGAGAACGAGTTGAAATCTCTCGCTGAGAACGCCCTTGCCGTTTTGCGCGGCGAGCGCCAAGCCAAGCTCTATGTCAGTGAGGACAATGAAGATCCGGTAAACATCAATGATACTTCGCGTCCCTCCAAGCTGCGTGAATGGCTTCATGCCGCCATCACGCCCAAGAACATTAGAGCCAATGCCACGATGACGGCTGTACGCCAGTATCTGCGCAAGTTTAATATATCTCGCCCCAAATTCCGCTTTGGACAGCGCGACCGCGATTGAAGATAACGGTTCGGAGAGAGGATATATTAAAGATATGCCAAAAGAGGAAGTTCGTTTGGACAAATGGCTGTGGGCCATGCGTGTTTTCAAGACTCGCACCATCAGTACCGATGCATGTCGCAAAGGGCGTATAAGTGTGGGTGCTGAGGATGCGCCGGCCGCCAAGCCTTCGCGCACCATTAAGATTGGCGACATTATATACGTACGCAAGCCTCCGGTGACATATACGTTTCGAGTCAAAGGTCTTGCCGAAAACCGCCTTGGAGCCCGTCTTGTTCCCGAGTATCTTGAGAACCTGACGCCTCAAAGCCAGTATGACCTGCTCGATATAATAGCAGTCAGCGGTTTTGTGGATCGGCGAAAGGGTTTGGGCCGTCCCACCAAGCGTGAAGGACGAGAATTGCGCGATTTCCGAGAACAAGCTTTCGATGGCGACTGGTTTCTCGGTTTTGATGATGACAACGATGATGACAATGCGTGACAATAAGTGACGCATTGTCATTGAGATATTAAGAGACAATAGGCTTGAACCTTAGCGCCGTGCACGTATGTAGAGTACGAGAGCTATCAACGAGAACAATACGTTAGGAATCCACATGGCTACCATGGCAGACGTAAGGCCGGATAAGGCAAAAGTCTGTGTGACAGTCATGAAGAGGATGTATCCGAAACTGAGGACCAAACCTATGCCGATATTAAGCCCCATACCGCCTTTAACCTTGCGCGAAGATAGGGACATACCTATGATAGTGAGAATGAATGCAGCTGCTGTCATGGCAAAACGCCTGTGATACTCAACTTCAAAAGTGCGGATGTTGGCCACGCCGCGTTCTTTCTGTCTCTCGACATATCGAGCCAGTGCCGGAGTTGTCATTTTTTCGCAGTCATTGACCGCAATGAGAAAATCGCGGGGCTCAAACGGTATGATGGTGTCCAGACTCATGCCTTTGGAAATGTATTCGCGTCCGTCACGAAAATCGCGTATCACATAGTCGTTTACGCGCCAGTTGTACAGCGTGTCCCAACGTATGCTTGTGGCTGTAAGTCGAGAGACGAGACGTTTGTCTTTATCGAAGCTTTCGAGCGAGAAGCGAATGCCGGTTTTGGTAATATTGTCATACCGGTTGATATATGCAATTTCGTTGGGCGCCACCATAAGCATGATATTTGCACCATAGTCCACGCGCTTGTTTTTGACGTAAGTATTGGTGTAGTTTATGCGTTTGACGTTGGCCGGGGGTATGATATAGGCACTCAGCACGAATGAGGCAGCGGCTATGACAGCGGCGCTGACCATATACGGTCTTAGCAGACGTCTGAAGCTCATACCCGAGGACAGCATTGCCACAATCTCGTTATGCATAGCCAGCTTGGATGTGAAGAAAATTACCGCGATGAAGGTAAATAGCGGCGCAAACTGGTTGGCAAAATAAGGGATGAAATTGAGAAAATAGTCAACGATGGTGGCATGCAACGGTGCTTTGAGAAAGGCGTCCAATTTCTCGTTGATGTCGAATATGACCACTATCGCCAACAGCAGGATGATGGCGAAAACGTATGTTCCTAGAAACTTACGAATAATATAGCGGTCAATGGTCTTGAACATCAGAGACGGCGGTTAAGGCGTGTAACCATTTCTTCTTTCCAGGCATGGAAGTCTCCGGCAAAGATATGCCGACGTGCTTCGCCTACCAGCCAAAGGTAGAAGGCGAGGTTGTGTATAGATGCTATTTGCATCGCCAGGATTTCCTCGGCGATGAATAGGTGGCGTAAGTATGCACGCGAGTATATGCGGTCGACGTCTGTGGGCCCATCCTCCCATATCGGGCGGAAATCATCGGCCCATTTGCGGTTGCGCATATTCATGGTTCCTTCCGGAGTGAAGAGCATTCCGTTGCGACCGTTTCGGGTGGGCATTACACAATCCATCATGTCGACGCCGCGGTCGATGGCTTCGAGTATATTGACGGGTGTGCCTACGCCCATAAGATAGCGTGGTCGGTCTTGCGGAAGAATTTCGTTGACGACCTCTATCATGTCATACATTACCTCGGTGGGTTCGCCTACGGCCAGACCGCCTATGGCGTTGCCTTCGGCGCCAAGGGCGGCGACATGTTCGGCGCTTTCGCGGCGCAGATCTTCGTAGGTGCAACCCTGAACTATGGGGAACCATGCTTGATGGTATCCGTAGAGGCCTTCGGTCTCGTTGTAATGGCGCCATCCGCGCTCCATCCATTTGAGCGTGAGGTCGAGCGAGCGTCGCGCGTACTTGTAATCACTGGCTCCGGGAGGGCATTCATCCAAGGCCATCATGATGTCGGCGCCGATGTTGCGCTGTATGTCCACGACATTCTCGGGCGTGAAAAGGTGACGCGAACCATCGATATGACTACGGAAGTGGGCTCCCTCTTCTGTGAGTTTACGGTTATGGCTCAATGAAAACACTTGGAATCCGCCGCTGTCTGTCAGTATGGGCCCGTCCCAGCCGTTGAACTTGTGCAGGCCTCCGGCGCGGTTGAGGATCTCAATGCCGGGGCGCAGGTATAGATGATAGGTGTTGCCCAAGATGATTTGGGCATGAACTTGGCTGCGCAGTTCCGGAATATGCACACCCTTGACGCTGCCCTGTGTGCCCACGGGCATAAATATGGGAGTTTCGATGACTCCGTGGTCGGTGACTATGCGTCCGGCGCGTGCCTTGGACGATGGGGCAGTGGCCTGAAGCGTAAAGTCCATCGTTAGAGGCTTGTCTTGTCAAAAAGTTTGGCCGGATAGTGGCCCTGTCTGTGTAGCTTGGCCAGCGATTCGACTACATGCTCGCGGTCTTGCGCGTAGGTGACGCCAAACCATTTGTCCGAGGTTTTTAGAACGGTTACCGAGGCCTCATCGTTGCGTATAAGCTTGTCCACTACGGAAGGGATGAAGAATTCACGTGAAGGATCGGTGATGTACTTGTCCAAGAAGCGACGGAATTCGCGCTCACTGTATTCGAAGTAATCCGGGGTAAAGCCCCAGAGATTCATTGATACCGGCGCATCGGCAGTCAATGGTCTGGGGATTCCGTTTTCATCTTCATATACTATGGAATCGTCTGCGGCATAGTAAATCTTACGCCGCTCGACAATCTTATTGAGCTTGCCGTCAATGACGGTGCATACGCCTCGCGACACCGAGCCGTTGCGAGTCATGGTATTGCCTATGCGGAAGCCCACCATGCAGTAGTTGCCGGGAGCGTTTGTGCCGGCCTGTGCAAAGTGACGAGCCATTATCTCGAAGGCCTCGTGTCCGTAGAAGTCATCAGCGTTGATGACTGCAAACGGGCCGTCGATGACGTCCTTGCTCATCATTATGGCATGGTTGGTGCCCCAGGGACGTTTACGATCCTGAGGGCAGATATAACCTTCAGGTAATGCGTCGGTGCTTTGGAATACAACGTGTACGTCTATAACGCCATCGTATTTGCTGCATACGCGCTCGCGAAAATCCTTCTCGAAATCGTGGCGTATGACAAACACCACGCGACCGAACCCTGCACGCAGAGCATCGTAAATAGAGTAGTCCATAATTGTCTCGCCGTGGGGGCCAAGCGGGTCAAGTTGCTTGAGGCCGCCGTAGCGACTTCCCATTCCGGCTGCAAGTACAAGCAGTGTAGGTTTCATATGTGTATGTTGTAATTTTGATTTCTACTATGTACAAGTATGCACAAAGGCATATCTAATACGGCGACAGAAATAGCTCTGCTGCATATTAAAGCACAAAATTACAAAAAAAAACGATTGGATGCCGTTATCCGCCGTTTTTTCTTGTATCTTTGTACTCCGCAAGCCAGTTGTGGTATGGGGTGCTCGCCATCATTTGCACACTCCGTCATTTGAATACGGCTGCCAAATATGATATATAATCCATGGCTCAATTGGTTCAAGTCATAGTGCCCGTTCCGGTGCCGCGCGTGTTTACCTATAAGGTGCCACAGGCGTGGGACGGACGTGTTGGTGAGGGTTATAGAGTTATAGTGCCCTTTGGTCCTCGCAATCGTTACACGGGCATAGTATGCAATGCTGCATCGGCCAATCCCGGAGGAACACTTAAGGAGATTGACATGGTCTTGGACGACTATGCCGTGATGACTTCTCGTCAATTGAGGCTGATGACGTGGATTTCGGAGTATTATATGTGTTGTATTGGAGAGGTGATGCGTGCGGCTTTGCCTGCCGGGCTTAAGGTTGAGACAGAAACCTTCGTTGAAGCCAATCCGGACTTTGACCCGACAATCCCGCCCGGCATTACGGACGAGCGTCAGCTGTTATTATGGCAGGCCTTGTGCTCTAAGGGTAAAATGACGTCCAAGTCTCTGTCTAAGGCTACCGGTATAGAGCACACAGAGTCGTTGCTGGATGAATTGCTCAAAGCCGGGGCGGTAATGATCAGCGAGCGTCTTGTCGAGCGCTTTCGGCCACGCAAACAGTTTATGGTAGTCCCCATAATTGGAGACGGCGACAGGCGACAGGTTGTACGCCGAATGTTTGATGTTGTGTCCAAGGCTCCGGTCCAACAGCGCATACTTGCAGCGTTGCTCAAGCTTTCCGGGGCTATAGGCGGTGATGAAGTACGCCCGGTGGCGCGACAGTCGCTGTTGCAGGCAGCTGACGTGACTACTCCGGCATCACTGACAGCACTCGAGACCAAAGGACTGTTACGCACCTTCACGGTAGAAACATCTCGTTTTGATGCAGATACGGCACAGCCGTCAGACCCCGATGTCGCGTGTACATCCTTACCCATGCTTTCGGTCGAGCAAAATACTGCATTGCAGGGTATACGCGCAGCCTTTGAACAAAAAGATGTGGTATTGCTGCACGGAGTTACTTCCAGTGGCAAAACGGAAATATATATACACCTCATAGACGAGGCCCTGCGTTCGGGACGACAGGCGCTGATGCTTGTGCCGGAGATAGCTTTGACAACCCAGCTTACACGACGCTTGCAGCGTGTATTCGGACAGCGCGTGGTCATATACCATTCCAAGTTTTCGGACGGCAAGCGCGTCGAGGTCTGGAAGAAGCTGCTCAAGAATACATCGCCATGTGTGATTATAGGTGCTCGGTCGGCAGTGTTTCTGCCGTTCCATAGTCTTGGCATGGTTATAGTGGACGAAGAACACGAGCCCAGTTACAAACAATATGACCCCGCACCGCGATATAACGCACGCGATGTAGCCACGGTTGTGGCACGTATGTGCGGAGCCAAGACGCTGTTGGGTAGTGCCACTCCGAGTGTTGAGACGTATTATAAGGCACAACAAGGCCGCTTTGGGCTGGTGAAGCTGTCTACACGTTACAATGGTGTGCACTTGCCGCGTATTACGGTGACGGACATGACACGCGCTCGCCTAAAGGGCGAGGTTAAGGGTGCTTTGGCTGACAGCACGGCTTTGGAACTGGCCCAAGCCGTAGGCCGTGGTAGTCAGGCTATAATCTTCCACAACCGTCGCGGCTATGCCCCCATAGCGAGGTGCAAGCAATGTGCTTACATACCCAAATGTCCAAATTGCGATGTATCCATGACCTACCACAGGCACCAAGGAGAGTTGGTGTGCCATTATTGCGGACATACGATGCGCTTGCCTAATATATGTCCCGAATGTGGAATGCCGGCTATAGAAGTACTTGGGTACGGCACCGAGCGCATCGAGGATGATATCGCCGAACGTTTGCCAAAGGCCAAGATGTTACGTATGGACTTGGACACAACGCGTAACAAGGATGATTATGCCAACATTATCGATGCTTTTTCCCGGCACAAGGCAGATATTCTTGTGGGTACGCAGATGGTTACTAAAGGATTGGATTTTAGTGATGTCAGTACAGCGGTGGTACTCAATGCCGATACAATCATCAATTACCCTGATTTTAGAGCCGCCGAGCGTGCATTTAATATGCTGGAACAAGTGAGCGGTCGTGCCGGACGGCGCGACAAGCCCGGCCATGTAATAATACAGACCGCCAACCCGGGTCATCCGATTATAGGATATGTGTGCAAACATGATTATCAGGGATACTACGATCATGAATTAGGCGAGCGCCAAGCTTTCGACTATCCGCCTTTTGCTCACATTATTTACATATACTTCAAGCATCGGGATGCCGAACGCGTGGCGCAAGCCTCCGAGACCTTTGCATCGATGATGCGGCGCACTTTCGGGACGGGAGTATACGGGCCCGATACACCCGAAGTTGGTCGTATACAACAGATGTACATACGGCGTATAATGCTCAAGTTTAAACTCGGCATATCACCATCGCAAGTCAAGCAGGCCATCGGGCAGATATATACTAATTTCCATAATATGGGTTCGTATACAGGGCTGTATATTTACTATGATGTAGACCCGGTGTAATACGAGATACGCGAAAAAGGACGCTTGTGCCTTTTGTATGGCTGCCTGCTATGCTCAGCTACGGCTTTCAAATCGGCTATATGCGTTGATTTAGTTGTAATAGACAGGCTATGGGTTGGTGTTTAGCGGCGTTTAGCATCTGTTTCACACTTTTTTGCGGACTATCAGGGGCTCTTTACGCGGAAAATTTGTACCTTTGCACATTAATTATCTGACAGATATACGTATATAAATGCGCAAGTTACTGACATACATCTTGTTGGCTATTATGGTGGCGTCTTGTGGCGAATACCAGCGCGTCCTCAAGAGCACCGACAATGACTATAAGTTCGAGTACGCCAAGCGTGCTTTCGAGCAAAAACGTTATTCGCAGTCGGCGACTATCCTAACGGATTTGGTTACTGTTTTCAAGGGATCGTCCAAGGCAGAGGAATCGCTGTACCTGTTAGCTATGAGCTACTACGAGAACAAGGATTATATCAGCTCGGGAGCTTTTTTCGAGAAGTATTACACGCGCTATCCTAAAGGCAAGTATGCTGAGCCGGCACGCTTCTATTGCGGCTATGGATACTATCTTGACTCGCCTGAGCCGCAACTTGACCAGACAGGCACCATTAAAGCCATACGCGAGTTGCAGAACTTCATAGACTACTTCCCGCGCAGCGAAAAGGTGTCTACTGCCCAAAACGCGATCTTCGAGTTGCAGGATAAATTGACATTGAAACAATTGCAGAACGCGCAGTTGTACTATAACCTCGGCACATATATGGGCAATAACTATGAAAGTGCCGTCATCGTAGCTAAAAACGCCATCAAGGACTATCCATATTCCAAATACAAAGAGGACTTGGAGATGTTGGTGCTTAAGGCTCGCTATCAAGAAGCAAACCTCAGTGTGGAAGAGCGCAAGGCAGACCGTTTCCGCGATGTAATAGATGAGTATTACTCGTTTATCAATAACTATCCGGACAGTCCCTACCGTTCCGAAGCGGACAATATCCTCAAGATCGCACAGAAGTACGTCAAGGACTGACATCAAACACTTAGAATAACATACAAGACATAATCATACGTTTATATAATGGACTACAAGAAAACTAACGCGCCGCTAAACACAGTAACACGCGACCTCATCGACTTGTCCAAGCAAACAGGCAATATCTACGAGACAGTATGCGTTATCGCAAAACGTTCCAATCAGATTGCCGCCGAAATGAAGCACGACCTTGAGAAAAAGCTCCAGGAATTTGCATCGTTTAACGACAACCTCGAAGAAATCACCGAAAATCGAGAACAAATCGAAATCTCGCGTTACTACGAGAAACTTCCGAAGCCCACGCTGATTGCTACTCAGGAATATGTAGACCATCGTCTGACATTTCGCAATCCGGCTACGGATAAGTCCGCTCTTGATTAAGAGTATTTATACTCTGCCCGTTGCAGAAGTCCAATCGGAAAGTATTGACTACATGCCGGGATATTAATGACGATTGCCGTTGGTACGGATATCTCAAAAAGGAGACGACTAACGGACTGAACCATAAGACATAAGCACTGCCAAATTGTTGGGGCGGTAAAAGGGCTTGAAAAAACAAGCAAAATAATTTGGCCGGAAGAAAAAAAAGCCCTAACTTTGCAGTCGCAAAGCCGAAACGGCAATGGCTCATTAGCTCAACTGAATAGAGCATCTGACTACGGATCAGAAGGTTACAGGTTTGAATCCTGTATGAGTCACAACGGCAGCAGACTATTGTCTGTCGCCGTTTTTTTATAGTTAGGATAGATTGGCAAACACTCGCTGTTGTCGTTGGCCGAATGTTGTCAGAGTCCGTAAGCATCGAAGTGGGATGAAGTAGTTCCGCTATGTGTTTTGGCTTTTATGGCCCAATGTACGATGTATAAGTATATGGGGTGATGCGGTTAAAAAATGTATAGACCTGCTATTGCTCGGAATTAGGTCGTATCTTTGCGGTAAGACTTAAACGATGATAAACAAAATGGAGCATAATCATATAGGCAGCCGTACTGATAATCATACAGACAAATTCATACGTAATACAAAGGCATGTAAGCACGGTCTGCAGCGAATAATACCCGTGCTTGTAGCATTGTTCGTGCTTTTGGCATCGATTGTGGACACGTCTGCTCAAAGTCGTAATGCCGAGCTAAAGCTACCACATCTTACGCCAAAGGATAAAGCCTTTAAGGATGACTCGTTGCAGCTGATGGAACGCCCCTATTTCCTGCTCATAGATCAAAGTGAACAAGCCCTTGACTCGGGAGATTATGCGTCAGCGGGACTGCGTTTGGTAGAAGCTATGGCCGTTGAACCGGACAACCCTCTAAACGTGGCTCTGATGTCTAATCTCGGAATGTTATACTTTTATAATGAGCAGGACTCATTGGCATTGGCTACCCTTAATGAAGTGTGCCGGCGTTCGCCGCGGCTTATCGCCGGGCGTGAAAACAGGGCTCGAGTGCTCCTTTCTGTGGGCCGTGATGCGGATGCATACGAGGACTATGCGGCAGTTATAGCCATGGACAGCATCAACTCTACGGCACGCTTTTATCACGGCATGATAGCTCTATATGCAGGGCAGTTGGATACGGCTATTCGCGACTTCAAAGTTCTGGAACGCATCGTGCCTGAATCGTCGGACACATACTTGGCCATGGGTACGCTCTATTCTATGACGGGAAACGACAAAATGGCGGTGTCCTACTTGCGCAAACTTGTGGAGCGTACTCCGGCGCCCGAATACTATGCCATGCTGGCCGGGTCGCTCATAGCCATCGAGTCCTTTAACGAAGCATCGGAGATGTTAGAAAAATCATTAAAGCAATACCCTAACGATGGAGAGCTATATTATTATCGTGCAAAGCTTAACCGCTGTCGCTACATGAACGACGAGGCGCATCAAGATGCTGCTAAAGCCCTGAAATTAGGCGTACAGCGAAAGAAAGTTGAAGCATTGTTTCAATAAAAGTTTGTCTATCATCCACAATTAAGCCTATAATAAACACTTGCATCTGCACTGCGTATGTTATCTACATTATGTAGAAAACTTTGGCGGCTCATTATAATTCCAGTCCCGCTAAAAATCGCTATATTTGCAATGTGAATCGGACAATACGACATATCCAGTATCTTCTATCGCAACACGACTGCGTCATCATACCCGGCTTCGGCGCCATGTTGGCGCGGACGATTGCGGCGCATAGTGACGGCAATGGTCGTCTGATACCGCCAAGTCGATCGTATTCCTTTAACCCGTTGTTGAAGGATGATGACGGGATGCTGGTACATTCGATCGCCCGGCAATCCGGCTTGTCCTATGAACAAGCGCGTGCCGAAGTGGAGAAAGACGTTGCTGAGATGCGTTGTATTCTATCCAGGCAAGGACAGCTTTCGATAGGGCGCATAGGCATTCTGACATCCAAAGACGAATTGCTTGAGTTCTTCCCCTCGGCGTTAGACTGCATAACGCCTATGGCCTCATGGCGCCCCGTGATACAGCTCGTTGCAACCATCGAACGAGCACGTGATATGCGACATCAATTCGAGCAGACCATCGAACGCCATGTGTGGCGTCATCGTCTTGCCACAGCTGCACGTGTCGCAGCCTCTGTCATCGTCCTGTTGGCCGTATGTATTGCCGTATCCACGCCTGTAGCTGTGGATGAGGCTTATTATGCCTCGCTTTACCCCGAGATTGGGACTGCAACGATGTCTATGCCCATACAGCACAAGGCTCCCACCGTAGCCCGGACCGTTAGTGCCGAGGAGCGAATAACGGAAGCTGTCACTCCTGAGGCATCTGTAGCCGCGACAACTCGGGAGGCTGCAAAGGCCGCAGAATCCATAAAAGTCGAGGCCGTTTCGGCGAAAGCCGAAAAAGCAGTAAAGAGTGAGGAACCACGAAAAGAACCGGGCAAAGCCGTTGGTCGAAAAAACGTGAGCCGCATTTACACCGAGTTGCGTTTCCGCGACAGTGACCCATACTGCCTGATTGTGGCTTCGTTGACCACTGCGGAGGATGCCCAAAAATTCATAGACGACCAGTATCGCGTTAATCCTGATATGGCTTTGGCCGTTTTGCATAAAGACGGACGCTACCGTGTATATGCAGCCACCGGCACAAGCCCGAATGCGTTGCAAGCTCAGGCCTCTGACTCCCGTATCGCCCGCCGCTACAAAGGCGCTTGGGTGTGCGCTCGCTGATGTCCCACATATAGACATCAGCCTTTTTATATAGGGTATTTCGTCAATATCTTTAATTCCACCTGTTTAATGTGAGTATATTCTCCAAAATATAATATATCATAGCAATAAATTGGGATAATAATATTATTTTTGCGAATGAAAAGATGTGGCCCAATGAGTTTTTATAGGCGCTGATATGTTTATTAATTAACGTTCAAATAATGTATATAGTGAAAAAGTTTTTTAAATCAATATTTAGTATAATAACTACGCTCACTATTGCCGTGTCTTGCGTGTCTTGCTCCGATAAATCGAATGCCTCCATTGAAGGAATTCCAGTGCAATTAGAAGATGAAAAAGCATGGAGTATTGTAAGCCCTGATGGTGAGATATTGGTAAAAAATGCGTTTGAAGCATCACCAAGTTTTGTCTATAATGGACGATTTGTTGTTTATGAAAAAGATGGTTTCTATGTATATGATATAAATAATCCCAATAGGGCACTTAATCAAGAGCCTTTTGCTCAACTGACCGATTATTTTAACGGAAAAGCTTTCGGCGTGCGTAAGGGGGCAGGAATATGTATTGTTGACACCGATGGCAATGTTGTCAAGACGTTGGATAATAGCATTGTTGCAATATCTAATGAAGGAGTAGGTGATGCGGATATGGTTGTGTATTCGAATAATCAAGGATTATCCGGATACATTAATTTGGATGGCGATATCGTTATTCCCGCTAAATGGGCTGATGCAATGCCATTCTCGGAAAAACTTGCTGTTGTATATAATGGCAATAAATATATGTGCATAGACGCAAACGAGCAAATAGTATTCACGCTTAAGGATGACGAAACACCGGGTTATGCGATGTTCGTAGATGGTTGGTTGGCAGTAAACAAAGATGACTGTGGTCGCTTTGTAAATCATAAAGGCGAAACAGTGCTGAAATTGCCAAGTAATACGATGGCGTATATGCGAGTTGGCGAACGTGTGATTACTCATAATAAAGATGGCTGGCAGTTGCTTGTTGCCGAAGAGGATGGAGCAAAGATCCTCAAGGGGTATGAAGATATTATGCCTATGGGTTCTGACGGAGATTATTTTGTCGTGAAGAAGCACTCAAATTCTAACTATAACATAGTTAATGCTAATAGCGAAGACATTTGCTCGCAAGATTTCAAGACTGTATTTACTCCATTGATTAGATATGGATTTATCATTGGCGGTGATGAAAAGCCATTCAATCTTTTTGATTGTAATGGTAAATCGGTTAATGTAAAATTAGACATTGATTGCGCTAGTGACAATCGGTATAAATATATCCTCCCGCAAAGACGCGCAGAGGGTTTGGTTTATGATGCTTTCGGATTGGTGTTAGAAGACACTACAGAGATACTTGAATATCAAGACTAAACAGCAGATGTTGTAGTTCGCGGAGGATTAAGAGGCTCGCGTGCTAAAGACAATGGCGAATACTTTTGAAGTCTGATAACCGAATCATAAATTCCTATCCCAACGCGTGTGTATGCGCGAAGTAAAATGATAATTATAGGAGCATATATATAATAGTATTACAACAAATACCTATCCAAAGAATATACCATTATGGCAGAATTTGATTTTCACGAAATGCTTTTGCAACGTCACAGCATTCGTCGATACACAGACCGGCCTATCCCGGCCGATGATGTAAAAACCATTATCGAGGCTGCGTTGCTTGCGCCTACCAGCAAGAGCGCGCGTCCCTGGCAATTCGTTGTCGTCGATGACCGGGACACCTTGGCTGCATTGTCCAAATGCAAGCCGGTCGGCGCTCATCCTGTGGCCGGTGCGGCTTTCGCCGTAGTCGTTGCTGCTGATCCGGAGCGCAGCGAGTGTTTCGTCGAGGATATGTCCATTGCGGCAGTGTTTATGCAGTTGCAAGCTGAGGCCTTGGGCATCGGGTCTTGCTGGATACAGGTGCGTGGACGCTTTGATGCCAATGATGAGTCCTCCGAAGATATTGTGCGCGATATCGTCGGCTTGCCGCCGCATATGGTGGTGGAATGCATCGTAACCTTTGGATATAAAAACGAAACGCGGCGTCCTGTAGATCCCGCTAAACTAATGTGGGAGAAGGTGCATATCAACACCTGGAAGGCTTCCTCAGAGGCCGAATGACTGTGGTAAAGCAAGTCTCCCCACAGCTTCGGGTAGCTGTAATAGGAGCCGGTAATGTCGCCGGACACTTGGCCGAGGCTCTCGCTCGTGTGGGATGTCTTGCCGGCGTTTGGTCTCGCAATGGAAACCATGCATCATCCATCGCCGCACCTTTGAATGTCCCTGGCGGTGCTATGTCCGATTTGCCTCGTGATTTAGATATATATATATTGTCGGTTAAGGATGACGCAATCCCGACTGTGTCCGCCGTCATAGGCCCTGTAGCCGGGATTGTAGCACATACTTCCGGCACGGTATCTATGGATGTGCTTGTCCGGGAGCGACGCGGAGTGTTCTACCCCTTGCAGACTTTCAGTAGTAATAGACAGATAGACATGTCCGAGGTGCCTTTTTTTATCGAAGGTTCGGATGCCGATGTGTCAGAAACCCTCATGAATTTGGCTTTGTGTATAAGTTCCAATGTTCGCTACGCGGGGTCAGACATTCGTGCCACCTTGCACCTTGCCGCTGTGTTTGCATGCAATTTTACCAATCATTTATGGGCCATTGCCGAAGATATTCTCAGGCGCGAAGCCGGGTGTTCGCTCGATGTCTTTGCGCCTTTATTGCACGAGACACTTGCCAAGGCCATAGAATGTGGTGCAGGTATCTCGCAGACCGGACCGGCAGCCCGTGGTGATATTCACACCATCAAAAAACATCTGCAACGTCTTGATGGTTTGCGTGAGAAAATATATCAAATTGTTTCGCAGGATATTATGAACAACAATCAGAATTAAAACTTTATGAGTAAAACAGCCTTTGATTTACGCAGTATACAAGGAGTGGTTTTTGATGTCGATGGCGTTTTGTCGCCCTCTACGATAGCAGTGGGCGATGATGGTGTGCCTCGGCGTATGGTAAATATCAAGGACGGGTATGCCATTCAGTTGGCTGTGAAGCGCGGCTTGCGCATAGCGATAATTACCGGTGCCGATACCCCGGCAATAGTTAACCGCTATGCGATGTTAGGCATCAAAGATGTATACATCAAGGCGGCGGACAAAGGTCCGGTCATGGATAAATGGCTTGCCGAAAACGGCCTTAATATAGACCGTATTGCATATGTGGGCGATGATATCCCCGATCTTCAATGTATGCGACGCGTTGGTTTGGCTGTAGCTCCGGCAGATGCGGCTGCTGAGGTTAAAGATGTTGCGCAATATATCACGCAAGCCTCCGGTGGATATGGGGTGGGGCGTGAACTTCTTGAACAGATACTTAAAGCACAAGGTTTGTGGATGAGTCATGCTGACGCCTTTGGGTGGTAATATTGTTGCTGTATGGTATATGTTTGAATGTAAATATGATATTGTATAAATTATAGAGTAATGGTTCAAGAATTGCCTCAATCGATGTCTCCCACCTCACGCAGAGTATTATTGGCCAGTCAGTCACCTCGTCGTCGTCAGTTGTTGGGAATGATAGTCCCATCGTTTGAGATTGTCAATATAGATACAGACGAGGTCTACCCGTCATCGTTGACGGCTATAGAAGTGCCGGCATATCTTTCTCTTCTCAAGAGTCAAGCTTATCATCGTAATCTGAAGTCCGATGAATTGTTGATTACGGCAGACACCGTTGTAATACATAATGGTGAGATATTGGGAAAGCCGAGTGACGAGGCCGAGGCCTGTCGTATGCTATCGTCCTTGGCCTCAGACGAGCACATGGTAGTCACCGGTGTAACTCTGGCCATTGCCGGGCGTCGGGAGACTTTTGCCGAGACCACATATGTACGTTTTGGTGCTTTGTCCGATCGACAGATACGCAACTATATTCGAACATTTGCTCCGTTTGACAAGGCCGGAGCCTATGGTATACAGGAGTGGATAGGTGCGGTGGCCATAGAGGGTATTCGAGGATGTTTCTACAATGTTATGGGTCTGCCTCTGCATACGCTGTACAGACATATACTTGACTTTGCTTGAGTCTCACGTCTTTGACGGTCAAACATAACAGACGGCGGCGACACCCCTAGAAGGGTGTCGCCGCCGTCTGTTATAACAACCATCCGCGTACAGATGGCGAGGTGGCACGCGTTAAGCTAGCGAGAAGATAAATTCTTTCGGATCTTTGGGATCGGCAGCGATAACGATCTTGTTTTCGCGAGCCAGCCAGCCTATGGCGGCGTACAGTTCCTTGTCTTTAAGTTTGGTAACCTTTTTGAGCTGTTTGGAGCCTAAGACTTGGGCTTCGTTGAGAGCATTCCATACAGCACCGGCATTCATACCGATTGTTTCTTCGTTCATAGTTGCAATGTTTTTTGTTTGTTAAACGATCTTGTTGTGATAAATCCTGTATGTAAGTACAATATACCTTAGAATTGGCTGCAAAGGTAGCAATTTTTTTATAAAATGCAATAAATATCCGCAAAAAACATTTTCGGGCTGTCCGTTTCGGTCTCGTAGGGAGCTGAATCCGCAAAAAAAGTCGTAACTTTACACATCAATTATTAAAATAAATGTAAGCACCCGGGATAATACAATGCAAGGCATAGTTATACGCAATACAGGGAATAGTTACGTCGTTCGTTTGGAGGCCGGCGATGAAGTGTCGTGCAAGGTTAAGGGTAATTTTCGACTCAAAGGTATACGCACCACCAATCCTGTGGCTGTGGGAGATTGCGTCTTCGTCGATTTTGCCGAGGGTGGTGCTGACACATACTATATCACCAAGGTGGCGCAGCGGCGTAATTATATCATACGTCGTGCCAGCAATCTGAGCAAAGAGTCTCATATTATAGCGGCCAATATAGATATTGCGGTGCTTGTGGCCACGGTGTCGCATCCGACCACATCGACGACTTTCATTGATCGTTTCCTTGCCACGGCCGAAGCGTATGGTGTTACGGCGGCACTTGTGTTCAATAAAATAGACCTCTTGGATGAAGATTGGCTTGAGTACCTCGATGCTATCTCCTATCTCTATCGCAGCATTGGATACAAGGTGCTGCATTGCAGCGCCGTACATGGCGATGGTCTGGATGTCTTACGTGAATACCTGCAAGGCAAGACTGCGCTATTTGCCGGCAATAGCGGTGTGGGTAAGACCACGCTGCTCAATGTCTTGGTGCCGGGTATAGATGCCAAAACGGCTGCCCTCTCCGATGCACACGATACAGGAATGCATACTACCACCTTCAGCGAAATGTACGACCTCCCGGGAGGCGGTGCTATCATTGACACTCCAGGCGTCCGCGGCTTTGGTACAATAGATATGTCCAAGGAGGAGGTGTCGCATTACTTTCCCGAGATGTTTGCTCTGGCGCGAGACTGCCGTTTTGCCAATTGTACGCATACCCACGAACCGGGATGTGCGGTACTCGATGCTTTGGAAGATAGTCGCATAGCCCGGTCGCGTTATGCATCCTATCTCAGCATACTTGAAGACGCAGACCAAGGCAAGTATCGCAAGCCGCAATGATATGATGGGTAGACTGCCGTGTAAGGGTGTATCCCATCTGTGTCGTGGCGCAATACAGCGCTTGAATGCGACCTCGGGTATTGTGTTGCAGCGTTTGATATCCGAGCCTTTAGGTTTTCTAAAGGCTGGTAGCTTTTTTTTGAAGGTTAGAGCCTTGATGTCGCTTCGAAGATGTAGCGAAAGCGGCCTATAGGGGGTGTTAGGTTTACGCGCCCGTGTCTCAAGCGCCCGTATACATCGATGTCGCATCCCTCCGTTGGCTCGCATCTTGAGCCTTCAGGGTTTCCTTTGTCGGCGATATTCACGTACATGCGTCCTGTGCTTCCATCGGCTAAGTGTCGCATAGCCAATGCATGGGCCACGTGTCCCATGGTGCGACGCATATTTACTTCCACGGCCACATCAAGGATGTATCCCGCATCGGTGCGTGCCACGAGCATATCCACGCCCAACGGCCCATGATAGGCGCCATTGATAATGCGTTCGAGCTCCGGCCCCATGGTTTGTACCACCATATCTAATTGCTTTGTCGGAATGTACTGCTGCAATTTGGTGCGTATGTCGCTGTCGGGTAGGATTATATTGGCTGTGTATGCGCCCGTATTGGTAGTTTCGAAAAGCGATAGTCCCATGTATTCGACAGTTCCATCGTCTCTGGCCATCCACAGCATGGCAAAATCGACCACACGGTCGTGGCACGGCTCGACACAAACCATCCCATAGCGCTTTATGCCATCGGCGCAGCGACGTATCATTTCCGTCGATGGAGTTATGTTCGAGTTAATGTTGCCTCGTCCGGCATTGGACCATGGCATTTTGGCGATGCAGCCATGCGGCATTTGTGCGACACATTTGGCCAATGCGTCTATGTCGGTGAATATCTGTGGCGGAGCGGTGACGGCAAAGGGCAAAGCCTTGGCCATACCCCGGCTCAAGAGGGCAGTGGTACGGCGCGAACTTAGCAAACGCATACGCGTCAGGGCCTCGTCGTCGGGCAATGCCTCGGCACGTACGCCTACATCCAAGAAAGCCTTGCGCGAGGCGCGCGACCATCCCCAAGGCTCCGGTCTGTAGTCTTCTATGCGAGTGGGCATTGTGTCCACTTTCAGCCTAAAGGCTTCGGATGTGGCGGCATACCAGTGCTCATCGATACCATAGTCAATGAAGGCATCGCCCTCTGTGCCGTACCACATGGGCAAGCTTTGGCCGCAAAGGCGCATTTGCAAAGCCGGTAGCGGCGGGGTGAAATTAGACAAGTTTCGTGCCAGTGCGATATCATTCTCCGGAAAATAGAGGTGTAGACATCGATGATGATCGACGGCACGTGTCCTTATGGTATGCAATGTGTCCTTGTATTGGTGTTTAGCTAAGCATTATGGGCTCGATATAAGCCGTGATGACGCGCATGGGCCGGTCGGTGGCGCGTATTTCCACCCATTCGGTAGATGCCGGCACCAGCACGGTATGTCCACGCGATATTATGGCAGTATTGCCGTTGCTGTCCTCTATGGTGCCGCTGCCTTCCACCACCATTAGTACGCGGAATGACTGATTGGCCGAAACTTCGAGTTTGACGGCTTCCTCGACACATAGCGCGGTGACGGTGAAGAAGGGCGTGCGTTTGATGACAGTCTCGCGGTCGTCCAAAAGCTGGGGACGAGCCAAGCCGAAATCGGTTTGGGTGTAGTCCACTGCTTGTAAAGCGCTGTCTATATGCAGTGGTCGCAAATTGCCGTTGGCATCGCGGCGGTCATAGTCCCATAATCGGTAAGTAATGTCGCTGGGTTGCTGTATTTCAAGGACAAAATTGCCGGCTCCGATGCTGTGCACGCGTCCGGCAGGTAGGTAGAACACATCTCCGGCTTGGGCGTAATGCTTGGCTAAAACGTTGGTGATGGTACGTTCGTTCAGGATGCGCGTCATCTCGCCATGTGTCAGCTTTTGGTTAAACCCCGAATAAATATGTGCGCCGGGTTGGGCATCGATGATGTACCACAATTCGGTCTTACCACACCCATTGGACTGCTTATCGTCCGGATGAACCTGGATGGACAAGTCATCTTCTGCGTCTATGAATTTGATAAGCAACGGGAATTTCTCGCCGAAACGTTCGTGCAACTCTTTGCCGAGGATTTCCTCGCCGTGGTTGCGCAGCAGGTCGGTGATTGTCATGCCCGACAGTGGACCTTCGGCTATGACTGTTTCCATGCCCTCGAGAGACGATATTTCCCAGCTTTCGCCTACGTGGGTGTCCTCGAGGTGTATGTTTTTGAATTGAGCTATGTGCTGTCCGCCCCAGCGGACGGTGCGGTAATGTGGCGTAAAACGTATCAGGCCTAATCGGTTCATATACTGTCAAGTCAATTTTCTGAATGACAAAGGTACGACTTTTCGGTGGGATAATCGAAAAAAAATGCTACCTTTGTATGCTTATGGACGAAAACATTATTAAAACCTTGCCCGATGCTGTGGCCAATCAAATCGCCGCTGGAGAAGTGATACAGCGCCCCGCATCGGTGGTTAAGGAGCTTGTAGAGAACGCTATAGATGCCGGTGCCACTGATGTACAGATAGTCATCAAAGACGCAGGAAAAACCTTAATACAGGTGGTGGACAATGGCTGCGGAATGTCGGCGATAGATGCGCGTATGGCTTTCGAACGCCATGCAACATCCAAGATTAGACATGCTGATGATTTGTTCACGCTCCATACCATGGGTTTTAGAGGCGAGGCACTGCCCAGTATTGTGGCCGTCAGCGAGGTCGAAATGCGCACCCAGCGCCCCGGCGACAGCGTGGGTACATGCATCATCATCAAGGGCTCCGAATTCCAAAGTCAAGAGCCTTGTGTATGTACGTCGGGCACCAATATTATGGTCAAGCACTTGTTTTTCAATTTTGTGGCTCGTCGCCGCTTTCTTAAAAAAGACTCGGTGGAATACAGCCATATATTGCATGAATTCGAGCGCTTGGCACTAGTGAACACAGATGTGGCTTTCACGCTGATACACAACGATGCACTCGAGTATCAACTACCGCGACAGACGCTCAAGCAGCGCATAGGCGCCCTGTTCGGTCGTAATGTTGAGAACAACATAATACCCATAGAGACAGCCGTGTCCGTAGGCAAGATTACGGGGTATGTAGGCCTGCCGCAGGGCGCACGTCGCCGAAATGCATGCCAGTACTTCTTTGTCAACGGCCGCAATATGCGTCATCCGTATTTCCATAAGGCGGTGATGACATGCTATCAGGATCTCATAAGCGCCGATGTGCAACCCAATTATTTTATAAGTTTCGAAGTTCCGGCCGATCGTGTGGATGTAAACGTTCATCCACAGAAACACGAAATCAAGTTTGAGGACGAGCAACTGATGTGGCAAGTGCTCACGGCGGCTGTCAAGGAGTCTCTCGGAAAGTATAATGTGGCACCGGCTATAGATTTTGATGCCACGGATGTGCCTGATATTCCACCCCTTAATCCCAACGCGGCGGCTCCTGATCGCGCCGTTAACGATTCGTTGGACCCGAATTATAATCCGTTTGCGACTTCTGTGCCGGATACACCGGTATCGAGCAGCTCTAACGGAAACTATACGGGTGGAGGTCATTATACTGAGCGAGGTTCGGCTCTCAACCGCGATTGGGAAAAGCTCTATCGCCGTTTCAACGAAGGCGGAATACCTATGGAAGATATGCCTACGACTGCCAAGCAGACCTCAATGGAACTGGACGCAACGTCAGCCGGGGATGCTTCTAACCGCGTATATAAGCGGGTGATGCACTTTGATAACCGCTACATATTGTGCGAAAACAGTGAAGGGCTGCTGATAGTGGATGCTCGACGCGCACATATTTCGATACTATTTGACCGTTACATCAATGATATGGGGCAAGGATCGATGCCGTCCCAGCAGTTGCTTTTCGAAGAAGAAGCCGAAATTGATTGCGCCACCGCCCCTATGGCATCGGAAATGCTGCCCGAGTTGGAACGTCTTGGCTTCCGTGTTCAAAAGAAAGACGCGACACATTGGATTGTAACGGCTGCCCCTGCCGCCCTCAACGGCGCCGGCGCGGCCGAAAGCCTCGTGTCCATAATCCGTCAGATAGTCGAAAGCGGAGGTGTCGAGAGCGCAGGTGTCGATATACGTCGACGCCTTGCCTTGGCCATGGCGCGTACTGCGGCCATAGAAGCTCGTCAACCCCTGAGCGAAGAAGAAATGGAACGCTTGCTTAGCGAGCTTTTCCGCTTGCCTGCCCCCGGATATACGCCGGACGGCTTGGTCGTGATGTACACCCTCCCCAAGGCATCCGTCGACGCCTTCTTCGGCAGGTAAATTTTGCATAGAATAACTAATTATCACAATGAGAACAATCGCAAAACCATTTGTTAAATGGGTTGGAGGAAAAGGACAACTCATAAATCAAATAGAATCAAAACTTCCGGCGGATTTTGATAGATGGAGGAATGTGACTTATATTGAACCTTTCGTTGGTGGAGGTGCAGTCTTATTCCATATGTTGCAACAGCATCCAAACATTAAATATGCAGTAATAAACGATATTAACATAGACCTAATTACATGTTATAAAGTAGTTCGTGATAGTGTTGAAGAACTTGTTAAAGCATTGAAAGATATACAATCTCAATATTATTCATTATCAGATACGTCCGCTAAGCTTGAGATGTATATGACAGTGCGAAAACGTTATAACACAAAGTGTTTGGATCCTATTGAAATTACGGCTGATTTCATATTTCTCAATCGCACGTGTTTTAATGGATTATATCGAGTAAATAAAAGTGGTTTGTTCAATGTCCCTTGGGGTAAGCACATAAAGCCTCAGATTTGCGATGAATATACACTTAGAGCGGATAGCCAATTGTTAAAACGAGTAGAAATTTTAGAGGGAGACTTCGAAAAGACTATGATGTCTGCAATAGGCAAAGCATTCTTTTATTTTGACCCTCCATATCGACCGCTTAGTGTAACTTCAAATTTTAAGGATTACTCGAAAGAGGTGTTCAATGATGATTCTCAAATTAGATTAAAAGTTTTTTGCGATAGAGTTGTCGCTGGAGGACATGACTTTTTGTTGAGTAATTCTGACCCTAAAAACATTAATGAATCCGATAACTTCTTCGATGAACTATATGGTGCTTATTATATAGATAGGGTGATGGCCACTCGAAATGTGAACGCTAATGGACAGAAGCGAGGCAAAATTTCAGAGCTATTAATCCGTAGTTATTCTGATGCTCAAGATATGTTGTTGGAAAGCAAACGTTCCAATATCATGGAGTGTAACAATAAACAAAAAGCGTATGTACAAAGATTTTAATGAATTTATGTCTCAACTAAAAGAGACAAATCAAACTTTGGACTTTTTCTGTGACTTTGATAAAATTGCGCAGAATGTAGAGGACATTAAGCTAAGCCTATGTATGCTTAATAGTCTCATCGGTTCTACTGATCTGAGAAAAAGCGTAGAAACTATATGGAATAGGGATAAGGACGCTTTCTCTGTTATGGATATCTTGATAGCAGTGCGGACTCGTGACAAGAAGATAATCCTTGACCCGGCTGGCAAATGTGTGCCATTGAAAAGTATGTTCACATCGATTGATTCAGTTATGACTTTTTTGAAAGAGACTGGTATTGGTGTCCTTCTACAGAATCAGCAGATTAATAATCTTGTGGATTATGTTTTTGGCGTAGAAACCGGGTTGGATACTAACGCACGAAAAAATAGAAGCGGTCACGTTATGGAAAATGACGTGACTGTCAAGCTTACTAAATCACATATTCCATATAGGACAGAAGTTTATTCAAGAGAATGGCCTGCTATTACTGCTGTCTTGGGTGATGACGAAAAACGGTTCGACTTTGTTGTTGAAGTGCCTTCTAATGTATATCTGATAGAGGCCAACTTTTATAATAAAGGAGGAGGTTCTAAACCAAATGAAGTCGCCCGGTCCTATTCTGATATTGCTCCGAAGATAAACTCTGTAGAAGGGTTCGAATTTGTTTGGATTACTGATGGGGCTGGTTGGAAATCCGCAAGGAACAAGTTGCAGGAAGCGTACAACATAATACCAAGTGTCTATAATCTAACGTCTATGGATAACTTTATAAAAATGGTTCAAATGCAACTAGGCATCACCCCCAATTGATAACGTTGGGTAATTGGTAAAGTGAGCTATAATCGTTAGCCGATCACCTTTGATAGTATAGATATGCCAGTACAATCGTATTATAAATCACCCAACGAGGACTTTATCCTAGCCAATGGTGATAGCATTGATCTGCTTAAAGAGTTCGATTTTAAGTTTGATATGATATTTGCCGATCCACCGTATTTCTTGTCTAATGGTGGAATATCGTTGCAAAGTGGTAAAGTTGTGTGCGTGGATAAGGGAGACTGGGATAAATGCAAATCGAAAGAAGATGTGATGTCCTTTAATTTGGAATGGCTACGATTGTGTCGTGATAAATTGAAAGATAATGGTACTATATGGATAAGCGGGACATATCATAATATTTTTTCTGTGGCTAATTGTCTAACGGAACTTGGTTATAAGATTTTGAACGTTATTACATGGGAGAAGACCAACCCACCGGTAAACATCTCTTGTAGGTATTTCAAATATTCTACTGAGTTTGTAATATGGGCGAGAAAAATGCAAAAAGTTCCGCATAAGTTCAATTATGACGTAATGAAGCTGTTGAATGACGGCAAGCAAATGACTGATGTGTGGCGTATGCCAGCTATTGGACGTTGGGAAAAAGCTTGTGGTAAGCATCCGACGCAAAAGCCTTTGCGGCTTCTCGTGCGAATGATTCTTGCGTCTACAAATCCTGGTGACTGGATCCTTGACCCATTTAGTGGGAGCTCTACAACGGGTATAGCGGCAAATCTATGCGGATGCCGATTTGCAGGACTTGAGAAAGAAGAGAGTTTTTGTAAACTTAGTAAAGCTAGGCGCGAAGAAATAGAAGACCTTGAAAAGAGAAAAGATCTGATATCACATATTGGAGATTTGCTCAAGTTACAGAATTGTTCATTGTTGAATGAACCGATTTGTGATTATACATGCTTACCATTCTGATCTAATGGGATTGTGTAAATTTCTGTAAATGAATGAGCTGTGTTTATTCGGCGGGGTTGTGGTTGTCGAGAGGAGCCCAGCGCTGGCGTAGGGGGAAGCGCGTGGGGAGGATGAGCAGGCGCAGGCCGGACGAGTAGGTGAAGTAGCCCCAAACCCAATTGATGAATACGGAAATTTTGTTGCGCATTCCCAGTAGTGACAATAGGTGTATTAACATCCATGCCAACCATGCGGGACGGCCGTAGATGTGCAACTTTGGGTGAGGAAGGTCGACGACAGCTCGGTTGCGGCCGATGGTGGCCATGCTTCCCTTGTCTTTATATACGAAGGGTCGGCGGCGTGCTGTGTCCCGACCGAGGTTGTGCGCCAAGTTAATGCCTTGCTGTATGGCCACTTGTGCTACTTGCGGACATCCGCGTGGATAGCGCTCATCGCTGTGTGACGCTATATCGCCTATGGCATAGACGTCTTGCAGCCCGGCCACGCGGTTGAACTCGTCAACCTCGAAACGCCCGCCACGCGCCATCTGTGGCTGTGTGCCGACAAAGGTGAAGGGTATGCCCTTGACCCCGGCGGTCCAGATGACCATTTCGCTGTACATCTGTGTTCCATCGGTGAAGGTGATGGTATTGTCTTCGTAGCTTTTGACCAAGGCGTTAAGGCGTACGTCCACCATCAGGTGGCCCATATACTCGAGTGCGTGTGCCGATGATTGTTCGTCCATGGCTTGGAGCAGTCGCCCGGTGCCTTCGATAAGCGTTACTGATACATCATCAATGCTTATGCCCGGATATTCGCGCCGCAGCAGGTAGCGTTTCATCTCGCCTATGGCACCGGCGACCTCGACACCGGCAGGACCTCCGCCAATGATGGCGAAAGACAGTAGGCGGCGACGCTTGTCTGCATCGGGTTCCAATGATGCACGTTCCAGTCTGGCCAGTATGTCGTTGCGGCAACGTATGGCCTCGGGTACGGACTTGAGCGTGTACACGCTTTGCTGCAAGTTGTCATTGCCAAAGAAATTGTTTGTAGTGCCGGCGGCGATAACCAGGGTGTCGTAATGCAGCGTCTCGTACTGAGTGCTTAAGGTCTTGGTTGTAGTGTCTATCTCGGATACCTCGCCCAGGTGGAATGTGCAGCCGCGCAGCCGGCGCTGCCGCATCTCACGCCTCAATGGAAAGCTGATACTGCCGGGGTCAAGACCCGCAGACGCCACTTGATAAAACAGCGGCGGAAAGCTGTGGAAATTGAAGCGGTCGATGACGACAACGTCCCATTGTCGTTTGTTTAGGCGTTTGACGAGATTTAGTCCGGCAAAACCTCCGCCGATGACCACAAGAGTCTTTTTGTCCGTGGTTTTGCAGTGACTGTCGTTATGCTTGTTATCGTGTGTGTTCATAGTTCGGTTGTCTTAATCGTTGTGTTGATTTTGGTGTGTGGCGCGTCTCGGGAACGGCGCGTCCTTATATTCAACAAATCCGATGCCAAAATGGTTTTTTGTCGCAAAGATAGACACATAAAAAGCCCCCGGACATATGTGTCCGGGGGCTTTATAGGCGATGTGAGCTCGAGACGTGCCTTATTCGGCAGCGGGAGCTTCGGCTTCGGCTTCGGCGGCAGCGGCCTCGCCTTCGCCTTCTTGGACGGCAGCTTCGGCAGCGGCAGCGGCTTCGGCTTCAGCCTTGGCAGCGGCGATTTCGGCTTTCTTTTTGGCTACGGCTTCGGCCTTAGCTTTGTTCTTAGCCTCTTCTTCGGTCAGACGTGTCTGAGCCTCTTGTTTCTTCTTGTCTGCTTCTGAAGTCTTTACGGCTTCAATTTTCTTGCTCTTGTCAGCCTTCCAGGCATCGAAGCGGCGTTGAGCCTCGGCTTCGTCAAAAGCGCCTTTCTTGACGCCGCCCTGGAGGTGTTTCATCAGCATCACGCCCTCGCGGGACAGGATGTTGCGTACGGTGTTGGTGGGTTGTGCACCGGTGTTAACCCAATACAAAGCACGTTCGAAATTCAGTGTGATTGTGGCGGGATTGGTGTTGGGGTTGTACGAACCAATTCGCTCAATGAATCGACCATCTCGTGGTGCTCTGCTGTCGGCGATAACAATAGGATAGAACGCATAGTTCTTGCGACCATGGCGTTGCAGTCTGATTTTTGTTGCCATTAAACGTTGTTTTGTAAAGTGTTATGTATAAGATGTGTTGTGCTGTTAAGCGACTGCAAAGGTACGCATTTTCTGTGTAACGGCCAAATATTCCGATGTTTTTTCGCTCGAGCATGTTCCGAGGTTACACCATACGAAAAGACGTAAGAATTAAGCAATGTTAAGCGGTGGGGTGGTCTCGAAAATACTTTGTACATTTGCATACGCCGAAAAGAAGGATTGACGCAATGCAAGCGATAGGCAGAGATGCTTGCGAGTATTTGCGCAGGTCCTAATCGGCTGTATCGGTAAAGACTATATAATAAGCAACAATGATATAAGGTTATGGGAAAGATAAAGATAGAGAATAAGGAATACGGGGGCGAACGGCCGTTGTTCGCCGCTCACGATTTGGAGCTGGAACATGTAATCATCAATCCCGGCGAGAGCGCTTTGAAGGCATCGCGTGATATCGTGGCACGTCATTGCGAGTTTCGCGGCAAGTACCCCTTCTGGCACGCACGCAACTTCGAGGTCGAAGGCTGCTACTTCACCGAGGGCGCCCGTGCCGCGCTGTGGTACAGCCGAGACTGCGTGATGCGCAACTGCCGTGTCGAAGCGCCCAAGATGTTCCGTGAACTTAAGGGGCTGTATGTCAGCGGTGTCGAATTCCCAAATGCGCAGGAAACCCTGTGGCATTGCTGCGATGTCACTCTCGAAGATGTCAAGATGTTCAATGCCGACTACCTGTTTATGCACACCGACCATGTGGTCATCGACCGATACGAGCAGCACGGCAATTATTCCTTCCAATACTGTCACGACGTGTTGATACGTAACGCCAAGATTTACAGCAAAGACGCCCTGTGGAACACCGTGGGCGTCACTGTGCGCGACAGCGAGCTGCACGGCGAGTACCTCGGTTGGTATTCGCACGGCCTGCGCCTTGTCAACTGCCATATCACCGGCACCCAGCCCTTGTGCTACTGCCACGACTTGGTGCTCGAGAACTGCACCTTCGGCGCTGATGCCGACTTGGCCTTCGAGGACTCGGACGTGCGTGCCGGGCTGCACGGACATGTCACCAGTATCAAGAATCCACGCCACGGATACATCTATTGCGACAGCGTGGGCGAGGTGATACTTGACGAGAACATCCAGTCGCCTGCCGACTGCCGCATAGTCACCACCGGCAGCGCCGACGCATGAGCCGAGGCGCGGCATCAGACCTCGCGGCCCAATTGCGGTCGCCGCGAGTGGCGACACTGCGCGGCAAACTTGCCATGGTGGCGCGGCTTAGTTGGCCTGCCATTATGGCCCAGTTGTCCACGCTGCTTATGGAGTATATCGACGCTGCTATGGTGGGTCACCTCGGTGCCGAGCCGGCCGCTTCGATAGGACTTATTGCCACTACGACATGGCTCTTTTGGGGCTTGGGTACGGCCACGGTTATGGGCTTCTCCGTGCAGGTGGCTCATCTTCTGGGCGGCGGCAAAGACGCCGAGGCTCGCAGTGTGGTGCGTCAAGGCACGGTCATTGTTACCGCTGTCGGTGTATTGGTGGCCTTGCTTGCCGTGGCTATTGCTCCCGGGCTGCCGCACTGGCTTGGCGGCAAGGGCGTCGTATGCGACATGAGTACTTCCTACTTTTCCATCTTCGGAGCCTCGATGCCGGTAGTATACCTTACCTTTATGGCCGGGGCGATGCTGCGCAGCAGCGGTAATATGCTTGTTCCCGGTGTGATAGCGGTGGTGATGTGCACCCTTGATGTTGTATTCAACTTCTTTATGATATACCCGGCACATGCCATAGAGACACCTTGGGGCGTGCTGACACTGCCCGGTGCCGGGCTCGGCGTCACCGGCGCCGCCATCGGTACGGCCATGGCCCAAGTTGTGGGCTGCGTATTTCTGTTGTGGTACCTATTGCGCCGCTCGCCGGCGCTGTCGCGTCCGTGGTCGCGTGCTCGCGGCTTTGTCGGGACGTGGTGGCGTCTCAATGGGCGTGTCATGCGGCACGCCGTTTCCGTGGCCAGCCCCTTGGCGCTGGAGCGTGTAGTGATGTGTGGTGCCCAAATTCTGATAACCGCCATTGTTGCGCCGTTAGGCAATACCGCCATTGCCGCCAACGCCTTTGCTGTTACAGCCGAAAGCCTGTGCTATATGCCCGGTTATGGCATCGGCGAGGCCGCTACAACTCTTGTCGGGCAGAGCCTCGGGGCTGGGCACCGAGCACTTGCCGTAAGCTTCGGACGTATTACCATGACACTTGGTATAGCCATTATGGGCGTACTTGGCGTAGTCATGTGGTTCTGCGCCTACGACATGATAGCCTTTTTTACGCCAGACGTTTCTGTCCGCGAATTAGGAGCCATGGCCTTGCGCACCGAGGCTTGGGCCGAGCCGATGTTTGGCGCCGCCATAGTCGGCTACGGCATCGCCATAGGCGCACGCTATGCCACTGTACCGGCTTTTATCAATTTCGGCAGTATCTGGGCTGTCCGCCTGACGTTGTCCGCTATACTTGCTCCGTCAATGGGGCTGTACGGCGTGTGGCTGGCCATGTGCATCGAATTGTGCTTCCGCGGTGCGCTCTTTGTTCTACTCTTTGTGCGTGGCCGGTGGCTGAAACACGCCACAGCTATTGCCGCCGAGTCTTTGCCAGCCGATACTTAGGTCCGTCAATCGAATTTCAGAACTGTCGAGCCTAACGCCAAGCAGGTATGAATAAACAATAGAGTATAAATACTTACAACCATACAAAACATAACACTGCCATGGATATGGAAAGATACGATTTTGACACTCCGGTCAATAGGCTGCACACCGACAGCATGAAATGGGATGGATACAGTGTCCCGGGACACGACTTGATACCGCTATGGGTAGCCGATATGGACTTCAAGACGGCGCCCGAGATTGTGGAAGCGCTTGTGCATCGCGCTGCTCACGGGGTCTTTGGCTACAGCTTCCCCAGTGATGAGTACTATGATGCCATATCCTCGTGGTTTGAGCGCCGCCACCATTGGCATATAGACCGCGACTTGTTTATCCCGACCACAGGAGTGCTTCCCGCCCTTGCCGCCGTGCTGCGTGCAGTCACCCGACCCGGGGATGGCGTGGTGGTACAAACACCTGTATACAATTGCTTTTTTTCGAGCATACGCAATGCCGGATGCCGCAATATGAACGCTCCGCTACATTTGGATAGTCACGGGCTATACCAAATGGACTTCGAGTCTTTGGAGAAAGCCCTTGCCGATCCCAAGAGTACGGCCATGGTGTTGTGTAATCCCCACAATCCAGGCGGCCGCGTATGGTCCGCCGAGAACTTGCGCCACGTTTACGAATTGTGCCGCAAGCACGATGTGACCCTGATAAGCGATGAGATACACTGTGAGATAGTCTTTGCACCACATATCTACACGCCCATGTCCACGCTGTGTGACGGCGACTGCATTACAATGATTTCGCCCAGCAAAGCCTTCAACCTTGCCGGCTTGCAGGTAGCCAATATTGTAGTTAAGGATGCACACTTGCGCCGCCTTATCAATCGCGCAATCAACGACAATGAGACATGCGACATCAGTCCCTTTGCAATCATCGCTTTGCAGAAGGCATATAACGAAGGCGAAGCGTGGTTACAGGCTATGCTCAGATACGTACATGCCAATTACGAGAGTGTGCGCGATTACGTCTCCAGAAGCATCTCCGGAATGCGCATATTGCCCCTCGAAGGCACCTATCTCGCATGGGCAGACTGTCGGGAGATGCTCGAAGGACGCGGGCAGACAGTAGCTGAGTTCGCGGAGGCGCTCAGACGAGACACCGGCGTATGGGTGCAGCCCGGTACGGCCTATGGCGTTGAGGGCGAGGGATTTGTGCGTATCAACCTTGCCACCACCCGAGCACTTTTGGCCGAGGGTATGCGCCGCATGCGAGCTTACACGCAGGCATAAGGCGAGGTAATGCGGCGCAACGCGCCTATACACAATACACAAAAACAGGGCGGCAGACATCGGATTGTCTGCCGCCCTGAATTATTTGCTTAAAAGGTATGTTGTTCAGCCCTCTATGAATTCAATGATGTTTGTCAGGACATTGGCATCGTTGAAACCGAATTTCTCGTCCAGGACCTTGTAGGGCGCGGATGCGCCGAAGTGCTCGAGTCCGAAGACATCCCATTTGGCGGTACCGCGCATCAGCGGATACAATGCCGCAGGCAGCCCGGCGGTGATGCCATAGCGCGGAATGCCGGGTGTGAGTACGCTGTCGCGGTATTCCTTGTCCTGACGCAGGAATAGGCCTACGGATGGGACGGAAACCACGCGTACGCTGCGGCCTTCTTCGGCCAGGGCTTCGGCGGCATGTACGGCCAAAGCGACCTCACTGCCGTTAGCTACGAGTATCAGCTCGGGATTTTCGGCCTCGATGATGGTGTATCCGCCACGCTGCGCGCCGTATGCGGCTTTGCGTCGGTTGCCGTCAGCGGCAGGCAGGTCTTCGAGATTTTGGCGTGAAAGTATCAGCACCGTCGGGCATTCCTTATTGTCCATGGCCATTTTCCATGCCACGGCGGTCTCGGCACTGTCGGCGGGGCGCAAAACCAAAGTGCTTTGGCGACCTCCGAAGTTGTCAAGAAGCTCCATAAGGCGTATTTGCGCTTCCTGCTCTACCGGCTGGTGAGTGGGACCGTCCTCGCCTACACGGAAAGCATCGTGTGTGAATATGTACTTCACGGGCAGTTCCATAAGTGCTGACATGCGCAAAGCCGGTTTGATGTAATCGCTGAATACGAAGAATGTGCCGCAGGCACCAATACATCCGCCATGCAGGGCGATGCCGTTGATAGCGGCGGCCATAGTCAATTCGGCCACGCCGGATTGCAGGAATTTGCCGCCGAAATCGCCGCGAGTAAAGGCACGAGTCTGCTTCAGGTAGCCGTCGGTTTTGTCCGAATTGGCAAGGTCGGCCGACGATACAATCATATTATCTACGGTCTGTGCAAGCAGTCCCAGAACCTTGGCCGAGGCGTTGCGCGAAGCCTCATTAGCTTTGAATTCGATACCATCGTATTCGATATGCGGCAACTTGCCATCGATGTAGTCTTGTAAGGTCTTTGCAGCTTCGGGGTTGGCTTCGGTCCATGCTTTGGCGGCAGCCCGGCGTTCGGCCACGATCTTGCGCAGCTGGTCGGCGCGTGCCGCATAGAGTTCGCATGTGGATTTGCGTATTTCAAAGGGCTTGGACGGATCACCGCCGAGGCCTCGTATGGTGGCATCCAAGTCTGCTCCGGCGCCCGTTAGTGGTTGGCCATGTGTGGATACAGCTCCTTCGAGGCTTGTACCATCGGGGCGTACAGCGCCTTTGGCCATAATTGTATGTCCGATGATTAGGGTAGGGCGGTGTTCCTCCTCGCGAGCCGTCTCTATGGCGGCGGCTATGGCTGCGCAATCGCTGCCATCGATGTCGATTACGTTCCAGCCCCAAGCACGATATTTGGCCGCGGTGTCTTCATCAGTTACAGCATCTGTGGTGGTGGATAGTTGCACCTTGTTCGAATCATAGAACATTATAAGGTTGTTCAGTCCTAAGTGTCCGGCAAGTCGTCCGGCGCCCTGGCTGATTTCCTCCTGTATTCCGCCGTCGCTGATAAAGGCGTAGGTCTTGTGCCCGCAGGCAGCCTCGCCGAAGCGTGCCACAAGAAAACGCTCGGCTATGGCGCAGCCCACGGCCATGGCGTGCCCCTGACCTAAGGGGCCGGAGCTGTTCTCGATGCCGCGATTGACATCAAGCTCTGGATGCCCCGGGGTCACGCTGCCCCATTGACGGAACTGAGCCAGCTCCTCGGGCGTGAATTTGCCGGTAAAGGCCAGTACGCCGTAAAGCATCGTGGACATGTGTCCCGGGTCAAGGAAAAAGCGGTCGCGAGCAATCCATTGGGGATCTTCCGGGTCATAGACAAGGAATTTTGCGAAAAGTGTGTTTATGAAATCGGAAGCCCCCATGGCACCGCCCGGGTGACCCGATTTGGCTTTCTCGACCATGGATGCTATCAGCACGCGAAGGTTGTTGGCAGCACCATCGAGTTGTATTCGTTCTTGTTGATCCATATATTTTTATAGTGTTTTAGGTTTTTTTATTGTCCGATGTCGGTAGTGATTTTCTGCAAAAGTAATAAATAATCGCGAGAACTACGCTATCTAAGGCATCCAAATTGCAAATCCAAGTTTGGTTATATAATCTGTAACACCACATTAGCTTTTAGAGAAACTAAAATGTGAATGGCTTATCAAAGTGGTTGGTAGCCAGCATTTACGGCTTGTCGGTCAAAAAACATGTGCAAAAAAACGGCAAAAAATTTGGATGAACAGAGATTATGATGTAAATTTGCATAAAACAATCGGCGGGATTCCAGCTGTATTATTAAGGTGGGTCCGGCGGCTCCGCAGAGGCGTGATGTCGTGTCGAGAGAGTGATAATTGACGCATCGCATAGTTATATATGCCACATCAAAGTAGATTGGGAAACTCTTCAAATCATTATGAAATGCCGAGACAAGCTTGGTCTTCCAATGGCGGGCCCCAAGTTACCCTTAATGGGATACTGCGCGTATTATCTGCGCCAGGCGGATTACAAAAGAAGACGAGCACTCAAACCCTGTCATATCGGAGTTTCATCGCATCCTTTGATGTGGCTTTTTTATGATGAAGCGTGTAACTTTTCATCGCAAACTATCAATTACGAAGGTCAGTGCCTCGACACCACCTACCCGGCCGAAGTCTACGAGACCGAAGCCGAAGCGCTGGCTGCACTTGAGGCTTACGACATCAACAACTGCCGTGACTGCATCGTTAATGGTGATGCCGATAATATTCTCATGGTGTGGGTATCGGTCGCCCGTTGCGACTACGACCCCGAGGATATCGATGGCGAACCGG
>OLVY01000004.1_pt1 | contig 181273 bp, 147 predicted proteins | sample 1674261 | NCBI WGS metagenome assembly OLVY01 (sample SAMEA103958155, study PRJEB25191) | human gut metagenome | biome: human-associated habitat [ENVO:00009003]; feature: intestine environment [ENVO:2100002]; material: feces | place: Germany | collected 2013/2015
ACAAGAACAACGATGTTTAAATATACACGTATGCCAAGACCCTGGTAATTCCAAGATCGTTAATCTTCCTCGTTTTTTGATGCGGTTGCCCTGCCGCCACTGACTTTCGAATTGCAATTACGGCAGAATGTTTGTACCTTTGCACTCCGAAAAAAGACAGAACAGCCCATGCCTATCACCGTGACACTTCGTCCATATAGGCATCTAACACCAAACATTATATGGCACTAAAATGCGGCATCGTGGGACTGCCCAACGTCGGCAAGTCCACGCTTTTCAACTGTCTGAGCAACACCAAGGCTCAGTCAGCCAACTTTCCATTCTGCACCATCGAGCCGAACGTGGGCGTCATCACCGTACCGGACGAACGTTTGACACGCCTGGTGGAGATGTGCAATCCTCGCTCGGTAGTACCCGCCACCGTCGAAATCGTAGACATCGCCGGCCTGGTCAAAGGCGCCAGCCGCGGCGAAGGCCTCGGCAACAAATTCCTCGCCAACATACGCGAAACAGACGCCATATTACACGTATTGCGCTGCTTCGATGATGACAATGTCACACACGTAGACGGCAGCGTCGACCCGGTGCGCGATAAAGAAATCATTGACTACGAACTCCAACTCAAAGACCTCGAAACCATCGAGTCTCGAATATCCAAGACTCAAAAAGCCGCACAAACCGGCGGCGACAAAACAGCCAAGATGCAATACGAGGTACTGCGCCGCTACAAAGATGCGCTGGACGCCGGCCGTCCGGCACGCTCGGTCAAACTGGATACACCGGACGAAATCCGTTACAGCCGCGAACTGTTCCTGCTCACCGCCAAACCCGTGCTGTATGTATGCAACGTAGACGATGCAAGTGCTGCCACCGGTAACGCATACGTCGAAGCCGTGCGTCAAGCCATCGCGGACGAGGATGCCTCACTGATGGTCGTGGCCGCCCAGACCGAGAGCGAAATCGCCGAACTGGACACCTACGAGGAACGCAAGGAATTTCTCGCCGAAATAGGACTTGAAGAATCAGGCGTGGCACGCTTGATACGCGCTGCCTACGCACTGCTCGACCTGCAGACATATTTCACCGCCGGCCCGGACGAAGTACGCGCCTGGACATTCCGTCGCGGCACCAAGGCCCCGCAGGCAGCCGGCATCATACACACCGATTTCGAAAAAGGATTCATACGCGCCGAGGTCATCAAGTACGAAGACTACGTCACCCTCGGCGGCGAAGGCCCCGTGCGCGATGCCGGGAAGATGGGCGTCGAAGGCAAGGATTATGTCGTGCAAGACGGCGACATCATGCACTTCCGCTTTAACGTCTAAGCACCAACGCACATACATCTAAACGGCCGGAAAGCAAGTTATATGCTTCCCGGCTGTCTTTGTTTACTTTCATACAATACCGGGACCTTCTCTCGCAATGAAAACCATTTGCAACGAACATATGCATTATGTGCGCCTATGATTTGAAGATTTGGATATAAATAACTAAATTTGCATCAAATATGGCCGTAGCAATGCATGTCGGCCAAAGCGCTCACACGACACTCCATAAACAATGAACAAGATAGTACTAATGACAGCTTTAGCGGCGATAGGCATCGCCGCCCAAAGTCATGCAGCCGCCCGGGTTCCCGACTATGCCGATGCTCCTCGTCAGGGTGTGGGCGCATGCACGACCATCCCGACGACAGCCGCAGCACTCAGCCGGGCACGAGTACTCTACGAAGCAGGCAGTTACAACGCCGCACTCGACGAAGTACGCCGCACCTTGGAAGCCGCTCCCACTGCGATTGGCACCAACGTGGCCGAACAGGCCGCTTGGCTCGAAGCTATGTGCCTTCACCGCCTCGGCGACAGCCGCGCACGCGACCGTTTCGAGCAATTCCTCGACACGTATTCCGCCTCGCTGATGCGCCAAGACGTGATGATGTGCATAGCCGATATCGAGTTCGAGCACAATTACGCCAAAGCCCTCGAGCTTTACCGATGCGTCGATGCATCCGCTCTCACCTCCGAAAGGCATGACGAATACGACTATCGCACGGCATATTGCTATCTCAAGCTTGGCGACTATGACAGCGCACAGACACTGATGATGTCCCTGCGTGACAAGCCCGAATACCGCGATGCCGCCACGTTCTACCTCGCATACATCGCCTACGCACAACGCCAGTATGATACGGCACTCGAATTCTTCGGGCAGGCCAATACAGCCGAGGCCCCGGGAGACATGACGCCATACTACCTGGCACAAATATACTTTGTGCGCGAAGACTACAGCCGCTCACTGGACGAAGCACGCCGAATACTCGGCCGCGGCACCGCCGGCACCGCCGAATTCACCGCCGAGGCCAACCGCATCGCCGGCGAAAGCCTCTACCATCTCGACCGCTTCGACGAAGCCGTACCACACATACGCGCATACGTTGACGCCACCATAGAGCCGCAGCCCACATCACTGTACATCCTCGGCGTCAGCGAATACAACAGCGGCGAATACGCCAATGCCGTACAAACCCTGCGCCGAGTGTGCGACAGCCCCTCGGCCATGGGACAAAACGCCTATCTGTACATCGGACAGGCATTGCTAAAACAAAACGATACAGACGCAGCCATTATGGCGTTTGACCGCGCCGCGCGCATGACCTTCGATAACTCGGCCCGCGAAAACGCCTATTACAACTACGCTGTGGCACTGTCGCGCGGCGGCAGCGTACCTTTTGGCTCGTCCGTCAAGACTTTTGAGGAATATCTCGAACTGTTCCCCGAAAGCACCCATAGTGACATCGTACGCCGATATATCATAGCCGGATACGTCACCGACCGCAATTACGATGCAGCAATAGCATCCATCAACCGCACGTCCAATCCCTCGGCCGAAGTCCTCGCCGCCAAGCAACAAGTACTCTACGCCTTGGGGCTGCGTGACCTTGGCGCCGGCCGCCGCGGAGATGCCATAGCACGCCTCGAACAAGCCTTGGAGCTTGCCCGGTACGACAATAAAGTGGCCCATGAGACCCTTATGGCTTTAGGCGAAGCATACCTGCTTGACAACCAGTATACCAATGCCGCCGAAAATCTCAAAGCATATCTCCAAGAAGCCTCGGGCAAAAACGCCAACACCCGTCTGGCCTACTACGACCTTGGATACGCCGAATTAGGACTTAAACACTACGGACTGGCAGCCAACGCCTTCCGCAACGTCATTGACAGCCCGGGCAGCATGTCCAAGCACATTGTGGCAGATGCATACACACGCCTGGGCGATGCCCACTATTACCAAAAGCACTGGGAACAGGCACGCAAGGCATACGCCCACGCCTTTGACATGGCACCACGCACCGGCGACTACCCACTGTTTCAGCAAGCCGTCATAGCATCCTACACCTCCGACCAGGCCGAACGCCTGCGCCTGCTACAGCTTCTGCGCAAAGATTTCCCATCTTCATCGCTGATGCCGGAGGCACTGCTCGAAACAGCCGAAGCCTACCAGCTCAGCGGCGATGACGAAAACGCCGAACGCACGCTCAACTACCTCACCTCCAAATATCCGGCCACACAGCAAGGCCGTCAGGCGCTGCTGTATCTGGCCAACATCCGTGCCGATGCGGGTCAGAAAGACGAAGCAGCCACAACATATGCACGCCTCATACGCGAGTATCCCACCAGTGCCGAGGCTCGCCAAGCCGCCGAAGTACTCAAACGATACGCCGCCGAGGCCGGAGAAATGGAACGCTACGAGCAATTTATCGCCGGTATAGACAACGCACCGCGTCTCGAAGCCGCCGAATCGGACCGATTGTCATTCGAAGCCGCCGAGGAACAATACCTTAACGGACGAGGAATTGCACCCATGCGCCGCTACCTCAAAAACTATCCCAAAGGGCACAATCGTCACCGCGCTTTGGCTTACCTGATGGACGAAGCTTCGGAACGACAAGCTACCGACGAAGCATACAAATATGCCTCAGCCATAGTCAAAGAGTATCCCGATGCCGAAGCGGCCGAAGACGCCTTGGCCATAGTTGCCGCATACGACTATGCACAAGGACGCCAAGGCAATGCCCGCGATGCATGGGTCAAACTGAGTCAGCGCGCCTCCACGCCCGAAAACGCCAACGCCGCACGCATGGGCCTGATGCGCATAGCACGCGATCAAGGCGATGCCAACGCATTGCGCGAAGCAGCCCAGTCAGTCCTGTCATCCTCGACGCTCGGAGCACAAGACAAAACCGAAGCGGCATTCTCCATGGGCCTTGCCGAGCACCTCGCCGACAACGACAAAGACGCAAGACAGATTTGGTCAAAACTGGCCAAAGACGCCTCCGATATCTATGGTGCGAAAGCCGCCGTATACCTGGCACAAAACTACCTCGACCATCAAATGAATGATGAGGCCCTGGCCACAGCCGAGGCATTCACCGCCTCGGGTACGCCCCACCAATATTGGCTGGCACGAGGATTTATAATTCTGAGCGATGCAATGCGTGCCAAAGGCAAAGTCTTCGAAGCCGACGAGTACCTCCGCGCTGTACGTTCCAACTATACCGGCGATGAAGCCGACATCTTTGATGCCATAGATTCGCGCCTCGGAGGCAAATAACACCAAAACCGATATCACGGCCGAAGCCATTCCGCAAAACTCATACGTCCATACATTATATAATATACATGACTCTCTTACAGCACATACAGCCGCGCCGCGCCACCCTGATGGCGGCAGCCATTACCGTCATCGCCGCCTCGGCGCAGAATATGTCCACTCAAATCGTTGTCGAACGCCAAATTGAGCCCGAATACCGCCCGGCCGTGCGTCCCTCGGGCGTCTCTCCGGTAGCGCTGACACCTACGGTAACCACTCCGCGACTGTCAGCCGCACCATACTCGGCCCTGGCACGTCTTGACGCTTCGCTGACCATGCTCGAACCCGCCGCATGGGGCGATACATTGTATGTCAGCCCGTTCCGCGGATATGCCAATCTGGGATACCTGCCGGCCGCCAACGCCGCCGCATCCCTGGGATACACCTTTATTAATACGCGAAACAGCCGCGTCAGCGCCTTCGCCGACTATCTGGCCAATAAATACCACGGCTACCGTGATGCCGATAACGGCCATCGCGCCCAAACAGACTACTCGCACCAAGAATTGCGCATAGGCGCCGAAGCACTCCATCGCCTCGATCGTCATAATACGCTTGCCGCATCCGTCGAATACGCCTTCGGAAGCACACAGATGCCCGAATACGCACATGGCCCGGCAAACACCTTCAAGCAAAACACCAACCGCGCACACTTCGCCGCCGACTGGTCGCACCGCGGCTCCCTCGCCGCCGATGCAGGCGCCTCGGTCCGGTACTTCGGATTCACCAAGGACATATACAACACCGGGACGTCTTCAGGCACGCTCATTCCCGAAGACCCCATGTCCGAAGCACTGTACAACATCCACGGCAACATCGCGGTCACATCCGGCAAGTGGCTATTGCGCCTACGGGCTGCCGCCACCTGGCAGCACCACAGCCCTGCCGCCGCAAGCCTATACGCATATGCGGCTGACAACGGAGTATCGGACGATGCACTCTTCGGATACGCGCACTACGACTACCACACCAACGCGCTGTACACCTTCACGCCTTCGGCAGAAGTACGCAGCGGCTCATTCACCGGCATATTCGGCGTACGTCTCGACCTAAGCCGCGGCGGATTTTCAAAAAAATTCTATGCGGCCCCTGACATACGCCTTAATTGGCTAATATCCTCGCGCGTAGCACTTTGGGCCCGCGTCGGCGGCGGCAAAGTGCTCAATACCCTCGAAGACCTCTACGCATACACGCCCTACATGTCCGGCGCGTACGGATATGACATGTCATCAATACCCGTCACCGTAGATGCCGGCATAAATATGGGACCATTCAGCGGCTTCTCCATCGCCCTGGAACTCGGCGGCGCCTCGGCCAACGAATGGCTGATGCCCGCCATGGCTAACGGCGCCAACTGCTACGAAATGACCAAGGTTGCCGGAATACACTATCGTGCCGCCCTGGCCTGGGACGCCTTGAAATGGTTCTCGGCACACGCATCCGTCGAAGGAGCCACCCAGTCGGAGGACGGTGATGACGGCGGATACTACCTGTGGCGCGACCGCGCACGCTGGCAGACCAACGTCGGCATAGCCCTTCGGCCGCTCAAGCCCCTGACATTATCCGTGGACTGGAACCTGCGCACCAAACGCCGCGCCTACGAGCTGGGCAGCGCTTCTTTCCTGACCATGGGCTTCCTATACCACAAGAACATCATCAACCTCGGCAATATCAACGACATAAGCGCCTCGGCAGCATGGCAATTCAGCGAAAGGCTCAGTGCCCACGTCATGCTGACCAACATCTTGTGCCGTCGCTATTATATAATTCCCGGCGTAGCTTCGGCACGCCTTGGCGGAACTCTTGGGGTTTCGTACCAATTCTGACAGCCGGACAGTACAGACAGCCACAAGAAGCCCCCGAAGCCCAGAACGCCAGGTACCACAATCCGATCCCAAGCCCACACTCACGCTAAAAAAACTCTAATATCAAACAGATATGGAATCGATACTATCCGCATGGCTGATATGGCTCATAGCCGCAGCCATCCTCGTAATCATCGAGCTGCTGACCACAACCTATGCTGCGCTATGCCTCGTGGGCGGATGCCTGGCCGCAATGATCTGCGCCATCTGCGATGGCGGACTGCAAATGCAACTGCTGCTGGCCGCCATAGGCACCATAGTCACCTTCGTAGCCGGGAAGCCACTGCTACAACACTACGGACTGATGCGACACCACCGCTCCGATCCAAGTAACATGGACGCTCTGATAGGCCGCACCTGTACCGTGTCCGAACGTATAGGCGGAGCAGACGAACCGGGAAGGGTACGCATAGACGGCGACAGCTGGCAAGCCGTGTCCGAAGACGGGAGTCCGATCGAAACCGGTACGCCCGTCCGCGTCATCCGCTATGACAGCATCATCCTAACTGTCAAGTGCGCCGACATACCCACCGAAAAAAACTAACATAAAGACATTTACACACCCTTAACCATCTCAAAAAAACATGGAATCAATCATCTTTTTGGCACTCGCCATTCTTATCGCCATCATCGTGGTACTCGCCGGCGTAAAAGTCGTACCACAGTCCGAAACACGTGTCATCGAACGCCTCGGCCGCTTTCACAGCGTCCTTCCTCCCGGTCTTAACATCATCTGGCCCTTCATAGACAAGCCCAAGGTAATATACACCCGCCGCGTCGAAAGCGCCTATGGCGGCCGTACTATCGTCCGAATGACCGCCACCAGCTCCATAGACCTGCGCGAACAAGTCTACGACTTCCCCTCACAGCAAGTCATCACCAAGGACAACGTCACCACCGAAATCAACGCTCTATTATACTTCCAAATTGTCGACCCCAAGAAATCGGTATACGAAATCGACAACCTTCCCAACGCCATCGAGAAACTTACCCAGACCTCACTGCGCAACGTCATCGGCGAACTCGAACTGGACGAGACACTTACAAGCCGCGACACCATCAACAGCCGCCTGCAAACGATACTCGATGAAGCCACAAATAAATGGGGCGTAAAAGTCAACCGCGTCGAGCTGCAAGACATTACACCCCCCGAAAGCGTGCGCGAAGCCATGGAGAAACAGATGCAAGCCGAGCGCAACCGCCGTGCCGAAATCCTGAACGCCGAAGGCGAAAAGAAGTCGTTGATACTCCGCTCCGAAGGCGAACGCGAATCACGCATCAACGCCGCCGAGGCCGTCAAACGCTCCGAGATACTACGAGCCGAAGGCGAGTCGCAAGCCAAAATCCTTCAGGCTCAAGGCGAAGCCGAAGCCATACGCTGCGTCGCACAAGCCATCAGCTCGACACAAACCGACCCCGCCACATACATGCTCGCAGTCAAATACATCGAAACTTTGCGCACAATGACTGCCGGCAAAGACACCAAGACCGTCTACATTCCCTACGAAGCCACCGGCGTGCTTTCTTCCATAGGCGCCATCAAAGACGTATTCAAAAGCTGACACAAGACCGTTTCAGAGGCTCCAAAACGCACAAACAAACGCCTAAACAAACAATTTTCACCCCACCCGATGGAACTTAAAAGATTTTGTCGTATATTTGCAGACTGAAATTTTATGTAGAAAATAATTAATTCAAAACTAACATAATTCTAAAACATGCAGAACAAAGGAAAATTGGCCGCGCTCCTATCTTCGGTGATTGCGGTGCTGCTCATCCTGGTATGCGCGTTTTACCTGTCGTTTACGATCGTAAACTCTAACTACGAGACCGCAGCGACGGATTATGCGCACGTCCAGTCCCAAGGCAAGGAAAACCAAGACCAAGCCTACAACGATGCTTACAAACACTACATGGACAGCATCGGCCAACAAAAAGTTTACTTAGGCTACACACTCGACGAAGTACGCAAATGGGGCGTCAATCTCGGCCTTGACCTCAAAGGCGGCATGAACGTCACCTTACAGGTCGACATGCCCGATATGATGCGCCAACTGGCCAACGTCAAGAACGACTCAAACTTTGAGAAAGCCCTTACGGCAACCTCGGCATTTATGGACAAAGAGCCCAACGCCGACTACCTACAGCACTTCCTCGCAGAATACGCCAAGGTCTGCCCCAACGCCGACTTGACAGTAGTTTTCAGCCCTGTAGTCAAAGAAAACAAGCCGGACGTGGCACGCTCGCAACTACGCGCCGAAATACGCGACATGGTCAACACCTCGGCCACGCAAACCCTGCGCAAGCGTATCGACCAGTTCGGCGTTGTATCGCCCAACATCCAAGTACTTGAAGGCAAAGACGGACAAATCCTGCTCGAGCTCCCCGGCGTCAAGGACCACGAACGCGTACGCGAACTGCTCCAACGCTCGGCCAACCTTGAGTTCTACCTCACATATACTGCCGGCGAAGTCGCTGCCGACATCAACGCCGTTGCACAAGCCGCCATCAAAGACAGCATCGAAGACGCCGCAACACTCGCACAAGTACTTGCCGCAAGCCAGGGTATGATTAACCCCAACTACCCCATCCTGGCCTACGCTCCCACAGACAAAGAAGTTAAAGCCATCGATGCAACACTCGCTCGCTACGCCAATAAGCTCCCCAACGACCTCAAATTCGGATGGGGCGTTAAACCCGAGACGCAGCAAGTAAAGAAAGGTGACAAAACCGAAGAAGTCAAGATTGGCTATGCACTCTATGCCCTCAAGACACAGAATGGCGGACCGGCACTGGACGGCGAAGTAGTCAAGGACGCTTCCGCAGATTTTGATGCACAGAGCTTCCGCGGTCAGGAAGTTTCCATGACCATGAACTCCGAAGGCGCACGCGAATGGTCGCGTATCACCGGTGCCAATATCGGCAAATCCATCGCCATCGTCCTCGACGGCCAGGTATACTCCGCACCCACAGTCAACACCGCTATCGATGGCGGACGCTCCTCCATCACCGGCAACTTCACCGTCGAAGAAGCCAAAGACCTTGCCAACGTCCTCAAGGCCGGCAAGATGAAAGCCAAAGTCAATATCATCTCCGACATGGTCATCGGCCCGTCCCTGGGCAAGCAGGCCATCCAAGACGGTATGATGTCCTTCGTTGTCGCCCTCGTATGCCTCATGATTTTCATGATTGCATTCTACGGCTTCATCCCCGGCATCATCGCCAACCTATGCTTGATATTCAACCTCTTCTTCACGCTCGGCATCCTTGCTTCCTTCCAGGCAGTGCTTACACTCTCCGGTATAGCCGGTATCGTGCTGTCACTCGGTATGGCCGTCGATGCCAACGTACTTATATTTGAACGCGCCAAAGAAGAACTTCGCGCCGGCAAGAATAGCCGCACCGCCATCGCCGACGGCTACTCCAACGCCTTCAGCGCTATCTTTGACGGCAACTTGACATCCATCATCACCGGCATCATCCTGCTGTACTTCGGTACAGGCCCCATCAAGGGCTTCGCCACCACCCTCATCATCGGTCTCATCTGCTCGTTCTTCACGGCAGTATACCTCAGCCGAGTATTCTTCCTTTGGGTAGCCAAGACCAAGGCCATGAACAAGATGACCTTCACCACCGCGCTGTCGCGCAAATTGTTCCATGACACCAAAATAAACTTCATGGGCAAGCGCAAAGCCGCTTTCGGTGTCACCATAGCTATCATCGTCGTATTCGTTGCCTCGCTGTGCCTCAAAGGACTCAATCAAGGCATCGACTTCTCCGGCGGCCGCAACTATATCGTCAAGTTTGAAAAACCGGTAAATACCACCGAGTTGCAGCAGAAACTCGCACCCGAGTTCGACGGCTCCACCGTATCGGTCATCACCATCGAAAGCTCCAACCAGGTACGCATCTCCACCAACTACAAGATTGACTCCGACGCCAAGGGCACCGATGAAGAAATCACAGGCAAGCTCTTCAAAGTCCTCAAACCGTACCTCCGTCCGGGCATGAGCGACAAAGAATTCTCGACATACGATGCATCGCAAGGCATTGTATCCTCGCAGAAGGTAGGTCCTACCGTGGCCGACGACATGCGTACCGAAGCATACATCGCCGTCACCCTCGCCCTGATAGCAATGTTCCTGTACATTCTGCTGCGCTTCCGCAACGTTGCCTTCTCGCTTGGCGCACTCGCAGCCGTAGCTTTCACCACATTTAGCATCATCGGCTTCTACTCCATATTCTGGGGCGTATTCCCCTTCGCCATGGAGATAGACCAAACCTTCATAGCCGCCATCCTGACCGTGATTGGCTACCAAATCAACGATACCGTGGTAGTATTCGACCGTGTGCGTGAGAACCTCGGGTTGTATCCCAAGTGGAACTTCTTCGACACCATCAACCACTCTATCAACTCCACCTTGGCTCGTACAATCATGACCTCCGCATCCACCCTGCTTGTACTTATCTGCATCTTCATCCTCGGCGGTGACAGCATCCGCAGCTTCGTATTTGCAATGGGCTTCGGTGTCATCATCGGCACTCTGGCAACCATCTTCGTAGCCTCTCCCGTGGCTTACGTCACCGACAGCCGTCGTCACCACAAGAAAGCAGACACAAAGGCCATCGCCAAGAACGCATAATTCCATCCTTACATACAAAAAGACGCTCGACATATTAAAGGCCGGGCGTCTTTTGTATGTAATGCGATATTCCGCTTCGAGCGCAAAAGCCGCCGGCCAGTCTCATCAGTCGAAAAAATTCGGTCAAATAATCCGGAATGGCACTTTCACGGTATAAGATGATAGTTTAGAGGCATTTTTTAACAAAAGAATTTGGTAGAAACGCCGATAAGTTATATTTTTGCTGAAGAATAAGGAAGATGTGCGGCCAAGGCAAATATTGCCGTATTTCAGCCACAAAAGCTGCCGCAAAAATCGGTCAGCAAACCGCATACGCACTCTCCCATATGGGCGTAACAACGCCATACATCCGGCAAAGCCCGAACGGGTTCTCCTCAGACCCCCACAGAGGGGTGAAAAGACAGAAAAAATATTCACGACAGACGACAGATGCATAAAAAAGCTGTTTAACACAACAATATACTTAGCCAAAGGCCAAACAAAACGAGGATCCGCAACGTTGTATATATACACCTCCAAGCCGAATCCTAAAAAGACATCGGCCAAGAGCAAAAAAACATAGGTTTGCACCACAAAGACATTCCGACATCATCAAAAAACAAAAAGCAACAAGAATACATACAAATACACTGAATACAAACCAACTAATTCTACTTTTATGAAAAAGATTGCTTTAGTAGCCGCATTAGTCGGCGCAACATTCTGTGCGGTACCCGCTATCGCACAAGAGGCACAAGAAGTAGCAGTATCTCTGGATCAACCCTGCAAGACACACTACTATAGCACATCGCGTGACAACTGGTTCATACAAATCGGTGCAGGTATACAAAGTCCTTTCGTAGAAAACTATCTGCCCCGGACCGATGCCAAGCACAAAATCACAGCCGTATACAACCTCGGTTTCGGCAAATGGTTCTCCCCGTACCTGGGCTGGCGTATCAGCTTCCTGGGCGGCGCAATGCGCTGGGACAACGGCGAAATATCCAAGGCCAAGAACGTGAACGCCAACCTCGACTTCATGTGGGACATATTCAACAGCATCGGCGGTGTCAACCCCAACCGTACATTCTCCATCGTACCTTTTGTAGGCCTCGGTGGCACATATGTATGGGACATTAAGGCTCCCGCATCCAATATCTATAACGAAAATGACGTCATCAAAGACGAAAGCTGGACACTGCCCGTAAGTGCCGGCTTGCAGCTGCGCTTCCGTCTGTGCAAATATGTAGACCTCTTCTTCGAAGGCCGTGCGCAATTCTACGGCGACAACTTCAATGGTTGCGCTTATGGTCAACCCGTCGACGTTAACATCTCCGCTATCGGCGGCCTGACCTTCAACCTCGGTGGTAGCCAATTCCGCACCTTCAATCCCTGCGACTACACCGACTACATCAACAGCCTCAACGGCCAAGTCAACGACCTGCGCTCCGCACTTGCTGCCACCGCCGCCGACCTCGCAGCTGCTCAGGCTCAACTCCCCTGCCCCGAAGTCAAGGAACAACAACCCGTTGTAACAACTGCTCCCCTACTGGCCTCCGTACGCTTCAAAATCGGCTCGGCAGTCATCACCTCCACCGAAGAAGTCAATGTATACAACATCGCCGAATGGCTCAAAGCCAACCCCGAGCAGAAGGTTGTCATCGCAGGCTATGCTGACAAGAAGACCGGATCGGCTGACTTCAACAAGAAACTCTCCGAAAAACGTGCACAAGCCGTTTGCGACATGCTCGTCAACGAATACGGCATCGCTTCCGACCGTCTTACAACCAAGTCCTTCGGCAGCGACGAACAGGTTTACACCGGCAAAGGCCAGAATGACTGGAACCGCATCGTCATCTTCAAAGCCAACTAAAACAAGAGCTTAAAAAGACAAACACGAGCTTAGAAAACCAAGCCTACACGCCGTATCACGGCGCAACATCGGCGGACACGTTCCCTCACGGAGCGTGTCCGCTGTTTTTAGTCGGTTTTGCCGTATGGTAATTTCTATGTACTTTTGTCTCTGCAAAACAATAGGCAACACTATGGGCAACAGACAATCATACAAGAAAATAGCCAAAAACGCCACATCCCTCGCCATAGTATTTGTAATGATGGCGGTCATCGCCATACGTCGCGACGGAATGCTGTTCGGTTATCGCATGATTGAGGACAAAGCCCATAGCATCGCCGGCATCGAGCGACTCGAAGACGGCAGTATTATGGTCAACACCTCGCAATTAGACCTTGACATACGCGGATACAACGGTCCTGTGCCACTAAAAATACGCATCGACCCCTCAGGCAAAGTGGCATCCATAGCAGTAATGGACAATTCCGAAAGCCCGGAATTTCTGCAACATGCTCTCGACGGCGGCCTGCTTGAGCAATGGATAGGCCGTGATGCCGGGCAGATACTCGCCGCGACGGACGCAGACGCAGTCAGCGGCGCGACATATTCATCCAAAGCCATTATCGCCAACGTTCGCGCCGGTCTTGCTGCAGCATTAGACCGGCCATACGAACCCGCCAAGACAACGACCCCGGCGACATCAGGCGTCAAGTCCGCACAAGACGCTTCAAAAGCCGAAAACGGCACCTACGAAACGCCGAGTCATACCCAGCAGGCAAAAAACGACGGTACGCCGACAGCGGCACACAATCCCACCGCAGACAACGCATCGACATCGAAGCCCGAGACCGCAAATACCGACCGCAAACAGACAATAGACACAGAAAATTCGGACGATAAGCGCCCACACTCCTTCATCGTCAATACCATCGAAACAGGTAAAGACATCCGCGGCTTCAGCGGACCTGTGCCTATCCAAATAGAAGTAAGCGCCAAGGGACACATCATCTCCATCACCGCACTACCCAATGACGAAACGCCGAGATTTTTCGAGCGAGTGACACGCGCCGCGCTCACCGATACCTTTGTCGGCATGAGCGTGCGTCAAGCTCTGGCATCCGAAATGCCCGATGCGGTCAGCGGTGCGACATATTCATCCAAGGCACTGATTGCCAATATGCGGCAAGCCTTCGAACAAGCACGCGACACTCTTGCCTCCTTCCACGATACAAGTTCCAAAGCGTCCACAGCCGACAAGCAGGCAAGACACCCGGTCAAGCAAACGCAACAAGCATCAAACGAAGCCGATTCAACCACGGTCAATTCCACCATCGTCACAACACAAAGTCCAAGCGCCGCTTCCACCTCCGCAGAAGCTACAAAACTCACACCCGAACAAGCGCACACACCCAAAGCCACACAAGACAACAACGCCGCCTCCGTCCAAGAGACAACGGCATCGCCTTGGACATGGCAATTGATTGTCGCGCTATGCATCGCTGTCTCGTCAACCATAATTCCAATGAGGCGAAACGGGCACAAGCTGCGCACGGCAATCTTGGTTCTCAACGTAGCCGGACTCGGCCTACTATGCGGACATTTCATATCCTTCTCGCTGATGGTTAATGCAATGTCCACCGGCCTACAATGGCCCACCGGACTTTTGGCTCTTGTATTTCTCTTCGCTGCTTTCGTGATGCCCTTATTCGGACGTCCCAACCATTACTGCATGTGGATATGTCCTTACGGCTCGGCACAGGAACTTATGGGACGCTTGCGCAAACGCAAATGGCATCCATCGCCACGCCTTACACGCATCCTGACATGGACGCGCCGAGGGCTTTGGGGCCTGCTGATGTTGCTGATGTGGTGTGGCATCGCATTTGTATGGACCGACTACGAACCCTTTGCCTTATTTGTACCAGCGGCAGCATCCGTGACCGTTATCGTAATAGCCTCGACCTTCCTTATTATCAGCATATTTGTCCACCGCCCCTACTGCTCGTGGATATGCCCGACAGGCACCACTTTTCGCGCGGCGCAAAACATCACAAAGCCCTAACGATTTATTTCAAATCCATGTCTTGTACACGCCTCATTTCTTATCGATTCGGTGGCCGGACATAGACGGGCGGCTCACCGCATAGCATGGTCGTCCAAAAGCATCTAAAAAGCTTAATATTCACCTCTATAGCGCTTTTTAACATCATTTAGTGGCTTGCCGCGGCCACCATTCAAAAAAAAAGCGCTATCTTTGCAAAACAAGACATTGATGCGGCCCGCCGATATAGAGCCGTCTACGACATCTACCACATCCTTTGGGATCTTCGCCCGGTTAACGCGGGGCTGAGATTCTTTCTTTTTTATGTTTTACGGAAAAAACACAGATGACGCCCCGGTACCGCTAAATGCCTGTATATACTTAACATCCAACAACTAAAAACACAAAAAAACAAGCAACTATGGCTATTACATACATGACCAAAGAAGGTTATAAGAAGAAAATGGAGGAAATTGCATATCTCGAATCGGTCAAGCGTCCCGAAATATCACGCGCCATCGCCGAAGCACGCGACAAAGGCGACCTAAGCGAGAATGCCGAATACGATGCCGCCAAAGAAGCTCAAGGCATGCTCGAAATGAAAATTTCGCAGCTCAAGGACCTCGTAGCCAATGCCCGCATTCTGGACGAAAGCCAGCTCAATTGCGAAGAAGTCCAGATACTCAACCGCGTCACAATCAAGAACGTGGCCAACGGCATGACAATGGAGTACACCATAGTGGCCGACAGCGAAGCCAACCTCAAAGAGAAGAAAATCGCCTCCTCCACACCCATCGCCAAAGGCCTTCTGGGACACAAGTTGGGCGATGTCGTCGAAATACGCGTACCCTCCGGCCTGATGAAATTCGAAATCACCAACATCTCATTCTAAACACACACCGCGACCGCGTACAAGCCACGGCGCAACGACACGTCATACGCCACAAACGTCCGATACGACAACGGACACATAAAGACAAGCAACATATAACAAGACAACAATCATGGCAACAATATTTTCACGTATAGCAGCCGGTGAAATAGGCTGCTACAAAGTCGCCGAAGACGACCGCCATTTCGCATTCTTAGACATCAACCCCGTAGCCGCCGGACATGTTTTGGTCATTCCCAAGAAGGAAGTCGACTACATTTTCGACCTCGAAGAGGACGAGTACGCCGACCTGCAAAAATTTGCACGCCGTGTAGCCATCGCCATGCGTCATGCAATACCCTGTAAGCGTATAGGCGTCGCCGTAATGGGACTCGAAGTGCCTCACGCCCACATCCACCTGGTGCCCATCAACGCTGAATCGGACATGAACTTCTTCAAACAACACCCCACCATTCCCGATACAGAAATGGAAGCCATCGCCAAGGCTATTTCCACCGAATTCGAGAAAATCTAAACAACCACGCCCAAAACGCATGAAAAAGTTTCTCAGCATCGCAACTGCCGTCCTGTCAGTAGCGGCATGTACCTCCGGCCACGACGGATGGACACTCAAAGGCGACATCGAAGGCGGTGCCGGCAAGACAGTATATATCGAAGGTTCGACCATCGGCAACTGGTATCTCATCGACTCGGTGGCCATAGGCGAGGACGACACCTTTGACTACATAGCCGCAAAAGCAGACTCACTACCCACCATATACCGCATACGTCTGGCCGACAAATACATATACTTCCCGGCGCAAGGCACCCAGACCCTTACACTAAAAGCCAACGCCAAGTCCTTTGACCGCGGATTTGATGTAGCCGGCTCGCCGCTTGCCGTCGAATTCACCACCGTGGACCGACTGATCAACAGGTACATAGACTCGCTGGGCACCGAAGCAGCACGCCAAGACAAGAACCTCAAGACAGAGCTCATGCTCATGGTCAATAAGGACACCACCTGCCTGACGTCATATTACATCGTCGGCAAATTCATTGATAAACGCCCGCTGCTTAACCTCTCGGATCGTGCCGACCTTCGCATCCTCGGCAACGCAGCCAACAACTACAAACGCCTATATCCCAACGATCCGCGCGGCAAAGACCTTGAACAAAGATACATGGCCGCACGACGTGCACTGCCCTCCTCGGGACGCGCCATGGAAGCACAGATGGCATCCAAGCCGGACATCGCCATTGCCCGATACGACATCAACGGAACACTGCGCAACTTCGACGACTACTGTGGCAAAGGCGTCACCGTACTCAACTTCGTGCGATACGACCACAAAAACTCGCCGGCCAACACCGTGGTACTCAACGAAGTCTACACCAAATACAAAAACGCCGGACTGAAAATATACCAAATATCCTTCGACCCGGACGAAATGAACTGGAGGCGTTCAGCCGCCAATATGCCTTGGACTTCAGTATGGAACTCGCCAACAGAAGGATATGGCATCCTTTTGGCCTACAATGTCAACCCTGACGGCGGCCCGGTAAGCTTCATCTTTGACCGCAACGGCGACCTGGTGCTCCGCGTATCCGATGCACGCGACCTCCCCGCCGCACTGGCCCGCTACTTCTGACACACAACAATCCACAAAGACACTGCCATACAGCACAAATCCATAACATCCGCCACAAGATCACAATCGATTCTTGCGGCGGATTGCCTTATATTCAAGCGAATAAGCCAGAGCGTATAAGACATGACCTCGACAAGAAAACTATCAAGCACAATTTATATTTGCGTATTAGACAAAAGTATCGTACCTTTGCAACCCGAAAAGGCGTATGACGTCTTCCGAAGTGGACAAATTTGGCTGCTTGCAACCACTAAAAAAAATGCTAAAAAACAACCCCGACAGACTGCCGTACTCAACGCACGGCGCTCTATGAGGGAACATCCAATAGCATTAATCGCCACACAACAGTAGGCAGCCCGAACATCCACCCGGAGACCTCGCGCTGTCCGCTTTTCTTTTGCGTCCTCGCGCAAAGAACACACTTCAATAGACAACACATCTAACACTCATATGTAATGAAGCAATTATTCACATCCGAATCCGTATCCGAAGGGCATCCCGATAAGGTTGCCGACCAAATATCCGATGCCATCGTCGATGAATTCCTGGCACGCGACCCCCACAGCAAAGTGGCCTGCGAGACACTGGTCACCACCGGCCAAGTCATCATCGCCGGCGAGGTCAACAGCGAGGCATACATCGACTTGGCAGGCACCGCACGCAACGTCATCGACCGGATAGGCTACAATCGCGCCGAACTGGGCTTCGATGCCGGCAGCTGCGGCGTGCTCGTGGCCGTGCACGAGCAAAGCCGAGACATCAACCGCGGCGTTGTGCGCCAAGCCCCCGAAGAGCAAGGCGCCGGCGACCAGGGCATGATGTTCGGCTATGCATGCAACGAGACACCGCTATACATACCTCTGAGTCTTGCGCTGAGCCATGCACTGGTGCGCGGTCTCGCCGAAATACGCCGCGAAGGTCGCCAAATGACATACCTGCGCCCCGACTCAAAAAGCCAAGTAACCGTGGAATATGACGAAAACGGCAAATTGGCACGTGTGCACACCATTGTAATCTCGACACAACACGACGAATTCATCATCCCCGACCTCACCGGACTGACACCCATACAAGCAGCCGAACGTCAAGACGCCGCCGATGCCGAGATGTGCGCAGTCATTGCCGCCGATGTCCGCGACATCCTAATACCTCGCGTACGTCAGGCCATGCCCGAAAACCTGCGACACTTCCTGGACGAAGATTACACACTGTACGTCAACCCCACCGGCAAGTTCGTTGTCGGAGGCCCCAACGGCGACACCGGACTCACCGGGCGCAAAATCATCGTCGACACCTACGGAGGACACGGCGCTCACGGCGGCGGAGCCTTTTCGGGCAAAGACCCCAGCAAAGTAGACCGATCAGCCGCATATGCCGCACGACACATCGCCAAGAACCTCGTAGCCGCAGGCGTGGCAGACCGCGCACTCGTACAAGTGGCATACGCCATAGGCGTGGCCAAACCCGTCAGCGTGTGCGTCAACACCTATGGCACCGCACACGTCAACCTCTCCGACGCACGGATAGGCGATATCGTGGCCGCAACCTTTGATCTGACGCCGCACGCCATCGAAAAAGAGCTCAAGCTGCGCCAACCCATATATCGCGAGACCGCTTCATACGGACACATGGGGCGCATACCGCGCACAGTCACAAAAACTTTCGTCGATGACCACGGTACCAAATTCCAGCGCAATGTCGAACTCTTCACCTGGGAAAAGACCGACCGCATAGACGATGTACGCCGCGCCTTCGGCCTCTGAGAGGCCGATTCGGGCACAAACACGAAGAAACAAAGCAAGCCTTTACAGCAAAGGAGGGAGACAATCCGACTCCGAGAAAAAAAACTGTCAGGGACACATCCGAACTCTGCAGCATTTACATTCGTATCGCATATGGTATAATAACACAGGAAGGCACTCCAACGCCTTCCTGTGTCTCATTGAGAGCACATCAAGTCACAACAACTATTCGTCTCAACGAGTAAAACGATTAGCAACAAACATCCAAACGCACAATATATTATGGCAAAAAGATCGACGCCCATTCCGGGGCTATCATTTTCATGGAAACGCGCCGTGGGTCTCACCCGTCTGCGTCAAAACATCGCACGCAAAACCGGCATACCGACCACGCGTTCCGGCATAGAGCGCAAAATCGGCGGAGGCATCATTTCCCTGCTTTTTGGCAAAAAATAATGCACAAAAAAACGTTGTTTTGGGATCGAAACAACGTTTTTGTGCGTCCGGGGCTTTGCCGATTTGCGAAAAAACACTAACTTTGTGCGTTTATTGCACACCGGCACTGTCGGTGCGCACTTGTCGACATCAAGTCAGCGCTTTAATAATCAGAAAATTAAAACTTAACTATACCAACATCAATGGCAACATTAGAGAAAATCAGAAGCAAATCGGTGATGCTATTCACCATCATCATTGTTGCGCTTTTAGCATTTATCCTCGGAGACTTCTTCACCTCCGGCCGCTCGTTCTTCGGCGTAGGCGACAAAGTGGCCACAGCCAACGGCGCTACAGTCAAGTACAACGACTACCAAGCCAAGCAGCAGGAATTTGACGAAATGCTCAAGGAGCAGAACTCGAACATCAACCCTGACGACCGCAGCGAGCAAGTCATCCAGACTCTGCTTATGCAAGGCCTCTTGGACGAAGAATACGACCGCATGGGTATAACCGTAACCGACAACGAATTATCCTCCGTCATGCTGGGTAATGGCCAGCAGAGCGTCTACGTTCTGTACCAATTGGCACAGAACGCCGGCATCAATCCCCAAGGCCTCATGCAAGCCGGCATCACCGACGCCAAGACATTCTATGACGCAATGAACAACCCCGCCAAGTATCAGCTTGACGCCGAACTGTCCGCAGCATTCAAGAGCGCCTGGATAAAAACCGAAAATGACATCACCGAAGGGCTCAAGGCCAACGCGTACATGTCCCTCGCCTACGGCCTGTTCACAGCCAATAAGGTAGACGCCCGCGCCGTATACAACGACCGCTCCGTGACATCGACATTCAACTATGTCACAAAACAATACACAGCCGTATCCGATGCAGATGCCGAGAAGGCCATCACCGATGCCGACTACGAAAAAGTATACAACGAGCGCAAGAGCGCCTTCAAGCTTGATGAAGAGAAACGCCTGATTTCGTATATCGTCGTAGATTTGGCCCCCTCCACAAAGGACCAGGCAGATGCCATCAACGAAGTAAACGCGCTCTACAACGAGCTCCTGACTTCCGAAGGCATTGATGCCATCAATAAGCACAGCAATTTCGAGAAAACAACAGCCAAATACACAGCTGACAAGCTCGGTCAGGACCCCATCCTGCGAATGCTCACCACCGACAGTGTGCCTATGGCCGCCGGAACAGTGCGCAACCTCGGCAACCAGAACGGCAAACTCTATCTGGCTAAGGTTCTTGACAAGACCACCGGCGTGGACGATGTAACATTCAGCGTCATGCCCTTGCCCGAGAAGAAAGAACAAGCAGACTCGCTGTTGAGCCTGCTCAACACCGCAACCTTTGACTCGATCACGCGTCTCAATCAGGGCAACGTCGGCCTTCAAACCTCGCTGGTTACGCCCAACCCGCAGATGCCCCTGCCCGAAAAGATGTACAAGGCTCTTGAACAGCAGGCTGTAAACAACGTATTTGTGTTCACCGACACAATTAAGGGCGCAAACGAAAAAGGCCAGGAGACTTCCAAAGCCATAAGCTACGCAATGCTTATCACCAAGCGTTCCGAACCCGTCACCGTATATGACATCGCCACAATCAACTACGAAATTGTGCCCTCGCAAGCCACTATAACCGAGCTCACGCAGAACTTCCACAACTTCATAGCTACCAACGGCACAGCCGAATCCTTCGGCAAGAACGCCGAAAAAGCCGGATATACCGTATACAAGGCCATCATCGGTGCCAGCAGCCCCATAGGCGACCTCGCTCCCGGCTCTATGTCCACCGTCAAGTGGGCGATGGATGCCGACAAGGGCGATGTTTCCAAGGTTTACAACTGCACCAAAGTTGCCCGCCAGAACGGCTCCAACGAGTACATGCTTGCCGTAGCCATCGACGAAGTCTTTGACAACAACTACATGCCCGTCACCTCGCAGTACGTCAGGGACACTCTCAAGCCGCTTGTAATCCGCGACAAGAAAGCATCCATCCTTGCAGCCCAAGCCAAGAATGCCAAGACACTCAATGCTGCCGCCACCAACCTCGGCGTCAAAGTGGCAGACCAACCCGGCACAAGCACCTTCGGAGATGACTTCGTCACCGGCATCGGCTTTGGCGAAGGCACCATTCAAGGCGCAATCGCTGCCGCCAAGCCCGGCACACTTGTAGGCCCCGTACAAGGCAACACCGGCATCTACTACTTTGTAGTGTCTTCCAACAAGAACGCCGGCCGCCCCTACAACTTCCTTGAGTCGGCCAACACCTTCATGGGTTCCGTTGCAGCACCCATATACCTGATTGACCGCCAGGGACGTCCCGCAGGCCTGTCACTGCTCACCCTCGTAGGCAACAACAAGATTAAGAACAACATACTCGAGTTCACCGCCGAAGACAAATAATCCGGCACAACTCGCCGGGCAGTATTGGTCGCGGCCACGCCCGGACAGTATCCCATCCATTCCGACATAACAAGCGGCCGATGCCACAAGACATCGGCCGCTTGCCGTAAAGGCTACCACCCGCCCCCGTCCCGACGGCACAACGCCGACAACTTTTCGTCCTCCAAACATACATACGCACAGAGCCATATATACGAGATAATGACAGAACAACAAAACGCCGACGACATCACCGAAAAGACCGTATCCGAGACCTCGATTGCCACCTTTGCGGATTTGGGCATACGCAATGACCTGCTGCAAGGCATCAGCGATTTGGGGTTCGAACGCCCCATGCCCATTCAGGAGCAAGTGATACCCTACCTGCTGGACAGCGACCGCGATGTCGTGGGACTGGCGCAAACCGGTACGGGCAAGACCGCCGCCTTCGGCCTGCCGCTGATACAACGCGTGGACACCACCAAGCGCCGTCCGCAAGCACTTATACTGGCGCCCACACGCGAATTATGCCTCCAGATAGCCTCCGACCTGGCCGACTACGCCAAATATATCCCCTCCATCGAGATATTACCGGTGTACGGCGGCAGCAGCATTCTGAGTCAAATCAAGGCCCTGCGTGCCGGAGGCATCCAAATCATTGTAGCCACACCGGGACGACTGCTTGATCTGATAGACCGCGGCGTGGTACACCTGGACGATGTACATACCGTGGTACTCGATGAGGCTGACGAAATGCTCAATATGGGATTTATCGACAGCATCAACGACATCCTTGACCACGTGCCCGACAATCGCAAAATGCTACTATTCTCGGCCACTATGCCCAACGAGGTAGCCAAGATTGCACGACGCTTCATGCACGACCCGGTCGAAGTCGTCATCGGACACCGCAACCAAGGTGCCGAAAACGTCCGTCACATCTACTACATGGTCGCAGCCAGAGACAAATATCTGGCGTTAAAACGCATCGCCGACGACTGTCCGAACATTTACGCTATAGTATTCTGCCGTACGCGTTCTGAAACACAGGATATTGCCGACCGCCTTATTTCGGACGGATACAACGCCGACTCGTTGCACGGCGACCTCTCGCAGCAGCAGCGCGACATCGTCATGAAGAAATTCCGCGAGGGCCACATCTCCATCCTCGTGGCTACAGATGTCGCCGCACGCGGCCTCGATGTAGACGACCTGACGCACGTCATCAATTTCGGCCTGCCGGACGATACCGCCGTATACACCCATCGCTCGGGACGCACCGGACGCGCCGGCAAAACAGGCATATCAGTAGCAATAATACACACCCGCGAACAGGGACGTCTGCGCCAAATCGAACGATCGATAGGCAAGAAATTCGAACGCTGCAACGTACCTACGCCACAGCACATCATCGAGAAACAACTTTACAACCTCGCCGACCGCCTCGAAAAGGTCAAGGTAGATGACAATGAAATCGAAAAGTATCTCCCCGGCATATCAAAAAAACTGTCATGGCTGTCCGGCGAAGACTTGCTGAAACGCGTATTATCGCTCGAATTCAATCGCTTGCTCGATTATTACAAAGACGCTCGCGACATAGATGTGCCGGACACCAAGGAAGGCAGGCGGGGCAAGAAAGATAAAGAGCGACCGCACCGCGACCGCGCATTTGCCGACAACGGCGACCGCCCCGTCTCCGATGCCGACAAAGACCGACGCACCGCCGATGCAGGCATGGCTCGAATATATGTCAACGCCGGAAAAGCTCAGGGCTTCTACGCCGGCAACCTCATCACGATGATCAACCGCGGCACGCGCGACAAGCGCATCGATGTGGGTCGTATCGACCTGCTTGCCGACTACACCCTTTTCGACGTGGCAGACAAAGATGCCGCCATCGTGGTCAAGGCGCTGCGTGGTGCCGACTTCTTCGGACAAGTGCTATACAGCGAGGTGGCTGAGGCGGACAAAGATTACGCAGATGCCTCCAAGCGCAAAACCGCACGCAAAAAACGCGACGACCGCGCCACGCGCGACCACGTCTCCGGTGCCAAAGGACGCGAATTCAAGCCAAAAGACAGACATACCAAAGACAACGGCTTCAAGGCCAAAGGTCGCAAAGACAAAAAAGACAGCGAAGGCAGTTTCAAAAAGAAGCACAAGCGTAAGTGACGGTCATACATCCTCATACATGATCCGAAACAACTCATAGCCTATCCCTCCTCATACATCTATCCTCATACATCCATCCTCGTAACAATATGCTGAGATACACCATAGCACTCATCGTTGCCATAGCGGCTTTAACCGTACAGGCACGCACCGCCGCCGATTTCTTCGGCATGGCCGAGGCTGATACAGTATTCGATGCCATCAGCGCCACCACACGCCTGGACATGCTCGACTACGCACACTCGGGACTTACAACGCCCTCCAACAATCGTCAAGGTGGAGTGGCACGCATCATTTCGGTCTCCGACAAGTCAATAAAACTGACACCGGCAACCTCAGTCGAAGCTTCGCTCGACATACTCACGGCAGGCAAAGACACGGTACTGATGGTCATCGAAACCCTTCCGCTGCCCCAGAAGGACAGTCGCATATCATTCTACGACACGCAATGGCGTCCGCTAAAGAAGATTCCGTTGGACACGCCCAAGATCTCCGACTGGATTGCGACAAAAGACAAGGCCACACTCGAGCAGGCACGGCAACAGCTGCCCTTCATTCTCTCCACTGCCGAGTACGACCACGAGACACGCACTCTTACGCTTACAAGCTCCATGGATCGGTACTATGTATCCGAAGACACCCCGGCGGCATTGGCACAAATGCACAAGCGTCTCGACTTCAGGCTCGATGACAAAATGCACTTCACACGCATAACGCCACGACCATGAACGCCTGCGCACAAGACAGTGCCGACAGCCGTGACGCGCTGTCCCTGCTTCAGCTCAACACCCTGGTGCGCGATGCCATCAGCGCCGCCGCCGGCATCCACGATGTCTGGATTACAGCCGAGACCTCGGACGTGCGCCAATCCGGTCCCCATTGCTACCTGCAATTAATCCAGAAAGACGAGCAAGGTGCGACAGTAGCACGCATTTCGGCAAATATATGGGGCAATGTATGGTCCTCAGTGTCGCGCAAATTTGCCGTGGCCACCGGGTCCGCACTCGGCTCGGGTATACGCATCATGCTACGCGGCTCGGTGTCGTTCCACCCGTATCACGGCATTGCACTGACCATCACCGATATAGACCCATCATATACCATAGGTGATGCCGAGCGGCGGCTACGCGAGCTGCGACAAAAGCTTACACAAGAAGGACTCATAGGACTCAACCGGAGCGTACCTTGGGGCGACATGCCACAACGCATTGCCGTCATCAGCGCCCCCGGCGCCGCCGGATATGGCGACTTCAGCCACCAATTGTCGCACAACGAGGCGCATCTGCGCTTCACCACCGGGTTGTTCCCCGCCGTCATGCAGGGCCAAAACACGTCTACGACCGTCATCTCTGCGCTCAAGGACGTCATCGCCGAACGCATACGCTGGGACTGCGTGGTCATAATCCGCGGCGGAGGAAGCACCAGCGATCTCGACGCCTTCAACGACTACGCCCTCGCCGCCGCAGTGGCCCGCTGTCCGCTGCCGGTGATTGTCGGCATAGGGCACGAACGCGACCACACTATACTCGACGAAGTGGCCAAGGTGAGCACAAAAACGCCAACGGCTGCCGCCGAGTGGCTCATAGCAAAGGGCAAGAGTGCCCTGCGGCGATTCGCCGACCTGGGCAACACCATGGCCCTACTGGCTCAAAAAATCCTCGCAGACAATCGCACACGCTACACCGAAGCGGCATACGCACTGCCCTCCACGGCCCAACGTGCGATAGCCGATGCACAACACGCCCTACGAAGCTACGCCACCTCACTATATCGCGACGTCGCCGACACCATCTCGGATGCGGCACGCACACTTTTACAGTCAGCCTCAGCCATAGGGCATGCCGCCACATCCGCCATCACGACACGGCGCAATGCCCTCGACGCTGCCGCAGCAACAATACCGCCGGCGATAAACGCACGATTGCACATAGCCGACAGCCTCTTAAAATCCAAGGCGACACTACTTGACGCCCTGTCGCCCGAAAAAGTTCTGGCTCGCGGATACTCCCTGACATACGGAGCGGACGGACACATCCTCACCGAAGCAGACGCCGTAGCCGTCGGCGACATCATCACAACTCGGCTTGCCGGCGGCTCAATAATACAATCACAGGTAACATCTAAAGACAACCCCAATGGATAACAACAACGCACCCAAGACATACGTCGAAGCAATCGCCGAACTTGAGGGCATCATCACCTCGCTGCAAGACCCGGACTGCGACATCGACACCATGGTCGCCAAGACCCGTCGCGGAGCCTTCCTGCTCAAGTTCTGCCGCAGTCGCCTGACCACCGTCAGCCAAGAGTTGGACACCATATTGGACGACATCCGCGAAACGCCCGAACAAGATTGAGCTATGGCCAAGAAACACGCTGCATCCAACAAGACCAATGCCGCAAGGTTGCTCGATGCCGCCGGCATAGCTTATACACTCGTACCCTACCCCGTAGACGAAGAACATCTCGAAGCCACACACGTTGCCGAGTGCCTGGGCGAAGACATCCGCCGGGTATTCAAGACCCTTGTACTGCGAGGCGAACGCTGCGGACTGTTTGTATGCGTCGTCCCCGGTGATGCCGAAGTCGACCTCAAGAAAGCTGCTCGCGCCATAGGCGACAAAAAGGCCGACCTTATAGCCGTGCGCGAGTTACTGCCCCTTACGGGATACATACGCGGCGGATGCTCGCCCATAGGAATGAAAAAAGCACTACCCACGCTGATACACAGTACTGTAACCGATTTTGACACCGTATACGTAAGCGCCGGCATCCGCGGCCTCCAACTATGCCTCGCCCCGGCAGCCCTCGTGTCCGCTTCGGCAGCCACTATCACCGACCTTATCAAAGAATGACATGAACACCTTTGGCACGACATACACCCTAACATCCTTCGGCGAAAGCCATGGCCCGGCCATAGGCGGAGTCATCGACGGCATGCCCGCCGGTGTACACATAGACCTCGACCAACTACAGGCAGCGCTGGACAGGCGCCGTCCCGGACAATCGGCACTGACCACGGCTCGCAACGAGCCCGACAAGGTACAAATACTCTCGGGCATCATCGATGCAAACGTATGTGCCGGCACTTCGGGCACTCCGGACTACGTCACATTGGGCACCCCCATAGGATTTGTGATACCCAACACTTCACATCACTCTAATGACTACGATACGCTGCGCAACACCTACCGTCCCGGACATGCCGACTATACCTACCAAGCCAAATACGGCATTCGAGACCATCGCGGCGGCGGCCGTGCCAGTGCCCGTGAGACAGCCACACGTATCGTTGCCGGAGCCTTGGCTATGCAAGCCATGACATCCTACGGCATCGAAGTGCGTGCATACACTCGCGCCATAGGCGGCATAAGCGCAGACATCAACCCGATGGCAACAACGCCTTCATTGATAGATGCCAACGCCGTACGATGCCCCGACACAGCAGCGGCAGCCGCTATGGAAACAGCCATACTCGAAGCCAAGGATCGTGGCGACACACTCGGCGGAATTATCGAATGCGTCATCACCGGAATGCCGGCAGGCATAGGCAACCCCGTGGCCGGAAAGCTGCAAGCATTACTTGCCGAAGCAATGATGAGTATACCCGCAGCCAAAGGCTTCGAATACGGAATAGGATTTGACGGCGCCACACGCCAAGGGTCTCAAGTCATAGACTCCTGGATGCCCGCACAGGACGACCTGCGCGGCATAACCACCGCGACCAATAATTCGGGAGGCATACAAGGCGGAATCTCAAACGGCGAACCAATCGTAATGCGCGTGGCCTTCAAACCCGTAGCCACATTGCTGCGTCCGGTGCAGACCGTAGACAGCGAGCATCGCGCCGTCACCCTCGAAGTACATGGGCGTCACGACCCTTGCGTAGTGCCTCGCGCCGTGCCCGTTGTCGAAGCTATGGCCGCCATCACGGTATTCGGCGCACTGCTGCGCAACCGCATCGCACGCATCTGACAATAAAAAAATCTCATCGATAGCCCGACAATCCACAAAAAAATATACCTTTGTATCGTCGTATCAAGCGGCATTACATATAATATTATCCTACAAATCTCACACTTAATCACTTATGAAAAAAATATTACTGACAGCCCTCTGCGCCATCCTCGGCGTATGCGCATATGCGCAAAAAGGATCTAACACTATCGGCGTAAACATCCTTTACAACACACAAGTGACCGAGTCAGCCGGCCTAGGCATCAAGGCCCAGCACTTCTTCACCAACAACTTCCGCGGCGAAGCCTCCTTCAACTACTTTTTCCAGAACGACAAAGTGTCGATGTTTGACTTCAACGCCAACGTCCATTACCGGGTAAACCTCTCCAAAGACTTCCATATCTACCCCTTGATAGGTCTTACCATAGGTCACTATATGTTTGACTTTGACGAAGTTGACAGCAAGACACGCATAGGCGGCAACTTCGGCGGCGGCCTCGAATACAACATCGACTCCAAGCTCACCATAGGCTTTGAAGGCAAATACCAACTGGTTGATGACTTCGACCAAGGCGTCATTTCCATAGGCCTGACCTACCGCTTCTAAGAAAAAAATACGCGACTTTCAGCCGCATACAAGGTGGCACGTCTTCAGCGGCGTGCCACCTTTTTTGAGTTCGGCAATGCTGCTGACTGCCGTCAAAGGCGTGCAAAACGCCGGAGCAAAAATACATGTGTAAAAAGTTGGCGTATTCGGCGAAAAAACAGTAACTTTGCACTTCGGAAGCGCAACAGCCTCCGGCAGCAACGGCACCGGCACACAGCCCTGAAGCCTGAACACTGCATCAAACAAAGCAAAAAAGATACACTAAATAATGGAAAACAAAACATTTACCACCCCCGAAGCGCAACAGGAAGCCCGCGAACAGGCTCGTGCGCAACGTAACAAGAAAATCTTCATTTTCTCGTCTATCGCCATCTTAGTAATCCTCGTGGTTGCCGGAGCAGTATACTTTTTGCACGCCAACGCCGTAAACAAAGCCAACGATGCCATCGGCCTGGCCGACATTGAGACCAATGACAGCATCCGCGCCGCAATGTATCAGAAAATTGCCGATGATGGTAGCACAGCCGCCAACGAACGCGCGCAACTCATGGTTGCTATCCGCGCATACAACGACTCCAACTACACCAAAGCCATAGAATACCTCGACAAGACCTCGGTAAGCAGCGAAATCATTGGCGCCGGCGTTTACAGCCTCAAAGGTGACTGCTACGCCAACCTCAATAAGCTTGACGAAGCCATAAGCGAATACGAAAACGCCGTAAGCAAGGCCGACGGCAACCCCACGATTACACCTTTCGTACTCATTAAAATGGCCAACATATACGCCCAGCAGCAGAACTACGCGAAGGAATACGAGTGCTACAGCACCATCCGCACCGACTATCAGGCATACGTACAGCAAGCAGGCATCAACATCGACAAATACGTTGAGCGCGCACGCATACGTGCCGGGAAATAAGACAGCGCCGAGTCTCCTGACGCAAACGCTCTATATTCATAACCAATCGCGGACAGTGCTCCCTATCGCGGGAACGCTGTCCGTCGCATAATACACAGGTTTCAAGAAGCGCCAACACCATGTCCGCAGCACAAGAGACAGAACACTCCACCGACAACGCCCCTTTCCACGCCACCGACAGCCATAACGCCAATGCCGATAGCTGCCAAGACGATACAGAGACAGGCGACATCGGCAAGGCAAATGACGCCTACCAAGCCAACGCGAGCACAGCCGGGAAAGCAGCGGAAGCAGACAACGCCGCCGCCCTTAACAGCCTTGCTACACGCCCCGTAGGCGCACTATTATGGCAATACAGCGTGCCGGCCGTGGCCGGAATGGTGGTTGTATCCCTATACAACGTCATCGACCGCATATTCATAGGTCGAGGCGTAGGTCCTGACGCCATCTCCGGACTGGCCATCACCTTCCCGCTGATGAACCTATCCACGGCACTCGGCGTGCTTGTGGGCGCAGGCGCCTCCGCACGCGTATCCATAATGCTCGGAGCCAAGCGTTTGCGCGAAGCACAAACCATACTTGGCAATTCCCTGGTAATGCTACTCATATTTGCCACGATATACATCACCACCTTTGCAGTGTTCTTGGACCCGCTGCTGCGTGCATTCGGAGCCAGCGACCGCACACTCCCCTACGCACACGACTTCATGTCGGTTTTACTTCCGGGCATGCTGTTGATGAACCTCAGTTTCTCGCTCAACAACATCCAACGCGCCTCCGGATACCCGCGCCGCGCAATGATGACAATGATACTCAGCGCAGTAGCCAATGCCATACTCGCGCCTATATTCATTTTCGGACTTGACATGGGCATACGCGGCGCCGCCTTGGCGACAGATCTGGCCATGGCCGGCACACTGGTATTTGTGCTGTGGCACTTCTTTGACCGACGCAGCAATCTGCACTTCACCAGCGGGACCTACCGTTTGCGCCGCACAGTCGTCATCAGCATCATAGGCATCGGCGCCGCGCCCTCGCTGGTAAACGCTGCCTCCTCGCTCATCAACTTTCTTATAAACAACACCATGTATGCCTATGGCGGCGACAACGCTGTCGGCGCCGCCGGCATATTCTCCACCTACGCATCTTTGATTACGATGATTATCATTGGTATCTGTCAAGGCATGCAACCCGTGGTGGGCTACAATTACGGCGCCGGCAAACTCCACCGTCTGCGTCGCGCCTATATATTGACACTGGCAGCCGCCACCATACTCAGCATCCTCGGCTGGTGCGGCGCCATCTTTATCCCCGAAGCCATCGCCTCTATATTCACCACAGACGCAGACTTGGTCAACGCCACCGCACACGGGCTCAGCCTCGCCCTGCCGGCCTTTGTCTTCGTAGGATTTCAGATAGTGTCCACCAACTTTTTCCAAAGCATCGGCCGCGTTGGCAAGTCCATATTTCTGGGACTGTCTCGCCAGGTCCTCTTCCTCATCCCGCTGCTACTCATTATGCCCGGGATGTGGGGGCTTAACGGCGTATGGCTTTCCTTCCCCATTGCCGACCTCTTCGCCACCGCCGTCACCGTCATCCTAATAATTATGGAATTCAGGAGATTACGCAAAATGATTCCCGGTAGAGCCATGTCTTGACGGCTGCGCCACATTTAACGACAAAAAGAACAATACAACACGATATGACCTTTGAGCAATTAGACCTCAGCGACGAAGTCCTTGATGCGCTATACGACATGAACTTCGAGGAATGCACACCCATACAAGAGCAGTCCATACCATACATCCTGCAAGGGCGCGATCTCATTGCCGTCGCACAAACCGGCACCGGCAAAACTGCGGCATACCTGCTGCCCATCATCAGTAGGCTATACACGGACGGGGCACCCACCGATGCCATCAACTGCATTGTCATGGCGCCCACGCGCGAGCTGGCCCAGCAAATCGACCGACAGATGGAAGGCATGGCTTATTACTTGCCCGTCAGCTCCATAGCCGTTTACGGCGGCACCGATGGCCCGACTTTTGCTCGTCAGCAAAACAGTATGCGTGCAGGAGCCGATGTTGTCATAGCCACACCCGGGCGTCTGCTTGCGCACATGCAAATGGGTTCCATAGACCTCAGCCGCGTATCCTTCTTCGTACTCGATGAAGCCGACCGAATGCTCGATATGGGATTTTACGATGACATTATGCAAATAGTCCGATGCCTGCCCAAGGAGCGGCAGACACTGATGTTCAGCGCGACAATGCCGCCCAAAATCAAGAAACTTGCCGAAGAAATACTCAACGATCCCGCCGAAGTCAGAATTGCCGTATCACGTCCCGCCAACGGTATCGACCAAAGCGCATACATCTGCCATGAGCGCCAGAAGACGCCTATATTGCTGGACCTATTGCGCAAGGACGGAGGAGCCAAACGCGTAATCATCTTCGCATCCTCCAAGCTCAAAGTCAAAGATCTCACGCGCCAGCTACGCCAGGCACATCTCAATGTAGCACAAATACATAGCGACCTCGACCAAAAAGAACGCGATGAGGTCATGCTCGGATTTCGTGCCGGACGCATAGACATTCTTGTAGCCACAGACATCGTAGCCCGCGGCATCGACATCGACGACATCACTATGGTCATAAACTATGACGTGCCCTACGAAGCCGAAGACTATGTCCACCGCATCGGCCGCACCGCACGCGCCGGCAGCCAAGGCCGCGCCATCACTATGGTCAGCACCATGGACCAAACACGATTCGGCCAAATAGAAAAATTCCTCGGAAAGCCCGTGCGCAAAGAATCCATCGACCCATTGTACGGTGAAGCACCCGAGTACCACCCGGACCGACACATGGACTCGCACCACGGCCACAGTGCAAACAGGCGCGGCAAAGTCGCAGGCCCCGGCAAAGGCAAACCGCGCAACACCAAGCCATCGGAACGCCGCGACAAGCCAACCGACAATACCGAAAAAAAACGCCACAAAAAGCCCTTCAGACGCGACAACAAAAAAGACCGCGCCAAGGGAGACAAAACCGGCGCTAAATCCTAAACGACAAACGACCTCGACCGCACACCTCGCTCACCGACAGTACAAAACCTACTTGAAACGTCCTGTAAAGCCCGATAAAAGCTTAAAACGCAAGCAATACCGTTTTAGTATGCGTAAAAAGTTGGCGGTTTGGAAGTTTTTGTCTAACTTTGCACAGTTTTTCCCACCCGACTTAAAAGACAATGGGTACTCTCGCCGAATACAAACTACCGCTAAGGTCCTTAGTGGCAGGCACACACAAATTCAGCTTCCGTCTGACAAAGGACTTCTTTGAACAGATGGAAAGCACGGATGTGCGTGACGGCGACATCCTTGCCGAAGTCACCGTGGAATACACCGGCGATGTCTACGAGATAGACATGCACTGCACCGGAGCGGTCACCATAGCCTGCGACCGATGCCTGGACGACATGCAAGAGAGCATAGACGCCGGCTACCATACCGCAGCCAAGTACGGCGACTGCTACAACGACGAAGATGAAACCATGATTGAGGTGCCGCGCAGCGACAGCAGCCTGGATATCGCGCACATGCTCTATGACACGGTGATGCTTGACATCCCCATACAGCATATGCATGAAGAAGGGCAATGCAACAGCGCCATGAGCGACATCCTCAGCCGGCATCGAGTCATTGACACGCAAGACAGCCCGGAGCAAGACCAAGAGCACATCGAAGCCGATACGCCTAACGATCCTCGGTGGGACGCGCTCAAAAGCCTCAAAAAGCAAGACTGACCCCCGACGGGCGCAAGCCCACGGGACCGAATACAAAAATACACATTCAACACAAAAACAATCAAAGCACATAAAATAAAATGGCACATCCTAAACGCAAACAATCCAAAACTCGCACAGCCAAACGCCGTACACACGACAAGGCTATCGAACCCACATTGGCACTCTGCCCCAACTGCGGCGCATGGCACGTATACCATACCGTATGCGAATGCGGCTACTACCGCGGACAGCAGGCCATCGCCAAGAAAGAGGCAATCAGCTAACGGCGGACAAGTATTTCAAGCCGTCCGACACAGCCTGACGACACAACCTCCAGCCACGGCAATGGCTACGCACGACGCCCTATACATCGGCAAGCAATATGTCATGGCAAGGGCAATCACATTGCCACAGCATCGGCAAGACACACGACGCGCCGATGCCGTGGAAGCGTAGTCTATAGACTAAACACAAGCCACACATTCTATTACAACACACCTATGTTCAACGCACGCATTTCAGCCCTGGCATCATACGTCCCTGACGACATCCTCGACAACGACATGCTGTCCAAGATGGTCGACACAAACGACGAATGGATTACCACACGTGTAGGCATCAAAGAGCGCCGCATACTCCACAAAGACGGTGCAGGATCATCGTATATGGGCATCAAGGCCGTCAATAAGCTCCTGGCCGAGAACCCCTCAGCCAAGGCCGAAGATATCGACCTGCTCATCTGCGCCACCTCCAACCCCGACTACCGCTTTCCGTCGACAGCGTCCATCATTGCATACCACACCGGGCTTACAGGCGCATACGCCTACGACATCCAAGCCGCATGCGCCGGATTTATCGTGGCATTGCAAGACGCCACAGCATATATACGCTCCGGCATATACAAGAACGTACTGGTAGTCTGCACCGAAAAAATGTCCTCAATGATAGACTACACCGACCGCTCGACCTGCGCGCTCTTCGGCGACGGCGCAGCAGCCGCACTTGTACAGCCCACCGACCAACCCGATACAGGCGTCATTGACGGTTTATTCCACGTGGACGGCAGCGGCCTCGAGCACCTCGTGATGCTTGGCGGCGGCTCGGCGCACCCCACCACCCAGGAGACACTGGATAAGAAATGGCACTTCCTGCTTCAAGACGGACGCCATGTATACAAAAACGCCGTAACCGACATGCTTACCTCCACCCAGGACATTATGAAACGCAACAAACTCGGCGTGAACGACATCGACTACATCGTACCGCACCAGGCCAATCTTCGCATCATCGAAGCCGTAGCCCAACGTGCCGGCATACCCATGGACAAGGTGTTGGTCAACATCCAATACCGCGGCAACACCTCCGCCGCTTCCATACCCATCTGTTTGGACGAATACAAGCACACTCTCAAGAAAGGAGACAAAATCATCCTGACAGCCTTCGGCGCCGGGTTCACCTGGGGTGCGATGTATATCGTTTGGGACATGTAACACTCGGCAGCGCGGCACTCCGTTCCGCACGCCCACGCACGGCACGCGGAGCGATTTACGCCACGCAGCCAAAGCATTGATAGCACCTTCGCGGTGCTATCAATGTTATATATACAATCACAGGACTCGCGCCCTGACACATACGCCATACCGTCAAAGCCAAAAGTTATGGAACATAAGCACAAATCCGGGTTTGTAAACATTGTCGGCAACCCCAACGTCGGCAAATCGACACTCATGAACGACCTTGTAGGCGAACGAATATCCATCATCACCTCCAAGGCTCAGACCACGCGTCATCGTATCATGGGCATCGTCAATGCCCCCGAGTACCAAATTGTATTCTCGGACACCCCCGGCGTGCTCAAACCCAAGTACAAGCTACAGGAGTCCATGCTTGAGTTAAGCGAAGGCGCACTCACCGATGCAGACATACTGCTCTACGTCACCGATGTAATCGAAGACCCGACAAAAAACGCCGACTTCGTGGCACGTGTAGCCGCTGAAGACATTCCCGTACTGCTGGTCATCAACAAGATAGACCTTCTGCAAAGCCAAGACCGCCTCAACGAGATATACGACCGCTGGCACCGGACACTGCCCAAGGCCGAGATATTTCCCACATCCGCTAAAGAGCACTTCAACGTCACAAACCTGATGAAGCGCATAGTCGAACTGCTGCCCGAAGGCGAGCCATATTTCGGCAAAGACGCCCTTACGGACAAGCCGGCACGCTTCTTCGTCACCGAAATCATTCGCGAAAAAATCCTGCTGGACTACGACAAAGAAATACCCTACAGCACCGAAGTCATCGTCGAAAAATTTGACGAGAAAGGCACATCGATACACATCATGGCCGTGGTATATGTCGAACGCGACAGCCAAAAAGGTATCATCATAGGCCGCGGCGGAGCAATGCTCAAAAAAGTCGGCACACAAGCACGCAAAGACATCGAAGCATTCTTCGGCAAACGCGTGTTCCTCGAGATATTTGTCAAAGTAGAACCCAATTGGCGCAACCGCGAAAACAAGCTACGCCAATTCGGATATATCGAATGACCGCACCGAGATAATCTAACATCACCCACGACCAAACCAATACACCATTATGGGAAAACTCGTAGCCATCGTCGGACGTCCTAATGTAGGCAAGTCGACGCTCTTCAACCGCCTTACCCAAACACGCACGGCCATCACCGACCCCACAGCCGGGACCACGCGCGACCGACAATACGGCAAAGTCGACTGGAACGGCATTGAATTCTCCATAGTAGACACCGGAGGATGGGTAGTCAATAGCGAAGACATCTTCGAGAGCGAAATCAACAAACAAGTCGAATTGGCCATCGAACAGGCCGATGTCATTCTCTTCGTGGTTGACTCTATGAACGGCGTCACCGACCTCGACGACCACGTCGCAGCCATCCTTCGTCGCAGCCGCAAACCGGTGATTCTGGTAGCCAACAAGGTGGATTCCAACGAATGGCAGTACAACGTGCCCGAATTCTATTCCCTCGGACTTGGCGACCCCTACGGCATCAGCGCCGTCAACGGCTACGGCACGGGCGACCTGCTTGACCAAGTGGTGGCCAAACTTCCCGAGCAAAATGACGAAGACACCGAAGCCCTGGCCGACATCCCCAAATTCGCCATCGTTGGGCGTCCTAACGCCGGCAAATCCTCGCTCATCAATGCCTTTATCGGCGAAGACCGACACATCGTCACCGATATAGCCGGGACGACACGCGACTCCATATATACGCGCTATGACAAATTCGGATTTGACTTCTACCTTGTAGACACAGCCGGTATACGCAAGAAAAACAAAGTCAACGAAGACATCGAATACTACTCGGTCATCCGCAGCATACGCGCCATCGAAGCCTCGGACGTCTGCATCCTCATGATTGACGCCACACGCGGTATCGAGGCTCAGGACGCAAACATCTTCTCACTGATACAGCGCAACCGCAAAGGACTTGTAGTCGTAGTCAATAAATGGGATTTGGTGCAAGACAAAAGTCAAGCGGCCATCGCGCACTTCGAAGCAGCCATCCGCGACCGCTTCGCACCGTTCACCGACTTTCCCATCATCTTTGGCTCGGCACTGACCAAGCAACGCATTTTCAAAGTCATCGAGACTGCCGTGGACGTCTACAAAAACCGCAAACGCACCGTGCCCACCTCGCAGCTCAACACCTACATGCTCGAAGCCATCGCCGCATATCCACCACCCTCCAACAAGGGCAAATTTGTTAAAATAAAATACATCACCCAGTTGCGCGAAGCCATCATCCCGACATTCATATTCTTCTGCAACCTGCCACAATGGGTTAAAGAACCATACCGCCGATACTTGGAAAACAAAATCCGCGAACGCTGGGAATTTCACGGCACGCCCATCGCCATATTCATGCGCGAAAAATAGAGCTATACACAGCCGCGTCAGCCACCCCGGAGCGACAACCCGAAGTCAACACGCACGAGCTACCGCCTTATCCGGAGGGCGATGCACAAGATTACACGGCTCATTCGAAAAGCAAATTCCCATGAAATTGCTCGAAAAATTGTAACTTTGTACTATATTTACGCCGCAAGGCGGTAGAATATCGTTGCACACCCATTTTATACAGACAAAGACATCAATGAAAGTAGCTATTGTCGGCGCCAGCGGCGCTGTAGGGCAGGAGTTCCTGCGTGTTCTCGACCAGCAGAAATTTCCCATAGAGGAATTGAAGCTTTTTGGCTCGACGCGTAGCGCCGGCAGTTCTATTGTTTTCCGCGGCAAAAGCCACACCATACAGTTACTCAGGGACGAACCTGAAGATTTTGCCGGCATAGACGTAGCTTTTGTCAGTGCCGGAGCCGGAGTCTCTCGTCAGTATGCCGAGACCATCACCGCACGCGGCGCGCTGATGATTGACAATTCGAGCGCCTTCCGTATGGACGCTGATGTTCCCTTAGTCGTTCCCGAAGTCAACGGCGCCGATGCCTTAGACACACCGCGCAATATCATCGCCAACCCCAATTGCACAACCATACAAATGGTGGTGGTTCTCAACCCCATCAATGCACTATCACCCATCGAGTCGGTACACGTCTCCACCTATCAAGCAGCCAGCGGTGCCGGAGCCTCGGCCATGGCCGAGCTCGAGCGCCAACACCGCCAGATAGCCGATGGCGAAGAACCCACCGTCGAAAAATTTGCCTATCAATTGGCCGACAACGTCATCCCCCACATCGACGTATTCACCGACAACGGATACACACGCGAGGAAATGAAAATGCACCTTGAGACCAAGAAAATAATGCACGCCCCCGACCTGCAAGTCAGCGCTACCTGCGTGCGCGTTCCGGTGATGCGTGCTCACTCCGAAGCAATATGGGTGCAGACACAGCGCGCCATCTCGGTCGAAGAGGCACGCACGGCCTTTGCCAACGCTCCGGGTGTCTCTTTGATGGACAATCCGGCAGCTCTCGAATACCCAATGCCGTTGCATTTGGCCGGCACCGATGACGTATACGTAGGCCGCATACGCCAAGACCTCGCCAACAAACGGGGGCTGTCCTTCTGGTGCGTAGCCGACCAAATCAAGAAAGGAGCGGCGCTCAACGCCATCCAGATTGCGCAGTACCTTATGGTAGACAACCGTTTGCCACGCTAAGGCAAACGACACACCGGGCACAGCCCTAACGCAAAATACAGCGTCGGCATATCGCACCGACAACAAACTTTCATAAAAAAAACAGCATCACTATCTGACTGACAAATATGCCTCCCCACCTTGCGCTGCTTGACGTGTCCCCCATGGTGACACAGCCCGTGCCGATATTCTTCATCGTTCTGGTGATAATATTGACAGCGCCGCTTTTGCTCAACAAGCTCAAGATTCCGCACATCATAGGCATGATTGTCGCCGGTGTCGTTATCGGTCCGCACGGTCTCAACGTGCTTGCCGCAGACGAATCCTTCTCCATCTTCGGACAGGTCGGACTCCTATACCTCATGTTCCTGGCCGGCCTCGAAATCGACATGTTTCATCTGCGGCTCAACCTGCGGCGAGGCCTGTTTTTCGGCATAATGACACTGCTGATACCGTTAGGTCTGGGCGTAGTCACCAGCTACTACATACTCGGCCTCGACTTGCTCACGAGCATGCTCTTGGGCGCCATGTACGCATCGCACACGCTTATCTCCTACCCTGTAGCGGCACGTCTGGGCATCACCAAGGCTCCGGCAGTAATCATAGCCGTCGTAGGCACAATCATAGCCGTCGTAGGCGCGTTGCTCGTCATTGCAGGCACCGTCAGTGTGGCACGCAGCGGCGAATTCAGCTGGGCGGAAATGCTTGCCCTGCTCGGACGCATAGCCCTATACTGCCTGTGCGTTCTATACGCCTATCCGCGCATCACCCGATACTTTTTCAAACGCCACGCCGACAAGGTCTTACAATACGTTTTTGTAATGGCCATGGTATTCCTGTCGGCATGGCTGGCACAGCTTATAGGTCTTGAGGCCATCCTCGGCGCATTCTTTGCCGGATTGGTGCTCAACCGCTACATTCCGGCAGCATCGCCGCTGATGGGCAGTATCGAATTTGTGGGCAACGCGCTATTCATCCCCTATTTTCTGATAAGCGTTGGCATGATGATCAATCTCAACGTTGTGTTCGAGCAAAACACGCTCATCATAGCCTCGCTGATGATAGCCGTTGCTCTGGTGTCCAAATGGCTTCCGGCATACCTGTGCCAAAAGCTCTCGAGCCTTGACAAGCATAGCCTCGGCGTCATATACGGCCTCACATCGGCGCACACCGCTGTGGCATTGGCCGTGGTTGCACTGGGCAACACCCTGGGGATGCTGGACGAACGCATACTCAACAGCACGGTACTTGTCATCCTCGTCACCTGCGCCGTGGCGCCCATAGTCACAGCCATCTCTGCACCGCGACTGCGAATATCAATGCTCAAAAAAGAAGAAGAAACCGGAGTCGAGAGTACATCCACAGGCCGCCGTATGCGGCTCAACAACACGCTCATAGCAGTACCAAACCCACAATTGGCCACAGCTCTGGTAGACATGGCCATGCTGATGCGCAACGATCGCGGCAAACACAATTTCTACGCCCTGCACGTGCGCAACGACAACAACCCGGCCGCACGCGTCCTGTCGCAAAAAACACTTAAGGTGGCACGACATACGGCCGCAGCAGCTTCAGTAACGCTCGAGGCTATCGACCGCTACGATCTAAACACCGTCACAGGCGTGCTCAACACCATCGAGGAAAGAGACATTACCGAAATTATACTTGGCTTGCACCGCCGCAGCGCCGTACTGGATAGCATATACGGGAATAAGGTGGATACCCTGCTACGATCGACCAACCGCATGGTCATCATCACCCGCATGTATATCCCGGTATACACCGTCACGCGCATAATCGTGTACGCGCCACCACGCGCGCAGTACGAAACCGGATTCAGTCGCTGGGTGCGTGCCGTGGCTCGTTTGACACGCCAGATAGGATGCCGCGCCATATTCTGCTGCCCGGACGAGATACAGCCACATATACGTGGCGTGATTTATCAAGAGAACTATGGTATACGCTGCGAGTTCCGCCAAGCCGAGGACTGGGATGATTTCATCCTGATTTCAGGCAAAATCCTGAATGACGACCTGCTGATAGTAATCGGGGCTCGAGTCAACTCGGTGTCCTACAACCAGGACATTGCCGGGATGCCGACATTCCTGCAACGCAGTTTTGCCACAACAAACATCGCGGTAATCTACCCCGAACAATTCGGGACGGCCGTTCCGTCTACAACATTCGTCGATCCCATGGCCAGCGACATCACCACTGCCCCCTCTCCATTGTGGCGTCGTCTGCGTGCGCTTCTTCATCCACGCCGAACTTAGCACGGCGCTCTCCAAATGAGGTGCCACTCCGGCAACAACGGCAAAGCGAGCCTTTTTATTTAGACAAAACAGCACAAAAGCGGGGTAAGGTCTCGGCCCACCCCACTTGTACATTATTGTCAAATATCCTTTTTCAGCGTATTGAAATCGTCGCTACAGCGTCACGCGCCGCGAGCGCACCTGCGTACCCATGAATGTGGAGGCTATCGCATCAAAGCGCTCGGGCAAATCCGTGGTCATATACGTGATACGGCAAGCCATATCCTGCCTACCGGGACTCAGCCGCATATCCATCTCGGGATGTCGGCGCAAATAGTCTATGAGCGAAGGAGCCACTATGCTTCCCTGCGTAAGAATCCGTACATACTCGGGGAGATGGCGGCGTATGACCGGCACCAATAGCGGATAATGCGTACAGCCAAGTATCAGCGTGTCTATCTCCTCGTCCTCTCGCATCACAGCGTCAAGGTCCTTGCGCACAAAATAGTCCGTTCCCGGGTTGTCCAGCTGCCCGTTTTCGACCAACGGCACCCACATAGGGCATGCATGCGAGGTCAAGCGGTAGCCGGGACACATCTTTGCTATTTCGATATCGTAGCTGTGCGACGCAATGGTTCCGGGCGTTGCCACAATACCTATATGCCCATTGGTGTCTATTTCAGCCAAGTGCTCGACCGTGGGGCGTATCACTCCCAAGACGCGTCGTGTAGGGTCATCACTGCTCGGCAAATAGCGCTGTTGTATGGTGCGTAAGGCCTTGGCACTTGCCGTATTGCAAGCAAGCACCACCAACGGGCACCCATAATCCCACAGATAGCGAGTGGCTTGCAGCGTAAAATCATACACCAAATCAAACGACCTAGTTCCATAAGGAGCGCGTGCGTTGTCTCCCAAATACGTAAAACGATATTGCGGCATGGCTTCCGCCAAGTCGCGCAGAACGCTCAAGCCGCCATAGCCTGAATCAAAGACTCCTATCGAGGGCTGTACCATTGCATCGTCAGTGTTTCATCGGCCGGCCACACAGCTCGGGACGTAAGCGGCGCGTGGCACACGTTACCCCGAGCTTGAGACCATCAGCCAAGCCGTTTGCGGATGGCGGCGGATTGTTCTTCGTAGCCGGGCTTGTCGAGCAATGCAAACATATTGTGTTTGTAGTCCTCGACACCGGGCTGATTGAACGGATTGACTCCGAGGATGTATCCCGAGATACCGCACGCCTTCTCAAAAAAGTAAAGTAGCTGGCCGATGTAGTACTCGTTGACGGCGGGAATGGTTATGCGAATATTGGGCACACCACCATCTATATGGGCAAGTCGCGTGCCGGCCTCGGCCATCTTATTGACTTGGTCGATATGCAGGTCTGCTATGTAATTAAGCCCGTCAAGGTCAGCCTGCTCGCGCGGTATGGTGAGGCTACGCTGCACCTTCTCAACAGATATGACCGTCTCGAAAATAGTGCGCTCGCCGTCCTGTATCCACTGCCCCATCGAATGGAGGTCGGTGGTATTGTCAACCGATGCGGGGAATATGCCGCGGTGTTGCTTGCCCTCGCTCTCGCCGTACAGCTGCTTCCACCATTCGGCCAGATAGTGCAAACGCGGGTCGTAGTTGACCAATATCTCAATTTTTTTGCCGGCGCGGTATAGGGCGTTGCGTGTAGCCGCATACGTTCCGGCAATATTCGTGGCGTTGATATTTATGGTGCTCTTTTGCATCTTGCGAGCGCCTTCAACAAGGTTGCGGATGTCGTGTCCGGCCACAGCTATAGGCAGCAGGCCCACAGGTGTGAGTACCGAGAAACGGCCGCCGACACTATCCTCGATAACGTATGTCTTGTAGCCTTCCCGGGTGGCGAGTTGGCGCAAAGCGCCTCGCTTGACATCGGTGATAGCCACGATACGACGGGCAGCTTCTTCATGTCCCACAGCCTTTTCCAATTGTTCGCGAAGTAGGCGGAATGCTATGGCCGGCTCGGTGGTAGTGCCGCTCTTGGATATGACAATGATACCAAAACGGCGGTCATGCAAATACTGCTGTAATTCATACAGATAGTCCTCGGATATATTGTGTCCGGCAAAAACCACCTCGGTGGACTTTTCGCCCGGCTGGGGGAAGGCCGGCGAGAGCGCGTGGATGACGGCTTTGGCGCCCAAATAGCTTCCGCCGATGCCTATACATACCACTGTGTCGCAACGTTCGCGCATATCCTGCGCGGTTGCCATGATGTCGTCTATAAGTTCTTCGGGGGTGCGTGTAGGCAGGTCTACCCATCCGATAAAGTCGTTGCCGGCACCGGTGCCGTTGTGCAAGTGTGACAATGCCGTAGCCACTTCGGGCTGCAATGCTGCCACTTCGGCAGCGCTGATAGCCATGCCGACATTTGTAGTGTCTATCTGAATTTCCTTCATAGTGTATCTCGGTTTTGTTGTAAGTATGATTTGTTCATATACTTCCGATTAGTTTCCCATGACCGCAAGGATGTGTCTCAGACAAAAGTCTGGCTCATCTTGGCTAAGGCCTTGGCAGGATTGATGCGCTTATATAAAATATCATACACCGCATCCAAAATGGGCATGGGCACATGCAATCCCTTATTGATATCGTAAATGCATTGAGTGCCAAAATATCCCTCGGCGGTCTGTTCCATCTCCATCTTAGCGGCGGCCACCGAATATCCGCGTCCTATCATCGCCCCAAAATTGTGATTACGCGAGAAGCGCGAATATGCCGTCACCAGCAAGTCGCCCAGATATACCGAATCGGTAATACGACGCGCGTGCGGTGCCGCCGCATCCAAGAAGCGCTCCATCTCGCGGATAGCGTTGGACACCAGCATAGCCAAGAGGTTGTCTCCCATCTTGATGCCATGAATAATACCGGCTGCAATGGCATAGATGTTTTTAAGCACCGCCGCATATTGTATACCATTGATATCTGTGGATGTTATGGTCTTGACCTTCTTGGATTCCAAGCATTTGGCAAAAATCATAGCATTGGATTCGTCCGCACTGCCTATTGTCAGGAAACATGGATGATCAAGAGCCACTTCTTCGGCATGGCACGGACCGGAAATCACAAGAATTTGATTCCGGTCGCAGCCGAAACGGTCGGCCATGTAGTCCGTAATCAGTACATTATCATCGGGTACAATACCCTTTACGGCAGACACTATCGACTTGGAACTTAAATCGACATTAATTTTGTCCGTATGTGCCTTGAAGTACGGCGACGGCATCGCCAACAGCAGCGTGTCACACCGGCTGCACATCTCGTTAATGTCGCTGGAGAAGTATATGCGATTGACATCGAAGGGGACATCGCTAAGATATGCCGGATTGCGGCCTTCGCTTATGAATTGTTCGATACGGTCGTCACGGCGCATGTACCAATGTATGGTCTCACAGTCCTGCAGCAGTAATTTGGCCAATGCTGTTGCCCAACTGCCGCCACCCATGACGCATATATTGCCAGGAAAAGCCATAGTAAATTGTATCGAGAGAGGATGGTTAATTATGTTTCTTTATCTAAAAAAAATATCTGACACGACATCCGGAGAGACACTGCAAAAAATCGTCCGTCAATTGGGCTACTGCGCGGCGGCAGCAATCCACGCTCCTACCGTGTCAACGCTCACCGGTTTCAGTCCCAACTTGTGCTTTTTGTTGAGACCGCATAGATCCTGCTGAAGTTTGGCAGCGGTAGCGGCGGCAAGATCGGCCAAAGTATTGATGCCGGCCTTATTCATCAGAGGCACCCAGGCGGCAACTTCGTCCGTGCCCAATGCTTCGACAAAGCGTTCGGGGCCATCGCGCTTGACGACTTTCTCGGGACGCATCTGCGGGAAGAAGAGGACCTCTTGTATGGTGGTCTGCCCGGTCATCAGCATCACAAGGCGGTCCATGCCAATGCCCATGCCGGACGTGGGAGGCATTCCGTACTCGAGGGCGCGAATGAAGTCCTTGTCGATAATCATAGCCTCGTCATCGCCTTTCTCGCTCAAACGCATCTGCTCGACAAAGCGCTCGTACTGGTCGATAGGGTCGTTGAGTTCGGAATAGGCGTTGGCCAACTCCTTGCCGTTGACCATAAGCTCGAAGCGCTCGGTCAGTTCGGGATTGTCACGATGGCGCTTGGTAAGCGGAGACATCTCTATGGGGTAGTCGGTGATAAAGGTAGGCTGAATGTAGCAACCCTCGCATTTTTCGCCGAAAATCTCGTCTATGAGTTTGCCTTTGCCCATGGACTCATCCACCTCGATGCCGAGGTCTTTACATACCTTGCGGAGTGCGGCCTCGTCCATTCCCGTTATATCCACGCCTGTATGGTCTTTGATGGCCTGCGTCATGGTTACACGTGGGAATGGTGCTTTGAAACTGATGATATTGTCGCCCACACGCACCTCGTCCGTTCCGTTGACGTCACGACATATACGTTCAAGCAAGTGCTCGGTGAAGGTCATCATCCAGTTGTAGTCCTTGTAGGCTACATATATCTCCATGCATGTGAATTCGGGATTGTGCGTGCGATCCATGCCTTCGTTGCGGAAGTTCTTGGAAAACTCATACACGCCGTCAAACCCTCCCACGATAAGTCTCTTGAGGTATAGCTCGTCGGCTATGCGCAAATACAGGGGTATGTCCAGTGCATTGTGGTGCGTCACAAAAGGGCGCGCGGCGGCACCGCCCGGTATGCTTTGCAGTATCGGGGTCTCAACCTCCATGTACCCGTGTTCATTGAAATAATTGCGCATGGAGTTGTACACGCCCGTTCGTTTTATGAATATTTCCTTGACGCCATCATTGACAATAAGGTCTACATAACGGCGACGGTAGCGCAACTCCGGATCGTCAAAACTGTCGTAGGTCTTGCCGTCTTTCACCTTGACTATGGGTAGAGGGCGCAACGATTTGCTCAGAAGCGTCATTTCTCGGGCGTGAACCGTGATTTCGCCGGTCTGTGTACGGAACACAAAACCCTTGAAACCTACGATGTCACCGATATCAAGCAATTTCTTGAACACCACATTGTACAGGTCCTTGTCTTCGCCCGGACATATTTCGTCACGAGCCACATACACCTGGATACGACCGGCATTGTCCTGCAGTTCGACAAAAGAGGCCTTTCCCATGATGCGGCGGCTCATTATGCGACCTGCTATACATACCTGACGCTGTTCGGATGCGTCATCTTTGAAGTTGGCACGGATGTCTGTCGAGGTGGCATCCACAGGATAAAGCGCTGCCGGATATGGTTCTATACCCATTTGGCGCAACGTGGCCAATGAATTGCGGCGTATCGCTTCTTGTTCGCTAAGTTCGAGGGGATTCATATATGGTTGTTTTTTCTTGTTTCATGTATATGATGTCGCGGCTGTCTCGGGGACATATTTGACGTCCCGGTGTCAGGCCCCTTTGGGCAGCGCCTTTGCCGTATGGCAATATTCAAGGGCAAAGTTACACAAATTTCCCCGGAGTGCCAAATCACTGTTTTCTCTCGGTGTTTCCGGCCGTTGCGACACTCTCCCGGGCAACAGTTTCGGCAAAACGCTCGAAAGCGCACTTGCACAAACAGCCATCCGACATTTCCAACGCGGATGGCGTGTCCACATCCGCCGAGATACATAGCCAACGTCGCTGTCGAAGCTACATTCAACGCAAACTTAGGAGTTATGCAACATTTTGTAAACACAATAATCCGTCCTTTGCACTGAGAAAAGAAGGCTCGGCCACACCGACAACGGACGGCCGATGGTAGCGGAGACGCCGCCACCTTGTCCCTTAAAGACAACACTCACCTATATAGTATGGATATAGTATTTCTTTGTATCATTGTATTTCTGCTGTTACTGGCAGTTTTCGATCTTTCGGTAGGCGTCAGCAACGACGCTGTCAACTTTCTCAACTCCGCCATAGGCTCAAAGGCCGCCCCGTTAGGTCGCATCATCCTCGTTGCAGCTACGGGTGTATTTCTCGGAGCCGCAATGTCAAACGGCATGATGGATGTCGCCAGACATGGCATTTTCCGTCCGGAATTCTTCTCCTTCTATGATTTGGTATGCATATTCATGGCTGTAATGTGCATAGACATAGTATTGCTGGACATCTTCAATACACTGGGCATGCCAACATCCACCACAGTTTCGTTGGTATTCGAACTTTTGGGCGCTACCTTCGTGGTCGCGTTGTTCAAAACCCATGGTGACTGTGCCGGGATGAGCGTTGTCGACCTACTCAACACCGAAAAGGCGCTGACCATCATCATCGGCATTTTCCTTTCGGTAGCTATAGCATTTTTCTTCGGGACGGTTATACAGTTTCTGACCCGTATGCTTTTCACCTTCCATTTCGGAGACCATCTCAAATGGAGCATCGGCATCTTTGGAGGCCTATGCTGCACAGCAATCGTATATTTTCTTATCATCAAAGGCATCAAGGATTTGTCCTTCATGACTCCTCAGGCAAAGGATTGGATACACTCCAACACCGGCCTGCTCATGCTGTACTGCCTTATCGGCTTTACGATACTGATGCAGATTCTTCACTGGCTCAAGGTCAACGTGCTCAAAGTGGTAGTGCTACTCGGCACCTTCGCCCTGGCTATGGCTTTTGCCGGCAACGACTTGGTCAACTTTATAGGCGTTCCGCTGACAGGCTTGGCTTCGTTCCAAGATTTCACGGCCTCAGGCGCCACAGATGCCCATACGCACATGATGGGCGTACTCAACAACCCTGCCAACACTCCGATATACTTTCTTATAGGCGCCGGAGCGATTATGGTGTTCACCTTGGCCACCTCCAAGAAGGCTCGTAACGTAACCAAGACCCAGAACGGGCTTGGCAGCCAAAGCAACTCGGGAGACGAGATGTTCGGGTCGTCGCGCATAGGCCGACGTTTGGTTCGTTGGACTCTGTCCGGCATCACCTGGGTAAGCAGCCATACGCCGTTGCGCGTGCGCCGCTGGGTGGACAAACGCTTCAGCATGGATGACGTCACTATGGAACAGGGACAATCCTTCGACCTTGTGCGCGGAGCCGTCAATTTGGTGGTGGCCGGAGCGCTTATTGCCCTTGGCACCTCGATGAAACTGCCACTGTCTACGACCTTCGTCACCTTTATGGTGGCCATGGGCACCAGCCTTGCCGACCGTGCCTGGGGACGTGAAAGTGCCGTATTCCGTGTAACCGGCGTCATCAGCGTTGTCGGCGGATGGTTTATCACCGCCGGCGTGGCATTCATAGGCGCCGGGCTGGTGGCAGCATTCATCTATTGGGGCGGACTATGGACCATCCCCGTAGTTGCAGCCATAGCAGTAGCCCTGCTCATACACAGCAACCGGCGCTACCGTCGGCGCAAAGCCGAAGACGGAGGTGATGCAATGTTCCAGACCATCCTCAACACCGAGGACGCAGAAGAGCGCTGGCCACTATTGTTGGCCTACATTTCCGAGCGTCAAAGCGAGTTCATGACCTTTGCCCGCGAGAGCTTTGACGGAATGACCGGCGCATTCATACACGAGGATGTGCACACGCTCGAGCGCCTGGACCGCACGCTGTTCCACGAAAAAAACACGCTCAAGGGCGCACGACGCAAAGAAACTCTTTGCTTGCGCCAGCTACCGCATCCCACTGCCATCGAAAAGAGTACATGGTTCCACCTGGCCAACAACTGCTGCATGTCCATGCTCTACAACTTGCGGCGTATCAACGAGGTATGCAAAGAACACACTGAAAACAACTTCCTGCCTCTACCCAAGCATTACGTGGCCGAATTCGAGGAAATACGCTCACGCGCGGATGAAATCTTTGCCGATGCCTTGTCCGTGATGTCCTCGCGTAACGTGGAAGCCGTCCCGCCTATACGTCGCCGCTGCGATGAGCTCAAAGACCGTATCTCGGACGGATATCACCGTCTGCACGAGCAACTGCGCGAAGGCGACCCATCCACCATCACGGTATTATACGTCTATCTGAATATGTTGCAGGAGACTCAGGACTTGATTTCCAACGTTCGCAAGTACTTGCGTGCCTTTGCCAAATTATGCGACACAGACAGCCGCATCGCCGGACCGCGAGCATCCATGCCCACGCCCTCGGGAACGATAGTCTCTCCGGATCGTTTTGCAACCATAGACCAACGCCTGCTGTAGCCGTTGCCGCCGGGGTGTTTCGACAGCCAACGGCAGCAACGACAATAAGCAATAGTCATGATAGCCATAACGGCGCTATAATCGCCTTAATAGCCATAGCCGCTACCCCAACGAAGACTCACCATAAGCATAAAGCATAACAAATGCCCGTGGCCGATCTAACCACGGGCATTCGCTGTATTGTTACTAAACAATTGGGAACATGCGCGAGCCACCGTCAGCGACGTTGTACGCGATCATCGGCTGTCTGTAAGCCGTTGCGGCCTACCGGCAGGGAGAGTCCCTGGCGCGATGTACCCCGGCGACTGCCACCGCGGTTGATGGGTTCGCCCCATTCGTCAAGTTCTTCTTCTTGATCGGGTGCTTTCTCGCCGGGCTTCAGCTTAGGCTTGTTCTTAAGTATGGCATAAGGCTTCTGCGTGTCTATGGCTTTGGCATAGATATCCCACGCCAATTCATTGTCCCAATTGGCTTTAAGCTCAAGCTTCTTATCAAAGTATGCGACTTCCTCGGGTTGAAGCCTCTCGGCGAAGTTGCCGGTATCCCAACGTCCGTTGCCATTGGCGTCAATAAACACACGTGCATAGTAGGTGCCGGGGGTAATATACGGCACTACGACCTTGCCTGTGGCCGTATCCACAGGCACCGTGCGCATCACTTTATCGCTGTTGTTGAGCAACTCGAAGCACAAGGCATGCCCATCCACCATACTCGGCTTGATGGTAAAGGCAAGGTTGGAGTATTCTTCGAGCTTCTTGATGGTGAACTCGTGACGCAAAGCCTTATTATGAATGCTGTCGTAAATACTGGTAACAGCAGCCGAGTCGACAAGCAAGCGATACTTGGCGCCGGGATCCCAGCGATAGTCAAACACACGGCCCAACAGCGGATTGAGCGAGTCGGGACGCAACGGCGGCAAAACAAGGTCTTTCCACACGGAATCGACTTGTTGTTGCAAGTAAACACCGGTCGTATCTATACGCGATATCGGCAGGGCCGACTCTATCCGCATGGGAGCATATACCTCGTGTGATGACTGGCTTTTGACCGTAAGGGTGGCAAATTCGCGCTCGGGAACATTAAGGCTGTCCGCTTCCTCTTTTTTCTTCTTTTTTGAGACCTTTGGCGCGCGGTATATGAAATTGATCGTGTCATTGACCCATACGCGTCGGCTGAGTGAATCCTGTGCGGAGTGGTGCACGCTCACGCGCAGTGTGTCTATGGCCAGAAGCTCGGGGTCGCGTATCCAGTACGTAAGGGAGTCGCTGTTGGCATTGGCCTGCAACAGCGCCCAATCGGCATCGGTATCACCGTCACGCGGTCCGCCGACAAGCGTAAGCGTGGGAAGAGTGTCATGAGGAGCGCCCATGCCGACAAAGAGACGACGGCGGTCGGGACGTTGGCTGTCCTTAATGTACTGGGCATGGTAGTCTTCGTTGAACCACGTCAGCAGTACATCATTGGGAAGGAACAGCGTGGCGTCACGCTCGACAATGCTATCCGTGCCCTCGGACGAACGCAAAGTATCGCTCACTATCGTAGGTCGTGAGGAAGGGACTATATCTAAGTCATAGAATGCTACATCCTCGGAGCGATCCCAACAGTTGTCCCGATTGACGTCATTAACGGCAAATATACGATAGGTACCGGCCTTGAGGTTACGTATCGTGAATTGACCGCGCTGATTAGTACGGGCTATGCGTTGCAGGGGCGACTTGACAAACGCGGTGTCCGACATGTCGGTGGTAACACCTACCGTAATACCCTGCGCCGGCTCGAGGTCGCGAGCCGATAGCACTATTCCGGAAATCTGCAGCGAGTCTATCGAATCGCCGGTGGCAAAGTCGATTGCAAAGCCATCGAGGATATTGCCTTCGTTGAGATCGCGTATAGCATCGGCAAAGTCTATGGTATAGGTGGTATTGGGCTGCAAGGTATCGCGCAATTCGACAGTGATACGTCGTCCGCCGGCACGCACCACGGGCGTGGACTTCTGCACAGGCGAGATTATAACTTTATTGAAGGCATCGTCCAGGCTTACATTCTCGTCAAAATACAACTCAAGCCGCGAAGGGGTTACGCCGGTCTGTCCCGGCATTGGAGTAGAACGTACAAACACCGGGGGCTGATAGTCGCGCGGTCCTCCTTCGGGATTACCTATGGAGGCGCAAGCGGCCAGCAGCACGGCAAATACTATCGCCGCCACCGCCAGAGGTAGTGCATACATTCCTCCGATTTTCGTCTCAGCGTGTTTAGTTTTAGCGTTCTCGTTGTTCATAACGACAAAATTACAACTTTTTCGGCAGATAGCGCATACGCTCTCCATATTCGCAACAAAAAGCCGCAGCCATCGCCACCTTACGGGCTTGACTGTCCGAAGGTTGCGATGGCCGCGGTCTAACTGTTTCGGTCTATGTCGGATTACCGGACTTACGTCTATGACGTCAGACGGCAAAAGCCGATTCTGTTTACACGACCTTATTTCTTAATCCACTTAATTGCGGACGCGTTGGCATCGGCAAGACGCACGATATACATGCCTGCGGGCAGCGCCTCGAGCGACAGCTCGCCGGCGGTATCGGCCACGCCATAGTATACGGCAGCACCGGCCAAAGTATAAACATTGACTGCACATGTGCCGCATCCGGTGTGTAGCATAGACTCAACGTCTATATATGCGGCAGCTTCCGTATCGGCAGTGACTTCATTGACGCCTTCCGTACCGGAGTATACGAAGCTGCGCACGGGCGAGTCGGCTGTATTCTTTGCAGAGTTGTCTACGTAGTATGCAGCACGTGTCTTGCAATAGTATGTTTTGCCGTCTAAGAGATACTTTCCACCAATCTTGATTTCGCCGAGGGCTTTTGTCATGGTCTCGAAGTCGCGCAAAGTAACCGAGTATGCCGTACGTCCAAAGGATTTAGAAGACGAGATGTATACGGTCACAGAAGCAAGGCCGTTCCATTTTTCAATAGACAATCCTTCGTTTACATGTATTGTAACACCATCGGAAGCCGGATTTGTGAATGCGGGAGCGGTGTAATCGGTACGGTTGACCGTAGTGAACGTAATAGGCTCGCTCTCGGTCTCATAGCCGCCTACACTTGTGGCAAGCGTGGCCGTGTAGGTGCGCCCGGTACGAAGCAGTTCGGCAGGCACGGTGACGCTGTTGGCCGGGCCTTCATACACATATACTTCGGAAGTTCCGTCGATTATGGTCATGCGATGCTTGACTTCCTGATCAATGTCGACTTTAGTCCACGTGATAGTGGGTGTGACCGATACACCGGTAGCCTTGTCGGCGGGAGCGGTGAAAGATATACGGCCACCCTTGAAGGACTGCACATCGGAGAGCGCATCGGTCATGTTGGTTCCGATAGAACGTACGCGCCAATAGTATGTATTGCCGTTCTCGAGGTGTGGCAAGTTCATGGATGATACAGTGTTGCCTGCAGCGTCAAAGAGCGCTATGATATGGCTCATATCGGCTTTGTCAGACACTTCGATGCGGCTGCGCGAAGCACTGCCGTTCCACTTGAAGGAAAAAATTTCGGGGGCGTTTTCGCCGTTTATGGGGTAAGTAAGCGTAGCCTTGGTCCCGGAGACAACCTTGCCTCCGACAGTTACTGCTGAGTATTCGTTGCCGTAGCGGTCGTATACGCACACAGCCCATTTATATCCGGATGCCATGTCTGTCGGAATCTCGTATGAATTGGTGTAAGATATGCCTTGTAGATACTCGCGCTGGCATGCAAAACCGGCTTCGCCCACGCTTTCGGGGAAGGCGTATACGGTGTAGCGCATACCGGGAACGGCATCCCATGTCAAGGCTGTACCCGAGATGGCTACATTCCCAACCGTTTTGGGCGACCAAACATGCTCCCAGGCACGTATTGGCGTCAATGCTTTGTTCTGGAATACTTCCTGTGCCAAGATTTTGCCGAAGCTCATTCGCTTGCCTCCGAATTTTTCTGTGTAATTGACAAAATCGCCGTAGTGGAAGAATACCATGCCGCTGGCATCATAGGTGTTAGCCTGACGTGCGGTATTGGTTTCATGAATATATTCTGAAGCCTTGTCGTTTACGATATTAGAGAGGGTCACCGAAGGATAGAAGTGTCGGTCGAAGCGGCGAACTGCCACTCCATACCATTTTGACAACTCGGTGAAGCGGTTGGGCCAATAAATCTGAGGCGACAGGAAATCTATATCTCCGGCATTAAGCCAACTCATAGGGTCGGAAAAAATGCTGCTGTACTGCCAGTCACCGCTGACGGGGGTCAAACCGTATTTCTCGATGTCGGGAGGACAAGCAACCCCGGCAGGCGAAATGCCGAAAGGCAGGTAAGGCTTCACCTTCTTGATAGCTTTTTTGACCACTTTCACCATATTATTGATGTTATTACGCCGCCAATCGCCAAGACTCATCGAGCCTCCGCCTTTAGTGTACGCCGCATATTGCGTAGCATCTTGGTCTGCCCCCATGCCGGAGGGGTAGAAGTAGTCGTCATACACCACGCCATCGACATCATAGTTGGTGACAATTTCGGTGATGATATCTACGATTCGTTGTGTTACCTCGGGAATACCGGGATTGAGGTAAATTTCCTTGCTGTTGCGCACAAGCCAATCGGGGTGCGAGGTCTCATAATTCAGGGGGTTGCTTCCTCCATAGAGGCTCGTCGAACCCGAATAGCGATAGGGATTAAGCCACGCGTACACTTCGATGCCTACGGCATGGGCTTCGTCAAGAAGCATTTTGAAGGGATCCTCGACGGGCGTACCACCACGCGTGCCGGCAACCTTGTGTGACCAAGGCTCATACGATGACTTGTACATTGCATCGCAATTGGGACGTACGTGGAAATATATGATGTTGATATTCTGGTCTTTGAATTGCGCAAGTTTTTTCTTCAGGAAATCGCGTTGGAAGCGAGCCTGAGTCTCGCTGGTCAACGGAGCGGAAGGCCAACTGGAATTAAGTATTGGCGACAGCCACAAAGCACGATGTTCGCGCGTGGGCATGGCCTGCGCTTCGGTCGGCTGTGCCGGTGCCGCCATGACCATAGCCAAAAGTGCGGCAGCTATTTTAAGTGATTTTTTCATTAACTGTTGTAATAAGTGAGTTCGATGTTGATTGTTGTACAGGTTCAAATACGACCGAAAGGCTGTTCGATGCTACGAGGTAGGCTTGCCATAAGACCATGCTAAGCATCGAAAGGCTACCGAGCAGTCTTAAATATACTCTAAAAGACAAACTTAAATAACATCAAAAAAACTGCCTTAGATATTCTCCAAGCTGCATTGTCAAGCAAAAGGCGGCTGCCGCCACGCTATTGTGGTGGACAGCCGCCTTTGTCTTGAGATGCTTAGATGCTTATGTCTTAGAAAAGTTTGCTCTTATTGGGGTTGATGCAAATACCCATGCCGAGGTCGTTGGCGTCACCATAGTGCACGACCTTCTTGGTAGTGGGATCGTAGTAGCATATACCGGCAGGTACCTTGGAGTTGTCCTTGGCATCGGGACGGAAGCAGAAGTACACGCGTCCGGTGTCCTTGTCCAGGGCAAGCTGACAAGTGTAAACGCCCTCATTGTCTGTGGTGTTGATTGGGTCAGCCTCCATATGAATAAACTTGGTATACTTCGCTTCACCATACTTCTCTTGATATTTGGGTTCGTCAGTATAAGGGGGCAAGTCGTAGGCAGTAAAGCCCTTTTCCGAGCCTATACGCCAAACGTATATGGCCTTGCGTTTTTCGTCAACGACCATTGAACGAATCTTGATACCGGGGAAAAGCGCGGGAGCCGGCAGAGGCTTTGCCTCAGCTTCCTTCTGCGTGGCATATACATCAGTCTCCTTGAAACGATAGATGCCGTTGCCGGAGTAGTTCTTGGCCCAGTACCACCATCCATCGCTCAGTTTCTGGTGAGCCACGTGGATGGCGCCGTAAGCGATACCACGGCCGTAGAACGGTATAAGGTTGTTCTGTACCATGTAGCTGTCACGGTTATAGGTGCTGCCCGAGAGAACCTTGCCCTGAACTTCGCCACGAGCCTTGAGCGCTATCTTGGAGATACCGGTATTACGGTCACTGTAATAGAGGTATTCGCCCACTGCAAAGCCCTGGAAGGGGTCTGCAAAGGCCGGACCTCCAACGTTGGTCAGCACAGTATTGACACCTGTACCGTCAGGGCGCATAGCTTCAATCTTGCCATCGCCGAGGACTCCGTTCTCATCGTTGATATAATAATACTGCTTGCCTGCATCGAGGATGTAAATCCAGCCCTCGGTGTTAGCCTTGCCTTCTTCGTCGGTTCCGGGGACATCGGCATATACGAGGTTGAAGCAGTTGTTGCCTGCGCTCACGCCCATATCATAGGGGAAAATCTTGGTGCCCTTGGGAAGTTTGGTGGGGTCGAGAAGCTTCATTGCCTTGATGTTGCCACCTTTCTCGGCGTAGTAGATGGTGGGCGCGGGTTCGGCGCAACCTACTTGTACGTTAAGATAGGTGTCTTCGAGACGGCGGTTTTCGCCGTTGACGTCAAACCATGTGGCAATCTGAACTTTCTGCGAGCCGATGTTTTTGAATTTCACGGCTTCGGGATATTCGATATTGCCCTGCTCATCAGAGTATCCGGTGAAAGCGGTCACAGCGTTGCCGTTGGCGTCAACAGTGCCTTCGGGGAATGTCCAGACATATTTCACCTTGAGATTCTCGGGGTTCGGGAGCTCGAGGTTGAAGGTCATCATGGTGTTGTTAAACTCCACGATTTCGGTAGACTGATCCTTGATGGTGAGTACGGGAACGATGTCATAAATCAAGATGGGGTAGGTTTTGGAACCGACACCGTCTACCGTGAGAGTCACCCGATATGTGCCTGCCTTTTTGTACTTATGCAGGGGATTGGGATCTTTGGAGCTTTCGCCATCACCGAAGTCCCAAGTTACGGCTCCGGTCTTGGATGAGGTGTTGTTGAACTGTATGGTGGATACCACATAGTAGTCCAACGTATATTCGTCGCCGCTGATATTGTAGGTAAAGTCAACATCCGGGTTGGGGTATTGCTGGAAAGAGGGCTCTGCGTCCTTGCATCCATACAGTGCCAGCACGCAACCTAAAGCGATTAGCGATTTTTTTAAAAGTTTCATAGTTTGTGCGGTAGTGTCTTAATGTTGGACGTATCAGTTGATTGAGATTGTGCGTACATCGTTGGCTATACCCTCCTCACCATTGGAGTCGTACACGCGGAACTGGGCTTCAAGCGAGTACTTGCGTGAGAATTCGACTTTGTACACCTTGTTGGCGCTGTCATATATCCACTGGTCAAAGGTGATTGAGGCAAGCAGGTCCTTGAAGGCGGGGATATATGCCGAACGGACGGTGGAAATGATGGCACCGAGGTCATCATCGTAGCGGCAGAACACCCATTCTGCTGAATCGTAAACCGGATAGTAGTTGATACCTTCCTTCTTTTGGACATCCTTGGCAACCTCGTGTATAATCTTGTTGCCGGCCGCATCTATGGTCACGTAATACCAACCGATGATAGCATCTTCAGACGCCTGGGTGGTGGAGAACCACAAGTCGGACTTCTCGCCGGCGCCGTTATCTTCCTTGGTCATGTCGATGTTTGTGGGGAAGTTAACTTTGTACTTGGCGTTGGCGGCAGCGAACTGCTCCATCGTGAAAGGATGGCTGATGTACACCTGACGCAAGGCATTGTAGTATGTCGAGTCCTTGGTCAGCAAGTTGATGACCTCATTATTGAATTCGTCGGCAAAACCTTCGGGATAGTACTGATCAAAGCGATCGCCGTCCCAGGTGGCTATATCCGTCCAGTTGACAGGTTTGAGGGTGCGCGATACAGGCACGCTTCCTGTTATCTGGAACTCATGACCGGCCCATTCGGCCAAATCATGAGAGAAGCGAGCTATGGGTTGGTACGAACGCATAACCTGATTGTCAGCTACGGTCTTTGTGTAGTTGAGGCTGGCTCCGCCCAACTTGACTGTGGCAGCAGCAGACTCGTCGCGTACCACACGATACCAAACCTCGGAGTATGAAGGCGATGCCCCTTCATAGTCCACCGTATACTTGCCCTGGAATGTGAAGGATTCGCCGGCCTTGCATGCCGTCGAGCCTACTTCCCAATATGCGGTGGGCACTTTCTGTCCGGGCTCTATAACTGATTCTAACGGGTCGTTCTTCTCACAGGACGTGAGCACGGCAACGGCACCGAGGGTCAAGAGCAATGTCTTATATTGGATTTTCATCTTTTATTCTGTGTTAGTTGTTGCTGATTAATGTTGTAGTACACGCGGTGGGTTACTCGGCAGTCAGCGATTTGCGCACGCCGTAGTCCTCTGCCCAAATCATGGGCTTACGCAGCCATTTGTAGTTCTTGGCAGCACCCAGACGCTCGAGTTCGGCAAGGTTGTATTTCTCCTCTGTTTCGGGGTCGTAGTTGTAGCGCTGCACCCAGGTATTTTCTTTCTCGGCGTCGGTGAGGCCGTCAATCCAGAATGCCTGATAGAGATTGTACGGACGGCGCAACCCGGGATATACGATTTCTTTGTCATCGCCTATGCCATAGCCGTTGCGGTTGTTTGAGTAGTGGTAGCGGCGGAGGTCGGTCCACTGCTCGGGTTGCATGTACATGGCTATGTATTTCTGCATCATCAGGTCGCTAAGGGTGTACTGCGAGGGATTGAAGAAATAGTGCATATTGCCGATTTCGGACGCAGGTTTGGTTTTCTCGACCTTTACGTTTTCGAGGAAAGCTGTCACCATCCTATCCCAGCGTTTGAGGGCTGTATTGGTGCCCTGGGGCCTGCATTGGTCAGTGGGAACTGTTAGGCCTCCGGTAGGACTGGGGTTGTCTTTCTGGAAGCGGTCGAGGTGACGTTGGATGTTCCATCTCGTGGCTTCCTTGGCCAAAGCGCAAGCCTGTTCTTTATTGCCCATCCAATAGTAAGCCTCTGCCTGTATGAAGTAGAGTTCTTCCATGGTGAACAACGGAGTATAGGCATCCTTAGCGGCTGCATATGCACCGCAGTATAGCGTCGGGAAGTGTGACTGCTTGAATGCCGAACCGGCACCGATATTGTTTTCAAGATAGCGCAACATCACTTTCTCGCTGGCGTTGGACGCGCTGATGGGGCCCTTGTTGGGACGGAACAGCAGTAGCAGACGCGGGTCGTTGCCGTAACCGTTTTCCTTGTCATAAAAGCCCTGCTTGAGCTCGTCTCCTTGGTTGATGACACCGAGGCAGTTCTCCATGAAGAACTTGGAAGGCACAGCCTCTGTCAGTCTATTATCACGCGACTCCCAAGCGTTGATTATGGGCTGGGACTCGGACCATTGTGCATTTTCCTCGGTCACGCCGCCATCGAAATTGTAGCGAGGCTCGCTGCCGAACCATGCGCCGTAGATTGCATCACCGCCGCGCCATGTGTCGATGGCCTTTTGTGCCGTCTCAATAATCTTTTGGCAAGTGGCTGCCGAACGGTCGATATTGGGGATATTGCGGAGCAACAGGCGAGCCTTGATGGCGTATGCCAGACCTTTCCATTTGCTGAGGTCGCCGGCGTACACGCGGTCTTGGGAGACGTCGATCTTCTGGTTTGTCTCGCAATTGACGGCCTTGCTGTAGAACGGGTCTTCTGCTCCCGGTTCGTCGGTAAGGTTGTCGGCTTCTTTGAGCATCCAGTCGTATATGGATGCCTGAGTGTCGTACTTGGGCGAGTTGCTTTCGTAAGCCTGACTGCGGGGCATGTCACCGAAGGCATCGGTAGTCAACTGTGTGGACATCAAGCGTATAACGCGTGCTATGTATTCGTAGTTGAGCGAGCCTAATGACTCGGCGTTTGCAATAAGTTCCTTGCCGTTTACACCTATGTCGTAGAAGTGACGACGCCACTGCGGGTGGCGGTTCATGGTCAGGAACTGCCAGCCGCTCTTGTATGCGTAAGTGCCTGTCTGGCTCTTGCCCATAGTGGTGAGACATTGCGACAGATAGATATTGTATTCGGCGTGGTCATAGTTCACCTGGCTGGAATAGAATACCAACACGGGAAGGCCAAGCGAGCAGGTATTGCGGTGGGCGACATCCGGGTTGACATTCTCATAGAGGACGTCATCGCAAGATACCGCAGTAACACCCAGCAGGGCAGCCAAAGCTATGGATTTTATCTTGTTCATATCTGTGTATGATAAAGTCGTGATTTATATGTATTGGTCGGAGAGATTTAGAATGTAACGTTTACATTGAAGTTGAAGCTGCGGAGGCTGGGGACGCTGTAGTTGTCGATACCCATGGAGCCTGTACCATTGGATGCGGAGGGCATCACCTGTGGGTCGGCGCCGGTATACTTGGTCAACAGGAAGAGGTTGCGGCCTGTCAGCGAGCACTTGAGGCCCTTGATGGGGTTGGAGCTGCCAAGGCGCTTCATAAGGTTGGAGAAGTCGTAGGCGAGAGTCACGTAGCTCATGCGCAGATACGATCCGTCTTCGATGAAGTTGGACGATACATTGTAAATATAGTTGTTGAATGTCGTCTGGTCAAGGATGACGGGGGTGGTGTTAGGTCTGTAGGTGCCGTCACCATTGTCTACCACACCTTTGAACACGACTTTACGGTTACGGTAGGGAACGAGCAGGGCATTCTGGCCGTTGGAGTAGAGGCTTCGGCCTGTGATATTGGCCACGTCGCCGCCGATACGTCCGTCAAGCAGGAAGGATAGCGAAAGATCTTTCCAAGTGAAAGTGGAACCGAGGCCGAGGAGGCAATCAGGTTCGCGGTTACCCATATAGGTCTGTTTTACGGGCGAAACCTTGGGAAGGCCGTTTTCGTCGATGATGACGTCGCCGGCAGCGCTGCGCTCGTAGTCGATACCGGCAAGACCGGTGGTGGACTCGCCCACATATGCCACGGTGAAGATATCACCATACTGTCCGCCTTGGATGAGGGCCACGTTCTCGGGCAAGGAAACCACCTTGCCGCGGTTGTACGAGAAGTTTAGAGTAGCAGTCCACGAGAAGTCCTTGGTGGAAAGGATGTCTTGATTGAGGGTGAGCTCGAGGCCCTTGTTCTCGATGCAACCCTCGTTACGGGTCTGTAGAATGGTTCCCGATGCGGGAGATACGCGCACGGTTACAATCTGGTTATCCACGCTGGTGTTGTAGTATGCAACATCAAGACGGGTACGATTGCGGAAGAAACGCAAGTCGGCACCAATTTCCCAAGACTTGGTCATTTCAGGCTCGAGGGTGATGGCCTTGGAGATGGTGGGATTGACACCGAAGCCCTTGTCGGGGAAGGTGGACCACTGCTTGTAGTTGTCGCTAAACTGGTTGGCGGGAGCATCTTTACCTACCTTTGCCCAGTTGCCGCGGATTTTACCGTAATTGAACACGCCGTTGGACGATCCTATGCCGAGGAGCTCGGAGAAGATGATACCGCCGGTGAAGGAGGGATAGAAGTATGTGGAGGTCATCTGCTTGAGTGTCGAGGAACCGTCAAGACGGCCGGTTACGGACAGCTGGATGACGTTGCGATAGTCAAAACGCATTTCACCGAAGTAGCCGAACTTGTTGCGTTTGGCGTGATTCAGGTAGACGTTGTAGTCGCCTGAGCCGTATTTGAGGTATTCGTTGTCGCAGTTGTTGAGCGAGTAGAAGTCGCCATCCAACACATAGTGGATGCCACCGAGGCCTGCGCTATAGGACTTGCTCTCGGAGTATTCGCCGCCGACAAAGAAGTTAAGATTGAAATTATCGTTAATCTTCCAGTAGTAGTTACCGAGAAGTTGTGCTGTGGCACGTTCGCTACGCGAAGGCTGGAAGGTATATGTACCCATGCGCTCGTCGTAAGCCTGTTTGATAGCCGAGGGGAATTCGGTTCCTATCTGGTTGCCTTCTTCGTCATATACGGGGTCAAATATGAATTCTTTGCCCGAGGTAGTGAAGCGAGGCACTGTGGACGATTCGTAGGAAGACCAACCCTTATCATAGTTGAATTTACCTGTGATGGTCAGGTTCTTGATGGGTTCCCATTGGATCGAGGTGTTGATGATGACACGCGAGCTTTCGGTGCGGCTCTTGTCCATGTAGCGACTGTAGTAGGGAGACAGGGTTGCGCCTACGCGTTGGCTGTTGGTGAGGATGTCCCAGTCGTCGTAACGGTTGCCCCAGTTGGGGAGGCCGTTTTCGAGCCGGTAGTCAGCCATGTCGCGGTTGATGCTCCAGCCATAGATGGTGCTCATCGAGTTGCCGAAACCACGGGACTTGCTGTCGATGAAGTTGGCGGAGAGCATGATTTTCATGGCCTTTGACGGCGTAAATTCACCTTTGACGAACACGCCCATGCGTTTCTTGTAGTCCTTGGGAACGACGCCTTCATTGTCCATAAAGTTGGCGGAAGCATAAGCCGAGTATTTGTCGTTGCCGCCGCTGAGCGAGATGTCGTATTTCTGCATGAAGCCTGTACCGAGGAAGTTGCCGACGTTGTCATAGTATACATCGTCGCTGTTCATCTTCGGGCCCCAGCCGCCGGAGGAGTTGGCCACGTAGAAGCCGTTGGCACCGCCGATATATTCTTTCTGCAAGGAGGGGAGGTTGAGCGTATTGGAGATTTCCCATCCTCCGTTTACAGCAACATTAACCTTGCCTTCCTTACCGCTCTTTGTGGTAATGATGATGACACCGTTGGCACCTTCCTGACCATAGAGTGCTGAGGCGGCAGCGCCTTTGAGCACGCTCATGGTTTCGATATCGGAGGGGTTGATATCGCCGATGGACGAACCACCGCCACGGATAGGCATACCGTCTATCACGAAGAGGGGCTCGTTGGACTGTGCGTTGTTGATAGACGAGATGGCGCGAATCACAATCTGTGATGCCGAGTTGGGCGAACCGCCGGAGGTGCTGACCCGCACACCGGCCACCTTGCCTTGCAGCGAGTTGACAAAGTTGGCTGACTGTCCGGCGAGTACTTCGTCACTCTTGAGTTCTTGCACGCCGAAGTTGAGTTTGCTCTTGGCTTGGCTCTGGCCCATGGCGGTTACGACCACCGCATCCAAGACTTCGGCATTTGCCGGCAGGTTGACATCGATAACTGTACGCGACCCGACAGTTTCGAAAACGGTCTTATGACCTACCATAGAGAAAGTCAAGACAGCATTGTCATTAGGGACATTGATGGAATACTTGCCATCAAAATCAGTGGCGACACCGGTCTTGGCACCCTTTAGGGAGACAGACGCTCCTAAGGCGGGCTCGCCGTCGGAGTCGTAGACGGTACCTGTCACGACTCGGGCTTGCGCCATTATCGTGATGAGGGAAAATAACAGTAGAAATAGCTGTTTTTTCATAACTAATTAATAATGTTTATATTCAAGGTTAACATACTTGTTTTAAACTGGTTAACACCGCAAATGTGCTACTCGAAAGATGTTTTTCCGAGAGTTTAGTTCGTCAATTGCATCACAATAGCACACCAATGAGTTCCAATGATTGGTCTTCAAATCGGTTTCTTGCAGGATTTTTATACAAATTTACCGCTTTTTTCGGACGTAGAAGCATTTTGTTAAGATTGTTTATACATCCTTTGCTAACATAAATATTATTTAACATTGGCCGGCCATTCTCCGGGCCGAGATTGTCGCTCTTAGGCTGAAAAGTCACCCCGCACGCCGTCGGCACCGCGCACCTTACCTCGCCATCCGCCCGACAGCGCCTCATTATATATATACAACGCCTCATTATATAGTAATACAGGCATATTATGTATAATGAATCGATTGCGAAAGTGACGCACACCGGCCAAGATTAACAATCTGTTAAGAATACAAGCCAACAATACCGTACCACCAAAAAAAACGCTAACTTTGTCTTTACGAAACAGAAAAATCCAAACACGCTAAACAATGGCTACAAAGGAACATCCACACCACATACTCGTGGTGGACGACGAAGAAACCCTGTGCGAGGCGCTACGCTTCAACCTCGAGGCTGAGGGCTACGAAGTATCGGTGGCCTATAGTGCCGAAGAGGCACTGGCACTGGACTTCCGTACATTTGACTTGATACTTCTGGACATCATGATGGGCGCGGTCAGCGGCACTCGCTTGGCACGAATGATCAAAAGCGACCCTGCCACATCAAACATCCCGATAATATTTTGCACCGCCCGTGACGACGTCGAAGATATGGTGGCCGGACTGAATCTGGGTGCGGACGACTATATCACCAAGCCCTACTCGTTGCGCAACGTTTTGGCACGTGTCAAGGCCGTATTGCGCCGCACTACCGGAGACAGCACTACGACATCACACGCATCCCACATTCTCGAATGCTGTGGACTGAGAGTGGACACGGACAGCAAGCAATGCACCGTGGATGGGAAGGACGTAGCCATGCCGCGCAAGGAGTTTGAAATCCTGGCGACACTGATGACCGACCCGGGACATATCTTCAGCCGCGAAGAACTGCTGGCAAAGGTATGGCCCGAACAAGTGGTTGTCGTGGACCGCGTCGTTGATGTACACATCACGCGTCTGCGAGCCAAAATAGCGCCTTACGGCAAACATATTATCACCAGAGCAGGATACGGGTATGGGTTCAAGCCATAAAACATCTTACCATCATCGGCTTTTCATAGGCCTTGTCGTATACTCGTGGCTGCTGGTCGGATGTTTTGCCGTATTCCAGTATTACCGCGAAAGGCGCTACAAGGCCGATGAATTAGATGCACAATTGCAGCTAATAAACAATAGGGTACTGACCGAATACGATACCGACAGCGTCTTCGACCCTGACGTTGCACGTCCATACCCCTTCAAGGACATGCGCATTACTGTCATAGACGATGACGGAAATGTGGTCTACGACAACTCGTTGGACCGTCTGCCTGACGCCAACCACCTTGACCGCGAAGAGATTGCGGCCGCAATGAAATCGGGACACGGCTTCAGTACCCGACGACACAGCCAAAGCACGGGACAGACTTATTTCTACAGTGCCACTCGCGGGCGAGATTGCATAGTGCGCACAGCCGTCCCCTATTCGGTGCCCCTGCAAGAATTCCTGAGCGCCGACTACGGTTTCTTGTGGTTCATGATAGGTATCACCATAACCATGTGTTTCTTCGGATACTGGGTTACACGCCGTGCCGGACAAAATATCGCACGCCTGCGCGACTTTGCACGACATGCAGAGGCCGGCGACCGCATATACGACTCGCCCGGCTTTCCGCATGACGAATTAGGCGAAATATCCGGCAATATCGTACGCCTGTATTCGCGTCTGCAACAAGCCGTCATAGACCGCGACCGCGAACACCGCGCCGCGCTGAGGCAGGAGCAAGAAAAAATACGCATCAAGCGCGAGCTGACCAACAACATCAACCACGAGCTCAAGACTCCCGTGGCCTCCATGGCTCTATGCATGGAGACGCTCTTGGCACATCCCGAGATGGACGCCGCACACCGCAACGACTTCCTGCGCCGCAGTCTTGCCTCTTGCCACAGGCTGCAAAGCCTATTGGCAGATGTGTCGGCCATCACGCGCCTTGAAGACGGCAGCACGGCCATAGCACGCACTGATGTAGACCTGTCCGACATAGTTTCCGAAGCGATGGCAGACAGTACGGACGCGGCCGCCCAAAAGGGTCTCACAATCACCGGCACCTGCAACGGCCCGGCAATTGTCAATGGCAACGAGGCTCTACTTATTTCAGTGATGCACAACCTAATAGACAATGCCATAACTTACAGTGGGGGGACCGTCATAGATGTTCGTCTGGAATGCACCAAGGACAATGCAATACTCACCGTAGCAGACAACGGCGTGGGCGTGGACGACGAGCATCTGTCCAGACTGTTCGAACGCTTCTACCGCGTGGATAAAGGGCGGTCGCGTCAAGCCGGAGGCACCGGTCTGGGCCTTGCCATAGTTAAGAATGCCATATTATGGCATGGTGGCACCGTCGCCGTGGCGCACAATCGTCCCTCGGGATTGATATTCACCATTACCATCCCCACCAAGCACTGATACACAAACCAAATTCGTAGCGACTCGCTCAATCGTCGCGATCGATAAAGAATCTGTTGAAATTGCACAAAAAGACATCGGAGGCTTCCGCCAAGTCCTTACGCCGGGCGTACAAGTCAGACAAAGCCACGTCCCCTATGACATATTTGTACTCGGCACTGCGATAGCTCTCGTCTATGTGCCGCCACGGCAGCAATGCGACAACATCTGTGGCATTGTAGCGTGCATATACGTGCAATACAACGTCATCGGTGAAGGTCGGGCGGTTGGCAAAACCCATTTTCTTGTACTCGTAGCGATAGTCATGACAGCGAGCCATGACATCGCTGAGTATGGACGATGCCGTTGGACTGCCGCCCGCGCCCTTGCCGAACATGAACTGGCGGTCATAACACTCGCCGCGTATGACCACGCCGTTGTACTCATTGTCCACCCCATATATATAACGGTCGGGAGTAACAAATTCGGGCATCACAAACATGGTAAAGCGGTCGGGAGCGACTTTGGCCACCTGTGCCACAAGCTTGATTTTTGCCCGTTTTTCGAGCGCACGGCCACACAACGAGCTAATCAGCGGCAGCAGTGCGACTTGGCGGCATAAAATACATCAGGGCACGGGCGTGCCGAATACGCCGAGGAAGTACGTCGCCACTTGGACGTAAATGACCAGGCCGACTATATCATTGGATATTTGAATAAAAGGACCGGTGGCAAGTGCGGGGTTGATGTGCAACTTTTCGAGTGTCAGCGGCACCACCGTGCCCAGAATTGTGGCAAACATCACCACAATAAACAGTGATACTGCCACGGATATAGTCACTGCAAATTCATCGGGCAAAGTGATTAGATTGTACACTAATACGACAGAAGATATTATCGTGGCATTCATCAGACCTATAAGCACTTCCTTACCTAATTGTCTACTGAATTCCTTGATTTCGAGCGTGCCGTTGGCCAAAGATTGCACCACGATAGCCGAGGCCTGCACGCCCACATTACCGCCTGTACCACCGATAATCGGGATAAAAAGCGCCAGAGCCGTGACGGCCTCCAACTTGGCCTCAAAGGTGCCGAGGATGAGCGAGGCTAAGATTCCGGAGGCAATACCTATAAGCAGCCACGGGATGCGGGCCTTGGTCTGTGCAAAGATGCTGTCATCTGCATCGACGTCACTCGAAAGACCGGATGCCAATTGGTAGTCGCGTTCTGTGCTTTCGCGAACCTGGTCCATAACGTCATCGACGGTGATACGACCTAGCAGACGGCCTATCGAATCGACAACGGGCATGGCCACGAGATCGTACTTTTCGAAGTCAAGGGTAACATCGTCTATAGGCGTGTCCACTTTCACGCTCACGGGGTCGGTCTCCATGACGTGTTTGATTTTTGACACCGAAGGATGCGTAATCAGCTTCTTCAGGGGCAGCACGCCTCGCAATTTGTGGTCATCATCGACAACATATACGTAGTATATTTCGTCCATATCCTCAGCCTGCATACGCATCTGCTTGATACACTCAGGCATAGACCAATTCTCGTTGACGACTATCATCTCCGTACCCATAAGGCCGCCGGCGGTATCTTCATCGTACTTCAACAGGTCGATGATGTCGCCGGCCTGCTCGACGTCGTCTATGTGCGAGAGGATTTCATCGCGGTCCTCCTCGTCCAATTGTTGTATAAGGTCTACGGCATCGTCTGTGTCCAAGTGGTCTATCTGCTTGGCAATCTGCTCGGCAGGCATAGCATCCAATAACTTACGCCGGTCGTCTTCGTCCAATTCCATGAGGACGTCCGCGGCCGTGTCCTCATCCAGCAATTTGTACAGATATTCAGCCTCTTCGAGATCGAGGTTCTGGTACAATTCGGCGATGTCGGCCGGGTGCAGTTCCTTAAGCTCTTTACGAGCCTGATCTATGTCATTGTCATGTATAACCTTGCGGATGTGCTCAAGGTATTCGTCGGTGTACTCCTTCATACTTCTTCGACGTATTTAGATGCCGCCGGCGCCGAGGCAACCAACAACGGTTGGACAATATTGGTAAGCTCGACAAACTGAGCCACAGAGAGCTGCTCGGGACGTAACGACAGCAAGGGACTGTCAATGACCGCATCCGGGCGCAATGGCAGAGAACGCAACGAATTGCGCAGGGTCTTGCGACGCATCCCGAAGGTAGCCCTGACGATACGACGCAGAAGTTCCGGGTCGCATCCGGGGTCGATGACACCGTTACGTCTCAGGCGTATCACACCGCTGCGCACCTTTGGCGGAGGGTTGAACACACCCGGCTCGACAGTGAAAAGGTACTCAACATCATACCATAGCTGAAGAAGCACGCTCAAAATGCCGCGATCCTTAGTGCCGGCAGGCGCGGCCAGGCGCAAGGCCACCTCACGCTGCAACATTCCTGCGATGCACGGCACGCGGTCTTTGTAATCGAGTATCTTGAAGAAAATCTGCGAGGATATATTGTAAGGATAATTGCCTATGACCACGAAGTCGCGACCTTCCATAAGCCGGTCAAGGTCTTCGCGCAGGAAATCTCGCGAGATTATACGACGGCCCGTAGTCTGCAACTCGGGGAAGTGCCCGTCAAGATACTCGACACTCTCGCGGTCTATCTCAACGACCGTAAGATCCTGAGCCTTCTGCAACAGGAACTGTGTCAGCACACCGGTTCCGGGGCCTATCTCCACCACGGGATAGCGTTCGGCATACCCGTCAATAGTGTCGGCTATGCGTGCCGCCACCGTCATGTCGGTAAGGAAGTGCTGTCCCAAGGACTTCTTCGGTTTCACTCGTTCAATCATAACTGCAAAAGTAGTTTTTTTTTGCCAAACGCCCAACACCCACAGCGTCCGAATACCCGAATGTTATGAATAAAAGCAAGTAATAAAAGCAAGAGAGCGCACCATATTTTGATGATGCGCTCTCGATTATAGCTACTTATGCTATTTTGACAGTTTCTTGAATTGGAACGGACAGTCGCGCAAATATGGATACCCTCCATTATAGTTGTTGCTGTCGATAATCCAAATATTAGTAAAGTCAAAGTTTTTAAATGTCGAGGACTTACCTTTGTCTTCTTCTTTGAAATCGTCTGCACACCATCCACCACCTGAGCCTTTGAGATAATATAAGTTGTGGTGGTAGAATATGCCGCCATCCTTATGTGTGCCCACGCAGCCGTTACCGTGACTGACTTTGCCGACATTTATGCAGTTTTGTATTTCGCCATGGTGGTCGACATAGCCGAGGATGCCGCCATTATCGTCTTTTTGGTCTGAGGGCACCGCACCCATATTGTAGCAGTTGTGGAGCATATAATGGGTATCGTCCCATTGCGAACCTTGTTCTTGATAGCCCAACAGACCGCCAACGTGCGACTGACCGGTATCGCTTGATATTTCGCCAAAGTTGCAGCTGTAAGACAGCTCCATGTTGCTCTCGGTGTTTGTTCCGCTTGCATCATTTGTGCCCATACGACCGGCGATGCCGCCGACCATAACATCGTTACCACTGCCCTTGATATTTCCGTGGTTTGCACAATGCATCACTACGGCGAGAGTGCAGTTGAATTGTCCGATGACGCCACCGACATTGCCGCCTCCGCTATTGGAGACATTGCCATAGTTGGCGCAATAATCTATTTTATGCCGCTTGTCGTAGAACTTGTGATCATACAGATTTGCAATCAGACCGCCGGTGTTTCCGCTACCGGTAATATTGCCGGCATTGACAGCATTGGCGAGAGCAAAGTTGCCATTAGAATTGATATACTCCACATATCCGAATATGCCACCAGTTTTGTCAGAGCCTTCAACATCTGCATAGTTTATGAGATTTTCGAAGGATGACGCCGAGTAGAATTTCATATATCCGACAATGCCGGCGGTGCACGAGGACTTATTGTTGGTAATCTTCTGAGAGTTGTTAAAGCAGTTATAAAGCTGCCCCGAGCTCCCGTTAACCATCATGCCGACGATACCGCCTACGTTTTGCGAGCCGACTAATGTGCCCGTAAAACAAATGTCTTTCAGCACAGAGTTCTCTGCCGTACCGACGATGCCGCCTACGCATGTGGCGTTGGTTCCATCGCCTACGGTGCCGGCAAACGAGCTTTCAAATGTTGAAGCGGCAGGTATGCCATCACAATCCTGGAGTTTTTTATCAAAATGAGCGCTGCCTGTAATCGTGCTGCTTTTGGCATATCCGACAATACCACCGATATTTTGGGGACCACTTATGTGCATTGAGTTTGAAAGAACAAATACTTCAGAGTTCAACGTCGTTGATTCGAGAATGCCGCAAATGCCGCCGACGTTGGTCTCTGTACAAGATATTCCGGTATTGATATAGAATTTGCTACCCGAAAAATTTGCATAGGACAGTCTGCCGGCAAAACCTCCGATATTGCTAACACCTGTCACTTTCACAAGCGCATTGTCGGTTTGCTTGACTGACGATGTTTTGTCAGAGCCTTCAAATTTGACATTGAATTTGTTTCCGTTGACATTGCCAAAAAAACCGCCTACACAATCCTTGCCGCTGGCAACCGAGCTAAAAACACATTTTTCCAATGAAATATCTGCCGACAAGTTGGCATACCCCACCATACCGCCGACATTATTGCCTCCATATACAGGCGCATTGATTGAGATGTTCTTAGCCAAGCAAGAAGCAACGCTGTTTAGCGACCCGAACAGACCGCCTACATTGTTTCCCTCAACAGACACGGCCTTAACCGAGCCGTCTTCGGCTTGTACAGAGTGTAAAAATGTGATGTCTTCAACATCGACAACCGAACCGCCATCGACAGATCCTACCAAACCGCCGGCATTATCTGCTGTGGATGAAACTGAAAATGGCGAGTAGTATTGCTTTACGTTGCCGAGTTTATCCGTCTCTGTTTTGCGATTGGCAAAGTTCTTGATTATCAAGGTGCCATTGCCGTGTCTTCCAACCACACCACCGACGGCGTTGCTGCCTTGCACAAATGCCGTGAGATTGCAATCTGTAAAAGTAATATCACCGGCGACATAGCCTATAAAACCACCTATATTGGTGTGGTTGTTCGAGTTGATTGAACCTTCAACGCTGACGTTTGTAATGGTGACACTTCCCGATGATTTGCCGGCCAAAGCACCGCCATTGTCATGTATGCCCTGCATCAGGGCATTGATGGTGAGATCGTGAATTGTTGCGCCGGGAAGCAACTCTTTAAACAATCCGATATTTGAATCATTGCCCTCTGTAGCGCTACCGGTGTATGGCACATTGACAGTATTGCCTCCGCCATCGTAGTTGCCGGCAAATGATTCGCAAGCGTGATATGTGCCCATGATTATTTGACTGCGAGGAGGCACATCAAAACTTGCCGTCTGCTTAAAGAAGAGACCGAAGCCATTTGAATTACCTTCTTCGTAAAGACCAATTTCGAAATTTTCGAAATCGCTTTTTGACGAAATCTCATAGGGGTTTTCTTGTGTGCCTTGACCACGCAATTTGAATTCTCCCTCGCGCGTAGCGATCTCCTCAACCACCATTTTGGATGTTCTGAAATACATACGCGGTCCGATTGTTGTTCCGTCAGAGTTTAAGGCAACGGCATCATATTCACCATCGGGCAATGTCTTGTGATCGGGAATATACATTGTGAAGATTGGCTTAGCTCCGCTGTTGTTCACTTTTAAGTCATAGTCATACAGCTTATTATCAGCGTGTGAATGCAGTATGATGTGATAATTCTCCCCGGCCTCGCTAAGTCGCCATTTTATAAGTTTGGAGGCAAAAGAACTGAGCTTGAAACCTTCGATTTCTTCGACTTTATTGTCTGTAACCAACGGCTCGTCATCCTCTGAGCAACCATACCATATGGGCAGCGTCAAAGTGAGTAGTAACGCGAATATAATGTGTTTTGTTTCCATACTTATGGAGCATTATGTTTTTGTTATTGGATAGGGGTTTCCATTTCGGAATGATATGGTATCGGGAAAAATCCCGATTTATCTGTTATCTGCCACAACGGTATCGATCCTGAGAGATTTAGGACTTTTTCAAAGAACGTTTTGTCGTGAAGTTGTTCGAGAGTTACAGATGTGGCGTTATTATAGTACGGCAAAACGGCATACGTGCCGCCTGAGTAGTAGAAATTGTCTGAATAATCGACATTCGACTCTGCATGAGCGGCTATAGGGTTGAACCAGTTTGTGCCTACTGAAACGTTGCGCATAATGACAGAGCGATAATCGGCTTCGCCGGTTATGCCGCCGGCATGCGCCTTGTTGATATTGCCATCAAGATTGCCTACGTTGAGACAATCGGTGAGTTTGCAGTTTTGTTGAGTGTATCCCAAAATACCACCTACATAGTCAGACGTTGTCGTCTTTATAGTGCCAAGGTTTGTGCATTGGTTGACGACAATGGCGTTGACTTCGAAATTGGTGGCACATTCGACTATAGCGTTTGCTCCGCCGACAAATGTCAGTATCGAGGCCATAACTCCGGCGGTGACGGCTGTCATTGTGCCGGCAGTGGCAAAAGTTGAAACTATACTTGCCACAGAACCTACTATAATGCATGTGCCTGCTATTGATTTTTGTACTATTTCTTTAATCTCTTGACGATGTTCCAACTCGCCGACACGCTCCTCGCGAGTACGATTTAGATTGTAGTTGATAATGGAATTATTGTCGTCTGATGCCTGATAAAAATCCATTGCTTTATTAAAATTGTCAAAGTATCCGGTTATAGCAGCACCGTTGATACCTTGCGGCAACTTAGTGGTATCAAACACATAAGAGTCCTGAATGGATTTTATTGTAGCTTTCACATCATTATCAATGGCTGTAGCCTTGGTGTTGAGGTTTACATTGATTTCCTTCAGATCTTCTTCGGTGAAAATATCATAAAGGCTCATCGAATATGTCACAGCATCATAAGCCACCATTGCCCAATCAAGAGTAGCTTCACCGACATGCAAGACATTGAAAAACTTCTTGAACGCTTCTGCATGCTTGACCACGTTTTGCGTGACCGCATTGCCGGTGACCGAAAGAATGGGGCCGGCAAAAACCATGACACATTCGGCTGCACCTATGACGCAACCGGCGATATCCATTCCGGTCCACACACGAGCGTCACCCGCTTCGCCGATAATACCGCCGGTGGCGCGAGTGCCGTTATTATTTACCAATCCGGTATTAAGACAATAGTTTGCAACAGTGTTGTTACCGACCCATCCGGCAATACCTCCGGCATATTTTGATGTTACCGCGACATTACCATAGTTCTGACAACCATAGAGCGCACCCCAAGTGGTTTTACCGACAACACCGGCAGCTGATTCGGCAGTGGTTGATGTCACGGTACCTTGATTGATGACATTATGAAGTACTGTTATTGAGGTGTTGCCTACAATACCGCCCAAGGTGCATTGATTGTCCGCGGCTGTAATTGCACCTTTATTATATACAGCATATGCTCCGAACTGCGCTTCTCCGCAAATGCCGCCGACAGATGTGCGACCGGAGATATTGCCGGTGTTGCCACAATTCTTTACCAGCGAGTTATTGTATAATAATTCGCCCTCATAATTGCTGTCATCGTTGCCTACGCGTGTGCTGCCGATAATGCCGCCCACACCTACCGCTCCGGTGATGTTGCCGGTATTTTGTGATGAATAGATAAATGACACGCCGGTGCCGCCGGCAATACCGCCGGTGCCATACCCGCCTTTGTCCATATTTCCGCTCATGGCGCCTGTTCCGCCATTGATAGTCGCATTATTTTTACATCCTATAATCATTAGCGAGTCCACCGAGCCAACAATGCCTCCGGCACCGGTGTACCGCGCTTCAACAGAACCTTTGTTTTCGCATGCCAATACTTGAGTCATCGAATACAGCGAACCGGCGCCGACAATACCTCCCACGGCATAGTCTCCCGATACGCGAGTGCCGGCATTGTAGCAACTGTCAACAGACAAAAAACCCGTGCAGTCAACAACGCCAACTAAACCGCCAACACCGGCACTGCCTTCGGGCGCTGTCACCGAGCCTCTATCTACGACACAGCCGTGTAACGAAGAACAACCGCGAATGTCGCCGGGCGATGTAGTGGCACCTACTATGGCTCCCACTGCGTAGTTGCCGGTGATGTCGGGATTTGAAACAATGACATTCTTGATTGTCGCTTGGTCTATAAAGCCAAACAAACCAACGCCGGGAGAGTGCGGACGATCTATCCATAGTCCCTGAATCTTGTAATTTTGCCCGTCAAAGACACCGCGGAAGGGATTCTCCGGAATAGCGCCAATCGGCAACCAACCATAATGGCGATCTGATGATGTACATATATCCTTCATGCGGATGTCAGCTTCCATACGGAAGTGCGTATCCTTTGTCAATTTCTTATTATTGTCGTCATTGTTGGTGTAGTCGCGAAGTCGCCACAAGTGCTCGGCACTCGATATGATATACGGGTCGTCCTCAGACCCCTCACCAACGAGATTCATTTCAGGATCATACGAATCTAAAACAATGGCTGTTTGAGCCTCGGCAGATATACGTACGCGACAGCCCAAACCATAATCTATCCACGTGGTATCGGACTCGGCACCCACAACCGGCACCTCGAGAGCCAGTAGACGGTAGACGCCTGACTTCAGCCCTGTATCAAGTGTAAGTATGGATTTGCCATTAATGCGAATGTGGCTTCCCGAACGGCGAAATACAGTACCGTCTTCGGCTTTGATTACACATTCGAAATCAATACCGGTAAAACCTTTCATCTCGGCTCCTAAAGTAATCTGCCTCTGTGTGCCGATATAGGCATCAGTGGGCACAGGCTTGTTTGGCTCGTTTGTATCGTCACACGAGAACATTGCCATGGCTATACATACCAAGACAATCAGATGTTTTGTCATTCTAAATAATGACGTGTTTCGACCGGACTCGCCTACGTAAGAAAGGTTGTTTGCTTTTATCATCAGAAGTATCTGTTGGATTGGTTACAACGTAAAAAAACGTCCGACAAATTTAAAAAATGGTTTGCGAAAATGGTTTTTATTGACATATTTTAACACATACACCAAAATAACTCACATATGGCAACAGAATAATATACATAAGCCGAAATATGATACAAGCAGAAATATCGATCAACGTAACATTTAGAGCAATATAACCGACACTATAGTATATAAAACGGAGGGGAAAGACTTATATCTTTCTCCTCCGCAGTACCCGGACCCGGGCTCGAACCGGGATGGGTCGCCCCAACGGTGTTTGAGACCGTCGCGTCTACCGATTCCGCCATCCGGGCATTGGTGGCACAAAGGTACAACTTTTTTTTGACGCGACAAACCGATGTTGCCGCTTTTTGCAAAAAATCGTCCGAAACCACCTCTTCACGTGAGACGGTTTCGGACCTAACAAAAGTCGGAAGAATGTATAAGGTATCAGCGAACGTACACTTTGGATGAAATAGTGCCGGAGCTGGTACGAGCACTTAGAACGTACACGCCTGCTGCGGCAGGACTTGCCACCTCTGCGGCATTGGTTGCATGTGCCACCGTACGGCCTGCAAGGTCGGTCAATGTGAGTTCGGCAGCACGGAATGGTATGGAAACTAAGCCATTGGCAACAGTAACTCGAAGCACATTCCCGCTATCGACATTTACATCTTCGATACCGTCAAATTTCTCGTAGACAACCTTCATAGACGCAATTCTTACGGACTGTTGTCCTGACTTGGACGGCTCGAGGCTCAGGGAGGTTACTCGTACGGGGTAAGAGGTCATATCTTCCGTGTCGATGACTTCTTTGAGGTCAAGGCGCAACGTGGTTTCCTTACCGACTGCGATAGTGCCAAAATCTTTTTTGATAGATGTTTTCCCCTGAGCATTCAGCGACACGGAGAAGTTTTTGAGATTAGAAGTTTCGGGCTTAACGACGATTTCGATGGCATCGGGCTGTGAGAACAATATCAGTTCTTTAGCCAAAGCCAAGCGCGGTCCGCGCATCGACGAGGGCTTGAAAGATATATCCAAGCCATTGGAATCATTTATCGGGCTTATTTCCACGCTATTGGAAATCGAGGTACGGGTTACTTTCCATGTGTCAATTTTAATTTCCCCGTCCGGATCAAGCGGCGTATCTTTGGCCGGAGTACATTCGACAGTAATCGTGACGGAAACACTGCCGGCAGCATTTGTTCCGGTGGCTACGGTAGTGCCGTTGCGCAAACCGGTGATAATGCCGTTGTAATCAACTGTGGCGATTTCGGGAGCATCAGTTGTCCAAGCGTAAGCGGCGGGATCGACACTTACATAGCGTCCGGCCACAAGTGCGTGCAGCTTGATGCCCCAATGACTATGGTTATCCGTCAGGATACTCGTCACCTCGGGCGTAGCAAGCGCATTCGGGTCAACTGATACGGCTATGGTAGCATCATCAACTCCCGGCAGCGATGCGCGCAAAGCGTGCATTCCGCTACCGGTGACAAAGAGTGCCGTACCATCATCCTTGATTGTTCCCATGGCCTCGTCCACCGACAGCGTAACACCTTTAACATCGGTATCTATGAGTTGGCCGTATTGATTGTATCCGTATATTATAGGACGGTAGAGTGCATATAGCGGAAGTTTGGCATAAGGGTCGGCGAAACGTATCTTGGCGATTTTTTCGTCTTTGGGTGCTTCGAGGCGCATAAATATGCCGTTGCCGACAGCGCGTTCGCTGCCATCACGCAAGACATTGAGAATACCGGCATGGGCGCTCCACATGGTCGTGGAACCGCCTCCGTCAAGGTCGAGAGCATCGTAGCATCCGAGATATCGCATCAGATCGGCGCCCTCGTAGTAGCTGACGCCACTGCTATTGGGTACTCCGGCATCGACTGCGCACAGCACAATATAGCGGCGGTCTTGGCTGTATCCGCACAGCGAACGTCCATATTGGGCACTCGGGGTATTAATCCAACGAATGGCCGAGGTGGTGACATTATTACAATTGAGAATGCGCACATCGCCGCCGCAGACGTCGCGCACATCGGGGCGCAAGCCTCCGAAAGCGGGCAGCGACATTCCTATTTCGATTTTGACGGCATCACCGTCTTTGAGGTTGTCTATGAAGTCGTTGGCATATCCATTGCCGCATGACAGCACGATACCGTCGGTCGGAATGGCCGTCGAGCCGCCTTGGCGCCATGCGCCGTCCACCACAAAGTCCATAGGTGTATTGATGGCCCAACGCTGACCGGTGATTGCGGGACGAAGTATCAATTCGCGGCCTGAGCCGTCCGTTCCCGTGGTTTCACCCATATAGCTGTTGTATATCATCATCTGATCACCCACACGAGGATAGTTGCAAGCTGCGGCTCCCACTACGATGCTGCCATCGGCGCTGAGGACATTGTACGACATATCAGTAGCGTCAATCCACGCGCCACCATTGTAATCCATAATCAAGGCATTCTCGCGAGATGTGATATCTATCATATCCGGGGCAGCCAATTTGCCGCCTATGGCACAAGTCATATTGGGATAGCCGAGTATGGAATTACCCAGCGGATGCTGTGCAGCAAAGGCGGACACAATGAAGAAGTCGCCATTTATACCCGCCAAATATTGGTATTGGTCGTTGGTGTGGCGTTTGCCCGACTCGGATATGCGTTCGGCCAATGGTGCTTGGTCGTTTCCTATTTCGACACGAGGCTGCATACGTTCGGCGCCGGTGGCTTTGGTGTCAAGCTTAAGTATATAAGCCTGAAAGACGCGACTACCGCTGGCGAAACTGAAATGCGAATGTGTCAGGCCGGGACCTACATAATAGTGTTCTATTGTGTCTACTGTAAATGTTGTGCCTTGAATATCGGCATGGTCATAAGCATGTACTCCTAAGGTTATGGCCAAAGCCGCAATGGTGCTTGAAATACGGTGTGTCATGGATTTGTGATTGTGGCATCAGCCGAAGCGGATACCATGGTTTTATGTGATGATTTGGCGTTATATTTAGCTCCGGAGGGGAGGCCGGACCGGCCTAACCCTCCGGGCTTATTGATTTAAAGTGTTTTTCAGCGACGGCGCTTGGCGTTTTGCTTGGCCTGTTCGCGCATCAGGGCTTCCTGCTTTTTTTGCGCAGCCTCAAGGCGAGCCATAAATCCACTCTTTTTGCGCGGTTTCTTGGCGTTTTCGAGCATCTGAGCACGCACCTTTTCTTCGCTGACGCAACGACGGAAGATATATGTCTGTATGATCGTAATCAACAGCGACAGGAAGTAGTAGTAGCTCAAGCCTGAAGCATAGTCATTGAAGAAGAACAGGAACATTACGGGCATCAGGTACATCATCCACTTCATGCCGGGCATACTGGTGCCGCCGGGCTGATTCTGCATATTGATACGCGTGTAAATGATATTGACCACGGTCATCAGCAAACAGAACAAGCTTACATGGCTGCCATAGAAGGGAATGTTGAAAGGAAGCGTCAGGATTACGTCGGGTGCCGCAAGGTCATGTGCCCAAAGGAAGGATTGGCCGCGCAGTTCTATAGCCGATGGGAAGAATGAGAACATGGCTATAAGCACAGGCATCTGCAGCAACAGCGGCAAGCAGCCCGACAACGGGCTGGCGCCGGCGCGCGAATATAGCTTCATAGTCTCTTGCTGTCGCTTCATGGCATTTTCCTGGCCGGGATACTTCTCGTTGATTTCCTTGATTTCGGGGGCAAGGACGCGCATCTTGGCCTGCGACATGTAGCTTTTGTAGGTGAAGGGGAAGAGGATGAGTTTGATGAATATGGTCAGCAGCAAAATGATGATACCATAGTTAGAAATAAATCCGCTGAGGAAGCTGAACACGGGTATAACCACAAATTTATTAATCCAGCGGAAGAGACCCCATCCCAGAGGCACGAGGCGCGTCAGCTCGAGGTCTTCATCGGGCGAGATGACGTCATCCAGCGAGGACAGCAGCGGGTAGTCGTTGGGACCGAAGTAGAAGTCGAAGCCGGCGACTTGCTCGTTTTTGGACGAGTACTCGAAGGTAGCGTCCATGCTCATTTCCTTGAGGCGCGGTTCGTCTTCCTTTCCCTTTATGGGGCTTGAGGCCACTTCGGCTGTTGCAAGGTTCTTGCGAGCGATGAGCACGCTGGAGAAGAACTGATTTTTGAAGCCTATCCATTTGATGCTGCCTTGCAGCTTCTCTTTTTCATCGGAGTGAGCCGAGAGATCCTCGGGACTTTCGTTAAGCAACTTGTAATATATGGCGCTGTTGCGTTCCTCAAAGGTACGACCTTTTTCGTTACGCATCATTGTCTGATGCCACAGCATTCGCATCGTGGTGACCGTGGTGGGTATGACGCTCTCCATATTATGCTGTTCGATGTCCATCTTGACAATGTACTTGTCCGGGATGACGGTGTACACAAATGCCAATTCGGCGCCATCAGGCAAAGGCAAAGACATACGCACGGTGCTGTCGTTGACACGTGCGGCCTTGAAGTTAAGGTCGGCGGTATTGACACGCTGCTGGTCTACAGTGGTAAACTCGAAGGAATAGCTATTGGTACTGTCTGTAAACAGCGTGATCGGCGAAGGCGGAGTCGTCGTTTCGGTCTTGTACCCGGGCAGGGTGACCGAGGCTATACGTCCGCCGCGGCTGCTGAAAGTAACTTTCAAGTTTTTGTCGCCCAGGGTGATGGTTTCGGCTTTGGCTTCGGTGTCCATAAACTGAGCCATGCCCTTGTATGCGCGTTCGTTGTTGAGCGCAGTCATCACGCGAGCCAATACGGGGGCACCGGCAGGGGCGGCGATAATGCTGTCCACGATGGTCTTGGTTTCGCCCAGCACAACGCTTCCGGAAACATTGCCCGTGCTGTCGGCTCGAAGGTCAAAGGCATTGGTGGTCAACGCATAGGTACGAGCGGCGCTATCTACAAGGGTGCCGGCGCCGCGCACGTACTTGGCCATCTCGCCGCGAAGGCTGTCGCCCGTGAGCGGCTTGGATACGGCCTCCGCTGTCGCGTCAGCCTGTTGTTCGGTGGCTGCCTGCCGGTGCTGTTCCTGGCTGCTACGATTGCAGTACATGAAGCCAAAGAGCACAGCACCCATCAACAGCAAGCCTGTAAGGGTGTTTTTATCCATTTGTGGTGTTTATAATGTTTTTACGTTTCTATCTGACATATCTTCAGCCATGGCTCGCCATCGTAATTCAATACCGGAGGTCGCTCATGCCGTATGTCTGCTTTGTTTAACGGTTATGACTTATTCTAATTATTTATCGTTCTGTTGTTTGTCCTTATCGTAGGCTATAGCCGCACGTACAAAGGATAAGAATATCGGATTGGGATGCAGCACCGTGGACGAATACTCGGGATGGTATTGCGTACCTATGTACCAACGCAATTGCGGCACCTCGACAACTTCGACAAGATGCGTCTCGGGGTTCTCGCCTACACATTGCATACCGGCTTCCTCAAAACGCTGTCGGTATGCTTCGTTGAATTCAAAGCGGTGGCGATGACGCTCGCGCACCGTAGTAGTACCGTAGGCCTCGGCGGTCTTGCACCCCGGCCGCAAAATACAGTCGTAGGCCCCCAGACGCATGGTACCGCCCTTCTCGGTGATGCTCTTCTGCTCCTCCATAAGGTCGATGACGTTGTCTGACGTATTGGGATTCATCTCGGTGGAATTAGCATCCTTGAGTCCCATGACATTGCGGGCAAACTCTATGACCATGCATTGCATACCCAAGCATATGCCAAGCGTAGGTATATTGTGCGTGCGGCACCAATGCAGAGCCACAAATTTGCCCTCTATACCGCGACTACCAAAGCCGGGAGCGACAACCACACCATCCATGTCGCCCAGTAGTGCATCGACATTACCCTCATTGATTTTCTCGGAATGTACGGACACCAGTCGCAGGCGATGGTCGTTGTATGTCGCGGCTTGGAAGAGCGCCTCATTGATGGACTTGTAGGCGTCTTGCAACTCGACATACTTACCTACAAGCCCGATGGTTACGGTTTCGGCGGCATTGTCCATGCGTTCAAGAAAATCGAGCCAAGGCGCCATATGCGGCTCGCCCTGAGGCTCGATTCCGGTCTTGCGCAACACTATCTCATCCAAGTGCTGATGGTGCATAGTCACAGGCACCTTGTATATTGAAGGAACGTCTATGCTTTGGATCACCGCCTCGGGTGCCACGTTGCAGAACAATGCAATCTTGCGGCGCATCTCGGTATTGATGTCATGCTCGGTACGCAACACCAGAATATCCGGCTGTATACCTGCCTCCTGCAACTGCTTGACAGAGTGCTGTGTAGGCTTTGTCTTCAGCTCTTTGGCCGCAGCGATATACGGCACGTAGGTCAGATGAATGCACAGGCTGTTCTGCCCAAGTTCCCAGCGCAACTGGCGTACACTTTCCAAATAAGGCAGCGACTCAATATCGCCCACAGTGCCGCCTATTTCAGTGATTACAAAGTCAAAGCGTCCGGTATTGCCCAGGGCCTTGACATTGCGTTTGATTTCATCGGTGATATGGGGCACTATCTGCACTGTCTTGCCCAGATATACGCCTTCGCGTTCTTTTTTGATGACGCTCTGATAGACACGACCGGTGGTAACGTTGTTGGCACGTGTGGTCTGAATATCGGTAAAACGCTCGTAATGACCCAAATCAAGGTCAGCCTCATGTCCGTCCACGGTCACATAGCACTCGCCATGCTCGTAGGGGTTAAGCGTCCCCGGATCAATATTGATATACGGGTCAAATTTCTGTATTGTTACACGATAACCGCGAGCCTTGAGCAGGCAGGCCAATGATGACGAGATGATGCCTTTGCCCAACGACGAAACCACGCCGCCGGTCACGAAGATGTATTTAGTTTCCACGCACTTATTTGGGATTATTGATATTAAGCCTTACAATTCTGTTGCTTTTCTGCCTTGTCCGGCGCAATGCACCGGTTTTCGGAGTACTCCGAGCTATTCGAGGCACTCCGATTCCTTTGAGAGCTTGGAATCTCACCGGAATCATCACTCTCTTCGCCTGCAAAGGTACACCTTTTCCCCGAAATCCGCAATACCCGCCACCAAGACCTTTTACTGCACATATAGCAAGTGTCCATTCCTGAATTTGGTTGACTCGATTTCGAGGCATTTGTCTCATTCGTTTTTCAGCAAATTTCGAGATGTTTGCCTGTACAACCTGCCATTCGCACGAAAAATATACAACTCGACACATATCTTTTATTTTCTACATATACTTGCGAGCCATCGATGTCCAATATCATTGCTAAACATAAAATGCTGGATATAAGCATATAAAGAACAGCAAAACCGCAAGCGCCGGAATTTTTATAGAAAAAAGCGCAAAAAAAATTTTGTGGGTTCGGGGAAAGTGCGTAACTTTGCAACGCTTTCGGCGAGAAACCGGGCGCTTAGCTCAGCTGGTTCAGAGCGTCTGCCTTACAAGCAGAGGGTCGGGGGTTCGAATCCCTCAGCGCCCACCACAGACACCCTCGGTGACACGTCAAAGGTCTCCGAGGTTTTTTTATACCGGACCGGTCCATACGGACCTCAGCCTCACTCCGAGCTGCACAACCAACGAAACCACGCGCCCTGTCGCGCATATACACATATCACATATGAACATAGCCATCATCGTAGCCATGACCAAGGAGCTGGAGCTGCTACTTCCGCTACTGCACAACACCTCGCGCACCACCGTCAACGATTACACCTACCACACCGGCACCATAGGTCGCCACGAGGTCACCGTCATGCAATGCGGCATAGGCAAGGTGAACGCCGCCGTGGGCACACTGACTCTCATAGACACCTTCCACCCGGCCATTATCATCAATACAGGCGTAGCCGGCGGCACCGGACATGGAGCTTCGATAGGAGACGTGGTCATCGCTTCGGCCGTGGCTTACCATGATGTATGGTGCGGCCCGGGCACAGTGCCGGGACAGGCCGCCGGTTGCCCGTTGTACTTCGAGTCGCCGCTGACACCCGGGACAATAGAGCGTATGGGCGCAGACTTACGCCGCGGCGTCGTTGCCTCGGGCGACATCTTTGTGTCGCGACCCGAAGAGGTGCAACACATCCTTGAAGTGATACCCGAAGCAGTGGCCGTAGATATGGAATCCGGTGCCATTGCTCAGGTATGCCACCTGAAGAACATTCCCTTTGTATGTATGCGCGTCATCAGCGACACTCCGGGAGCGACACACGACAACATCGCCCAATACGAAAACTTCTGGGAAGACGCTCCGCGCCACACCTTCGATGTGCTGCACCGACTGCTCGAGGTGCTTTGACACGACACACAACTTATCCCCCCTACGCAAAACAAGCATGTAACCATGGACAAGATAGCAAGCTTTCGCATCAACCACCTGGTCTTGCAACCGGGCATATACGTATCTCGGCGCGACACCACGCCCTCCGGTGACGTCCTCACCACCTTCGACATACGCATGGCCGCACCCAATCGCGAGCCGGCCGCCGACCCGCGTGCGCTGCATACCATCGAACATCTTGCCGCCACATGGCTGCGCAACAACGCCGAGTGGCGCGACCGCGTGGTCTACTGGGGACCCATGGGCTGCTGCACCGGTAGTTATCTCATACTGCAAGGCAACCTCGAAAGCGAAGACATTGTACCGCTGATGCGCGAAATGTTCCGCTTTATCGCATCCTTCGAGGGCGATATTCCCGGAGCTACGGCTCGCGACTGCGGCAACTATACCTTCAACGACTTGCCGGCTGCACGCAACCTGGCAGCACGATTCCTGCAAGTCCTTGACAATATAACCGAAGGCAGGCTCAAATATCCCGAATGAAAGACCTCAAGGCCATACGTGGATACCGATATATCTCCGAACTGGTGGCGCGCGGCGAGGACGAGACTCAAGACTTCAAACTCACGGTCAACGACGCACGCAAAATTGCTCGCACCGTTTCGGCCTTCGCCAACAACGCCGGCGGACACTTGCTTATCGGCGTCAAAGACAATGGCGCCATCGCCGGAATACGCTCCGAGGAAGACATCTTCGTAGTCGAGCAGGCTGCCCAATGCTATTGCGAACCGCCTCAACCCGTGGACTTCACCGCATATCGCGCCGGAGATGCCGACAGCGATCGTCCCGGCGCCAAGACCTCGGTGGTGATACGCGCATACATTGCCCCGTCAAGCTCCCGCCCGGTGATGGCTATCGAGGCCGATAGCAAACGTCAAGCCTATTTCCGCGTGGCCGACGAGAATATTGCAGCCCATCCGCTGATGGTGCAGGCGTGGAGACGCGAGGCCGACAATAACGGCGGTCGCATTTATTCGGTCGGCGATGTCGGCATACACGGCGCTATCATCGACATAGTCAGTGACGGAGTCACCACGCCGTCAGCGATAGCTTTGACCACTCATACCTCGCAACGGAGTGCAAACGATGCCATCGTGGATCTGCTCGTAGCCGGAGCTTTGCGCTTTGTATATGACGGCTCGACGTGGCGTCTACACACACCATAGCCTCGAGACCGCAGTGGCCGTTTTTTTTTTACAATCACTCCATAACATATCCTCCGAATTCCGCCTTCACCCTACCCCCGGAACTCACATTCCAACATTTTCCGAATGAATAGACTATTATTGCTATTGTTTGGATGTAAAAAAGGGGCTGCGCCTATTTTGTCCTTGTTTAAGTTTTGCAGATTTTTTTTGATGCCTATATCGGAGAATTTTCTTATCTTTGCTCCTACTATAAGTAGGCTCGGCACTAATCCGGCAATCTCATAAGTTATCCCCATAATATGTCTGACAAACACTGTCTTCAACGCTATCATGGTGCACAAAATAGCAAAGCCTAAGCAATCCGATTTGCCTATTTTCATAGCCTTAGCCTCGGTAAAACGAGTGTAATATACAAAGCATAGTACACGATGACACCCTCTTCTATATACAGCTACTCCCTTTGTATTGCACTGCCGCTGATGTTGTTCTTCGGCTTTTACTTCATGCTTGCTAAAACGCCGGAAAAAGCGATTTTCGGGAACTACCTACGCTCCCGACGAATTATGGGCGCGGCAATATTGCTCCTTGCAGCCAATTATTCGGTACATTTCTTTTTCGGTATCAGATTCAAGAGTGCCGATGCCGCCATTACGATGAATCTATCCACCTATTTTCTGTGCTATTGGCTATTCAGCTCGGCCTTAACCACTCTACTCGACCGCTTTTACATAACACGGAAGCGACTTAGGACACATATATGCTTGTGGATTTTATATTCCGCACTTTCTTGCATTGTACTTCTCATTTTCCCGAAAGGGGACATAAGGACATCGGCAATGCTTGTTTTGGCTGCCTGTCTTATTGTCTACGGACTTGTTCTAACCAAAAGGCTACTCCACATTTATCACAGAGTCACCCGCATTTTCAAGGAAACTCATGCGGACGACCTCGGCGCCTATATCAAATGGCTTTCCGTGTTCACATACTGGGTTGTCACCTACGGAGTGGGATGCGGACTGCTGACATTCCTGCCTGACGAGTATATTTATATCTGGATCTTGTCTTCCGTGCCGCTATACATCTATATGTTCCTTTGCTATTTGAACTATATGCTGTTTTACGAACAAGTAGAGAATGCCATGGAAAGCGAGGTGACCGCGGAAGACGACATATCATGCGGTGCATAAGCCGAACAAACGCAGAAGCAAGAGACCCCGGCTTACCATGCAAAAATGGCGGAAAAAATCCAAGAATGGATTGACACCAACGGCTTTGTCCGTTCCGGACTTACAATAAAGGAGTTATCGGACTTACTTTATACCAATCGCACATACCTGTCCGAATTCATCAAGACAACATATGCAATGTCTTTCCGCGATTGGATTACCGGACTTCGCATCGAATATGCCAAACGACTGCTCACTCAATATCCCAAACTGACGGTTGCAGATATTTCCGAAAGATCAGGCTTTATTTCTCCAAGCCACTTCACACGCCTGTTCAAGAAAAATGCCGGGTGTACTCCTGTCAAATGGAGAAAGAAAGAAACCGAATAGCACGGCCCGTCGCTAATGAAGGCAATAGTCTGTGCAACAAAAAAAGTCTAAACGACAATTCCAAAATATCCTAAATCACAAAGATGTGCTATTTCAACAATTAAGGCCAAATATCTGCGCACAACACGTGGCCTTACATTATTTTTTTACTTATTTTTGTATGCACGATTTCGGATTGAAAGTCGATAGTTCATATTCTGCGGCAGTCAAACGTGATTAATATCCGCCCCGTTTTAGTAGCAGGCAACAGACTTTTGTACAGCATCATGACGGCTCGGCATCATCATAGTTGCCAAATCCCCATATTAGCATAACTCTCATACAAAAAAAGTAACAAAAAAACCACCCGATATGAAACACATGACAATACGCCTCGCGACTATTGTGCTTATGCTGACAACGCTCATTCCGACAAAAGCGCAGCAAAGCCAATGGCTCTATGACGGCTTGTTCTACCACATCAATGACGATGGAACATGCTCGGTCGTATCGACCCTGAAAACCGGCGAAATCGTCATACCGCAAGTAGCAGTAATCGAGGGCAAAAACTACATCGTGACAGCTATTCTTGAGGGCGCATTCCAATCCAAGGATAAGATTACTTCTATCGATTTACCCAATTCCGTAACATCTATCGGCGAATACGCTTTCTTAGGCTGCACGGGACTGACCACTATAAAACTGCCCGATGCGTTGGCTGAAATCAGCACGGGGACATTTTCGCTATGTACCGGCCTCACTTCCGTGGCTTTGCCAAGCGCTCTAAGCACCATCGGATCTGAGGCATTCTACAATTGTACCGGATTGATTTCCCTGCATTTACCGAATTTGCTAACATCAATCGGAGACCATGCTTTCTTCAACTGTTCCAACTTGGCGGTCATAGCCATCCCCAACACACTTGAATCCATCGGCGATGACGCTTTCCTCAACTGTTCCAAGCTGACTTCCATATATTTGCCCGGCACTATAACACATATCGGGACACGGGCCTTTTCGAATTGTACCGGATTGACATCCGTAATTATACCCAACTCGATAACGGCTCTCGAAAGTTCGGTTTTCTCCGGGTGCAGTTCTCTGGCATCCGTTACATTACCCGAATCACTAACCTCCGTAGGATACCACACATTCTCCAATTGCTCCAAGCTGAAATCCATAACATTACCGGCCTCTGTAACTACTATCGGCGAAAGCGCTTTCCTCAATTGCACCGAGCTGAAAGACATAAACCTTGACAGAGTATCGCAAATAAAGTACGGGGCTTTCGCCAATTGCAAAGGATTGCTTAATGTCTCCATTTTCAATGCCAAAGACGTAAATTCGGATGCCTTCATTAATAGCTCTATAAGTTCGGCAGTACTACCATACGAATGGACAGAGAACTTCAAACTGGATTTCAGTAAAACGCCAAACCTATGGAAAGTGTATATCGGGGAAGCCACAGCAACCATTCCGCCGGATACATTCAAAAGCAATAAACTATTTTGGATATACAGCAACGCTACCACGCCACCGGAAATCAGCACCACGACATTTAGCCCCGACACATACGACAGGGGGATATTATACGTCCCCCAAGGTTGTTTGAACGCTTACAAAGGTGCAAAAGTATGGAATCTAATACCTGACATCCGAGAACTTCCATATCAGATTGACATCCCCAACGAAAAAGTATCGGTAGACATCTCACAGTCCGTCACATTGACCGCCTCCGTTGTCCCGGCATACGGTCCTCCCGTCCACATTAAGTGGTACAGTCTGAACGAAGACATCGCCACCGTAACATCCGAGGGCATCGTAACAGGCGTATCCGAAGGCAAGGCGACAATCGTAGCGTACGGCGATGGCATAACCGCATCCAAGGAGGTCACCGTCATCAACGTCATGACCCCCGGAACTGTCGAGGACATTGCCACCGACACTCCGGCCGAAGGCACCGTATTCGACGTCTACAATCTCCAGGGCATCCGCGTTGCCACGGGCATCGACAATGCCGAGTTCTCCGCCGCCGGCCTCGCCCCCGGCATATATATCCTGGTATCACCCCACGGATGCCGGAAAGTTAAACTCTAAGATTCTCTAAGAGTTACCGTCCCAAACGGATACATTATTCCACCACTTCTAATAATAAGATCTAAACAGGAAAATATGACACACCGCATCAAGAATATCATTGCTTCTGTAATTCTCCTTTCCGCGTGCGTATCTGCAAATGCACAAGCATTCTTCTACAACGGACTGCGATTCAAAATAGAATCCGATGAAACATGTTCGCTGGAAGATTCATGGTCAGCACCCAAGTACACCGGCGACATCGTCGTCCCCGAAAAAGTGGTATATAATGACAAAGTGTATACTGTGATCAAAATCGCAGGTGCATTCTTCATGTGCGATGGGCTCACATCTGTATCTTTGCCCGAAACAATAACGACCATAGAGTCCCAATCCTTTGAGAAATGCACAAAGCTCACCACCGTAAACATTCCCGGCTCTGTAACCTACATAGGCCGACGTGCTTTCTTAGGCTGCAACGCACTTACAGGCATCACTCTTCCGGAGGGGTTAACATATCTCGGCGAAAATGCTTTCTGCTGGTGCAATGAGATAACATCCATAAAAATTCCCAAAGCAATAAAATCTATTGGCTACGCGACTTTCGCCAGCTGCAAATTGACATCTTCCGTAACCTTTCACGACTTATTAACATATATCGGAGAGAATGCTTTTTCTGGCTGCAGGTTCACCTCCTTAACCTTACCGGCTTCGGTAGACTCGCTTGGCAGCTACGCATTCACCTCGTGCGAATGGCTGACAGAAATAAATCTCGACCATATATCAAAAATCGGCACATACGCATTCCAGAACAATTTCAATCTGAAATCAGCAAACATCCTTAAAGCCCAAAATGTTGCTGATAAGTCCTTCTGGGAATGTAAAAACATTGAGACCTTCGTGCTGCCATACTACGGATGGACCGAAAACTTTAAGATGGATTTCAGCAGCTTGGTCAGCTTGAAATCTTTGTACATCGGCGAGGGTACCACTTATATACCTGACGCCGCCTTCGGCAACAAGCTCAATCTCCTGAATGTATACAGCAACGCGGCGACACCGCCGAGCATCAGTCCGACAACGTTCAGCTATGTAACTCACTACAAAGGCACGCTTTACGTCCCCAAAGGATGTATCGATGCTTACAAAAATGCAGAAGGATGGAGTATGTTCCGGGATTTCCAAGAATTGCCCTACCAAGTCGTTATTACAGACGACAATGTCTCCGTAGACATCTCTAAGTCTATCACCGTGGCCGTCTCTGTCTCCCCGGCGGATGCCACCACCGCACCCATCATGTGGTACAGCCTTGACGAGGACATCGCCACCGTGACCACCAACGGTGTCGTAACAGGCGTAGCCAAGGGCGAAGCAACGCTCGTGGCATTCTGCGATGGCATAACCGCCACACTAAAGATCAACGTCACAGGAACTGACGCCGTTGAAAGCATCTTGACAGACACCACGACCGAAGACTCCACATTTGACGTATACAACCTACAAGGCATACGCGTAGCCTCCGGCATCCGCAAAGCCGAATTCTCGGCCGACCACTTCGCCCCGGGCATCTACATCCTCGTATCCTCCAAGGGCTGCCTGAAAATAAAAATCTAACTTAATATACAACCACAATGAGAAAATATTTTTTAATCCTCACAGCTTCAGCGGTTGGCGCACTTTGCGCATCCGCGCAGACGTCTGAAGAAAAACTTGAGAACGGGCATCAATATGTAGACCTCGGTCTGCCCAGCGGCCTGATGTGGTCTGACCGGGCAATAGGCGCAGTAGGCCCGGTAGACAAAGGCGATTATTTCGCTTGGGGTGAAACTGAACCCAAAAATGAATTTACAACCGCCAACTACAAATTCGGACCCTTGGGCAGCTACGAAGAAATATACAAATACAACAGGGAAGACGGCAAGACAGTACTCGATCCCGAAGATGATGCCGCATGCGTACAATGGGGCGGACGATGGCGTATGCCAACCAAGGACGAATGCCTCGAATTGGAGAAGGAATGCACATGGACGCTCACCGAGCACCTGGGCGTAAGCACATACAAGGTCGAAGGTCCAAACGGCAACTACATATACCTCCACCTGTGCGGATATTTCTATGATAAATTACGCGACTACCAAAGAACCGGGTATTACCTGTCCTCATCGGTATTTACGGGTACGTCAAATTTCATAAACATCACTCACGCCTATATTATTAAAGTCAACCCCCGATTCTTCTCCGGTCATTCCTCCAATAGACGATACTGCGGAAGCCTCGTGCGTCCGGTGTTTAATCCGGTGTCCGAAGTGGACGATATCACGGACGGAGGTCATCGCACAGCCCCGACTGCCAAAGAAGGGCGCGTGTACTGCTCGGGAGACTTTCGCATCTATGACCTTGCAGGACGCGACGTGACCAAAGCCAACGGCTCGCTCAAAGGCGTCTACATAGTCAAGGCTGACGGCTTTGCCGGCAAGATTGCCGTGAGATAGGCATATTCCGACCGCGCCACTTATTTCCGTAAATTCCGAATGAAGCGCGATGCAGGAAGATAGCGCATATGGATACAATTCAACATTTTGTAGCTCTTTTCTTGCACAGCCCGACATTATTACATATCTTTGCCTCCGACAACAAACATACTGCATAACCAATAATTACGTTTATGAAAAAACATCTAACTCTTTTTACTCTGGCAATGGTTGCCATCATGACCGCCGGAGCCGCGACCCTAACCAAGACCGCCACCCCGTTCAAAGCGGACAAAAAAGGCATGCCTAAGGCTGCTATTGTCGCCAAAGCCAACGAACACAACTTCCCCACCGGAGAGTACAAGAGCCTCGGCAAAGGCTTGTATACCGACGATATGCTTTTGCCGGCGTTCGGATACGAGCCTATGACCTGGGAAGTCGAAATCCAGCAGAGCACCGAAGACCCCAACTTCTACCGTGTAATCTCGCCCTACGGCAAGGCTTTTGCCGATGCGATGCTGGCCACCAATAATGTACAACTAACAGAGACACAATACGACAGCGCCGGCACGACAAAGCTGGACATCGATGCCTCCGACCCCAACAACGTATACTTTGCCAAGACCATGATTGGTCTTGACTGGAACTACGGCCCGGTATATATCGGCATACCCTCGTCCAAGCAGGTAACATTCAAAGACGGCATCTTCACCGCTCCCGTCAGGGGCGTTGCCTACGGAGACAATGACGGCGCCGTGGCGATGAATACCAACCAAAAATGGCGCATAGTGTTGCCCGGCGTTGAGGCCGTGGACTACTCCATGGTTTTCAGCTTCGAAAACCAATGCACATCAAACCGCAAAGTCCTCGGAAAACTCACCCTGGGTAATGACATCGACAAGGTCAAGTACGCAATCCTGCCCAACTTCCAGGAAGACGAAGTGATGGGAGCCCTGGCTGACGTGGCCAAAAAAGGACTCGACCTTCCCGTGCGTGGAGATTTCAGCTGGACCATGTCAGAGGCGAACAAGGAAACAATAATCCTTGTCGGCCTCAACCGCGCAGGACAGCAAGTCGCATACCAATGGGGCACATGCTACTACCTGGACAACGACGACACCGCATGGACCTACTGCGGCAAGGCAACGCTCAACGTGGGCTTCATCAAAACATTCTTCAAAGTGGATGACGAGTCCCTCGAAGTCCCCCTGCAACGCAATGTTCAGAATCCGCGCATCATACGCCTCTCCGGCCCGTTTGAAAATAGCAAATATAACGGCTCCAACAAACATAATTGCGGCCTGCTCCATTACATCACCATCAACGCATCTGACGACAGATGCATCTACGTCCAAGAAGGCCCCGTCGGCCTTGACTACGGCTACGGCCTCATCCGTCTGAGCTCGACACCCGAATACTACCTCGGCGCAGGATTTGACTGGGAAGAAATCGCAGAAACAGAAGCCGGCGCCACGCTGGGCATAGACAATGTCCTGTCATTCCCCAAAAGCATGCTTATCATCTCTATGTTCGGCAAAGACAACGGCGACTGGTACAACGTCGAGAACACGGACACGAGTATCAAGCTACCGGCAGACTTTGATCTGCTCGGCGTAAGCGATGTGACCGTTGACGATAACGCCGATGCACCTGCACGCATATACAACCTCCAGGGTATCCCCGTGAACAACCCCGAAGCAGGACAAGTATATATTGTCGTGCGTGGCAATCGCTCTACCAAAGTCATATTCTAAGTCACGGACGCACAAATGGAACTATAGGGGTGCAATACATTGCGCCCGCAGCGACAAACACAACCATTGAAACGCCGGAGGCCGACCCATGATGGATCGGCCTCCGGCTTATGCACGGCTCAATGTAGACACCGCGCTTGTACCCCGAGGGAGAATCGAACTCCCATCTAAAGTTTAGGAAACTTCTATTCTATCCGTTGAACTATCGGGGCGCTGAAAAAGTATGCAAAAGTACTGCTTAATTCCGAGATAAGCAAACCATACGGTAGCGTATGCCGCTTTGGGCATCCTCACTCCATTCCGAAGCATCATCGAGATGCCATTGCGCCGGATTTACTTCAGGAAAATGCGTGTCAGCGTCCGCAAACGACGCATCTATCTGCGTCAAATACAGCCGTGTGGCAAAGGGTAACGCCTGCCGATAGATTTCGCCGCCACCGATGATAAAAATCTCGGCATCAGCGTCTCCGACGCTATCGGCACGCAGACGCTGTATGGCCTGCTCCAAGGAGGGGAAAGTCTCTATACCTTCCGCATGGTAAGCCGAATTGCGAGTCACCACAACATTACGACGACCGGGCAAGGCTCCGCCGGGCAACGATTCAAATGTCTTTCGCCCCATAACCACCGGATGACCCATGGTCAAACGGCGAAAATGACGCATGTCTTCCCGTATATGGCACACAAGCCCGCCTTGGCGCCCTATGGCGCCGTCCAAGGCAACGGCAGCTATAATGGATATCATCATACCTAATATATTTTTCAGACAGATACTACTCCCGGAATATGAGGATACGGGTCATAATCCTCAAGCCGAAAGTCATCATAATCAAAGGAAAAAATGTCTTTGACATCGGGATTGAGGACCATTCGCGGCAGCTGTCGCGGGCTGCGTGTCAGCTGCAGTCTGACTTGCTCGAAATGATTATGATAAACGTGTGCATCGCCAAGCGTATGCACAAATTCGCCAACTTGCAGCCCCGTAACCTGAGCCATCATCATAAGCAGCAACGCATATGAGGCTATATTGAAAGGCACGCCCAAGAAGGTGTCGGCGCTGCGCTGATACAGCTGGAGACTCAAACGGCCATTGGCAACATAAAATTGGAACAGTGCGTGGCATGGCGGAAGCGCCATGCTGTCTATATCCGCCACGTTCCAGGCACTGACGATGATGCGTCGGCTCTCGGGATTACGACGTATGGTGTCCACCGCACTGGCTATTTGATCGATGGCACCGCCCCTTCCGTCCGGCCACGAACGCCACTGATAACCGTAGACATGGCCGAGATTACCATCGGCGTCAGCCCATTCATTCCAAATGCGAACTCCATGTTCCTGAAGGTAATGCACATTGGTGTCGCCGCGCAAAAACCACAGCAATTCGTATATTATCGACTTGAGATGTAATTTCTTGGTGGTGAGCAGAGGAAATCCGTCCGCAAGGTCGAAGCGCATCTGGTGTCCGAACACCGAGCGCGTACCCGTGCCCGTGCGGTCGCCACGATCCACGCCTTCGCGCATAATCCTATCAAGCAGTTCTAAGTATTGTTTCATTGTATCGGTTGCTTTTACATACAAAATTACGCAATTTTTGCGAGAACGAACGCTGCCATAAGCCACGGCCGGCACGCGTGCGTATGGTTTTATCTGCCCCTGCGTAGGACTATACACGTACGTGCCGGAAGATATAACTTGAGCCATTCGACGCCGGCGGGCGCATACAATTCGTCATGCAAAGTAAGATGGTCGATGCCGGCCGTAACGTTGTCGTAGCCGCCGAAACGGACTTCATCGGAACTGAGAATGGTATGATACTTGCCGCCGGGCGCCAGAATACCATAGCCGTCAAAAGATTGCGTAGGATTGAAATTGAACACAAACACCAGTTCGCCACGCATGAAGGCCAATACCTGATCATCGTCTTTTTCCCAAAGCTTGCGCACAGGCAGGGACTGGAAGTTGTAGGTGCCGCCGACGAGATGTATGATGGAATTGTCCCAATTGTTGAGCAGGTGGTATTTCAGTTCGGGATTATCCACGAGACTCCATTGGCGACGCGCATATTTATAGCTCCATCCATTACCCTCTCGCGGGAAGTCTATCCACTCGGGATGGCCGAATTCATTACCCATAAAATTGAGGTAACCGCCGTTGATGGTGGCCAGTGTCACAAGGCGTATCATCTTGTGCAATGCCATGCCGCGTGCCACGGTCGCATCATCGTCGCCCATCATCATATGCCAATACATGTGATCATCTATCAGCCGGAATATCACAGTCTTATCTCCCACAAGCGCCTGGTCGTGGCTTTCAACATAGGATATTGTCTTTTCGTCAGCACGACGGTTGGTCAACTCCCAGAATATGCTCGTAGGCTTCCAATCCTCGTCCTTACGCTCTTTGAGCGTCTTAATCCAGTAGTCGGGTATACCCATGGCCATGCGATAATCGAAGCCCATGCCGCCGTCACCGAAAGGCAATGCCAGCCCGGGCATTCCGCTCATTTCCTCGGCAATAGTGATTGCATTGGGGTTGATACTATGTATCAACTTGTTGGCCAAGGTCAGATAGGTAATAGCATTGGTGTCTTCGCCGCCATCGTAATAGTCGCCATAGCCTCCGAAAGCCTGTCCGAGACCATGGTTATAGTACAGCATAGAGGTCACGCCGTCAAAGCGAAAACCATCGAAATGGTATTCTTCGAGCCAGTACTTGCAGTTACTCAGCAGGAAGTGCATCACCTCATCCTTGCCGTAATCGAAGCACAGCGAGTCCCAAGCAGGGTGTTCACGGCGCCCGTCACCGTAAAAATATAAGTCGTACGACCCGTCAAGACGACCCAGACCTTCGGCCTCGTTTTTCACCGCATGACTATGCACGATATCCATGATTACCGCCACGCCCTTGCCATGAGCCGCATCAATAAGGCTCTTGAGGTCCTCGGGCGTACCGAAACGACTTGATGCCGCAAAAAAACTGCTGACATGGTAGCCAAAAGAGCCGTAATACGGATGCTCCTGTATCGCCATGATCTGTATGGCATTATACCCGTCCTCGATTATGCGCGGCAGCACATTGTCGCGGAACTCGGCATACGTGCCCACACCCTCGCGATCCTGTGCCATGCCTATATGACATTCGTATATCAGCAACGGCCGCACATCGGGAACAAAGCCCGCATCATGCCATATATAGGCCTGCTCGGGGCTCCAGACCTGTGCAGCAAAAAGTTTGGTGTCTGCATCCTGCCGTACACGCGTGGCATATGCCGGGATGCGTTCACCCTCGCCGCCATTCCATTGGACAAACATCTTGTAAAGGTCGCCGTGCTTCATCGCTCCGGCTTCGAATACGCCTTCCCAGACGCCGTTCTCCATGCGCGTCAGCGCATACTGCGGCAGCCGTTGCCAGTCGCTGAAATCGCCCTCGAGGGTGATAGCCGTTGCATTGGGAGCCCATTCACGAAAGCACCAGCGTCCATCGTTCAAGCGATGCAGTCCGAAATATTCGTGGGCGTTGGCAAAGTCTTCCAAAGTCTTGGCGCTACCCGAAGTCAGCCGTTTTTCGGCTCGTATAGCGTCCTGATGTCGCCCTTCGATAGCTGCAGCGTAAGGCTCCAGCCACGCATCGTTGCGTATAATTGCCAGCGGCTTAGCCGCACCTACATTCTGTTCCACAGGCCTCTTGCGGTTGTTTTCGCTGTGGACTTTTGTCTTTTTGTTTGCGGATGGTTTTGGCTTTGTATTCATAAAGCAAATGCGGTTCTTTGCGTATATAAGTATGACTATGGAGATCTCTTTCTGTTACAGCATATACCGACACACGATACGTATGCCGAGAAGTTCCGACATCGATTCCGAGTTATCGATCGAGGTCTTCTCGAACTTTATCCATCTCTTCATAGAGACGGGAAGTGAGTTTCTCAACGGTGCGCTCCAATTCTTCTATTTTGTCTTTGTGCTTGCGGTACACGGCTGCATTGGCGTAGTCGGACTCGCGGCTTCCGGCTCGGGCCGCACGTTTGCCGATGCGCGAAGCACGGCCTTCAAGCATATCTTGGCGGACGTTGCTGATGTCGGCTTCGAGTTTTGCAATTTCTCGATGTAAGGCGTCTTCGTACCATCCGAGGGCCACATCGGTCTGCTCGGCGGTGAGTTCGTCAGCCTCGTCGATACGAGCAATTTCTTTAGGGTTGTAGCTGTTGCCACAGGACGCCAAGCCAAGGACGAGGACGGCGGATAGTATCAGTGTATGCGTTTTCATTTTTGTATCTGTTGTTTTTCGGCCGTCGGACACGGCATCGCACTATGTCTATTGTTTCGCTGTCAATGAATCACGAGCTTGGATATGACATCTTTTCCGACAAGGCTGTTAAGATGCCTGACTATGCGCTCTTTGCTGAAGGAAAGTTCGTTTTTAAGCGGTGCCGAGGCGATGACCACATGCAGTTCGTCTTGTTGTATCCACCGTCGCACTGTATAGCGGTTGACAGTCGGACCAACGACCTCGCCCCACAAGTAGCTGGCTCGTGCCCTTTCGTAGCTTTCATCGGCTCCGGCAGCCGTAATGGCCTGGCGGATAATGGCGTCAACACGCAAGGGATCTCGGCGTTTCATGGCAGCTGCTCGAATGTGCCGTCGGTGACACGCCACATCCGGCATGGAGCATCGGCTGCAAGGTGTCCGGGTATTTCGTCAAGGTGGCGGCGATTGGTGTCGGTGATAAAAATCTGGCCGAAATCTTCGGAAGCTACCAGTGCGATAATACGCGAGACACGCGTAGCATCGAGCTTGTCGAAGATATCGTCCAACAGCAGCAAGGGTTTGAGCCCGGTGCTTTCAACCAAAAAGCGGTATTGGGCCATGCGTAGGGCGATGGTAAAGGTCTTGGCCTGACCTTGAGAGGCTGTGCGACGCAGAGGCAGGCCGTTGACGGCAACATCGACATCATCACGATGTATACCCATGGCAGTATATCCGAGCAGTCGGTCGCGGTCGCGATTGCGGCTCAATGCATCGGCGATACTGGCATCCGTAGTGCCATCCAATGGCCCGCGGTAGTCCATAGTAACGGTTTCACTGTCGCCGGCAATGATGCCGTAGTAGCGATGATGAAGTTCGGCAAGCCGACGTATATGACAGCGTCGCGCTTCGATGATGTAGCGTGACGAAATGTCCATACCGGACTCGATGGTGTCGAAGAGCAGGAAATCGGCGGAGGAGTCCTTGAGCATACGATTGCGCTGCTCGAGGGCGCGATTGTAGCGTATCAGATGTTCCAGGTAGTGGCTATCCACCTGGCTTATAACCATATCAATGAAACGCCGCCGCACTTCGGCTGCTCCGGAAACAAGATTCATATCGGATGGTGAGACAAGCACGGCGGGGAATAGACCTATGTGCGAGCTCAGACGACGATATTCTTTACCGCCACGCTTGAAGCTTTTGTGTCCGGGCGAGAGCACCACATTGATGTCGTCTTCGGCATCATGCCGTAGATAGTCGGCGTGCAGGTGTGCCCACGGGCATCCACGTCGTATCAGCATATTGTCAGGCGTGCCGGCAAAACTCTTGGTGTACGACAACACGTAGATGGCATCTAAGAGGTTGGACTTGCCCATGCCGTTGTCGCCGAGCATACAATTCAACTTATCGCAAAAGTCTATCGAAGCCTCGGCGATATTCTTGAAATCCGTTATGCTTACGTGGCGAAGTATCATTTGCCAAAGTGGCGGGAAAAGTATAGCAGGTGGTAAAGGATGCTATTGCTCCAGTATTTGTGACTATGGTTGCCGGGGCGCGAGATGTAGTCGTGCGGAATCTTGGCCTCGAGTAGCTTTTGATGCAAGGAGGCATTAACGCCGGAGAAGAAATCTTCGCTGCCGCAATCAAAAATGATGTTGTTGGCTCCGGGAATCATCTGCGGTACCAGGTTGATGACGGTATGCGTCTCCCAGATCTTAGCAGTGGCAGACGTGTAGGCTCCCAGGGCGTCTTTCATTTTCCACCTTTCAGTAAAAGGCAGAATATTGACACCACCACTGGTACTGCCGATATTTTTCCAAATATCGGGATGGCGTATGCCCAACCACAATGCTCCGTGGCCTCCCATGCTCAGCCCGGTAATGGCTCGTTTGGATGCCTCGGGAAGAGTCGGATAATGTGCGTCTATGTATGGTACGAGGCGCTTGGTTATGAATGTTTCCATTTTCACCCTGGGATTGGCGGGTGCATCCCAATACCAAGAGTCGCAGCCATCGGGCATCACCATGGCCATGCCATATTGGTCGGCAAGGGCGGGAAGTTGTTTACAGGTGGTGGTCCATTGTTTGTGGTCACCGCCGAAACCGTTGAGTAAGTATACCGTGGGCACGCGATGTGTGGCACAGGCACCATCGGGCACAATAATCGTAACCTCTATGGGTTGGGGCATTTCGGCTGCCTTGATTGTAATTGTGTCCACCTTGGCGGCTTTGGCCACCACGGAGGCGAGCAAGGCTACGATGAAAAATATTGTTGTCTTGACTGACATTGTTGTATGTTTTTTCTGTCGTTTAGTTGATTTGGATGCCGAAGCGACGCTGCAGGTAGTCGGCCACCACTTCCACCAAATTGTCGATGTCCATGGCGGAGGTACTAACGGCCAGGTCATACGATGCGGCCTCGCCCCACTGCTTATCACTGTAAAAGTTATAGAAGGCTGCACGTGCCTTATCAGTCTTTTCCACTATGGTACGTGCTTGTTCGATGGAGATTTCGGGGCGGCGCCGGCGCACTCGCCCGATGCAATCGTCTTTAGCGGCGCTCACAAAGATGCTGGCTACGCGCGGATGGTTACGTAGAATATAGTCGGCACTACGGCCTACGATGACACATGATCCGCGCGAGGCGACACGTCGCACAAAGTCGCATTGGGCATTGTAGAGCGCATCGTATCCACCGCCAAAGCCTCCGGCATCATAGTATGCCATAGGACTGGCGCCGGGAAAGTTCGCAAAGAATCCGCCGACAAAGCTTGGCCGTTTTTCATCGCTGTTGCGAAAGAAGTCGGGACACAATCCTGCATCGCGTGCAGCTTGCATAAGCAATTCTTTGTCATAGAACTCGATACCGAGGCGTGCGGCCAGCCGACGGCCGAGCTCGTGGCCGCCGCTGCCCATCTGCCGCCCTATAGTGACTACTATATTCGGAGTGACCATCGAATTTGACGCTTGTGGTTACTTGGATATGTCGTTAACGGTCTGCTCAAGTGTGGACTTGTCGCACACACCGTCGATGATGAATACAGCATTGTCCTTGATGGTAACTATCAAGATATTGATCATTTCGTCCCGGCCTGTGGGATTCTGGCATACGGCCGCAAATTCGCCGTTCTCGCCGGTGACAGCCGTCAGCTGATTTTCTTCGGGGATGGTAGTGAGGTCGGTCTTAATGGCATCGATTGCTGCTGCATCCAGCTCCCCCATGAGTACGGTTCCATCGATAATTCCTTCTTCCTTAAGTGAAGAACCGGCCATGGCGGTAACGTCACTAATTCCTTCGACTGCCTTGTATTTTGCCATGAATTCGACCATTGTCATTGCGGATGCGCTGACAAGACTCACCAATGCCAACATGAGGAAAAATGCGATACGTTTCATAGTTTTGTTCGTGTTTGATGTTGTGTATATTTTATTGTAAGTTGTTGTCGCAGAGAATTTTTATGTTTAACACAATTGCATCCCTAAACAATAGGCGACGCATGCGTATTATTTACTGCTTTTCGCCTATAGTGTACCCCACGTATGTACGCGGAGTCAGCCGATGCAGGCGTAACCGTACATCCTCGCTGACATCCAGACTGTCGATGAAGTCGGCTATCGTCCGAGCCGTCACGGCGTGATTGGTACGTGTCAAGGCTTTAAGCGCCTCATATGGATTGGGATAGCCCTCACGTCGGAGAATGGTCTGTATGCCCTCGGCCACCACGCTCCACATCGTATCAAGGTCGGCATCGATGGCCTCGCGGTTTAGCAGAAGCTTGCTCAATCCCTTCTCGGTGGAGGCTATTGCTATAAGCATGTGCGCCATGGGAACACCGATGTTGCGCAACACGGTGCTGTCTGTAAGGTCGCGCTGGAGGCGGGATACCGGCAGTTTGGATGCGAGGTGAGATAGTAAGGCATCGGCCACGCCGAGATTACCCTCACTGTTTTCAAAGTCTATGGGATTTACCTTGTGCGGCATCGCCGACGACCCTACCTCGCCCTCTCGTATGCGTTGCTTGAAGTAGTCCATGGATATGTACATCCACATATCGCGATCCAAGTCAAGGATGATTGTATTGATGCGACGCATAGCGTCCATCATAGCGGCCATATTGTCGTAGTTGGAAATCTGCGTGGTCCACGGCTCACGCTCTATGCCGAGGGTGTCTCGCAGGAATACCTCGGCAAAAGCCGGCCAATTGACATCGGGAAAGGCCGCACGATGTGCGTTGAAGTTGCCTGTGGCACCTCCGAATTTACCTGATACGGGAACTGTGAGTAACTGGCGCTTCTGGATTTCGAGACGGCTTACGTAGACATATATTTCTTTGCCCAGCGTTGTGGGCGATGCAGGCTGTCCATGTGTGCGCGCCAGCATAGGGAGGTCGCGCCATTCATGCGCCAAGGTCCGCAAATGGACTATTAGGGATTCTAAAGCCGGAATATACGCCTCTGACAACGCTTCACGCAACGACATAGGCACTGCCGTATTGTTTATATCCTGAGATGTAAGTCCAAAGTGTACGAATTCCTTATTGGCGTTTACGCCCATGTAATCCATGCGCTCCTTGATAAAGTATTCTACAGCTTTTACATCATGATTAGTCACCTTTTCGATGGCCTTGACACGCGCCGCATCCTCGACATCGAAGTCTCGGTACAGCGAGCGCATGCGCTGCTCATCATCTCGACTTAAAGTCGCAATCTGCGGCAATCCAAGGCGTGTCAAAGATATAAAATACTCCACTTCTACCCTCAACCTATAACGCATCAGCGCAAACTCTGAAAAATACCCGGCCAATTTAGAACATTTGTCCCTATAACGGCCATCAATGGGCGAAATTGCAGTCAGTGTATCCAGTTCCATACGTCTATGTCTTAGACTACGAAATTACAAATAATTTATCACTTACGCCCTACCCTTCGACCGATTTCGCACACTTTTTTTGGCCCGGTAGCTTATCTACGCCCTTTTGCCTCAAAAAAACTTGCGACACACAATGCTTTTCGGCATTGCATGTCGCAAACTTATATCGGTATCCGTATAACGGATTATTCTGCTGCGGGAGCTTCTGTTGCGGGAGCTTCTGCTGCGGGAGCTTCTGCTGCGGGAGCTTCTGCTGCAGGGGCTTCTGCTGCAGGGGCTTCTGCTGCGGGAGCAGCGGCCTTGCGGCGACTGCGGCGAGTGGTTTTTTTCTTTTCTTCTTTGCCGGCCTTGGTCATGGTCTCGTTGTAGTCCACCAGCTCGATAAAGCAAGTCTTGGCGTTGTCGCCCAGGCGATTGCCAGTCTTTAGTATACGGGTATAGCCACCGGGACGATTAGCGATCTTGGTTGCAATTTCGCCAAAGAGTTCCTTGACGGCTTCCTTGCTCTGCAGATGTGCAAAAACAAGGCGACGATTGGGAGTAGTATCTTCTTTGGCGCGATTGATCAACGGCTCGGCGTACACGCGCAGGGCTTTGGCTTTGGCCAAGGTTGTGAATATGCGTTTGTGCATAATCAGCGAAGTGGTCATATTAGCCAAGAGGGCATCGCGATGTGCCTTGGTGCGGCTAAGATGGTTGAATTTTTTATTGTGTCTCATCGTGAATGTTACTCTTTATCCAGTTTGTATTTTGAAATGTCCATGCCGAAGGACAGGTTCATGCTTGCGAGGAACTCATCAAGCTCGGTCAGTGACTTCTTGCCAAAGTTACGGAACTTTAGCAAGTCGTTTTTGTTGAGCTGTACAAGTTCGCCCAAAGTCTCGACCTCGGCACTCTTAAGGCAATTGAGCGCACGTACACTCAGCTCCATATCGACGAGCTTGGTCTTAAGGAGTTGGCGCATATGCAGCACTTCCTCATCGAATTCATCGCTTTCGCCGGTCTCGGGTGCATCGATAGTAATCTTCTCATCGGAGAACAGGGCAAAATGATGGATAAGGATGCGTGCAGCCTCTTTGAGGGCATCCTTGGGATGTATCGATCCGTTAGTAGTGATTTCGAGGATAAGCTTGTCGTAGTCGGTCTTCTGGTCGACGCGGAAGTTCTCTATGACGTATTTGACGTTCTTTATGGGCGTATAGATGGAGTCGATGGCGAGGATGTTGACATCATCGTCAGCTATTTCCTGCTCTTCGGCTGGCACCCATCCGCGACCCTTATTGATTGTCAGCACGATAGTGAAACTTGCATCGGAATCCAGATGGCATATCACCTGATCGGGGTTGAGCACCTGGAAGCTGGTCAAGGCCTTGCCTATATCTCCGGCCGTAAATACTTCTGTTCCCGAGACGGTGATGGTGACTTTTTCGTCTTCGTGGTCCTCGACAACCTGGCGCAGGTCTACCTTCTTGAGGTTGAGGATGATGTTGGTGACATCTTCTTTGACACCGGGGATGGTGTCAAACTCGTGTTTAACGCCGTCGATGCGTATCGACGAAATGGCGAAGCCCTCCAAGGAAGAGAGAAGCACACGCCGCAGCGCGTTGCCCACAGTGATGCCATAGCCGGGTTCCAAGGGTTTGAACTCGAATTTGCCGTAGAAGTTGTCTGCTTCAAGCATCAGGACTTTGTCGGGCTTTTGGAATTGTAAGATAGCCATGGATCGGGTTGTTTTTAGATTTTATTACTTGGAGTAGAGCTCGACGATGAGCTGCTCCTTGATGTTTTCGGGGATGTCCTCACGTGCGGGTAAATGCAGGAATTTACCGCTCTTGAGGCTTTCGTCCCATTCGATCCAGGGATACTTACTGTGGTTGAAACCGGCGAGATTGTCGGCTATCACTTCCAACGATTTGGATTTCTCGCGAACACCAACTATATCGCCGGGCTTTACCTGGTAGGAGGGGATGTTAACGATGTCTCCGTTGACCACGATGTGACGATGGAGCACTATCTGGCGTGCGGCCGCACGAGTGCGGGCGATACCCAGACGGTATACCACGTTGTCCAAACGGGACTCAAGGAGCTGAAGCAGAATTTCACCGGTAATACCTTTCATCGAGGAGGCCTTGGTGAAGAGGTTGCGGAACTGTTTCTCAAGTACGCCGTAGGTGTATTTAGCTTTTTGCTTTTCACGCAGCTGGACACCGTACTCGCTGGTTTTGCGGCGACGGTTTTGTCCGTGCTGGCCCGGGGGAAAGTTGCGTCTTGCCTGGACTTTGTCGGGGCCGAAGATGGGTTCGCCGAATTTACGGGCGATTTTGGTCTTAGGACCTGTGTATCTTGCCATTGTTGTATTGTCTTGTATGGTTGGATATTTGATGGTGGTGTGTGGCGCGGGGCGCTTATGCACTTCCGGCAGTGTTCCGCGTGGCGTTCCTCGGCTGTGCAGCCGCAGTCACAGAGAGGTGATGTTCGTTGTGACCCTTCACTGGCCGCGGTGTCCGTGCGGACTTGCTCGGTTGGGACATGTTGTCGGCACTTATAGTATGCCGTTCGGCCCCGTCCTTCGTCTCCGCCTGATGGCGGACAACGCTCACACTATCATCGGTTGTTGATGTGTATGCTATGTACTAAAAGGTTTTCGCTTCGGTGATGCCTCGCGGTGCCGCTGCACCGCATAAGGGCATTGCCGGGTATGTGGTAGTGTCGTCTTGACGCTCACCGCATTAGACGCGGCGGCGTTTGGGAGGACGGCAGCCGTTGTGCGGCAGCGGCGTAACATCGATAATCTCGGTTACTTCGATGCCGGCACCGTGGATGGTGCGGATAGCGGATTCGCGTCCGTTGCCAGGTCCTTTGACGTATGCTTTTACCTTGCGTAGACCCAGGTCATATGCGATCTTGGCGCAATCCTGCGCTGCCATCTGAGCTGCGTAAGGGGTGTTCTTCTTCGAGCCTCTGAAGCCCATTTTGCCTGCCGACGACCAGGAAATAACCTGGCCTTCGCTGTTGGCAAGGCAAACGATGATGTTGTTGAAAGAGGAGTGTACGTGAAGCTGGCCTTCGGCACTAACTTTGACGTTTCTCTTCTTAGCTGCGACTGTTTTCTTTGCCATAATTGGATGGTGTTGTTATTATTTAGTAGCTTTCTTTTTGTTGGCGACGGTTTTCTTGCGGCCCTTACGGGTACGCGCATTGTTCTTGGTGGACTGGCCGCGCACGGGAAGACCGTTGCGGTGACGGACACCGCGATAGCATCCTATGTCCATGAGACGCTTGATGTTCAGCTGGATTTCGCTGCGCAGGTCGCCTTCTACTTTGTAATCGCTGCCTATCACTTCGCGAACCTTTGCGGCCTGTTCGTCGCTCCAGTCTTTGACTTTGATGTTAACATCTACGCCGGCTTTCTCCAAGATTTTCTTGGCCGAGCTGCGGCCTATACCGAAGATGTAGGTCAGTGCGATTTCACCTCTTTTGTTTTGGGGGAGGTCAACTCCCACGATTCTTACTGCCATATGTGTGGTTGTGTTGTTGTAGTGGTGCGGTTGGATTTAATAAAAAATTATCCTTGACGCATTTTTAATTTGGGATTTTTTTTATTGATCACATACAGCCGGCCCTTGCGACGGACGATTTTGCTGTCGGGCGTGCGTTTTTTGATTGAAGCTCGTACTTTCATTGTTCTTTTAGTATTATAGTTTACGTTGTTTTTTGTCGAATTGTTGCCCGGCGATGCCGCTTCACGTGCGAACACCGCCCGGGATTACACCTATACAATGCTTACTTGTAGCGAAAGGCTATGCGTCCTTTGCTCAGGTCGTAAGGTGACATCTCGACACGAACCTTGTCTCCGGGAAGAATTTTGATGTAATGCATACGCATCTTGCCGGAAATGTGTGCCGTGATCTGATGCCCGTTTTCGAGCTCGACGCGGAACATTGCGTTGGATAGGGCTTCCACAATGGTGCCGTCCTGTTCTATTGCTGCCTGTTTTGCCATAAATGGTGTTGCTGTTAAGTATTGCCTGTGGTGTTGGGTGGTATTGGTATTCTTTGTGGTGACTCGTTTCAGATAAAACGCTCGCCAAGGGCTTCGCGAATGTACTCAAAGGACGTCAATACCCGTGTCTCGCCGTTGACTATGGCCATTGTGTGCTCATAGTGGGCTGACGGGCGATGGTCGCGAGTGCGGCAGGTCCATCCGTCTTGGGCGATGATGATATTGCGGCTGCCCATGTTTATCATAGGCTCGATGCATATACACATGCCGTTACGTATCACCGGCCCGGTGCCTCGGCGTCCATAGTTGGGCACCTCGGGGTCTTCGTGCATGTCTCGGCCTATACCGTGACCGCACATCTCGCGCACGACGCTGTATCCGCGGCGTTCGCAGTAGGTCTGCACGGCGTTGCTGATGTCTCCTATGCGGTGACCGGCACGGCACGCTTCGATGCCTACGTACAGCGACTCCTTGGTAGTACGACACAGGGCCAGCACCTCGGGATCAACCTCGCCCACGGCGAAGGTGTAGCACGAGTCGCCCATGAAACCATCTTTGGCTACCACCAAGTCGGTGCCTATGATGTCGCCTTCGCGCAGGGTGTAGCCCGACGGAAATCCATGAACTACGACATCGTTGACTTCGATGCACAGCGTGCCGGGAAAGCCTTCGTAACCGAGACATGCCGGTATGCCGCCGTTGTCGTGGATAAATTCGCGAGCGATCGTATCCAAGCGCTGTGTCGTAACCCCGGGCGCTATCCAGCGAGCTACCTCGCCCAGCGTCCTGGCGGTCAGGTCACAGGCCGGAAGCATCTGCTCGATTTCTTGCGGGGTCTTAAGCTTGATCATTGTGGCGTTGTATTGCGGTGGTTGTTATCTGTCTTTGTCGCCGCCGTGTCGGCGGACGAACTTGTATGTTCGTCCGCCGTACTGCGGTAGTTTGGTCGAATTAATATGCCGACCCGGTAGTGCGACCCTTAATCTTGCCTTCTTTCATAAGGCCGTCATAGTGGTGCATCATCAGATGCGACTCGATTTGTTGCAGGGTGTCAAGCACGACACCTACCATAATCAGCAGGGATGTGCCGCCGAAGAATTGTGCAAAGTTCTGGCTGATGCCGAAGAAGCGGGCAAAAGCGGGAAGGATTGCAACAATGCCCAGGAAAATTGAACCGGGCAAAGTGATGCGGCTCATGATGGTGTCGAGGTACTCGGCCGTCTTCTTGCCGGGTTTTACGCCGGGAATAAATCCGTTGTTGCGTTTCATGTCTTCTGCCATCTGGGTGGGACGCACCGTGATGGCGGTATAGAAGTAGGTGAAAGCAACAATCATCAGGAAGAAGATGAAATTGTACCAAAAACCATTGATATCGGTAAGTGCCTGCACAAGGCCCGAACCATCGCTCGCGAAGCCTACCAGCGTGATGGGGATAAACATGATTGCCTGGGCAAAGATGATAGGCATCACACCGGCTGCGTTGACTTTCAAGGGTATGTACTGGCGTGCACCACCGTATTGACGGTTGCCGACAATACGTTTGGCGTATTGTACGGGCACTTTGCGTGTCCCCTGTACCAGAAGCACTGCTCCGATGGTAACGGCAAACAGAAGCACGACTTCGACGATGAACATCACAAGACCGCCCTCGCTGCCACTGGTACCGGGCAGACGAGACGTAAACTCATAGAACAATGCCGATGGGAGTCGGGCAATGATACCTACCAAGATGATGAAGGAGATACCGTTGCCTATGCCACGGTCAGTGATGCGCTCGCCCAGCCACATAATGAACATGGAGCCGGCGGCCAGGATAATGGTCAGGTACACAATATTCCAGAACCCGAAGGATGCGGCCTCTGCGCCGTTGGCTTGTGCAAACTGGTACTGGAGATTGACCAGATATGCGGGAGCCTGCAGCAGCAGAATCAGCACTGTCAAGTATCGGGTATACTGGGTCAGTTTCTGACGTCCGCTCTCGCCTTCGCGCTGCATCTTCTGGAACGAAGGCAACACCATGCCGAGGAGCTGGATGACGATGGAGGCGGTGATGTAGGGCATGATACCCAAGGCAAAGATTGATGCCTGAGAGAACGCACCACCGGAGAACATATCGAGCAGCTGCATCATGCCTGTCTTATTGGTGAAGCTAGACAGTGCATCTATGGCAGCCGGAGACACGCCGGGAAGTACGACATAACAGCCCAGTCGGTATATAAGTACCAATAGGACTGTGATGAGAAGCCTCTTGCGCAGCTCTTCGATTGTCCAGATGTTTTTTAAGGTCTCGAAGAATCTCATATTGTGTTATGCTTTGACGACAGCGCCGCCTGCGGCCTCGATGGCCTTTTGGGCTGCCTGTGAGAATGCGTTGGCCTCGACGGTTACGGCTTTGGAGATTTCGCCGCCGGCGAGTATCTTGACCGGCTGGTTGCGGCCGGCCAATCCGGCTGCGCGAAGGTCGGCGAGGGTCACCTTGTCAAGGTTCTTGCCCTCGGCAAGCGTCTGAATTGCATCGAGATTGATGGCCTTGTACTCTACGCGGTTAAGGCTCTTGAAGCCCCATTTGGGAAGACGACGCTGCAGTGGCATCTGGCCACCTTCGAAACCGATTTTACGTTTATAACCCGAACGCGATTTGGCACCTTTGTGTCCGCGTGTGGATGTGCCGCCCTTGCCGGAACCCTGTCCGCGACCCACGCGGGTCTTATTGCGTACCGAGCCGATGGCGGGTTGTATGTTGCTTAAATCCATTGTTTTTTGTCTATTATGGGTGTTGGTTATGTTGTCTTGGAGCTGTCCCGCCGCCGGGATATATTTCCCGACGGGCCGGACTATCTCCTATATCAGGCCTCAGTGACGGTTACAAGGTGATGTACCTTCTGCACCATGCCGCGGATGGAGGGGGTGTCCTCTTTGACCACTGTGTGGTTCATCTTGCGCAGGCCTAAAGCGTCAAGAGTGCGCTTCTGCACTGCCGGGCAGTTGATGCGGCTCTTGGTCTGTGTGATTTTTATCTGTGCCATTGTCTGGTGTTTTGTGTTGTGTGTAACTTTGCCCGGGCTCGAAGCCTCGGGCCTGAGTGTCTTAGCCGTGGAAAACCTTTTCGACGGTGATGCCGCGGTTCTGCGCAACCTGTGCAGGCGAGCGCATCTCGGACAATGCGGCGATAGTGGCTTTCACAAGGTTGTGGGGATTGGACGAGCCTTTGCTCTTGGCAAGGACGTCAGTCACGCCTACGCTCTCGAGGACGGCACGCATGGCACCACCGGCTTTCACACCGGTACCGGTGGAGGCGGGTTTGAGGATGATGCGCGAACCGCTGAATTTGGCTTCCTGCTCGTGGGGGATGGTGCCTTTGTGTACGGGCACACGCACAAGGTTCTTCTTGGCTGCTTCTACGCCCTTGGCGATGGCTGCCTGCACTTCGTTGGCCTTGCCCAGGCCCCAGCCTACGATGCCGTTCTCGTTGCCGACAACGACGATGGCGGCGAAGGTGAAGGTGCGACCGCCCTTGGTTACTTTGGTGACGCGGTTGATGGCCACTAAGCGGTCTTTGAGTTCGAGATCGCTTGTAGTTTTTACTCGATTGTTTCTTTTAGCCATAGTGGTTGTCTTTAGAATTTGAGGCCACAAGCGCGTGCGGCGTCGGCCAGGGATTTAACACGACCGTGGAAGAGATATCCGTTACGGTCAAACACTACTTCGGTGATGCCGGCGGCCAGGGCCTTCTCGGCAATCTTTTTGCCGACTTCCGCTGCGATGGTTTTCTTGTCGCCTTGGACGTCGAGGTTGCGCGAAGATGCTGCAACCAAAGTGGCTCCCGCCAGATCGTCTACGAGTTGTACGTAAATCTGCTTGTTGGAGCGAAACACTGTCATGCGCGGACGCTGGGCTGTGCCGGAGATCTTGCCGCGAATGCGTGTCTTGATTTTATTGCGTCTTTCTATTTTAGTTACCATTGTGGTAGGATGTTTTTTGTTGGTTGTGTGAGGTTGTTGCTAAGCTATGGCCCGGTTATTTGGCACTTGCGCTCTTGCCGGACTTGCGGCGAATGATTTCGCCGACAAACTTGATGCCTTTGCCTTTGTACGGCTCGGGCTTGCGCAGCGAGCGAATCTTGGCGCATACTTGACCCAGAAGCTGCTTGTCATCGCTCTCGAGGATGATCAGCGGGTTCTTGTTGCGCTCGCTCTTGGCCTCTACCTTTACCTCGGGGGGGAGCTTTATATAGATGGCGTGGGAGTAGCCGAGTGCCAGCTCCAGAACTTGGCCTGTAGCTGTGGCGCGGTAACCTACGCCTACGAGTTCCATTTCTTTGCGGTAACCTTCACTCACGCCTACGACCATGTTGTGGATCAACGCACGCCACAGGCCGTGCTGTGCGCGGTGCTCGCGGTCATCGGTGGGACGGGTTACTATTACGTGTCCGTCCTCAACTTTAACGCTGAGATCGGAATGTACGGTCTGTTCGAGGGTGCCCTTGGGACCCTTGACTGTAACTTTTTCGCCGGATACCGTGACTGTAACGCCGGCGGGTATTGCTATGGGGGCTTTTCCTATACGTGACATGTCTGTGTGCTTTGTTCAGTGATTAGTATACGTAGCATAACACTTCGCCGCCGATTTTCTCTTCGGCTGCCTGCTTGTTGGTCATCACGCCTTTGCTGGTGGACAGGATGGCGATGCCAAGTCCGTTGAGCACACGGGGCATGTCCTTGTAGCCGGTGTATTGGCGCAGGCCGGGACGCGATACGCGCTTGAGAACCTTGATGGCGTTAACACGGTCTACGGGATCGTACTTGAGGGCTATCTTGATAGCGCCTGCAGGGGTGTTCCCTTCGATGAATTTGTAGTTGAGGATGTAGCCCTGCTCGAAGAGTATCTTGGTGATCTCTTTCTTGATGTTGGAGGCGGGCACTTCCACCACGCGGTGGTTAGCCTTGATGGCGTTCCTCAATCTTGTCAGATAGTCTGCAATGGGATCTGTCATTGTTGTTTGTTGTTAAATTGATTGGGGTGTTCCCAACAATATTTAATACTAAAAGTCTTCTCTGTTTGTCCTGCCGTCCCAAAGGAAGGCAGCGGGAGGGAGGTGCGGAACCGCATAAAGCGGTGGGCTTGGCGCCGATGTATATGTCCGTGCGGGCCGCCGCAGGGTCGAGCCCGCGGCGGCATCGTACGATTTACCAGCTGGCTTTCTTAACACCGGGTATCAGGCCGGCAGATGCCATCTCGCGGAACTGTATACGCGAAATACCGAACTGGCGCATATAGCCCTTGGGACGTCCGGTGATGGAGCAGCGGTTGTGCATGCGGATACTGGACGCGTTCTTGGGCAGACGCTGCAGCTGCTGATAAATCTCGTAGGCGCTTTCGCCTTGCTTGGCGAGTTCTTTGGCCTGGAGACGCAGGGCTGCTTTGCGCTCGGCGTATTTCTGAACGAGGCGTGCACGCTTAACTTCGCGTGCTTTCATTGATTCTTTTGCCATTATACTGTGTTTGTGCGGGGGTTAGTTTTTGGCGTTCTTGAAGGGTAATCCGAAGTGCTTGAGCAGGGCGTAACCTTCGGCATCGGTCCTGGCGGAAGTCACAAAAGTGATGTTCATGCCGAGAAGCTTGCTGATCGAATCGATGTTAATCTCGGGGAAGATAATCTGCTCGGTGATGCCAAGGGTGTAGTTGCCACGGCCGTCAAGCTTACCTTCGATGCCCTTGAAGTCACGGATACGGGGCAGCGCCACGCGTACCAAACGCTCGAGGAACTCGTACATACGCTCGCGACGAAGAGTCACACGTACGCCTACGGGCATCTTCTTACGCAGATGGAAATTGGAGATATCCTTCTTGGACAGGGTGGCCACTGCTTTCTGACCGGTGATGGCGGTAAGCTCGGCGATGGCCGTATCTATAATCTTGCGATCCTGAGTGGCTTCGCCAAGACCCTGATTGATGACTATCTTCTCCAAACGGGGCACCTGCATGACGGTGGTGTAGTTGAACTCTTTCTCAAGGGCGGGAATAATGCGCTCCTTGTAATCTTTCTGAAGTGTGGTGGTGCTCATTATTTAATCTCCTCTCCTGATTTTTTTGAATAACGGACTGTCTTGCCTGCATCGTTTTTGCGGAAACCCACACGTACGGGCTTGCCGCTCTTGGGATCGAGTAGGGCAACGTTGCTCACATGTATGCCGGCCTCTTTCTTCACCAACCCGCCCTGCGGATGCTGGGCCGAGGGCTTGGTAGCCTTGGTGACTACATTGACGCCTTCGACGACCACGCGGTCTTTCTTGACGAGTACCTGGAGTACACGTCCTTGTTTGCCGCGGTCTTCGCCGGCGAGCACTTGTACGGTGTCGCCTTTTTTGATATGCTGTTTGCTCATTGTCTTGTTTGTGTTTGGTGGCACGAGGCGCGGTTAGAGCACCTCGGGTGCCAGTGAAACGATTTTCATGTTGGTGGCACGGAGCTCACGGGCTACCGGCCCGAAGATACGCGTGCCGCGAAGCTCACCGGCGTTGTTGAGCAACACGCAGGCGTTGTCGTCAAAGCGAATGTAGGACCCGTCAGCACGGCGGATTTCCTTATTGGTGCGTACGACGACGGCTTTGCTGACGGTACCTTTCTTGACGTCGGAACCGGGCAAGGCATTTTTCACCGATACTACGATGATGTCACCTACGGAAGCATAACGGCGCCCTGTGCCTCCAAGTACGCGGATGCACAGCACTTCTTTTGCGCCGGAGTTGTCGGCTACATTGAGCCGTGTTTCGGTCTGTATCATTGTCGTTACTTAACTTTTTCGATGATTTCTACTAATCTCCAACGCTTGGTCTTGCTTAAAGGACGGGTCTCCATCAGGCGCACGGTGTCACCTATAGAGCATTCGTTCTTCTCGTCGTGGGCGTGGAACTTCTTGGTCTTGTTCACGAATTTACCGTAGATGGGGTGTTTCTCTTTCCATTTTACGGTCACGGTGATTGTCTTGTCGCCTTTGTTGCTGGAAACAACCCCGATGCGTTCTTTACGAAGATTTCGTTTTTCCATGTGTTTCTGTTGTTAGTTGTTGTGGAACATTGGATGGGGATGTCCGGAGTTATTTCGCAGCTTTGGCTTCCTGAATTTCGCGAGCACGAAGTTCCGTCTTCACGCGTGCAATGGCACGGCGGTCGGCGGTAATCTTTGCGGGGTTATCCAGGGACGTTACGGCGTGGTTGATGGTGAGCTGGCGGTAGTCTTTCTCCATCTGTGCGAGGCGTGCGCGCAGGTCGGCGGTCGCCATTTCTTTGATTTCTTGCTGTTTCATAGTGGCGTGCTGACTTTTAGACGTTCTGACTGGGATCGTAGTCGCGAGCGACGACGAACTTGGTGACTACTGGGAGCTTCTGGGCTGCAAGGCGCAGTGCCTCCTTTGCGATTTCGTAGCTTACGCCTTCGACCTCGATAATTATGCGACCGGGGGTGACGGGTGCCACGAAGCCTTCGGGCGAACCCTTACCTTTACCCATGCGGACTTCGGCAGGTTTCTTGGTGATGGGCTTGTCGGGGAAGATGCGTATCCAAATCTGACCCTGACGCTGCATATAGCGCGTCACGGCGATACGAGCAGCCTCTATCTGGCGACCGGTAATCCATTTGGATTCAAGGGTCTTTATACCAAAGGAGCCGAAGGCAAGCTGGTTGCCACGCTGGGCATTACCTTTCATGCGGCCTTTTTGTGAACGGCGGAATTTGGTTTTCTTAGGTTGTAACATTGTCGTTTGTGTTGGATGTTGTTAACTTTTGTGTTGGTCTCCGCTTGCCGTGCCTCAACGGGGGTTCTTGGCACCGCGGCGGAAGCCTCCGCGACGTCCTGCCGGAGCGCCGGCCGAACGATTTTCCTTGGAGGCCTGTGTGAACGAGGGAGCCAGGTCACGTTTGCCATAGACTTCACCACGGCAAATCCACACCTTAACGCCGACAACGCCGACTTTGGTGTGAGCTTCCACGAGTGCGTAGTCGATGTCGGCTCGCAGGGTGTGCAGTGGCGTACGGCCTTCCTTGAACATCTCGCTACGAGCCATTTCGGCACCATTGAGGCGGCCGCTGACTTGTACCTTAATACCCTCGGCGCCTGCGCGCATGGTCGATGCAACGGCCATCTTGACGGCGCGGCGATAGGCAATCTTACCTTCAATCTGGCGTGCGATGTTGGCTGCTACGATTTGGGCGTCCATCTCGGGGCGTTTCACCTCGAAGATATTGATTTGCACGTCCTTGTCTGTAATTTTCTTGAGCTCTTCCTTGAGTTTTTCTACTTCGCTGCCACCCTTGCCGATGATCAGACCGGGGCGCGATGTGCACACTGTGATGGTTACGAGCTTGAGGGTGCGTTCGATGACAATGCGGGATACCGAGCATTTGGCCAAGCGGACGTCGAGGTAGCGGCGAAGGCGCGAGTCTTCTAAGATGGTGTCGCCGTATTTCTTGCCGCCGTACCAGTTGGAATCCCAGCCGCGGATGATGCCGAGGCGGTTGCTGATAGGATTAACTTTCTGTCCCATGGTTTATGCTTCTGTGTTTTGGTTGATACGGTCTACGATGATAGTAACGTGGTTGGAGCGCTTGCGTATGCGGTAGCCACGTCCTTGGGGCGCTGTGCGAAGGCGTTTGAGCATCGGGGCGCAGTCTACGTGTATGGTTTTGACGCAGAGTACGCCGGCTTCTGCCTTTTCTTCGTTCTTTGCTTCCCAGTTGGCGATGGCCGAGCGCAGGAGCTTTTCAAGGCGTCCGGCGGCCTCCTTGTTGGAGAACTTAAGCAGGCCTAAGGCGCGGAAAACTTCTTTGCCGCGTACCATGTCGGCCACGAGGCGCATCTTGCGGGGGGAAGAAGGCACGTTGTTGAGCCGGGCAAAGGCGGTCTCTCTCTTGACTGCCTTGATTTTGTCGGCTGCTTCTTTTTTTCTTTTACCCATTGTGTTATGCGGTTGTTTTGGCGGGTTCTGTTTTTTTGTTGTTTTGGATGTCTGGTCGCGACGGTATTACGTTGCGGTCGGTTGCCGTAGTGCCATCGGGGTGGCGCGGTGTCTCCGGGGTACTTGCCGAGGAAGGCTGGCTAACGTTGGAGGGCACTTGCGCGGCCGAATTGGGCCTTGGCTGTCGCCGCTGCACGATGTCGCCACCTTGCGGTGGGCGGTTACCGCCGCGGTCGCCGGATTATTTTTTCTTGTTGCCGGCGTGTCCGCGGAATGTGCGGGTGGGGGCGAATTCGCCGAGCTTGTGGCCTACCATGTTTTCTGTAACGTACACGGGAATAAACTTGTTGCCGTTGTGTACGGCGAAAGTGTGGCCTACGAACTCGGGAGCGATCATGGATGCGCGACTCCACGTCTTAATGACGTTCTTCTTGCCGCTGGCGTCCATGTCGGCGACTTTTTTCTCCAGCTTTACGGAGATAAAGGGTCCTTTTTTTAGGGAACGGCTCATAAGTGTATGCTGATTATCTGATTACTTCTTTCTTCTCTCAATGATGTACTTCGAAGAGTGCTTCTTGGGCGCACGGGTCTTGAGACCTTTAGCGTAGAGACCCTTGCGTGAGCGGGGATGTCCACCGGAAGCGCGGCCTTCGCCACCACCCATGGGGTGATCGACAGGGTTCATAACCACGCCGCGGTTGCGCGGACGACGGCCGAGCCAGCGCGAGCGGCCGGCCTTACCGGAGCGTTCGAGCGAGTGTTCGCTATTGCCCACGACGCCGACGGTTGCTCGGCAGGCGGCAAGGATTTTGCGAGTTTCGCCCGAAGGAAGTTTGATAATAGCATAGTTGCCCTCGCGAGACACTATCTGTGCGAAGGTGCCGGCGCTGCGAGCGATGAATGCGCCCTGGCCGGGACGGAGCTCGATGTTGTGTACCAGCGTACCTACAGGTATCTTACCCAGAGGCAGGCAGTTGCCTACTTCGGGAGCCACGTCTTCACCGGAAACCACGGTGGTGCCGACTTCGAGGCCGTTGGGCGCGATGATGTACGCTTTGGCACCGTCGACGTAATACAGCAGGGCGATGCGTGCCGAGCGGTTGGGGTCGTACTCGATGCTCTTGACTACGGCGGGTATGCCGTCTTTGTTTCTCTTAAAGTCTATGATACGGTACTTGCGTTTGTGGCCACCGCCCAGGTATCGGGAGGTGAGGTGGCCTTCGGCGTTGCGTCCGCCGCTGGCACGCTTACCGACTGTAAGAGATTTCTCCGGTGTAGTAGCAGTGATGGTACCTTTGAATACACCGATAACTTTGTGTCGTTGCCCGGGGGTGGTGGGCTTGAATTTTCTTACTGCCATTTTATGTTAGATGTTGCTAAAGAAGTCTATGGTCTGACCGTCGGCGACGTTTACAAAGGCTTTCTTCCACTGGGCTGTCTTGCCGCGAAGAAGGCCGGTGCGAGTCCAGCGAGATTTGTTCTTGCCGCGGACTACGGCTGTGTTGACGTTGACGACTTTTACACCGTAAGTTTGCTCTACGAGGGCCTTAATCTGGTATTTGTTTGCCTCGGGGGATACGCGGAAGGTGTATGTCCCGTGCTTTTCGGTAAGCTTGGTGGCCTTCTCGGTAATGATGGGTTTAATCATTATATCCATTGTTGTTCCTCCTTAGAATTTGTTTACCGTCTCGAGCGAGCTTTCGGTAATGATGATTACGTTGTTGTTGAGCAGTGCGTAGGTGTTGGCATCGCCGGCGCGGAGGATATTGACTCCGGGAACGTTGCGTGCCGACAGCGTCACATTGCGGTCGATGCCCGCATTGAGCACGAGTACCTTCTTGCCTTCAAAGTTGAGGGCCTTGGCTATCTTGACAAACTCTTTAGTCTTGGGAGCATCGATTTTGATGTCTTCGACCACGATGATCCGGCCGTCGGCTGCCTTGGCGGACAATGCGCTGCGACGTGCGAGGTCTTTCATCTTGGCATTAAGTTTGAAACGGTAGTCGCGAGGACGGGGACCGAATACGCGGCCGCCACCTACGAGTACGGGCGAGTTGATATCACCGATACGCGAACCGCCGCCGCCTTTTTGTTTGTGCAGCTTACGCGTCGAGCCGGACACTTCGCTACGCTCTTTGGATTTATGTGTACCCTGACGTTGGTTGGCAAGATACTGTTTTACGGCGAGGTAGAGTACGTGCTCGTTGGGCTCTATCGCGAACACCTCGTCGTTGAGGACTGCCTTACGACCGGTGTCTTTTCCTTCTTGGGTGTATATTGCGAGTTCCATTGTTATTTCTCGATTGAAATGATTGAACCTTTGCTTCCGGGAATGGAGCCCTTGAGCATTATAATATTGTGTTCGGGGATGATCTTGATGACCTGGAGGTTCTGAACCGTTACCTGACGGTTGCCCATCTGACCGGCCATACGCATTCCCTTGAAGACCTTGGCGGGATAGGAGCAGGCACCTACCGAACCGGGCGCGCGCAAGCGGTTGTGCTGGCCGTGTGTGGTTTGGCCGACGCCGCCGAAGCCGTGGCGCTTGACTACGCCTTGGTAGCCTTTACCTTTGCTGATGCCGACTACGTCAACGAAGTCGTTTTCGCTGAATAGTTCGGCGGTGATGGTGTCTCCGGCGCTGTATTGTCCTTCGAAACCCTTGAACTCGGCCAAGTATCGCTTGGGTGCTACACCGGCTTTCTTGAAGTGACCCAATTCGGGAGCGGTGAGGTGTTTCTCCTTTTGTTCACCGAAACCGAGCTGTACGGCATCATAGCCGTCCTTAGCCACTGTCTTGACCTGTGTAACCACGCAAGGACCTACTTCGACAACAGTGCATGGAATGTTCTTTCCCTCGGCACTGAAAACGGATGTCATTCCGATTTTCTTTCCTAATAATCCTGGCATTTCTGTGTTGGTTTTGTGGTTGGATATTATTTATTAATTGTTGATTTTCTTGTATCCCTTTCCGGGGACCCTGCGGCATAATGCCGCAAGAGCCGGACCGGAATGTCGGGGGTCTTCGTCAGACTTTGATTTCTACTTCGACACCGCTGGGAAGCTCCAGCTTCATGAGTGCGTCCACGGTCTTGGCTGTGGAGTTGTAGATGTCGATGAGGCGTTTGTATGACGAGAGCTGGAATTGTTCGCGCGCTTTCTTGTTGACGAATGTCGAACGGTTGACGGTGAATATGCGCTTGTGTGTAGGCAGGGGTATGGGACCGGAGATTACGGCGCCCGTGGCCTTCACTGTCTTGACGATCTTCTCGGCGCTCTTGTCGACGAGGTTGTGATCGTAAGATTTGAGTTTAATGCGAATTTTTTGGCTCATGATTTCTTATGATGTGCTTTGCGTTTTTATTGGCTTTATTTGATTAGGTCTACGCGGCCTTGGCACTCGGTGAGCACGTTGCGTGCTATCGAGGAGGATACTTCGGCGTAGTGGGAGAAGGACATCGTCGAGGTGGCGCGTCCGGAGGTGATGGTACGCAGGGCGGTGACGTAGCCGAACATTTCGGCCAAAGGTGCCTTGGCCTTGACTACGCGAGCGCCCGAGCGTGATGTTTCCATGCCTTCGACTTGTCCGCGACGCTTGTTGAGGTCGGAGATGACATCACCCATGGATTCTTCGGGAGTGACAACCTCGATCTTCATTATGGGTTCAAGTAGCACGGGACCGGCTTTTTCGCAGGCTTTCTTAAATGCCTGAATGGCACAGAGCTCGAAGGAGAGCTGGTCGGAGTCCACGGGGTGGAACGAACCGTCAATAACGGTCACCTTAAGCTGCTCTACGGGGAAGCCGGCGAGTACACCGGACTTCATGGCTGTGGTAAAGCCTTTCTGTATCGAGGGGATAAACTCCTTGGGGATATTGCCACCCTTAACTTCGTCCACAAACTGGAGGTTGCCTTCGAAGCCTTCGTCCACGGGTTCGACGCGCACGATGATGTCGGCAAATTTGCCTCGACCACCGGTCTGCTTCTTGAACACTTCGCGGAGCTCAACTGGCTTGGTGATGGATTCCTTGTAGGTAACCTGAGGACGGCCCTGCTTGCACTCGACTTTAAATTCGCGCTTGAGACGATCGATGATGATGTCGAGGTGAAGCTCGCCCATACCGGAGATAACTGTCTGGCCGGTTTCTTCGTTAGTCTTAACCTGGAAGGTGGGGTCTTCTTCGGCAAGTTTCTGCAGACCTACGCCAAGTTTGTCGAGGTCTTTCTGTGTAAGGGGCTCGACCGCAATACCGATTACGGGATCGGGGAAGTCCATGGCCTCGAGTACGATAGGTGCATTTTCGTCGCAGAGGGTGTCACCGGTGCGGATATCCTTGAAGCCCACGCCGGCACCTATATCGCCGCAACCGATAGTATCCTTGGGGTTCTGCTTGGCGGAGTGCATCTGGAAGAGGCGAGAAATACGTTCTTTCTTACCCGAGCGAGCATTGAGTACGTAGCTGCCGGCATTTACATCGCCGGAGTATACGCGGAAGAAGCACAGACGGCCTACATAGGGGTCGGTGGCAATCTTAAATGCAAGTGCACACATGGGTGCATCGGAGGAGGGCTCGCGTGTGATGATGGTGTCGGGATCGCCTACGGCGTGGCCTTCCACTGCACCGGCGTCTACGGGGCTGGGCAGGTATGCGCACACGGCGTCAAGCAGGGGCTGCACGCCTTTGTTCTTGAACGAAGATCCGCAAATCATGGGTACAACGTTCATCGACAGGGTGGCTTTGCGCAGGGCTGCCTTGATTTCGTCCTCGGTGATGGTGGAGGGGTCGTCGAAGTATTTCTCCATGAGGGCGTCATCGTATTCGGCTATTTTCTCGAGCATCTTGTCGCGGTATTCCTGAGCCTCGTCGAGGAGGTTTTCGGGGATATCATCGACTTCGTAGTCGGCACCCATGGTCTCGTCGTGCCAGAATATGGCTTTCATACGGATGAGGTCGACAACGCCTTTGAATGTTTCTTCAGCGCCTATAGGTATCTGTATGGGACAGGGATTGGCGCCGAGAATATCATGGAGCTGGCGTACAACCTCAAAGAAGTTGGCGCCGGAGCGGTCCATCTTGTTGACGTAACCGATACGGGGTACGTTGTATTTGTCGGCCTGACGCCATACGGTTTCGCTCTGGGGTTCTACACCGCCTACGGCGCAGAATGTAGCCACAGCACCATCAAGTACGCGGAGCGAGCGCTCCACCTCGACAGTGAAGTCAACGTGTCCCGGAGTGTCGATGAGGTTGATTTTGTATTTCTCATCATTATATTTCCAGAATGCAGTAGTGGCGGCGGAGGTGATTGTAATGCCGCGTTCCTGCTCCTGTTCCATCCAGTCCATGGTGGCTGCGCCATCATGTACCTCACCGATTTTATGGGTAAGGCCTGTATAGAAGAGTATGCGTTCCGAAGTTGTGGTCTTGCCGGCATCGATGTGCGCCATGATGCCGATATTTCGGGTATACTTTAGTCTCTGGTCTTCTGCTTGTGACATATTCGGATGTGTTGTTGATTTCTATATTTATGAAGTCCTGCGATACTGTTGTTATGACTTTCTTGTTCCGAATATCAGAAGCGGAAATGGGCGAAGGCGCGGTTGGCCTCTGCCATCTTATGCATATCTTCCTTGCGTTTGAATGCACCGCCTTGGTTGTTGAAAGCGTCAACCACCTCTGCGGCGAGCTTGTCGGCCATGGTCTTGCCACCACGGCGGCGTGCATACAGTATCAGGTTCTTCATGGATATAGATTCCTTACGGTCGGGGCGTATCTCGGTAGGCACCTGGAAAGTGGCACCGCCGATACGACGGCTCTTGACCTCGACTTGCGGAGTAATATTCTCCAAGGCTTTTTTCCAGATTTCGAGTGCGGTAGCTTCCTCGTTGGGAAGTTTGGCCTTGACAATCTCGAGAGCGTTATAGAATATGGTGTAAGCTGTGTTCTTTTTTCCGTCATACATCAGGTGGTTGACGAACTTGGAGACGCGCACGTCGTTGAACACGGGATCGGGTAGAACGATCCGTTTTTTGGGCTTTGCCTTTCTCATTGTTGTTGTGTCGTAGTGTTTTCGAGTTGCTTGGTTGCTTGCTGCTTTGTTCTTCGGTACCGGGCTCGCTGTCGCTATGCCTTTATGCCTTCGGGCGGATGCGTGGTGGATGTTGTTCCCGGAGGCGGGCCGCTTTATCACTGTCCTCTGACAGCCTGTCGGGCGAGGTACTTACTCAACCTTTGCCGCTTGCCCGTCGTGCGGGCTGCTGCTTTTCAAGTTTTACGAAAACGAGTTAAATGTTGTTTGTTTTGATTTAATCTCGCGGTGCTTTCAGTATAGCTTCACTGCCGTGCCTGTGGCAATTACTTCTTGGCTGCACCGGCCTTGGGACGCTTGGCGCCGTATTTGCTTCGGCGTTGCGTACGGTCCTTGACACCGGAGGTGTCGAGTGTTCCGCGAACGATGTGATAACGTACGCCGGGGAGGTCTTTCACACGACCGCCGCGAACGAGCACGATGCTGTGCTCCTGCAGGTTGTGGCCCTCGCCGGGGATGTAGGAGTTGACCTCTTTGCCATTGGTCAAACGCACACGCGCTACCTTACGGATGGCAGAGTTAGGCTTCTTGGGAGTGGTGGTGTACACACGCACGCAGACTCCGCGACGTTGGGGGCAGGAGTCCAAAGCGGGCGACTTGCTATTATCCACCAGTGCCACGCGTCCTTTTCTTACTAATTGCTGAATAGTAGGCATCTTAGTTGTTGGTGTTACTTGAAAATGTTTAATACAGTTGTTGATGTTCTTTTTTATCATACGGCACACAGCCCAAAACACACCTATCGCCTTATCCGTCAAAGATTTAGCGATGGTGCAACGGGCCTTTGGCCTATATTTCGGATGCAAAGATACGCACTATTTCTCTATCTGCCAAATATTTCCGCAAAAAAATTCTATTTATTTTTCGAAGCCTTCAGACCCGGCAAAAACGAGCGCTTCGACTGCCGAAAATCGAACCAAATCAAATTCGAAATCACGCCTTACGTAAGCGGCGGCGAAGACGGCGAACTCCTTCAAGCCCTAACAGCGGCAGCGCAACTCCGGCAACGCTATACAGCACCCAGAAAAAGTCCAGATGATTGTAATGTATCACCATGTGACACCCCATCTGCTCCCAATCCAAATCATAATATAGAATCTTAAGCAAACTCACTGCCTTGAATGCAACTATATGAAAAATAAATATATACAGCGTATTTTCACCTATATACACCAGCAAGCGACGAAGACGCGATCCGAGATGGCCGGCATGGATGAAGGCCGATACGCGATAGGTGACTACAAAGCCCGTCAATCCAGTCAGCGGCAGCGTCAGCACATCACGCATAGTGCCGCTATTGTTCATTCCGCACAAGTGTAAATATGCCGCCAGACACATCAGACCGAAAAGCAACGCCGTCAGACACCACCGCCGTGGCACATAGCCGCCGTAGCGACACATCAGATAACCCACGGCAAAGAAAAACAACCCCCAAATCTCACGCATCCCGCCATTGGGAATAGTCTGTATGCGCGCATTGAAAAATATGCGAAAAGCCGTGAAAGCAAGAGCCATGACACATATTATCACCACCGCCATATCACCGCGGACCCGCGTATGACGGTCAAGCAATTTATACAGTATCAGAAACAACACCGAAGCAACAAGAAGACCGCGGAAAAACCAGAAAGCGCCGGCCATAAACTCGTCATACCCGGACATCGAGAATACAATATTTATAAGACGCTGAGCGGCATCGTCCCACGAATACGGATGAGTAACCCCTCCGGTCCAATTGCCATACTGCTCATTGAGCACTCCGAAGTAAAACAGCACATTATGGAGAGCCAAAAACACCAGCGCCCAAGTCAAGAACGGAACATAAAGACCCTTGACACGCCTGACGCAAAATTCCCAAGGGCGGTCAAGCCATTTGCGACTGAAAAAGTAGCCTGCCGCAATGAAAAACAGCGGCATATGAAACGTGTAAATAAAATTGGTCAACAGCTCCGGAGCCTCGACGTGCCCCACAACCATCAAGATAATGGCAATACCCTTACATATCGAAATAGTGTGGTCGCGTGCACCCTCCGCCACCGGCGGAGCAAGCGGTTTGGCAGCAATATTCATATCTTTAAACACATTATTATAATAAGAGGCAATGCCGCACATCAGAATTGATACCGAGCAGCACTGCGCACACGCATCGGCACGGCAAAATTACGCAATATTCCGATAAAAAAACGCAAAAATCGCCGGAGACTTTGGTAATTAGAAAATTATGCGTATCTTTGCCGCGCTAAAAACGGACAGCATCAAACGACCGTTACGAGAGTATACTAACATTTTATTAACTTTTTTAATGACAGAACTTAAAAACACCCCTATCGAAGACTTCGATTGGGATGCCTACGAAAACGGCGAAACCGCCAGCGCCAAATCGCGCGAGGAACTCACCCGTACCTATGACGAATCGCTCAACACCGTCAAGGACAAGGATGTAATCGAAGGTACCATCATCGCCCTGAACAAGCGCGAAGCAGTGGTTAACATCGGCTACAAGAGCGACGGCATCATCCCCATGAGCGAATTCCGCTACAACCCCGACATCAAAGTCGGCGACACTGTAGAGGTATTCATCGAAAACCAAGAAGACAAGAAGGGCCAACTCATCCTCTCCCACAAGAAAGCTCGTGCAGCACGCGCTTGGGAACGCATCAGCGCCGCACTTGCCAACGACGAAATCATCAAAGGCTTTATCAAATGCCGCACCAAAGGCGGCATGATTGTCGACGTATTCGGCATCGAAGCCTTCCTCCCCGGATCGCAGATCGACGTTAAGCCCATCCGCGACTACGATATGTACGTGGGCAAGACCATGGAATTCAAAGTGGCCAAAATCAACGAAGAATACAAAAACGTCGTTGTATCCCACAAGGCCCTCATCGAAGCCGAACTCGAAGCTCAGAAGAAAGAAATCATCTCCAAGCTCGAGAAAGGCCAGGTACTCGAAGGCACCGTCAAGAACATCGTCAGCTACGGCGCATTCATCGACCTGGGCGGCGTCGACGGCCTTATCCACATCACCGACCTCTCCTGGGGACGCGTTACAGACCCCGCCGAAGTCGTACAACTCGACCAGAAACTCAACGTCGTTATTCTCGACTTTGACGACGAGAAGAAGCGCATCGCCCTCGGTCTCAAGCAACTCCAGCCCCATCCGTGGGATGCCCTCGACCCCAATCTCAAAGTTGGCGATAAGGTCAAAGGCAAAGTTGTCGTTATGGCCGACTACGGCGCATTTGTAGAAATCGCCCCCGGTGTCGAAGGCCTCATCCACGTCAGCGAAATGTCCTGGAGCCAGCACCTGCGCTCCGCTCAGGACTTCATGAAAGTCGGTGACGAAGTCGAAGCAGTCGTCCTCACTCTCGACCGCGAAGACCGCAAGATGTCCCTCGGCATCAAGCAGCTCAAGAACGACCCGTGGGAGAACATCGAGACCAAATACCCCATCGGCAGCCGCCACACAGCCAAGGTGCGCAACTTCACCAACTTCGGCGTATTCGTCGAAATCGAAGAAGGCGTCGACGGTCTGATCCACATCTCCGACCTCTCTTGGACCAAGAAAATCAAACACCCCAGCGAATTCACTCAAATCGGTGCCGACATCGACGTCGAAGTACTCGCTATCGACAAAGAAAATCGTCGCCTCAGCCTCGGCCACAAGCAGCTCGAGGAGAACCCCTGGGATGCCTTTGAAACCGAATTTGCCGTAGGCTCTATCCACGAAGGCACAATCTCCGAAGTATTTGACAAAGGCGCTGTCGTAGCCCTCGAGCACGGCGTAGAAGGCTTTGCAACGCCCAAGCACCTCGTCAAAGAAGACGGAACACAGGCCAAGGCCGGTGAGACCCTCCAATTCAAGGTCATCGAATTCAACAAAGACAGCAAGCGCATCATCCTCAGCCACAGCCGCATCTTCGAAGACGAAGCACGCGCCGAGAAAGCAGCAGAGCGCAAAGCCAAACGTGCCACCCGCGCACCCGAGGCCGAAGAAGCTCCCGCAGCCCTCAACGCCCCGTTAGAGAAGACCACCCTCGGCGACCTCGAGGCACTCGCAGCCCTCAAAGAAAAACTCGCCAACGACGAGAAATAATAAGCCTCGCGCTTAACCACCCATAACGCGGCGGCGGAACCCCTTCCGGGTCCCGCCGCCCGCTTGTTTTATACACTGCGAAATCGTCAAAAAAACAAACGGCTTCCAAAATCAATAATTGGTCGCCCATAAAAATTTGTTTGCCAAGTACAAATAAATGTGTAACTTTGCCATGCAGACCGCACCGCAGAAGCCCGGTCACGGGCAAAGTGGGTAGGTCGGCAGACATTTTTTTTGGAAGCGTTTATCCGCGCTGATTCTTGACGAACAGAAATTTTTTCCTCTGTTCATCGGGCGGCAACATATACAGACGTCCACGCTTTTTGCATATCTACTCCGGGCAGGACGTTATCCGGATTAAATCACAATGTGACATTATGGCACTACTCAAACACCTCAACAAAGAAAAATCGGCACATGCCGAAACCCCGGCGATGCAGTATCTCACATCCCAACCCGACCCCACGACTCCGATACCCTTTTCTCTTAACCACCCAATCATCCGACCGGCGCTCCTGCTCATCCTATTACTCTTCTCCTCCTTCTCCGCCCTCGCCGAGGACTGCGAAGTTGATGGTATTTACTATTATCTCAACAATGACGACAAAACCGCAAGTGTAACATATGCAGATGGTGGCCTGCAGCCAGGTGCCCCATACAAAGGAAATATCGTCATACCTCAAACCATCAGGCCAAATAATGTGCAGTATTCCGTCTCCGGGATTAGCGATAGAGCTTTCGAGGGATGTACAGAGTTAACCTCAATTACCATTCCGAATTCCATCACTAGAATCGAAAATAGCGCGTTCAAAGGCTGCACAGGTCTCACATCAGTTGTCATTCCGAATTCCGTTACTAGAATCGACTTCTCGGTTTTCGAAGGTTGCGCCAACCTCACCTCAATAAATATCCCAAACGGCATCTCCTATATACCCAGCAAGATGTTTAGCGGCTGTGGCAAACTGGCCGCAATATCCATTCCAAGTTCCGTCACCTCAATCGGCAGCGAGGCTTTTAGAGGGTGTACCGAACTTAGTTCTGTAACAATCCCCGAATCCATAACAATTGCTGGTGATTACGTTTTCCGCGACTGCACAGGGCTTATCTCGGTGGCATTTAATGCAGAAAAATACACAAAGGATAGCACAGGTAGCATATTTACCGGTTGTTCAGCGCTGGACTCTTTAACGATTGGGAAAAAGGTTACGACAATTCCTGATTACATTTTCAAAGACTGTACAGGGCTTGTTTCAGTTACCATTCCAGAAGCTGTAACTTATATCGGCAAGAATGCTTTCAGTAACTGTACAGGGCTCACATCGGTAACATTCAACGCCGAAAAATGCACAGAGATGGGAAATAATCTAGTATTCTCAGGCTGTCCTAACTTGACAACTTTAACGATTGGTAAAAAAGTTACCACAATTCCGGATTATGCTTTCAGAAACTGTACAGGATTGGTTTCGATCACCATTCCGGAAGCTATAACATCTATAGGCAACAATGCTTTCAGTGGCTGCACAGGACTTATTTCGGTAACATTTAATGCAGAAAGATGCACACGGATGGGTTCTAACCGTGCAGTCTTCGTTGGATGTACAAGTCTGAGAAATTTAACCATTGGACAAAGAGTCACAACGATTCCTGATTGGGCCTTTTGCGGCTGCAAGGAGTTGACGACTGTAGCCATCCCGAGTTCAGTTGTTTCAATTGGAGATTACGCATTTTCCAGCTGCAGTGGACTGGTGTCTATGGACATTCCAAACTCATTAGCCATAATCGGAACTTCTACCTTTTCCGGTTGCACAGGACTTACTTCAGTAACCATTCCTAACTCTATCACTTCTATCGGCGAATATGCATTCTCCGGCTGTAGAAGGCTGACATCCGTGGAAATTCCTAATTCTGTCACCTCTATCGGCGATTTTGCTTTCCATGATTGTTCCAGTCTTACTTCGGTAACTTATAATGCTAACGCCATTGTGGGATGTCAAATATTTGCTCGCTGCACTCTTTTAAAGAAACTAACCATCGGAAATGAAGTGTCCATAATCCCAGACGGTATATTCTATGAATGCGAGAGATTATCCTCGATTACCATTCCGGCATCCGTTATCACTATCGGCAGCGAATCATTCAGAGACTGCACAGGATTGAAAAACATTGTAGGAGGTGACGGCATCAAGAAGATAGGTGATGAGGCTTTCAGTGGCTGCAGCTCGCTGGAATATTTCCGCATGGGGTCGAGTGCAAAAGTCATAGGCGATAAAGCGTTCTCGGGGTGTACGGCAATTACCCAGCTAATTTCCGCTGCTGCTGCACCGCCCATCTGTGGTAACCAAGCCCTCGATGACATTAACAAAGAGACATGCGAATTATTTGTCCCGCAAGAGTCTATCAATAAGTACAAGACTGCTGACCAGTGGAAGAAATTTATGAATATCTATGGATTTAATGGTGTGGACGATGTCTGCGTGGACACGCTTGACGCGCTATATGAGGTGTATAACCTGCAAGGCGTACGTGTGGGTAGCGGTATGCGCGAGGCGGAAGTCACCGCCGACGCCCTGCCCCACGGCGTCTACATCCTCGTATCGCCGCAGGGTCGCAAAAAGCTGAAAATCTAAGCTCCGGCCTCATAACCAAGGCTACAGTAAGCCATAAGACAACAAGCCCCTCAGGCGAGCCGCAAGCACAGCACACTTGAGGGGCGTTCTTTTTATCCTGACTGACGTATAAATGAACAAACAGACACATAGGCAGTTAGAATATTTTAAGAGTGCGAGGGGCGGCACAGTTGCGGTTTTTCGAGCGAAAAAGTGTAACTTTGCACAAATGTAGCCGCACGGGGTGACAGGGCATAGGGCGTCCTGCCGTCCGGATTAGGTGGCTTAATTGGTACACGCTGATGAACAAGGCACTGACATACTGCGCATTGCTTGCTATGGCAACCGCTATCGGCGGCTGCGGACACGGTGAAAGCGCGGACACGCCGTCACAAGACAGCGCGGAGGCTACTGTTGCACCCACCGAGGAAGACAGCAAGTCGGAAGACTATGTGGAGGCCGCCGAGATGCTGCTTGGCGGCGACTACCGCGACAGCGTACCGGCGCAATGGACCGATAGTATGCCCGATGACGAATGTGTCAAGATGAAGGTGCGGACGCTGCCCGGCGGCCCGCTGGCACGCGTATTCAACGACAGCAATTATGTGCATTACGCCGAGGCTCAGGCTTTCGGAATAGTTCCGGTGATGAAACCGTCCGATGTCCTGTCCATCGACCGCCCTATCGTGGCCGTGCACTCGTGCAACGAATTCATCATCGACAGTCTCAAGTACTCGTACCCCTACCTCATTCCCGAAGCTGCGAAACTGCTGCACGACATAGGTGCCCGTTTCAATACCGAGCAAAAGGCACGCGGCGGAGGCCATTACCGGCTCAAAGTCACCAGCTTGCTGCGCACCCAGCAGGTTGTGCGCCGGCTGCGCCGCGTCAACCGTATAGCCGTCGACTCGTCCGCCCATCGCTTCGGGACAACCTTCGATATCAGCTACGTAAACTTCTACACCGACAGCCGCGGAGGCGTCAACCGCACACAGGAAGACCTCAAGAACCTCCTTGCCGAAATCCTGTACGATATGTGCCAAGACGGCCGTTGCTACATTAAATACGAAAGAAAACAGGGATGCTTCCACATCACCACGCGCGACATCGCGGCTCGGCGTCCGCGCCCCACCCCGCCACCGGAGTTGCAGAAAAAGCATCACAAGTGATTACGCAAGACGTCCCCGGAACAAAGACATCCGCATAGACATTCCCAGATATGAACATCAATACAACCTCCACCGCCAATTCGGCAGCGCCCACACGCCGTCCGACATGGCGCCGTGTCCTCAAAGTTTCCGCATGGGTCCTGATGGCCATAGTGTTGTACGCCTTCGGGATGGTTGCCGCCACCCTAAGTCTGCTACACCCCCAGAGACTGACACCGCTGCTGGAACATGTAGCCAATCACACCTTACGTGCCGATGTGACTTTGGGATACGCCGAACTGAATATACGCGGATCATTCCCCTATCTCGGCATCGAAATGCGTGACCTCACCGTGGTATCACGCGACATCAAGACCATGGACGCCGCCGAACGCGAAATGCTGCCCGAATGGGCGGATACACTGCTGACGGTCAAGAGCTTCGAAGGCTCGATAAAACTCACCGACCTACTCGCCGGCGCCATCACCGTAGACAGCGTCATCATCGACCGTCCACAGGCCAATATCGTCATCGTGGACGATGAGACCAACAATTACGACATCTTCCCGCCGAGCGAGGAGGAGGACACCACGGCCTTCAATATCGCCGACCTTCCCAAAATTACGCTCACGCGCTTTGCGCTGACCAACCCCGGTCCGGTACGCTTCTATAGCGACGGAGCCATGGCCACAGCCTCCTTCAGTGCTATCTCGCTCTCGGGCAAAGACAAACCGATGTACCGCATAGACTTTGACGGCGATGCCGACTGCCCGGCTATATCCGAGATTTTCGGTATCGAAGACCTCGGTTTCGGGCTTAACGGCAACATCCGCTGGGACCAGGCCAAGCCCGAAGAAATAGCCCTCGAAGGCTTTGCCTTCAAGATGTCGCTGATACAAGGCAATATAGACACTCGTTTCAATATCGGAGACAGCGCACGCATCGATGCCCTGCGGCTGCACCTCGACCCCCTGCCCGTGGGCGAGCTATTGGCCGCCGTGCCCGAAGATATGGCCGAATTCTATGGCATACCAGTCGGCATCAGCACCGATGCACGCATACGCGTGGACGCCAAATTGCTGAAGCCCTACTCCTTAGGGACGGACGGCGATGCACTGCCCACCATGGATGTCGATGTATCCGTAGCTGACTCATACCTCAAGTGGCAGCAAGTCGACTTCCGACACTTCAGCACCGACATGTCGCTACACATCGATGGCAACAACCTCAACGCCAGCATCCTGACCATCCACCAACTGAATATCGCCGGGCCGGCGACAGACCTGCACCTCACCGGCACCGTCACCGAGATGCTCGGCGACCCGCTGTTTGATGGTAAAGTCAACGGCGTCAGCCACCTGGGGGCACTCCCGCCGCAGCTCAAGCGACTGCTGGGCGGAGCAAGCATCAGCGGCGATTTGACGGCCAACGCCCGCATAAAAGGGCGGCCGTCAATGCTCAGCCCCGGCGGATTTCAGCGGCTTCTGGTGAAAGGCGACATCGGACTGCGAAATTTCAGATGGGAAAGCGACACGGTCAACAGCATGTACGTTGACCGTGCTTTATTTAAATTCGGTACGCAAGAGACCTTCAAACGAGCCGATGTCACCGCCACCGGGCTGCTGACAGCTCATCTCACCGTCGATTCGGTATACATATCCTCCCCCGAGGCTCGCATGCACCTCACCGGGCTGGAAATGGGCATCGGAACACGCAACAGCCACAGCCATCACTGCGACCACGACATCCGGCCCATGGGAGGAGCTCTCAGCTTTGCCCGTTACGAAATGTTCTCCGTGGCCGATTCGGCACGCGTACGCCTACGTAACGTCAAGGGCTATGCCATAGCCAAAGCCTACGAAGGCGACGAGCATCGTCCTCACTTGATTCTCGACCTGGAAATGCACCGCTTTAGCGCCGGCGACCGCAGCACACGCGCCGTACTGCGCGGCGCCAAGACACACCTCGAGGCAATATTACGCCCCGAGACCGACCGTTCACGCGCCATTCGCGCCATAGGCGACTCGATACACCGCGCCAATCCCACTCTCGACCGTGACAGCATCTACGGAATAGCCACTGCCGAATACCGCCGTCGTCGCGGACACTCGCACCGCACCACAGTCAAGGATTCCGAGACCGAAACCATAGACTTCGGCACGACCACTGCCATGCGCCGGTTTCTGCGTTCATGGGATATCAACGGCACAATTGCCGGAAAACGCGCACGCCTGTACACCCCATACTTTCCGCTGCGCAACAATCTGCGAGACATCGATATAACCTTCAACAACGACAGCCTCGACATACACAGCATGCGCTACACCGTAGGCTCAAGCAACTTTACCATCACCGGCAAGATTTCCAACATCAAAAAGGCGCTGACGTCTCGTCGCAAGTCGCAACCCCTTGGGATACTCCTTGATGTATCCAGCGACACCATAGACGTCAACCAGCTGGCACGAGCCGTGTTTGCCGGTGCGGCATACAGCTCGGCAGCCGCAGCCGGCAACGGCATCAGCCTCGGTGACAGCGACAACGAAATAGACCTGGAATGCGCCATGAAACAGCAGGGCGCAACTGCGGCAGACACCATAGTACCCATACTGGTACCCACCAATATCGACGCCAACATCCACATCGATGCGGCCAATGTCCGCTATGCCGACCTGATGCTGCACGGCCTGCACGGCCACGCCATGATGTATAACGGAGCCGTGAACCTGCACGAGCTCAACGCCACCAGCGACGTAGGCGACATTAACATCTCGGCGCTATATATGGGACGCCGCGTAGACGAGCTCAGTTTCGGCTTCGGAATGCAGCTGTCACAATTCAACTTAGCCAATTTTCTGTCCCTCGTTCCGGCCATCGACTCTATTATGCCGGTGTTGCGAGACTTCAGCGGAATAATCGATGCCGAAATTGCCGCTACCACGCCTATAAGCCCCTCCATGGACTTTGTCCTGCCCGAGTTCAATGCGGCAGTCAAACTTGACGGCAAGCAACTTGTTCTTATCGACCCGGACACCTTCAAGACACTATCCAAATGGCTGTTCTTCAAGAACAAGAAGCGCAATATTATCGACCAAATGTCCATACAGATGACCGTCGAAAACAACCAATTACATATCTATCCTTTCATCTTCGACATTGATCGCTACCGCCTCGGCGTGCAAGGGTACAACGACTTCGCTCTCAATTTCAAATACCATATTGCAGTGCTCAAGTCGCCTCTGCCCTTCAAATTCGGCATAAACATCAGCGGCAATCCCGACAAAATGAAGATACGCCTGGGACGCGCACGTCTCAAACCCGGTGATGCCCTGGCGGTCAACATCGTAGACACCACGCGCGTCAACCTCATGCGTCAGATTTCGAATGTCTTCCGCCGCGGCATCCGCGAAGGCGACCGCGCACACCTGCGCCTTGAAGCACTACGCCACCACGGCGCCACACCGGCCGATGATATTCCGGACAACGACACCCTAAGCCCCGCCGATTCTACCGAATTCATCTACGAAAGACAAATTGAAGCACCGGTCCACGCGGCAACGGCCAAAAACAAAAAGGACAAAAAGGACAAAAAAGACAAGAGCAAAAACAGCAAGCAAGACACCCAAGCCTCACGAGACATCAAAGACGACGAAAAGACGCACAAAAACCACATATGACCGATTTCACAGCTGACATACAGGCATTCATACGCCGTCACGGATACACACACCTCACACCGCGAGCCGCCCTCTTCGATATGGATGGCACCCTCTACGACTCTATGCCGCGCCACGCCCGTGCATGGATGAACATGTGCGCCGAAGAAGGGCTGAACGCACACTACGACGAATTCTTCGCCTTCGAGGGTCGCACCGGCGCCGACACCATCAATATCCTTTTCAACCGTCAATACGGCCACGACGCCTCACCCGAGGACGTTAAGCGCCTGTACGGACGCAAAACCGAATTGTTTGCCGCACAGCCGGCACCACCGGTCATCGAAGGCGCCGATGCCGTCACCCGGTACTGCCGTGATGCCGCAATGACAACGGTGCTGGTCACCGGATCGGGCCAAAGCTCGCTGCTCAACCGTCTCGATGCCGATTTCCCCGGCGTATTCGATGCGGAACGCCGCGTGACCTCGCACGACGTCACACATGGCAAACCGCATCCCGAGCCCTACCTGCGCGCGCTCCAAATTGCCGGAGTGGACGCCACGGATGCCGTCACGTTTGAAAACGCACCTCTTGGCGTCAGATCCTCGGATGCCGCCGGAGTGTTCACGATAGCCGTCATCACAGGGCCCATCCCGCGGCGGGACATGGAACAAGCCGGCGCCGCCGTAGTCTTCGACAGCATGGCACAATGTGCCGAAATGCTTCCCCGATTGTTATCTCAATTGAAGGTTACAACACTGCAACCGACAATCTTGACACACAACCGCACATGACACAGAAAATCCACTACACCAACAACGTGGGCGCCACCCTCGACAGCATCATAAAACGCATGGCGCCCTCTTCGGTATTCGTCATCACCGACTCCAACACCGCGACATTTGTCCTGCCAAGGCTGGCGGAACAAAGCCAAATCGTGCGCACGTCCACGCAGATATGCATCCCCGCCGGCGATGCGTCCAAAAACACAGACACACTGCAACGCGTATGGCACGCGCTGTCCTTAGCTCGCGCCTCACGCCATGCACTAATCATAAATGTAGGCGGCGGCGTAGTCTCAGACTTAGGAGGATTTGCCGCAGCAACATACAAACGCGGCATATCGTGCATCAACATCCCCACCACCCTGCTCGGCGCAGTCGATGCTGCCGTTGGCGGCAAAACGGGCATCAATTTTGACGGTTACAAAAACCAGGTGGGAGCCTTTTACCTTGCAACGGACGTGATTGTGTCGTCCACCTTCTTTGACACGCTGTCCAAAAGCGAGAAACTCTCCGGATATGCCGAGATGCTCAAACACGGACTACTTGACAGCGACAAAGCCCTTCGCCGGCTCATGGCCTTCGACATCACGGACACGAACCACGACCCGGAGGAACTGCTCGAACTGCTGCGACGGTCGGTTGCCGTCAAGGAAAAAATTGTAAAGCAAGACCCGACGGAGCACGGCATACGCAAGGCGCTAAACTTAGGTCACACCATCGGACACGCCTTCGAGGAAATGGCTCTACGACGCCACGACCCCATCCCGCACGGATACGCGGTCGCTCGCGGCCTTGTGGTCGAATGTGTGCTGTCTTCTATGCTTCAGGGCTTTGACTCGACGCTGCTGCATACATTTGCCAAGTATGTCCGCGACACCTACGGCGTCTTCGCCGTCACATGCGACGACTACCCGGCACTGATCGACCTTATGCGACAGGACAAGAAAAACCTCAACGCCGATGCAATCAACTTCACGCTGTTGCGTGCCCCGGGCGACATCGTCACCGATGCCACCATCGACCCGGAAACCATCGAAAGCGCGTTGGACATCTACCGCGACCTTATGGGCATCTGATACACAGAACCCTATAGGCACACCTCTTGCCGCACCTGGCCAAGCGCCGCCACCACGAACACACAAAGAATAATTGCCACACAATACATCATGACAATAAACGACAAACTGCTTGACCATCTACCCACTATCAATGCGATGCGCCATCGCTACGCCGAGTCGCTACCTGTGCGCGTACTCTTTGTGTGCCTGGGCAATATATGTCGCTCCCCGGCCGCACAAGGCATATTACAAGCTTGTATAAACAAACACGGCGATACGGATGCCTGGATCATAGACAGCGCCGGCACCGGCGGATGGCACGTGGGCGACCTCCCGGACAACCGCATGCGCATACACGCGCAATGGCGCGGATACACTCTTGACCATATATGCCGGCAGGTGCGCGATGTCGATTTCGACAACTTCGACATACTCATCGGCATGGACGCAAACAACGTGGCCAAACTGAAGCACATGGCGCCGACAATCGAAGCACAAGACAAGGTAGTGCCTATGATTGCTTTTGTCCAAATGCCCACGCGGCAAGACTGCATTCCGGATCCGTATTACGATGGTGACGACGGCTTTGAGAACGTCCTCACTCTGCTCGAAGACGGCTGCACAAACCTCGCAAAAATTATCCGCGAATAAACGCCCGGAGCCGATTGGATGTCCGGAAGTCTCGGCACGCAGACCCTGCCAAATGTCCGTCAATGATGCAAACAATGTTAACGAGGCATCTAAATGATGCCCGTCAAACAATAAAGCCGTACATTTGCAAGCCAAAAGCCCGCGGAACGCGCCATCAGGCGCCCTCCGCCTCATAACTTTTCGAATTCTACACAATGTCCAATATATTGACACACTTGGCTCTGAGACAGAGCCAAAAACACAGCACAAAAATCGCGGTACACTATACCGACGAACCTGCCACTCTCAAATGGAAGACGCTGTCCTGGCAGCGTTTTGCCGACAATATCGACAACGTCGCATGCGCCTTCTGCTCCCTGGGGCTCGGCCCGGGCGACATGGTGGCAATATTCAGCGAAAACCGAGTGCAAAGTCTCGAAGCCGAGATGGCTGCATTCGCCAACCGCGCCGCCACGGCAAGCATCTACGCCACCTCCTCACCCGAACAAATCCGATACATCCTGCGCGACTCCAAGGCTCGCATCATCATCGTCGGCAATACCAAACAATACGAAGCCGTATGCTCCGTCATTGACGAATGCCCCGAAGTGCATTGCGCCGTACTCATCGACGGCACCCTGCCTGCAGACGAGCCGTCAAAATACCGCGCATTGACATGGGCCGACCTCGTAACCATAGGCGCCACAGCCGGTGAGAACATACGCCACACCGTGACCTCGCGCCGTGATGCCGCCACCGGCGACGACATCGCCACACTTATATACACTTCCGGCACCACGGGCGAACCCAAAGGAGCCATCCTGACACACAGCTGCTTTGACGCAGCCATGGAAATACATCGCCAACGTCTTACAAGCATCAGCGACCGAGACACTTCGCTGTGCTTCCTGCCGCTAAGCCACATCTTCGAAAAAGCATGGACATACTACTGCCTGTTCATGGGCATGGAGGTGTACATCAATACCGACCCGCACGATGTAGCCCGAGCACTACGCAACGTGCGCCCCACGTGCATGTGCAGCGTTCCACGCTTCTGGGAAAAAGTGTACACCGCCGCTACCGAAAAGATTGCCGCCATGGGATTTTTCAAACGTGCCATGGTGCACCGAGCAATAGCCGTCGGACGCCGTCGTAACCTCGACTACGTACGTCACGGGCTGCGCGTACCACGTTGGCTCGAAGCACGCTACCGGTTCTACGACCGCCACGTATTGTCCACGATGCGCAAAGCCATAGGCGTTGACCGCGGCAACATCTACCCCACAGCCGGAGCTCCTCTATCACCGGACATCGTCGCCTTTCTGCACGCCATAGGCATCAATATCGTCATCGGCTACGGCCTCTCCGAAACCACCGCAACGGTGACATGCTACCCCGCTACAGACTTTGCCTTAGGATCGGTAGGCACCGTCGTACCCGAAGTAAACGTACGCATAGGCGACAGCGGCGAAATCGAAGTCAGCGGCCCAACGGTAATGAAAGGATACTACAACAAGCCATCCGAGACAGCCGCCGCATTCACATCCGATGGCTGGCTGCGCACCGGCGATGCAGGAAAAGTCGCCCGCGACGGGTCGCTCACGCTCACCGAGCGCATCAAAGACCTTTTCAAAACATCCAACGGCAAATACATCGCCCCGCAGGCCCTCGAAAGCCGTCTGGGCAAAGACCCGTTCATCGAACAGGTAGCAATCATAGGAGACAAACGCAAGTACGTCACAGCCATCATAATACCGGCATTTGAAGCACTCAAGGAATACGCGCGACGTCGTCGCATAGCCTTCCGGAACATCGAGGAGTTGGTACAGAATACCGATATACGCGCCATGATTGCCCAACGCATCGAAAAACTCGAACACGGATTGGCCAACTTCGAGAAAATAAAGCGTTTCACACTGCTACCCAAGAGTTTCACCATCGAAGCCGGCGAGCTCACCAACACCCTCAAGCTGCGCCGCGCCATCATTGCTCGCCGCTACGCCGTCCAAATCGAAGCCATGTACCGATAATATAGCGCATACCTCGTATTGACGGCTCATTATAGGGACGTCAAGGCGGTGGCATATGGAAAAAAGTTTGTACCTTTGCTGTGCCTAACCACAAATAGAACACAGACAATGGCAGAAATAAAGATTGCGGGCGTGATGCGTGCCGGAGCGTATTCGCCCAACCATATAGGCAACGATGCGGCAATATTCAACATCGCTGCCGACCAATTGCGCAAGCGCGGCTGCGAAGTCACCGTGTTTTCGGAGGAACAACTGGCCTCCGGAGCTACAGACGGCTACCACATCATCATGAACATGTGCCGCGAACGCCGCTCCATCGACCTGTTGCAAAAACGCGAAGACGCCGGCGATCTGGTAATCAACAGCGGCTACGGCATCGAAAACTGTACTCGCGAACGCATGACTCGCATACTTATCGGCAACGGAATTCCTTATCCCGAGTCGCTGATGGTCAACACTGACGAAAGCGTCATCGATGCCCTGGAAAAAGCCGGCATCGAACAATGCTGGATAAAGCGCGGCGACTTCCACGCCATGCACAAGGAGGACGTATCCTTTGTACGCCATCCGCAAGAAGCCCAAGAAGTACTGCAAGAATACTTCCTGCGCGGCATCAAGCGTGCAGTCATCAACCGCCACCTCGAAGGCGATTTGCTCAAATTCTACGGCGTGGCCGACACAGGCTTCTTTTACTGGTTCTATCCCTTCGAAGCCGGACACAGCAAATACGGATACGAGGCCATCAACGGCGCCGCACGCGGCTTGACCTTTGACGAAGCATACCTGCGCGACATCTGCGCACGCGCCGCCAAGGAATTGGATGTCCGCATCTACGGCGGCGACTGCATAGTTGACGAGGACGGCACCATACGCATCATCGACTTCAACGACTGGCCTTCGTTTGCCCCCTGCCGCGACGAGGCCGGGCCGCACATCGCCAAGTGCGTGATGCAGGCCATCAAGGAACACCGCGCACACTGAGCACGCGCCGATGCCCGGCGGATCGACGGACGTTGGCGCCGCCAAGTGTTTGTTCCCAATATTTTAGCAACACAACCAAAGCAAGACTCATGACTGATAACTCAGCATATCGCGCCACGCTCAAAAGCGCGGACACAGAAGAACACATAGACCTGGCTTTTTACCGACCCATAGGCTACGCATGGGCGTGTCTGGCCCGACGTCTCGGCGTCACGCCCAACGCCATCACCATCGCTTCCATATTCCTGGGTATAGGTGCCGGCGTGGCATTCTATTTCAACGACTTAGTCATCAACGTCATAGGAATGTTGCTGCTCATTTGGGCCAATTCCTTTGACAGCGCCGACGGGCAACTGGCACGCATGACGCACAATTACAGTCGTATAGGTCGCATCCTGGACGGCATGGCCGGAGATATATGGTTTGCCACAATATACGTAGCCATCTGCCTGCGCGAGGTGGTAACCTCCGATTTTTTCATGCAGCACAACTGGGTGATATGGGTAGTGGCCGTTGTCACCGGATTGTGCCACGCCAAACAGGCCGCCATGGCTGACTACTATCGTCAGTTCCACCTATACTTCCTCAAAGGCGAGGACGGCAGCGAGTTGGAACAGGCCTCACACCTACGCAAACGCCTGGCCGAGATGTCTTGGGGCCGTAACTTCTGGAGCAAGCTCGTGCTGACTTTCTACACACGGTATACAGAGAACCAAGAAGCTTGGACTCCGGCGATGCAGCGCCTGCGTACCGCACTATCTGACAAATGGGGCAACAGCAAAATACCGCAGGCCTTCCGCGATGACTTCCGCGTATTGTCATTGCCGCTGATGAAGTATACCAATATCCTGTCCTTCAATTGGCGCACCATCGCACTCTTCGCCTCGCTCTTTGCCCAAATGCCATGGCTGTACTTCGCCTTCGAGCTGATAGTTCTCAATTCTTTACTTGTCTATATGATGTGCCGCCACGAGTCTCTGTGCCGGCGTCTCACCGCCGACCTCGCCGCCGGCAAATACGATGATGCACTATGAGCAATGCGCTACTGACGGGCATACGCGGTGTCATCTTTGACTACGGAGGCACTCTCGATACTCGCGGCGACCATTGGAGTCATATCCTGCGCCAAGGATGGGAACACTGCGGCATCAAAGCCGACGAGCAACAATTTCGCCATGCCTACGTCTACGCCGAGCGGGCCCTGGCTGCACATCGCATCATTACACCCGAAGACGACTTTCCGGCGCTACTGCGCAAAAAGGTCCTCATCGAATTATGCTGCAACGCCGAGCTATTACCCGAAGACCCCAAAGAATCAAGCGTATACAATCGCGCTCTTGAAGCATCCGGTGACACAATCAAAGACACGGCCGAACATATAGCCTCTTACTGCAACGACTATGCTCGCGCATGCATAGATGAAGTGCGGCCCGTACTCGAAGCATTGGCCGCACGCTATCCTATGGTGCTGGTCAGCAATTTCTACGGCAACGTAGATGCAGTCCTGCGAGGCATGGACATCCGGCAGTATTTTGCCGGCATCATCGAGAGCGCCGTCGTAGGCATACGCAAACCGGATGCACGCATATACGCCCTGGGGGTAATGGCTCTGCCGGTGACCGAACAGGCTCGCACCGCAGGCGACACCTGCGACATCTTCGGGCACGGAAGTGGAGCATGGCTACGCCCCGAGAGCGTCCTCGTAGTAGGCGATTCGCTATCCAAGGACATATACCCGGCACGCTCGATAGGCTGCCGCACCGCATGGATCAAAGGCCGAGGATGGACCGCCGCCGAAGACGAAGCTTCGGATCCGGCATTCATTCCGTCGCTCAGCGCACTGATGCCTTAGCCAACCTAACGCCGGGCACATTCGTATCCGCGTTGACATACACACACGAATAATCGAGAGCCGCAGCTGTCAATGACAACTGCGGCTCTCAATTATTTATTACAAATGCAGGAGGATATTACTCCTCGCCTTCATCGTCAAGTTCGCGCATGTTGTGGAAGACATTCTGCACGTCTTCGTCCTCTTCGAGCTTGTCAAGAAGCTTCTCGATTTTTTCGCGCTGCTCGGGCGTAACATCCTTGACATCATTGGGTATACGCTCGAATTCGGTGGAAATAATCTCGTAGCCGTTATCTTCGAGGTATTTCTGCACATTGGAGGACTCCTCGAAGGCTGCATAGAGAATTATGTGCCCTTCATCGTCATGTTCCAGCTCGTCCACGCCGTAATCAATGAGCTCCAGTTCGAGGTCCTCAAGCGACACCCCATCCTTGGGCACTACCTTGAAAACAGCCTTATGGTCAAACAGAAACGTGAGCGAACCTTGCGTACCCAGGCTGCCGCCATGTTTGGTGAAATAAGACCGAACATTGGCCACAGTGCGCGTATTGTTGTCTGTGGCTGCCTCAACAAAGATGGCTATTCCGTAAGGGCCATAGCCTTCATACGAGATTTCCTTATAGTCGCCGGCGTCTTTATCCGTAGCCTTTTTGATGGCACGTTCTACCGTGTCTTTGGGCATATTGGCAGCCTTGGCATTCTGCATCAGCTGGCGCAAACGCGGGTTAGTGTCCGGATCGGGGCCGCCGGCCTTGGCGGCTATGGTGATTTCCTTACCTATACGTGTAAAGGTGCGGGACATATTGCCCCAGCGTTTCAGTTTGCGGGCTTTGCGGTATTCAAAAGCTCTTCCCATGGGTGTGCTGTTTTTTTAGTTATATCGTTGTTGTTATGTTGATTGTCAAATAGATCGTTTATCGCAATTCGGCGCCGAGACGATTACGCAAGTTGGCGATGATGCGGTTCATCACATTGTCGATGTACTTGTCCTGCAATGTCTTTTCGTCATCACGCAAAGTTAGGGTGATGGCGTAAGACTTCTTGCCCTCGGGCAACTTGTCGCCCTCGTAGACATCAAAGAGTGTCACGTCACGCAGTATCTTCTTCTCACTATCTTTTACTACTTTTTCGATGTCTGCCATAGTGACGGACGTGTCGATGAGCAGTGCGAGATCGCGCTTGACGGCCTGCGTCTTGGGTAGATCGTAATATGTAATTCCGAGTTTCTGTGCAGCATTTGTCAAGGCGTCCCAATCTAATTCGGCAAAGAATACCGGAACTTTGAGATCGCATTTGCCACATGCGGCGCGGCTGACGATGCCGAGGATACCGAGGTTTTTGCCTTTACGCGTAGCGACATTCATCGCGGCGGCAAAGAGCTTGGACGGTTCGGCAACAGCATATACGATGTCGCGAGCAACATCAAATCCGAGATGACGCAGAATATTGTCTACGTATGCACGCAGGTCATAGAACGAAGCCTCGAGTGCCGGAGCCTGCCACGATGCAACGCGGCTGTCGCCGGTAAGCCATAAGGCCAAGCGAGCGCCCTGGCTGAAAGGACGCAGGGGAGCCTCAACGGTGCTTTCGCGGCTTCCGTCGTAGAAGTATACGTTGCCAAACTCGTACATTGCCAAGTCCTTGGACTTGCGATTGACATTGTGCTCAATGCTTTCGAGGCCCCCATAGAGCAAGGTTCGGCGCATTACAGCCAAATCCTGACTCAGGGGATTGAGCAGACGCACACAACGCTCGGGTTCATCGTCCTGATAGTACGATACGGCAGTAAGCGAATTATTGAGGATTTCACGGAAACCGGCACCGCTCAATTGATTGGCAACTACACGTTGCATATCGGCAGCAGCGTCCGTGGTGCTCTTATACGATAGGGACGAGCGCACCTGCAGCGGCATCTCTATCTTGTTGTATCCATATATGCGTAGAATGTCTTCGACCACATCGCACGGACGGGTAACATCAACGCGGTAGGTAGGTACTGCCAATAGGCGCGATGTCGGATTTGACGCATCGCCGTGACGCTCAAGCGTTTCGACTTCGAGTGCTTCGAGTATGGCATCCACAGCAGTCGAAGGCACTTTTTGGCCGATGAGGCTGTCCATATATTCCGTTTCAAGAAGCACACGAGGACGATGTACCTTTTCGGGATACACGTCTTGGATTTCACCAACGATGGTACCTCCGGCAAGAGTCTTGACCATCAGCGCAGCTACTTTGAGTATATAGATGCAACCGTTAGCGTCAAGTCCGCGCTCGTAGCGGAAGGATGCATCGGTGCTCAGGCCGTGACGGCGAGCCGTACGACGAACACTGGTGGCATTGAAGCATGCACTTTCGAGAAATACCGAAGTGGTTTGCTCGGTGACACCGCTGTCAAGGCCGCCAAAGACTCCGGCAATGCACATGGGGCGCTTATTGCCGTCGCAAATCATCAGGTCGGCTGCATCCAAGGTGCGCTCCACACCGTCCAAAGTCGTAAACTTGGTGCCCGCCTCGCAGGTGCGCACAATTATGGCATCACCATCAATATGTGCACGGTCGAAGCAGTGCAACGGCTGGCCTAATCCGTGAAGAATATAATTGGTGATATCCACAATATTGTTGATGGGATGCAGGCCGATAAGGCGAAGGCGCTTCTGCAACCATTCGGGACTGGGAGCCACCTTGACACCTTCGATAGTAACGCCGCAATAGCGCGGACAGGCCTGCGGTGCATCGACACGAACGCTCACGCACTTGGCCGACGGATCGTCTATGGTGAAATCATCCACCGCCGGACGACGAGCTCGTACCGGAGCAAAGCCCTCGCAATTGGCTGTCAAATATGCCGCCAAGTCACGAGCCACGCCATAATGCGAGGCCGCATCTATGCGGTTGGGCGTAATATCGACTTCTACTACATCCTCGTCCTGCACGCCATAATACTCGGCAGCGGGAGTACCCGGAGCCGGAAGATTGTCGCCGGTGATGACGATAATGCCATCATGCGATGTTCCGACACCTATCTCGTCTTCGGCGCAAATCATACCCATGGATTCGACACCGCGAATCTTGGATTTCTTTATGACAAATTCCTTGTCGCCATCATAAAGCACAGTGCCCACGGTGGCTACAACAACTGTCTGTCCGGCTGCAACATTGGGCGCACCGCAAACTATTTGTTCGGGATTTTCACCTCCAAGGTCAACGGTGGTGATGTGCAAGTGGTCGCTATTGGGGTGCTCGACACACGTCAGCACCTTGCCTATAACGATACCACGGAGGCCGCCACGTATAGTCTCCACAGTATGAATGCCTTCACATTCAAGCCCTATGGAGGTCAGCGCAGCTGCCAATTGTTCGGCTGACAAGTCAAAATCGACATAGTCTTTCAGCCAAGAGTACGATATATTCATGGATGTAAATATGTTTGCTTTCTTATGACTTGCAAAGTTACAAACTTTTTTTCAATTAGCGCCTTCGCCGAAGCCTTTATACATTGTTATAAAGAAGGAATGAAACGAGGCCGGCACTGGCGTACTACCACCAACACCCTCATCCACAGGGTATTAAGGGCAATAATTATTTAAGTCCCCTAAGGCTCTTAGATAACACCACCAACCGAAAGGCAAAAATCTAACGTCTCTTCAAGCCAACGCGCAATACAATCCCACATTCGACACTTCGCATTATTTCGGGTATACTCGCGAGATAATGCCGCCAACCACACGGTCGAAATCGCGCTCGGCGTCCAATCCGTCCGTGGCCATAATCATCAAGCGAACATGCTCGCCGCCGGGACGATACGGGGGCTGCATGTAGTCGCGGCCGCGCCAAAGTCGCAGGCCGTGGCGCTCGTAAAACCCGATGCGCCTACACGCCATCTCTCCATAACTCTCAGGCTCAACCTCCAATACTATAGGTTCATCCGGCGCCATAGCCGCAACGGCATCAACCATAGCACCGCCTATACCGCCGTTGCGCACGCTTTCGGAGGTCGCAAGATGTTCCAAATAGCGATAACCATCAAATGTCCAAACGGTTACGAACCCAGCAAATTCGCCGGTCGCCTTGCAATACGCGGCATAACAAGTCATCGGGACTCTATCGCTGTCTACATTATACGCCTGGGCATCCAGGTCACGGCGCTCGTTCTCGGGAAACGCCCGCACAAACAGCGCCTCTATAGCTGCATAATCCCGGCTGTCAGTAGTGACAGGTTGTAAAGTAATTTGTCGCTGCATAGTTTCTCTGTCAAATGTTTTGTCCCGCGAAGGTACGAACATTTGGTCTAACGGCCAAGGTACCCACGTCTCTCGACCTCGCCAAAGCCTTTTATGCCACCACCAATCGGTGCGCGGCGTTGGCGACACAATATTCATTCATCGAAAGCTGCCTCGAACAACCTTTTTTGGCACGCTGTTTGCACATACAAAAGTATGGCAACCAACACCATTGCATAACACGTATGCCACATTAAGATTATTTAATACGGAAAAATTTCCATAATCCATAGCGGCATACACCGCATAACAAAAAAAGTTGCTAACTTTGCATATGAAAAACAAGGCCAAACAAAGGCTAATGCACTGAAACTAAGGTAAAACAAGATTAATAACAACAACAATGAGCAAACTCGAAGAAATCAAACAGCAACGTCTGCCCGAGATTAAGGCCGCTCTTGCCAAATATGGCATAAACGGCACTACCGAAGTCGTGTACAACCCCACCTATGACGAGCTCTTCAACGAAGAGACCCAAACCTCGCTCGAAGGCTACGAAAAAGGCAAGGTCACCGAACTCGGCGCGGTAGACGTAATGACAGGCGTCTACACCGGCCGCTCGCCCAAAGACAAATTCATCGTAATGGACGAGAACTCCAAAGACACCGTTTGGTGGACAACCGAGGGATATAAAAACGACAACAAGCCCGCAAGCCAAGAAGCTTGGAAGGCTGTCAAAGAACTCGCTGTCAACGAACTCGGTCACAAGAAGCTCTACGTTGTCGATGGCTTCTGCGGCGCAAACAAAGACACCCGTATGGCTGTGCGCTTCATCATGGAAGTAGCATGGCAAGCTCACTTCGTAACCAATATGTTCATCCGCCCCACCGCTGACGAACTCGCCGACTTCACCCCCGATTTCATCGTCTACAACGCATCCAAGGCCAAAGTTACAAACTACAAGGAACTGGGTCTGAACAGCGAAACAGCCGTTGTATTCAACATCACCAGCCGCGAGCAGGTAATCATCAACACCTGGTACGGCGGCGAGATGAAGAAAGGTATGTTCTCGATGATGAACTACTTCCTGCCCCTGCGCGGCATCGCCTCGATGCACTGCAGCGCCAACACCGACATGGAAGGCAAAAACACCGCCATATTCTTCGGCCTCAGCGGCACCGGCAAAACTACACTTTCGACCGACCCCAAGCGCCTGCTCATCGGCGACGACGAACACGGCTGGGACGACAACGGCGTCTTCAACTTCGAAGGCGGCTGCTATGCCAAAGTCATCAATCTGGACAAGGAAAGCGAGCCCGACATCTACAACGCAATCCGTCGCGATGCCCTGCTTGAGAACGTAACCGTTGACGAAAACGGCAAAATAGACTTCGCCGACAAGAGCGTCACCGAGAACACTCGCGTATCCTATCCTATCGACCACATCGAAAAGATTGTACGCCCCATCAGCGCAGGCCCCGCCGCCAAGAACGTCATCTTCCTCAGCGCCGATGCCTTCGGAGTGCTGCCTCCCGTATCCATATTGACGCCCGAACAGACCAAATACTACTTCCTGAGCGGCTTCACTGCCAAACTCGCCGGAACAGAACGCGGTATCACCGAGCCCACCCCCACCTTCTCGGCATGCTTCGGCCAAGCCTTCTTGGAACTGCACCCAACCAAATACGCAGAAGAGCTCGTCAAGAAAATGGAGAAATCCGGCGCCAAGGCTTATTTGGTCAACACCGGCTGGAACGGAACAGGCAAGCGTATCTCCATCCGCGACACTCGTGGCATAATCGATGCAATCCTCGACGGCTCCATCCTTAAGGCTCCCACCAAGAAGATGCCCATCTTCGACTTTGAAGTACCCACCGAACTGCCCGGCGTAGATCCTAAGATCCTCGACCCGCGCGACACCTACACCAACGTCGAAGACTGGAATGTCAAGGCCAAAGACCTCGCAGCTCGCTTCATCAAAAACTTCAACAAATACGAGAACAACGCTGCCGGTAAGGCTCTCGTTGCCGCCGGTCCTCAGCTCTAAGCTGCAGCACTGACACTCGTCAACCCCCTATAAGAGAGGAGGACATCCCAATCCGGGACGCCCTCCTCTCACTTTTTTGTGCAAAAGCAGTTTATGGCAAGTCAAATCAAAACCACTTATAAACGCGTGCACAAAAAAAGCGACTTATAGATTAAAAAAAGCTCGCAAACGCCAAGGTTCGCGAAAAACACTTCGTAAGTAAATTATTGAATTACTGCATTGACAGAGCCGAGCGAACGCCCGGTCATAAAAGCAGCAGCCGTCAGCGCAGCACGTACAGCGGACTGGAATCGAAGCGGGGCAAGGCAGCCAACAGCACATCCGAAGTACCCGGGGACGGCATAACGGCATGGTCAGCGGACATAACCTTGCGGCCGACCCCCTCGAGCGCCTTGCGCATGGTGGCTGTGGCCGTTTCGGGCGTATTATTATCATGCGACAAGTGGCACAGGAAAACATGACTCAGATGCGCTTCCGGATGCGCGACAGCCACCGAAGCGACGGCGGCCGCAGCCTGTCGATTGTCCAAATGTCCGCACTCGCTCTCGATACGGGCCTGCAAATACGGCGGATAAGTACCATTATGCAGCATATCGGCATCGTAATTCGATTCTATCATCAAATAATTGGCTCGGCGCACATACGCCTCGGCACGCTCGGTGATATAGCCCGTATCCGTCACCACCACAAAGTGGCGCATTCCGTTATCAATATCAAATCCCACGTTGTCGGTGCCGTCATGACTGGTCTCGAAAGGCGTAATATTCAGCCCGGCAGCCTCAAAGGCAAATTCCTTGTATATAGGCTTGTGATAATCCTTGATACGGCGCGAAAGGCTGCTGCGTCGCAATATGCCCGAGAGACAGCGCGGCGTGCAATACAGCAGCATATGCCTGTTGTTGCGCAACAGCGAGTATGCATACCGCACATGGTCGCTATGGTCATGCGTCAATATAATACCCACGATTTTTTTTATATCCAAACCATTAGCCTCAAGTGCCGCAGTCACGAACTTGGAGTCCACGCCGGCATCAATGAGCACCCCTCGTCCTCCCGGCGCGCCTACATATGCACAATTACCGCTGCTGCCGCTACCAAAGGACACAAATAACAATTTTTGCGGACGCTCGAGCACCGAGGTGTTTACCAGAATGTCCTGATTGGATGCATCAGGCGAGACAGGAGCCTTGGGCGCCGCAACAGCCGCACGGTTCTCCGCTTCGGTCATATCGATATCCACATTGTCAAACAGCCCCGGCATATCATCCAGGGCTCGTGACAAGCGACGACGGCGTTTAGGCATAGGAGGCATAACTTATTCGAATAATAGAAATATGGTGGGTTTCTTGTTGTAGCAATACTTGCGGCGACGCCATCCGGCAAGGGTATCCGTAACAATACTTTCAGAGGTGCCGGAAATATCTGCAGCCACGCACAAGCGCATCTGCGACGGCAGTGTCCGTATCAGTGTGGCAATAAGGCGGTCATTGCGATATGGCGTCTCTATGAATATCTGCGTCTGCTTGTCGCGCTGCACCGCTTGCACCAGTCGATGCAAGGCACGCGTGCGTGTTTGTTCATCTATAGGCAGATAGCCGTGAAAGGCGAAGCTCTGGCCGTTCATACCACTGGCCATCAGAGCCATCAGAACGCTTGACGGGCCCACCAACGGAACCACACGCAAGCCCTCGCGTTGGGCCACAGCCACCGCATCGGCACCCGGATCGGCAACGGCCGGGCACCCGGCTTCGCTGATGACGCCCATGGCATGACCATGTCGTAAAGGCTCAAGCATCGGAGGCACAGCCGCAGCATCAGTATGCTCACTCAGTTCGACAAATTCAAGAGAATCAATGTCAATATCGCGACAACAGCGCTTGAGAAAGCGACGTGCCGACCGTACATTTTCCACAATAAAGTAGCGTATAGACTTGACAATCTCGATATTGCGTGCCGGTAAAACGTCCTCCACAGGTCCGTCGGAAAGTGGCACAGGGATAAGATACAACGCCGGAGCAAGGACCGATGCGGCGACACGCGCCGTCGTCAGTTCCAAGCCTTGCGTACGCGTATCATCTGTATCGGCCGGGGATTTCATTGCGGCGCAAAGTTACAAAAAATGCCTCGTACCCACAACACCCACGCGCCCAAAACACCAAGGTTCGGACGCATTTTTGCCCTCATTTTTGCCCTCTCGCTTTTCCATCCGAGGAAACTCTCACAAAAAAATCGTATATTTGCACTTTCGGAGGAAAGCGCACCATGCGCCTCTCCGAGAGACCAATGCACAACCATCTAAATACACTACTTTGAATACCAGGACCATAACCACCATAGCAGCTGCTTTTGCTATGGCATTTGCCTCCGACTACGCCGAGGCCTGCACAAGTCTTATCGCGACCCCGGGCGCTACGGCCTCTCGCAGTGTTATGATTACATACGCCGCCGACAGCCACGAACTATACGGCGAATTGTATTCGCACATGGGGGGCGACCACGCCCCCGGCACCAAGCGTGCCATCATCGAATGGGACACCCAAAAGCCACTAGGCGAAATCGATGAAGCGCCACACACATATTCGACGATAGGCAATATGAACGAGTTCGGCCTGACAATCTCCGAGACCACATGGGGCGGACGAGCCGAGTTGGCCGGCACAGGCCTTATAGACTACGGCTCGCTGATATATATCACTCTGGAGCGCGCACGCACCGCACGCGAGGCCATCGACACAATGACATCGCTTGCCAATAAATACGGCTATGCCTCCGGCGGCGAAAGCTTCAGTATCGCCGATGCCGACGAAGTATGGATTTTGGAACTCATAGGCAAGGGCAAGCACGACAAAGGCATCGTATGGGTGGCTCGACGCGTACCCGACGGATACATCAGCGGACACGCCAACAATGCACGTATACACACCTTCCCGCTTGACGACCCGGAAACATTGTACAGCCCGGACGTAATTTCCTTTGCTCGCAAATGCGGATACTACAAAGGCAAGGACGAAGACTTTGATTTCTCGCGTGCCTACTCGGTATATGACATGTTGTCCATGCGCGGCTGCGATGGACGCGTTTGGAGCTACTTCAACCGCTTTGCGGCTCAAGGCAGCATGGACGCCTACCTGCCCTGGATACTGCGCGGACAGGGCGAACCCATGCCATTATGGGTGCGCCCCGAACGCCTACTGACAGCACAAGACCTCAAGGATATGATGCGCGACCACTTTGAAGGCACACCAATGGACATGACCAAGGACATAGGTGCCGGTCCGTTTAACGTTCCTTACCGCTGGCGTCCGTTGACCTACAAAGTGGACGGCGTTGAATACACGCACGAGCGGGCCATTGCCACGCAGCAGACCGGATTTTCATTTGTGGCGGACATCAACAACGCACGCCCCGATGCCATGCGCGGTATTCTGTGGTTCGGCGTCGATGACGCCAACACCTGCGTATACATCCCCGTGTTCAACAGCCTTAAAATGCCGCCCTACCAGCTTGCGCACGGCAACGGCGACCTGCTCACGCTCTCCTGGGACTCGATGTTCTGGGTCACCAATTACGTAGCCAACCAAGCCTACAACCGCTACAGCCAAATGATTGGCGACATCCGCAAGGTTCAGGAAAGCCTTGAAGTCCAAATGACCATCAGCGCCGGCAAGGCCGAGGAGATGTGCCGCACACTATCCCATGACGATGCGGCCAAGTACCTCGCCGAAATCACCAATTATTGGGCCGAAAAATGCACCAAGGACTACCGCGCATTGGGCGACACGCTATTTGTCAAATACCTGGACGGCAACATCAAGAGGCAGAACGAAGACGGCACCTTCAGCCGCACCCCATACGGACTTCCCAACAAACCCGCCTACGGCGGATATGACGAACGCTACTACCGCTCCATAGTCAACGAACAAGGCGACCGACTCAAAGTAATACCCGTGGAATAATGGCGACAGAATCCGAAATGTCTCAAACCGATACCAAGGCCGACATTCAGACACAGGCCGGAACTCCGCCGAGCAAAGCCAAGCGCGTGCTCGGCATCATCCTGCGATACGGTATACCACTGATTGTGAGCATACTGTTATGCAAGCTGCTGTTTGACGGAATGGACTGGGACGAGATGGTGCAAATCATTCGCGAGCAATGTCACTTCCAATGGATTGCATTGGCACTGCTTATAAGTATATTCAGCCACATCTTCCGTGCCATGCGCTGGCGCATACAACTGCGTGCCATCGGCGTCAATCCGCCTCTGTTTGCCCTGGTGTTGAGCATCTTCGGCACATACGCCGTCAACCTTGTGCTGCCGCGCTTGGGCGAAATATGGCGCTCGGGGTATATCGCACGGCGTCAGGACGCCCCGTTCTCCAAGGTTTTCGGCAGCATGGTGGCTGACCGTTTGGCCGACACCGTCACCGTACTACTACTCACAATAGTGACCTTTGCCCTGGCCGCCGGAGCGCTCTCGCAGTACTTCTCGACCACTCACGGCCTTGAAGGCATTGGACGAATGCTGGCCTCGCCCTGGCTATGGGTGGCTATGGTGGCATTTGTCGCCATATTTTGGTGGATGCTGGCATGCAAAACCGAGAACAAAGCCTTGCGCCGCTTCCAAGACTTTGTGCGCGGACTATGGAACGGCTTTGTTGCAATATTCACCATGCCCGGCAAGGTACGCTGGCTGATACTCACCGTATGCATCTGGGGCTGCTACTTCTCACAGCTATACGTGGCTTTCAACGCCTTCGATTTCACGGCCGACATCGTGTCGCAGCACACCGCCCTGGCCGTACTTGTCGCCTTCGTATTCTCCAGCCTTAGCATGGGCGTGCCTTCCAACGGCGGCATAGGCCCCTGGCAGTGGTCCATAATCTTTGCCTTAGGTATTTATGGCCTGGCCAAAGGCCCGGCAACAGCTTTTGCCAACCTCGTGATGGGAGCGCAGACTGCGCTGCTTATACTACTGGGCATATTCACCTTCGTATGCATCGCAATGGAAAAGAAGTCCGCCAAAAGCAATGTCAAACCACTCAATTCCGACAAAAACAAAAACATAGCATAATGTCAAAAGTCATAATCATCGGCGCCGGCGGCGTAGGCACTGTTGTCGCCCACAAATGCGCCCAAAACCCCGAAGTATTCACAGATATCGTCATCGCCACGCGCACTCTCTCCAAGTGCCAAGCCCTGGCCAAGTTGCTCTCCGAAAAGTACAATCACAAGAGCATCACCGCCGACAGCGTCGACGCCGATGACGTAGCTCAATTGTGCGAACTGCTGCATCGCCATAAGCCCGAACTCGTAATCAATGTCGCCCTGCCCTATCAGGACCTCACCATCATGGAGGCCTGCCTGCAATGCGGTGTCAACTACATGGACACGGCCAACTACGAACCACGCGATGAAGCCCACTTCGAATACTCGTGGCAATGGGCTTACCGCCAACGCTTTGCCGATGCAGGCCTCACCGCCATACTCGGCTGCGGCTTTGACCCGGGTGTCAGCGGGATATTCACAGCATATGCCGCCAAACACCATTTCAAGGCCATGGAAACCCTGGACATCGTTGACTGCAACGCCGGCAACCACGGCAAAGCTTTTGCCACCAATTTCAATCCTGAAATCAACATCCGTGAGATCACTCAAAACGGACGCTACTGGCAAGACGGCAAATGGATTACCACCGGCCCGCTGGAAATACACAAGTCGCTGACATACCCCAATATAGGCGCACGCGACAGCTATCTCATGTATCATGAGGAGTTGGAAAGCCTCGTACTCAATTTCCCCACAATACGCCGCGCACGCTTCTGGATGACCTTCGGACAGGAGTACTTGACACACCTGCGCGTAATACAGGACATAGGCATGGCTCGCATCGACCCCGTTATGTACAACGGACAAGAGATCATACCATTGCAATTCCTCAAAGCCGTATTGCCCAATCCGCAGGATCTGGGCGAAAACTACACCGGCGAGACAAGCATAGGGTGTCGCATCAGCGGCATAGGCAAAGACGGCAAACCCCTCACATATTACATATACAACAACTGCAGCCACCACGACTCGTATCTCGAAACCGGAATGCAGGCTGTCAGCTATACCACAGGCGTCCCGGCCATGATTGGCGCCATGATGTTCCTCACGGGCAAATGGCGTCGCGCCGGCGTGTTCAACGTCGAAGAATTCGACCCCGATCCTTTCATGGAGCAGCTCAACAAGCAAGGCCTTCCCTGGCACGAAATCATCGGCGAAGACCTTGAACTGTAAACTCCATCAGAACCCATAACGGCTATTATGGCCATTATAGCTTCCAAAACCTCATCCCTCCCATTATTCCCATAGTTCCCATACCCCCACCTACATGGAACACTACGTAGTATCCGCACGCAAGTACCGCCCCTCAACGTTTGACAGCGTCGTCGGGCAAAAGGCGCTGACAATGACGCTGAAAAACGCCATCGTCAGCGACCGACTTGCCCACGCCTATCTGTTTTGCGGCAGCCGAGGCGTAGGCAAGACCTCGTGCGCCCGCATATTTGCCAAAACCATCAACTGCACCCACCGCACACCCGATGGCGAAGCCTGCAACGAGTGCGACTCGTGCCGTAGCTTCAACGAGGGCCGCTCACTCAACATCATCGAACTGGACGCCGCCTCGCACAACGGCATCGACGACATGAAAGCCCTTATCGACCAAGTGCTTATACCACCGACAATGGGTCGATACCGCGTGTTCATAATCGATGAGGTGCACATGCTTTCCACCGCCGCATTCAACGCCTTTCTCAAGACGCTCGAGGAGCCGCCGGCACATGCCATATTCATCCTCGCCACCACCGAAAAGCACAAAATCATTCCCACGATATTGTCGCGCTGCCAAATCTACGACTTCAACCGCATCACAATATCCGATATGGTGGCACATCTGCAATATGTGGCACAAAGCGAAGGCATAACCGCCGAGCCGGCAGCACTGGGCGTCATCGCCCACCACGCCGATGGCGCCATGCGCGATGCCTTGTCTATCTTCGACCAAGTGGCGGCATCGTCTCGCGGAAACATCACCTACGCATCCGCCATCGCCAACCTCAACGTCTTAGACAACAGCTATTTCGAACGCCTCATAGACGCCTTCGTCAAACAAGACGTGTCTGCTGCACTGCTGGTGTACAACGAGATTCGATCCCACGGCTTCGACTCGCTATTCTTCATCAACGGCCTCGGGGCCTATATGCGCGACTTGATGTGCGCCGCCAATCCGGTGACATTGCCGCTCATCGAAGCCACGGACGACGTACGACAAGCCATGGCCAAACGCGCCGCAGGCCTACCCCCGGAATTCTTCTATCGAGCCATGGCAATATGCAATTACGCGGATCTCAACTACCGCACGGCCTCAAACAAGCAGTTCCTGATTGAGCTATCGCTCATCAGACTATGCCAACTACTGAGCCCCTCGAACTCGACGGCGACTTCGGGGGGCCGCTAAACCAAATAGCCGCAATGCACACCGCCGCACCGGCAACCCCGGCAGCGCCCCGGGCCACGGTCTCCACGGCCATGGCCGGAACGGTTGCGAATGCAGCACAGGCAGCAGCCCATTCGGCAGGAGCAGCACCGCACGCCCCGGCATTTACCGGCGCCGTGATACACGGGCTGCGCACCAACCTGCACACCCCCGGAGTGAGCCTCAGGCACGGCATAGAACACCCTGCCGAGGAGAAACGCCCCGACACAACTACTACAGCAACCTTACGCAACGAAACATTCTCCGACGAGGCTTTCGGCAAAGCTTGGAATGCCTTTATAGACGCCAATCCAACGCAACATATCATCATCAACACCATGCGTGCATGTCCTCCGACACGCAAGGATGCCTCTTCGACACACTACACCATGAAGGTCGAAAACAACCTGCAAGAAGACCAGATGAAAAATGTCTTATCCTTGCTGTTGAGACACCTGCATGATACATTGGCCAACGACAACATCACCTTAGACTTCATGGTCAAGGACGCCGCCGACTCGCCCATGTCCTGGAATCAGCGCGAAGTGCTGGCACACATCATAGACAAGCACCCGAGACTGCGCGAACTCATAGACACGCTCGAGCTTAAGCTTGATTGACGTACAGCCCCAATAAACGACATCATACTTACACACATTCACTTATTTATATTGTAAAACAGACATCTATGGCAGACTTAAGTACAAGTAGAAAGGTAAAGATGCCTAAGCCGCTGCGACACGGCGACACGATAGCAATATGCAGCCCGGCCGGACCCATCAGCAAAGATAAAGTCAACGGCGCTGCCGACGTACTACGCGACTACGGCTGGAAAGTGCGAATTATGCCCCATACTCTCGGCCAATACGGCAATTACTCGGGCAAGGACAGCGAGCGTTATGACGACTTGGCCACCGCACTCACCGACCCGGAAGTGCGTGCCGTTATCTGCAGCCGCGGCGGATACGGCGTAGTACACCTGCTCGACAGCCTCGATAAACTGGACCTCGCCACAGACCCCAAATGGGTGGTAGGATTCAGCGACATTTCGGCCCTACACGCCTTGATGGTGCGCCACGGCGTAGCCTCCATCCACGGATCGATGACCGATGCAATACGCCGTGGGGCGAACGACAAGGACAACGCACGACTCTTCGACCTGCTGCAAGGGCGTCGCGACCCGATAGCTTTCGCCACCGACCCGCGCCACGACCGCCCGGGCATAGCCAGTGGCACACTTTACGGAGGCAACCTTGCCGTCCTTGCCGACCTGCTGGACACTCGGTTCGACCTGTTGCGCCGCGACAGCATACTCTTCATCGAAGATGTTTCCGAACCAATCTATAAGATAGAACGTATCATGTACCAGCTGCGCATATCGGGAATACTGCCATCGCTGCGAGGCCTTATGGTGGGACAATTCACCGAATACCATCCCGACGCATCCTATCAGGACATGAACGACATGATCGCCGATATGGTGGCACCCTATAGCTTCCCCGTGGCCTTCAATGTCCCAATCGGACACGTGCAACACAACGTCCCTGTCATCGAAGGCGCACAAGTAACACTCAAAGTCACCACCGGAGATACTTCCAACCTCATCTACTGGTCTTAACAAGCTAAAACACAACAATAACGCAAGCGGCATACACCTATCGCGGATGCCGCTTGCGTTATTGTTGCTCTAAGAATATTTTATAGGCCGATTCCCTTTCGGGCTGTCGTCTGTCACTTGCTCGTATCGGGAGCATCGCTCTCGATGACGGCACGGCGCAAGTCGTCGGAGATAGGCTTGCTCGTCTTGCCCTCCACGTCATATCCCACCATTGCCACTATAGCCGAACACTTCAGGCGTCGCGTATCCGGATCGATGACCTGCTGGGCCAACAACAGCGAAGCCGTGCCGAGATGCAAGGCACGCGTAAGCACACGTACTCGCTGACCCGGCAACGAAGGCTCCACAAAATTGCAGGTAATACCGGCCACAACAATACTCAAGCGCTCAGGAGTAAGCACTCCACCCAAAAGGCTGCCGAAATAGTCTGTCTTGCCAAGATCAAGGAATTGCATATAGGCACCATTGTTGAGATGGCAAAACATGTCATAATCATTGAAGCGTACCTGCACATCCAAACTATGTCGGCACTCCATCACTTCGGTCAGCGGTTGCATTGTCTTGTATATCTGTGTGTATGTGTTTGTCCGTAAGTCTAAATAATCCGGAATGTCCGAGAACCTACGGATTTTAGGGTTCTTAGGGCCTCTAAGGTCCCTAAGGTCTCTAAGGTCTTTAGGGTCCTTAGGGTCTTTAGGGTCCTTATAAATTCCGAGAAAAGCAGTTCGGCTCTGTTTTCTACGACAAAGTTAGCATTTTTTCGCCAATTTTTCCGCCAATTCGGGTAATACACGTTTTTATATAGCATTTATTCTCTGTTATTCACTATTTTTTGTAATTTTGCCGCCGAAAAAGCGCCGGAGTTGCAATCCGCGCAATACTTTTGTCCATAATAGCACGAATAACCACAATCAATTACATTTCTAAGTATAGTCATTCAGTCATGAGAAAATCTCTACTTCTACTCCTTATCCTTGCCCTAACGACAGCCTTTGCTGTCCCGGCAAAAACAATAGAAATAAACTTCACCAGTGCCGATTTGAAAAATGCGCCATCCAAATTAGATGGAAACTTCTTTGAGATAACCAATAGTGAGGTTACCTTGATGGCTAAAGGTTTGAATCAAAACAAAAGCATCGGCATATCAAAAGCGGACAAATCTTTCTGCGTTTACAATAGCACCCCACTACCCAATATTTCAAAAGTCGAGATAACCGCAACGAGTCTTAATGACACAAAAGCCGCAAATTTCATCATTACAACAGGTGATGCTGTATTAACAGCCAATGGGACTAATGAAACAACAGCGACATTTGCAACTAATGTCCTCACATTAATTCCGGCATCAAAGAATAACTCATATTTTCGCATAGACCTTTCTTCAATGCCTGGCGGGAGTTCTAATATCTCCAAGATGGTAATCACCTACGGAGAAAGCGTAGCACCGGAAACGAAGCCCGAGAAGCCGACATTCAGCGTCACTCCCGGAGAAGTCGCCAAAGGCACATCGGTCACCATCTCGTCAAAAGGTGCGACATCGCTCACCATCAAATCCAAAACAGCAGACGCCACCGACTGGGCAACCAAAACCGTCACGGGCGAAACCTACACCGTCAAAATTACTGAAGCCATAGATTTTGAGGTCATTGGCATCAAAGGAGAAGGCGAAGGCAAACTCGAAAGCGAAGCAGCTACCGCCTCATACACCGTCAAGGCCGACACTCCCGTACCCGGCGGAAACATCACCGCAACAGTCATCTTCAAGAACCAAACAACATTTACCTACTCAAAAGGTAAAACGATAGAATGGGTATCCGAACCCATTAATGGAGCTACACTTTCTTTTGAAACAAAATCCACAGGTTCCGGCAATGCTGCAACAAACCAATATGGAAGCAACGAATTACGAGTCTATAATGGCAACGTCATATCAATAAGCGCCCCCTCCGGATATACAATTCAAAGTGCGATGGCTGATGCCGCAATCAAGATAAACGGCACAAATGTCAGCGCAAACACGGCCTCGACTTTCGACCCCACGGCAAGCAGCATAGCTATTGCGCCACAAGGGTCAAAACGTACTGACATAAATACTATGACTTTCGTGCTGGTGCCTGATGCGCCTGTCGTGCCGGAAGCACCGAGCGCCGTCACCGTCACCCCGGCCAAGGCTGAAGCCAAAGTCGGCGAGAACGTCAGCGTGACCATCGCCGCCAACGGCACTCCCGCGCCGGATATCTACTACACTATCGATGGTACCGTCCCCACTACCGAAAGCGCCAAGTATGCCAAAGCATTCGATGTGACCTGCGATGCGCTCGCCGATAACGAGGAAAGCAAAGTCGTCACAATCAACGGCCTGGCACAAAATTCAGAAGGCCAAGCCTCCGGCAGTGCCACCGTCGCATTTACGCGTAACGATGCATCTATCACCGTCAAAGACGCCAAAGGCAATACCATCGGCGCTGACGGCGCATCTTTGGTACTCGAAGACGGAGCCGCCGAGTTCAAAGCCACATCCACCGGCGACGGCACTATATACTGGAGTTCGGCCAACAACAAAATTGCCAAGGTTGAGAACGGCATTATCACTCCCCTGGCCGTAGGCACAACCACCATAACAGCATCATCCGACAAAACCGGGAAGTATAATGCCTGCGAGACATCTTTTACACTGACAATAACCTCGCCCTACACCTACGCCACAGTCACCTTCCGCAAGCAGAAAGCCATAACCTACACATCCAACACCAAAGCCGACTGGGTTTCAGAGCCTGTAGACGGCACAGCCTACACCTTTGAATCTTCCGTGGGCAAACTCCAAAACGCCGGATACCCCTCCAATAACGTCGATGCCGGCGGCAAAGCCACCAACCTCACCATCACAAAGATCAGCGGCGTTCCCATCAGCGTCCAAGCACCGAAAGGCTATATCATTGTCCGCGTATCCTACGCCACGACAAAAACATACGACACCCCGGCGATAGCCATCAACGGCGAGGATCTCGCAGCCAAGTCCTACCGCGATTTCCCCAAAGGAGCGACAACCATAGACTTGACCCCCGGAACAGGACTCAACAATCCCACAATTTCGTCCATGACCTTCGCCCTAACCAAGGTCGTGGCTCCCGCCTCGCTGACCATCAATCCCAATAAGACCGAGGCCGTCATCGGCCAGACGGTATCGGTCAAGATTGTCGCCGATGACGCAGCCTTCCCCGCCCCCACCATATACTATACACGCGACGGCAGCACCCCGGTTCCGGGAGCGAACAAAACCGAGACCTACGACCCCGCAAAGGGCTTCACCTTGGCACGCACTGTTCCGCAAACAGTCACAATCAACGCCATAGCCGTTAACTCCGGCGGACAGGTAGCAGCCGAACCGGTATCCATCGTCTTCAACGACAAAGACCACGTAGCGCCCACATCCATCAGCTTTAGCCAAACAGAAGGCACTTACCCCGAAAACGCAACGTTCAACGTTAAGTTGGCCGCCGATGCCGCTGCCTACCCCACTCCGACACTGTACTACACCATAGGCGGATACACCGCACAAGGTGACAACCACATCGCATACGATGACGTACAAGGCATAGACGTAGCCAAGCCCGCAGACGGCAACGTAGTGACCATCAACGCCTACGCCGTCAATGACGCCGGCGCCGTCATCAACGCCGCCACATACGTCTTCTCCAGCGAAATCTCCACCGCTACGGGCTGGATACGCGTCCAAGATGCCTCACAACTCTCCGACGGCCTCAACGTAATCGTGGCATACGCCCCCAACGGCAACGCCTCGACAACACTCAGCTTGATGACCCCCGAAGTATCTTCCAACGGCGGTCTCTCGTCCGCCGATGTTACATGCAACAATACCAACGGTGTAATCACCGGCGACATAAGCAACGCCCAGCACGTCATCCTCGAAGGCAACGCCACCGACGGATGGTATCTCAAATTATACAATAATGATAAGGGATACATCATGCCCAAGTACAACAAGAGTAAAAAAGACTACGAAAACGGTCTTGCTTTCACCACCGACAAGAGCTCGGCAATCCCGGCAACGATAGATCTAACAGGAGGCAACGCATACGTAACCTTCAACGGCACCGACCGCGAATTTGTATATAACAACGCCGCAAATCGCTTCGGCGGATACAACAATATAGCAGATGAACAGCGCCGTGCCATCGACTTCTTCAGCGAAGGCGAGTACACCGCCGGCAAGCCCTACGAAGACCTGTACCTGGTCATGAAAACCAATGAAATCGGCGGCGCCGAAGTCGCCATGCCCTTCACCTACGAGGGTGACGGCCGCTACACGCTACCCGTATACAATCTCCAAGGCACATTCTATATCCGCGACGGCAAGGCCAACCACCGCGGTACATACTTCGGCGCCAAAGCTGATGAATGCATCGACCCGGAGACCTCCACCGGATACGTAGGCCACAGCATCAATGCCGCAATCTCCGCCATCAAAGGCGAACCCTCAACCGGCGTCAAGGACGGCAACGGCAAAGACGTCTATGCCTACGTGGGCAAGAATAGCGGACGCGACTCATACACACTGATATATGACCCGGCGCAGGAAAGCCACTACGTCTTCAGCACCCACCCCAACACCAACATCGGACACGTGGCACGCATCGATTATGCAATGCTCACCGTCGAGTACACCCCCGGCAGCCATACCGACGGAGTCCTCCGCATCTCCGGAATGAGCACCACCGGCGTGGACGACATATCAGCCGATGTCAACGGACAAGCTCGCTACTTCAACCTGCAAGGTATGCCCGTAGCCAACCCCACCGCCGGCATATACATCCGCGTAATAGGCGACACCGCCACCAAGGTCTGCATCAAGTAAGACACCACAGTTTCGAGATACATATTTTCCACTCAATATCCGTCCGAGGCGCCGAAATGCGTCCCGGACGGACTGCTTTCAGGTATCACGAAAATTTTTTCTCCAAAAAAACAAGCTCCATACCGGCAAAAACCGAAATTTTGGCTATCTTTGCGTTAAAATAGCCGCAATAGTACCTGATGAGGCACAATCTCCTCTGTGCGGCCGCCGGAGCAGCGAACAAAAACGCTGACAATCAACACTATGACCACACTCCGGCACAATACTCGACTTGCCACGACTCGGGACCTATTGATGTGTCCACAGACATGCCGCGGCAAAGACACATATACATACCGCCGACACGGCGGCCCGGGCGCAAGGCACACACCACGCCGACACGCCACCATATACACGCGCACGCCCTTCAGAGGGCACACCCGGGCACACCGGCCGACAGCGCGACAAAGACACGCCACGGCGTGTCCGCAGACACGATAAAAAATAAAAAACAACATAAATGACAAGTAGATGGAACTATCTACCCCTGTCCGCAGAAAAACAAAAATTGGAGTCCGAGCTGGCACGCCGGTACGCCAAGGTCTCGCCCATAAGCGAGCTCTTGGTGCAGCGGGGCATACAGTCTATAGACGAGGCCGAGAAATTCTTCCACCCCTCGCTTAGAGACCTGCATGACCCTTTCCTAATGCCTGACATGGACAAAGCTGTGGACCGCCTCAACCGGGCCATGGGGGCAAAAGAACGTATCTTGGTATACGGCGATTACGATGTCGACGGCACCACCGCCGTGGCGTTGGTATACCGATACCTGCAAAATTTTTACTCGGAAATCGACTACGACATTCCGACACGTTACGACGAAGGCTACGGCATCAGCACACACGCCATAGACGAAGCTGCCGCCGCCGGCGTCAAGCTCATCATCATCCTTGACTGCGGCATCAAGGCCAACGCCGAAATCGCTTACGCCAAGACCCTCGGCATCGATTTCATCATCTGCGACCACCATGTCCCCGATGAGATGTTGCCGGACGCTGTAGCCATACTCAACCCAAAGCTCGAAGGCTCGACATACCCTTGCAGCCACCTGTCGGGCTGCGGCGTTGGATACAAGCTGATGCAGGCATTCTCGATAAGCAACGGCATCGGCACGGGCGAACTCGAAGGGATGCTTGACCTGGTGGCCGTGTCCATAGCCGCCGACATCGTGCCCATGGTAGACGAAAACCGCGTCATGGCATATCATGGCCTCAAACGTCTCAACAGCAACCCCAACGTAGGCTTGCGCGGCATCATCCGCATCTGCGGCCTCCCCGGCAAAGAAATCACTATCAGCGATGTAATCTTCAAAATCGGCCCGCGCATCAATGCCTCGGGGCGTATGCAGTCCGGCCGCGAAGCCGTGGACCTGCTTGTATCGCGCGATACCAAAGACGCCAACGAGCGCGCCGCAGCCATCGACCAATACAACAAAGACCGCAAAGAGCTGGACAAACGCATCACCGACGAAGCCAACGCCATACTCAGCGCACGCGGCGATGATGTAGCCGACCACAAATCCATAGTCATTTACAACCCGGAGTGGCACAAAGGTATAATCGGCATCGTAGCCTCGCGCCTCACCGAGCTGTATTACAAACCCTCGGTGGTACTGACGCGCGGCACCACGGACGGCATTGCCACCGGCAGCAGCCGCAGTGTACAAGGCTTTGACGTATACAAGGCCGTGGAAGCATCGCGAGACCTGCTCGAAAACTTCGGCGGCCACACCTACGCCGTCGGACTTTCTATGCGCGAAGAAAATATCCCCGAATTCACACACCGCTTCGAAGAATACGTAGCCGCCAACATCCTGCCATCGCAGTTGACGCCACAACTGGATATCGATGCGATACTGCCATTTACGCGCATCACCCCCGAATTTGTCTCGATGCTACGCATGTTCGCACCTTTCGGTCCGGGCAACCAAAAACCCGTATTCTGCACACGCAACGTCAAAGACTTCGGCACCAGCCGCATAGTAGGCCGCAACAACGAGCACATCAAACTCGAGATCGTGGACGACACCTCGGGCAAGGTCTTCAACGGCATCGCATTCAACATGGCGCGATACTTCGATCACATCCATCAAGGCAAGCCATTCGACATCTGCTACACCATCGAAGAAAACAAGCACCGCAACGCCACATCTTCCATACAACTGCAAGTCAAGCAAATACGCCTGCCGCAGGAATAATATCTCCCATCGGGGCGGCCCTAAGCTACGTCACGAGCCGCCACTATGTCTGTGAAGCAGACGCACGTCAAACAAAACACCGGCACCATGCAGACAGCCGCCGAGATTTCAGCCCGGGCACACGAAATCCTGCACCGATACTGGGGCTACGACAGCTTCCGTCCGTGCCAGCTCGACATCATCACCTCGGTGATGCAGGGGCACGACACTCTGGGGCTGATGCCCACCGGTGGCGGAAAATCTCTGACATTCCAGGTGCCGGCAATGATTTTGGAAGGTCTTACCGTGGTGGTGACGCCCCTGATTTCGCTGATGAAGGACCAAGTGGACGCCCTCAAAGATCGCGACATACGCGCCGGGGCACTGTATTCGGGACAGACTCCGCGCGAAGCACGCCTCGTATACGACCGCGCCCGTCTGGGCATACTGCGCCTGCTGTATGTGTCGCCCGAGCGCCTCGGCACAGAGACCTTCCGTCAGCACCTGCAAGCTTTTGATATACGCCTGATAGTGGTGGACGAAGCACATTGCATATCCCAATGGGGCTATGACTTCCGCCCGTCATATCTCAAAATTGCCGAACTGCGCACCCTCGTCCCGGACGTGCCGATATTGGCACTTACAGCCTCGGCCACGCCACAGGTGCGGAGAGACATCATGGCACGGCTCAACTTCGGCTCGGACGCGGCCGAATACACCCTGAGCTTTGCACGTCCAAACATCAGCTTTGTAGTGCGACATATCGAGGACAAAGATGCCAAACTTTTTGACGTACTCGATCACACCTCCGGCACGGCCATCGTATATGTACGCAGCCGACGACGCACCGGCCAAATAGCCCAAATGCTGTGCGAACGAGGCATCAGCGCCGCCGCCTACCATGCAGGCATGGACGCTGACGAAAAGGCACGGCGGCAAGAACTTTGGAAGTCATCCAAAATACGCGTCATCGTGGCCACCAACGCCTTCGGAATGGGTATAGACAAAGCCGATGTACGCACCGTCATACACTACGACCTGCCATCGTCACTCGAAGAATACTATCAGGAGGCCGGGCGCGCCGGACGCGACGGGTTGCCATCATTTGCAGTTATCATAGCCAAAGACACGGACAAAGGCACGCTGACACGACGCCTGAGCGAGGCCTTCCCACCGCGCGAATATATCTTACGCGTCTACGAATTGGCCGGCAACTTCCTCGACATTCCCGTCGGCGGAGGTTATGACCGCGTATATCCCTTTGACTTCGACAAGTTTTGCGCCACATACTCGCTGCAGCCCGGCGTCACGCGCTCGGCGCTGTCGATACTGACGCTGGCCGGAGCCATCGAGTACCACGACCCGGACTTTGCCAAGGCACGCGCCATGATGACCATAACGCGCGACTCGCTATACGGCATGGATATGAGCGACAACGCCGAGCGAACGCTCACCGCATTCCTGCGCAATTACACCGGCAGTTTCGCCGACTACGTGTATTTCGACGAAGGGATACTGGCGCACGACACCGGACTGGACGCCGAAGCCACCTACCGTGCATTGCTCGAGCTGTCGCGCCGAGATATTCTCAACTACGTGCCGCGCAGCCTTATACCCTACATTTACTACCCCACCTCGCGCGACCTGCCCAAGCACGTGATCATAGGCCGCGACGTCTACGAAGAGCGCCGCGACGTCATGGCCGCACGCATCGCCGCCATGCGCGCCTTTGTCTTTGACGACAGCCGCTGTCGCGTGCGGCAGATGCTCGAATACTTTGGCGAGACGCCCGAGTCCGACTGCGGCACCTGCGATGTATGCCGCGCTCGTGCCATCGCATCATCCGCCACATCACTCCGAGACCGCGCTCGTGACCGCGTACTGCGCGGATGCTCGCGCCCCGAAGGCGCCACCGATGCCGAATTATACGACGGCCAAAGCCCCCAAATGCGCCACGCCATAGCCGAAGTCGTCCGAGCGCTTACCGCCGACGGCTCGCTCCTGCCTGCCGACAGCCGCACCGCACGCCGACACCTCCGCCGCTGACGCACCATAATCAGCACCTCAAACATTCAAAGAACAATTACTCCAACGACTTCAGCCATGCCCGCCATAAGGTTTTATTACAGCGACACCATCCACGATTTCCTTGATCGATGCACCGACGAGATTATCGGCAAAATGGCCCAAGCTTCCGCCCACGACCTCAACGATGAGACAACCGACTCATGGGTATGCGAAATCGAGGTACTCAAAGACGTATTGGCGCCCTACCGCGACCGCGGCAGCGTGTTCTTTGAATACAATATCCCGCGTATGGGACGCCGTGCCGATGTCATCGCACTCATCGATGGAATCGTCTTTGTCCTCGAATTCAAAACCTTGACCCAAAAATTTGCACACGAAGGACTCATGCAGGCATGGGACTACGCAATCGACCTGAAAAACTTTCAGGAAGACAGTCGCGATCGCTCAATTATTCCTATTTTGGTGGCACCCGCCGAAGCGGATCATAACTGCCATATCGAATTACAGCAATACGAAGACAAAGTATACAACCCCATGCAAGCCAACAGCCGACAACTGGCCGTGGCGTTGTCACTTGTTCTATCTTCCCTCGAAAAGCCATATGCCGGAGACAATGACTACAACTGGGCCGTCAGCGGATACGAACCCACCCCGACAATTATCGAAGCAGCCGTATCGCTATATCGCGAGCATACAGTGGAGGACATCACTCGCCACGACGGAGACATAGAGTCAACCATGCAGGGACTGACGCATATCATCGACGAATGTCGCAACCATGCACGCAAAGCCGTATGCTTCGTAACCGGCGTACCCGGCGCCGGCAAGACCCTGATTGGCCTGCAAACTGCCATCAACGAATTCGAGAAAGGCGAGAAAGCCGTTTACCTTTCAGGAAACTTCCCTCTCGTAGAAGTACTTCAAGAAGCATTGGCACGCGACCTGGTGCGCCGAAGCAAGGAGGACTACAAATCCGGACGAAGCGGCACAAAACCATGCACAAAAGCCGAAGCCCGAAGCCGCGTCAAGACCTTCATACAAATGATACACCACTACCGAGACCTCTACCTCGAAGGTACCGAAATACGCGACGGCGAGATTGTTCCCAAAGAAGGCTATTTCAGAACCCATACAGACAAGGCATACATTCCCACAGAACACATTGCCATATTCGATGAAGCTCAGCGTGCATGGACCAAGGACGAACTGGCTCGATTTATGGGCAAGAAAAAGAAGCTGCACGGCTTCCCGTACAGCGAGCCCGAATACCTGATTTCGTGCATGGACCGACAGACCGATTGGGGGCTGGTGGTTTGTCTGGTAGGCGGCGGACAGGAAATCAATAAGGGCGAAGCCGGCCTGTCAGAATGGATAAACGCCATCAACCGCAAGTTTTCACACTGGCATGTATACTTAAGCGACCGCCTGCACGAAAAAGAATACGCCGAAGGGCGGGCACTTGAAACCCTGACCCTGAACAAAGACCAAATACACGTCGAGACATCGCTACACCTTTCGGTAAGTATGCGCTCCTTCCGCGCCGAGAAAGTCAGTCTATTTGTCCATCAACTGCTTGAGTTACACCCGCAGCAGGCGCACGACACACTGACAGAGCTGTGCAATTACCCGATAGCAGTTACACGTTCACTCGACACAGCCAAGAAATGGCTCAAGCAAAAAGCACGCGGCAGCGAACGCTACGGCATTCTGGCATGCAGCAAAGGCGAAAGATTGAAAGCCATAAGTGTCAACGTCCGATACAAGCCGGACTTCGTCCACTGGTTTCTGGACAATGACGATGACATCCGATCCTCCAATGCTCTGGAAGACACCCTCACCGAATTCGAAGTCCAAGGGCTGGAAATCGACTGGTCCTGCGTAGTATGGGATGCCGACCTGCGGCTCGACACAAATGCCATGCGATGGCAGCATCACCAACTCAGAGGAGGTGCGGCGTGGCAAAGAATAAATAAAGAATCGAATCAAGCATACCAAATCAACGCCTACCGCGTCCTGCTTACACGCGCACGTCAAGGCATGATCATTGTAGTTCCCGAAGGAGACCACGGCGTACCGCCCGACTCGACACGCCTGCCGGGATACTACGATGGCGTATACACCTACCTGCGCCGCATCGGAATTCCTGAAATATAGCTGTTACACACCTCGATGCAGGCACGGCCAAAACGCTCTTTGAACCCACAACCTACACATTATATATAGATTTTTGGGGCTGTTGGCAAAAAATGACTATCTTTGCCGACCGAAAAGCCGGGACGGGCATCCGCTCCGGCCTTTGGACATATTCACGAACAAACACCTATTTATACCAATACGACATGTTGAAAAATCTCGTCATAGTCGAGTCTCCCGCCAAAGCAAAAACCATCGAAAAGTTCTTAGGCAACGACTATAAGGTCATGTCCAGCTACGGGCATATCCGCGACCTGAAAAAACATAGTTTCAGCATCGATGTCGACAATGGTTTTGAGCCCATCTACGAAATCCCGGATGACAAGAAGAATCTCGTAAGCGAGCTGCGCCGCGCCGCCAAGGAGGCACAAACCGTGTGGTTGGCATCTGATGAAGACCGCGAAGGAGAGGCCATAGCATGGCATCTGAGCGAAGTTCTGGGTCTCGATCCCAAGACCACACGACGCATAGTGTTCCACGAAATCACCAAAGGCGCCATTCTCGACGCCATCAAGCAGCCGCGCACCATAGATATGAACCTCGTAGATGCACAGCAGGCACGCCGCGTGCTTGACCGCATCGTCGGCTTCGAGCTGTCGCCCGTACTGTGGCGCAAAATCAAGCCCGGGTTGTCGGCCGGTCGCGTGCAAAGCGTTGCCGTGCGACTCATCGTTGAGCGCGAACAGGAAATCAAGGCCTTCAAGCCCGACAGATACTTCCGCCTCACCGGCATCTTTGCCACCGGCGACGGCGCGAGCTTCCGTGCCGAACTCGCCCGACGCTTAAGCAACGAGGCCGAGGCACGCGACCTCCTTCAAGGCTGCGCACATACCACCTATTCGATTACCGGCGTCAACGTCCATCCACTGAAAAAGTCCCCGGCAGCACCCTTCACCACCTCCACACTGCAACAGGAAGCCTCGCGTAAACTCGGCATGACCGTTGCACAAACAATGATGGTGGCGCAGAAGCTCTACGAAAACGGACTTATCACATACATGCGTACCGACTCGCTCAACCTCTCACAAGTGGCACTGGCGGCCATCGCGCAAGAAATCGCCACATCCCACGGCAAAGAATACCTCAAGCAGCGCCATTACCACACCAGCAGCAAGGGCGCTCAGGAGGCCCATGAGGCTATACGCCCCACATATATAGACCGGCACACCATCGAAGGCACCGCGCAGGAACGCCGCCTCTACGATCTGATATGGAAGCGCACGGTAGCATCCCAAATGGCTGACGCCCAAATCGAGAAAACCGTAGTAGACATCACTCCCGCCGGCAGTGCCGAGCGATTTACCGCCTCGGGCGAGGTTGTCAAATTCGACGGATTTCTCAGAGTATACATCGAAAGCCACGATGACATCGCCGACAATACAGAAGACACGGACATACTCCCGGCAATGGCTGCGGGCGACTACGTCACCAACGAAAGCCTCACAGCCACAGAACGATATACCCAGCAGCCGCCTCGCTATACCGAAGCCTCTCTAGTCAAGAAAATGGAAGAACTCGGAATAGGTCGTCCCTCGACATATGCGCCCACCATCTCCACCATTCAGGCACGCGACTACGTCACCAAAGGCGAGAGCGCCGGAGCACAGCGAGACATCAAGACCCTGACCATGGATGCCAACGGCAACATCACCGAAGCCACTCACACCGAGACCTACGGCGCGGACAAGGGCAAACTGATGCCCACCGACATAGGTGTGGTTGTCAACAGCTTCCTCACCATGTATTTTCCCAACATCCTTGACTACAACTTCACCGCCGGAATTGAGCAGAAATTCGACGCCATAGCTGACGGTAAGATGCAATGGAACAGCCAGATGGAGACATTCTACAACAAGTTTCACCCCAAAGTCGAGGAAGTCATGGACATGCGTCTGGAACACAAGGTGGGCGAACGATTATTAGGTACCGACCCCGCATCCGGCGAACCGGTGAGCGTCAAAATCGGCCGATTCGGACCTCTGGTCCAAATAGGAAGCAACGACAGCGACAACAAACCACGCTTTGCCTCGCTGCTCAAAGGACAAAGTCTCGAAACCATAACCCTGGACGAGGCTCTCCACCTATTCGACTTTCCACGCACACTGGGCACCTTCGAGGACAAGGACGTCAGCGTAGGCATCGGACGCTTCGGTCCGTATGTGCGCCACGACAACAAGTACGTATCCATACCCAAGGACGAAGCCCCGGCCGCCGTCACACTTAGCCGCGCCATTGAATTGATAGAAGCCAAGCGCACCGAGGATGCCAACCGCGTGCTGCGCACCTTCGACCAAGAACCCGAGCTGCAAATTCTGCGCGGACGCTTCGGCCCGTACATCGCATACAAAGGCTCAAACTACAAACTGCCACGCGGAACGACACCCGAAACAGCTGCCGAAATGACCCTCGAGCAAGCACTGGAAGTGGTCAATACACCTGCAGCCGCGCCTAAGCGCAACACCCGTCGCGCCACCACCCGTAAAACGACAACGAAATGAGCCACAACAAACCACAGGCATATAAACCCGGCACACACACCGGACGCGGGCACATGCGGCAAGACAACATCTCGGAACTGGCCAACACCTCGGACCAACCGATACCGCTGCTCGAATTCCTGCGTTCCAACCTGCCGCAGCTGTCCCGCACCGCCGTCAAGGCACTGCTCAAGTACGACCAAATACGACTGGAAGGCACTGTCACCAACCAGTTTGACATCCCCGTAGCCCCGGGACAGACGATAAGCATCAACTTCTCGCGCCCGTGGCAGACACTGTCCAATCCGCGCCTTCGCATAATCTACGAGGACGATGATATAATCGTAGTAAACAAGGGCTACGGCCTGCTCAGTGTCGGAACGGATAACAAAAAGGAAGGTACGGCATACTCGATACTGCGCGACTACCTCAAAAGGCTCAACCCCGCCAATAAACTCTTTATAGTCCACCGCCTGGACCAGCACACCTCCGGTTTGATGCTCTTTGCCAAAAACATCAAGGCCAAAGAGGCGATGCAACATAATTGGAACAATATGGTACTGGACCGCCGCTACGCCGCCATCGTTGAAGGCTGCCCCGAACCGGCCGAAGGCGTCCGCCGCAGCCGGCTGCTGGAAAACGCGCAGCATCTAATGTACAGCACCGATGACCCCAAGGGTCTGGAAGCCGTGACACGATACAAGGTCCTCAAAAGCCGCAACGGATACTCGCTGGTGGACGTCAGCCTTGACACCGGACGCAAAAATCAGATACGCGTACACATGCACGACATGGGCACGCCCATTGCCGGTGACCGTCGCTACGGCGCCAAGACCTCGCCCATACACCGTCTGGCACTGCATGCCCGCACGCTGCGCTTTGTACATCCGATGACGCACAAAGATATGAATTTCAGCATTCCGCTACCGGCATCCTTCAACAGCCTCGTGTGAAGACATTCAACACACACCGCTTGATTTCAATATCCCACCCCTCCCCAAAAACGACATACCGTGCAACGCCTCAATATTTTGCTAAACCGGGACTCTATCGACGCCATAAACTTTGACCCGGCAGTCGATGAGTCGCTGCAACGCATCACCGCACCCATGACTACGGCAGCATCTTACGTCAAATCTGTCGAAGACGCCATATACACGCACCCCGAACTTACGGACGACTACGATGCCATAGACGTGTACATCGACACGGAGCGCTACACCATAGTGCCGCGCTCCGTAGCCGAAGACGCCGCCGCCATGCGCGACATCGCCGACAGCCTGTACCCCTCCGAACGGCTCAACGTCGTATGCACCTGCGCAGAAGTGCCGCCATTCCACGGGGACGACGGAGGCGAGGCCTTCGCGGCAATGTTCATAGAACCGGCACTCGAAGGCTTTCTGCGCCGCACCTTCGTTCAAGCACACATCATGCACCGCATGGTGCCGCTGACACGCTACTTCGAGGCCTGCGGACGACTGCTGGGAAATGCCGGAAAAATGCACATACACAGACGTGCCGATGCCGTAGATATCATAGCATTTGACGGCAAGGGGCTATCCATGGCCAACACCTTTGCCACCGCCGGCGGCGATGATGACGCTGTATATTACGCCCTGGCCGCCGCCAAGGACCTGGGATTCGATGCCGACAACGACCGCATGATGTGCAGCGGCGAAGCTGCCTTACGCGACCGCCTGATGGCGCGGCTCAAGCCTTATGTAAATTTTGTCATGCCCGTTATATTCCCCACCACAGCACTACATCTGGGTGCCGAGGCCGCACAAGTGCCCTTCGAACTACTAAGCCTGACACTATGCGAATAATCTCCGGAAAATACGGGCGACGACGCTTCAGCGTGCCCGGCGGCATCGTTGCCCGCCCCACCACTGACATGGCACGCGAAAACCTCTTCAACATCCTGCGCGGCATCACAGACATCGAAGGCGCCACCACGCTGGACCTCTTTGCCGGCACAGGCGCCATCACCTTCGAGATGCTAAGCCGCGGCGCCGCACACGCCACTGCCGTGGAAAAGGCCGCGCCGCAGACACGTTTCATCAACGACGTTGCCCGACAGCTCGGATGTCAAGACGATATAACCATCATACGCGGCGACGCGATGCGCTTCATCGACACTGCAACCACTGCCTACGACATCGTATTTGCCGATCCTCCCTACAATCTCCCCGGCTTCGGAGACATCCCGGCCAAAGTCCTCGCCGGTCGACTGTTGCGTCCGGGAAGTCTGTTCATCATCGAACACTCGGACAAGTACGACTTTTCCGAATTGCCGCACTTCTGCGACCATCGAACCTACGGAGCAGTCAATTTCTCATTTTTCAGCATACCTGCCGCCGGCGATGACACATCGGCGGAATAAATATACATAGTTATGAAATTCTTTTCTGAATTCAAGGAATTTGCCATCAAAGGCAATGTAGTAGACATGGCCGTCGGTGTAATCATCGGCGCAGCCTTCGGCAAAATTGTCACCTCTCTGGTCAACGACATCATTATGCCCGTCATCGGCGTACTCACCGGCGGAGTCAATTTCAGCGACTACAAATTTGTCATCAAAGACGCCGTCACCCAAGGCGAAGAAGTCATTCCGGAAGTGGCCATCACCTGGGGCGCCTTCGTACAAACCATCGTCGACTTCCTCATCGTAGCCTTCTGCATCTTCTTGGCCATCAAGGTCATCAACCGCCTGCGCCGCCAAAAGGAAGCTGCACAGGAGACGCCCGCCGCACCCGCCGGACCGACACAGGAACAACTGCTCACCGAGATACGCGACCTGCTGGCCAAACAGAATAAGCAATGACCTGTCGCAGCGGACGTCCTCTGTTTTTGGTGGGATTTATGGGCTGCGGCAAGACCACTCTGGGACAGGCTCTGGCCACGTCCATGGGCATACCTTTTTCCGACCTTGACGATGAAATTTGCCGCCGCGCCGGTGCCGACAGCGTCAACGAAATTTTTGCCCGACAAGGCGAAGCGACATTCCGCGCCCTCGAGACCGAGACACTCCGCTCCATCGTACAGGCTTCGACAGATGATGGGACACGCCTCAAAGCCGGCACATCAGTTGCATCCAAGCCAGGCACAACGGACACGGACTCTCAGGCCGCGCCCTCGGTCATAATCGCCTGCGGCGGCGGCACACCCTGCTATGCAGACAATATGGACGTGATGCTCCAAGGCGGCACTGTCGTATGGCTTGACGCCGATGAGAATTGTCTGGTGCGCCGTTTGACAATATACGGCGACAGCCGCCCGCTGGTACGCAATTTAGATTCGGAACAATTGCGCCGCTACGTGCATCAGACCCTGGCGCAACGCAGCGACAGCTACGGACGCGCCCACGCACGTTTCGACAGCTCGCACCTCGAAGACGCCGAACAAGTAGCCGCTTCCGTACGACTATTCATAGACACCATAATCTACTCCTAACGCCCTGACAGCCATGACACAACTCACACCGCAAGAACAAGCGCAAGCGACAGCATCACGCCAACGCCACCTTACTCTCGGCATCCCGGCACCCGTGCGCGACCGACGTCTGCCGTTGACACCCGAAGCCGCCGCCATCATCAGCGAATACGGCATCGAGGTGCGTATACAGCAAGGCGCCGGCGTCTTTGTCAACTATCCGGACAATCGCTACGCCGCCGCCGGGGCACGTCTGACCGACCGCACCGAAACACTCGACTGCGACATCGTGGTGTCCGTCGAGGCACCTTCGGCCGAAGATGCCGCGCACCTGCGCCGAGGCGCAACTCTGCTGACCTTGGAACCGCAAGTGGATAATGCCGCTGCTCTCAAAGCACTGCTCGAGCGCCGTATCTGTGCCATATCCATGCGCCAAATTCGAGATTCGGAAACGCGGCACCCGTTCAGTGACATCCTCGGCGAAATTGCGGGACGTGCAGCCGTCACCATGGCCGCGACTCGTCTTGCCGAAGTGGACGCCGACACCACCGTCGGCAAGGGCATACTCATCGGCGGAATTGCCGGAATCGTGCCATGCGAAGCTGTTATCATAGGCAGTGGTATCGCCGCACGCGCCGCCGCCTCGACCGCCTTAGGACTGGGCGCAACAGTGCGCCTATTCGATGACAACACCTATGGGCTGCGTGCCGCTATGGATGCCGCCGGCGGACGCCTGATATGCAGTGCAATGCAGCCGCACGTGCTACAAAACGCAATTGCCATGGCAGACGTTATTATCCTGACACCCACGGCTATGCCGTATATCATTTCGGCTGCTTCCATGTCTGCAGCCAAGCGCGGCGTCCTGGTCTATGACATCACCGATTACGACATGTGTCCCTTGGCAACAATGGACACCGTAGACCTGGCCGACACCGAAAGGCCGCACACGCGCCCGCATGACACCGTATGTTTCCGCAATCTCAGCGCCGTAGTGCCACGCACCACGGCCATGGCCCTAAGCAATGCCCTGATATCCCTGCTGCCCGACCTTGTAGACACGCGCGGCGTCAACAGCATCGCCAGCCTCAGAAACGGAATACAACGCGCCGTATACACCTGCATGGGCCACGTCACCAATGCCGATCTGGCACACTCGATGTCCCGGCAATACATCGACATCGCGCTACTCGGACGCCTCAGCTGACGTCCGGGCAATCCACGCCATATATTGGCCCGAAAAGCGCTAATAATGGTGAAATAGTCCTAATAGTACCCTAATAGCGCCATACGCTCAACGCCGTTACAAAAATTAGTGTTAACTTTGCTTTTACGACAGCCGCAAGGATTGTTTCGGCACAGGCAAAAAGTCGTCAACGACATCCACCGTAGCATCCAAACACCGCATATACAATGAAAATAGGCAACATAGACCTCGGCGACCGTCCGGTCGTATTAGCTCCGATGGAAGACGTGACTGATACGTCCTTCCGCTTGATATGCAAGGAGATGGGGGCAGATATGACCTACACCGAATTTGTATCTGCAGACGCCCTGATACGCAACATCGCAGCCACGACACGCAAATTGCACATCAACGATGCCGAGCGGCCCACGGCTATACAGATTTACGGACGCGATGTGGATGCGATGGTCGAAGCCGCTCGAATCGCCGAAGCCGCCGGCCCGGACATACTGGACATCAATTTCGGATGTCCGGTCAAGAAAGTAGCCGGCAAGGGTGCCGGGGCGGGAATGTTGCGCGAGCCTCAAAAAATGATTGAAATCACCCGTGCAGTAGTGGACGCAGTACACCTGCCGGTGACCGTAAAAACCCGCACCGGATGGGATCACGACAACCGCATCATTGTAGACCTGGCCGAGGCCCTGCAAGATTGCGGCATAGCCGCCATCACCGTGCACGGACGCACACGTTCGCAGATGTACACCGGCACGGCCGATTGGGAAATGATTGCACGCGTCAAGGCCAATCCGCGCCTGCACATCCCCGTCATAGGCAACGGAGACATCACCTGCGGAGCCGAAGCCTTACGTGCCTTTGCCGACAGCGGCGTGGACGCCGTTATGGTAGGCCGCGCATCCATAGGCGCGCCATGGGTGTTTCGTCAAATCAAGAACGCGCTGCTGAGCGGCGATTCCGAGGTCGGCGACGGCCTGACACTCCACGACAAATTTGCCATACTGCGGCGGCAGATACGCGAAAGCATCGAGCGCATCGATGACTATCGCGGCATACTGCACATACGACGTCATTTGGCTGTGAGTCCCTTGTTCAAGGGCATTCCCTCGTTCCGTCCTACGCGCGTAGCCATGCTGCGTGCCGACACGCCGGAACTACTGACCTCAATACTGGACGATGTGGAAGCAATGCTTACAGACAAGGACGGCGATACGGCCAAAGATAACTGACACAACAATACAGCCCTAAACATATATGGACATCACATTATACACCTCTATGCGCAAAGCCGCCGTCACGCTGGCGGCTGCCATCACTTTGGCCATGGCCACACCTGCTACCGCAGCAGATTACGAGCTCAACGTCAAGCCCTTTGAAGAACTACAGGTGGTCAACGGCATCAATGTCACGTACCGCTGTAACACCGACTCGGCCGGATACGTGCGCTTCAGCTGCGACCCGGACATATCATCCATGGTTTTGTTTTCAAACAATAAAAACAAGCTGAAAATCGAGCTCTCGGACGAAATCACCGATGCACAGCGCCAACGCCTGCCCACAGTCACCGTATTCTCGGCCTTTCTAAGCAAAGTAGAAAATTCCGGAGACTCAACCGTATACGTCGACACACCATCGCCGGCCGCCACATTCAAGGCACGCATAGTCGGTAACGGCACGCTCATTGCACGCGGGCTTCATGCTACCACCGTTGAGGGAAAAATAGCCACCGGACACGGGCATCTGGTACTGGCCGGCGAAGCCCAAACCGTCAAGCTAAACAACACCGGGACCGGAACTATCGAAGCCGGAACCATCAAAGCCACCACGGGACGATGTTCGATATACGGCACCGGCTCGGTAGACTGCTGGGTAACCAACGAACTCACCGTTATGGGTCTCGGCTCCGGCAAGATATATCTAAAAGGCTCACCCACGACCAAGAACCGCACACTCGGCATCAAAGTCATCCCGGTGCAATGAGCTGACAATACGGCCTAATACGCGACACGGATGCCTGACGACACGTCCATAAGCACAGACGCGCAGCAAGACAACCTGAAGCGGCGCACGGCACGCTCCATGAAATGGAACGTCATCGACCGCTTCGGATCGCAGATACTATACGCCGTCACCGGCGTAGTGCTGGCTCGTTTGCTCTCGCAGCACGATTTCGGCCTCGTGGGCGCAGTTCTCGTCTTCCAAGCCTTTGCCTCGTTGCTGATAGACAGCGGCCTATCCTCGGCCTTAATCCAGCGCAAGGCCCCCTCCCGACTGGACTACTCTTCGGTGCTATGGTTCAATATCATAGCCTCCATTACGCTGTATGCCTTATTGTTTGTGGCAGCACCGGCAATCTCCGGATGGTTTCACGGCGGAGACCAATTGACCGCCTTAGCACGCGTGATGTTCCTTTCGCTGCCGCTCAACGCCGCCGCCATAGTCCAAACCAACCTATACACCAAGCAATTGAATGTACGGCCGGTAGCCATAGCCAATGCCATCGGACTATGCGCCGGAGCCATCATCGGAATATGGCTGGCTTTCGCCGGTTACGGCGCTTGGGCCATAGTTTGGCAGACCATCACCGTAGCAGCCGTCAAGACGCTGATGCTGTGGATTATGAGCCAATGGCGGCCTCTGTACCGCCTTTCGTGGAAAGCCCTATGGTCGTTTGTGGGCGTAGGCGCCGGCATGATGTTGACCTCGCTGCTCAACACCATATTCCAAAACATATACGCCTTCCTTATAGGCAACCGCGTGGGACTGGTGTCACTTGGCTATTACAGCCAGGCGGACAAATGGAGCAAAATGATGACCGCATCTCTGAGCCAGGTACTCACCTCGACATTTGTCCCGGTGCTGTCAGGTGTACAAGACCAAGCCGAGCGCTTTGCGCGTTTGGCCTCCAAAATGGATCGCGTCACCGCATACATCCTTTTTCCGGTGATGGTCGGACTGGCCGTATGCGCCACCCCGATATTCCACATCCTTTTTGGTGCCAAATGGGATGCATCCATCATTCTATTCCAACTGCTTCTTGCACGCGGAATATTCACCGTACTCACGGGGCTGTACTCAAATTATCTATTGGCTCTGGGGCGTGCACGCACCATATTCTACCTGGAAGTGCTGCGTGATACCGTGGCCTTGGTGGCCATAGCCATCACCTTCCCGTACATGGCACTGAGCACCTCCGACAACATCGTTCTTGGCGTCGAAATCCTTTTGTGGGGCCAGCTTGCTGCGGCCATTGTTGCTTGGGCGGCATCACTATTCGCCGTCAGCCGCGCCACCGCCGTGCCCATACGGCGTTACCTGGCCGACATAGCCCCCTACGCCGCCATGGCCGTAGTCATCGGGGCAGGAATGCTGGCCATTGGCAACGCCCTCGCCTTTTCTCCCTGGCTGGCGCTGCCGACACAGGTCGTATTCGGAGCCGCGCTGTACCTCGGTACCAACCGCTGCCTCGGTTCTACGGTCCAAAACGAGGCATTGGCGTACATCCTGCCTCGATGCAAAGCAAGCAAACAAGGTTCATCGGAAGACAAATAAATCGTTTAGAAAAGACCTGTCTGTACCACTTTTTCACGACCACACCTCAGCACCCTACCCATCATTCACTTAGCCATTTTCCACCAAATATTTTCCGGGCGCATATGGGGCATCGTCATTGGCTCTTAGTGTCCTCGCTTTCATCCCGGTTTGTCCGCTTTGGCTGTGGGTGGTCGATACCATACTCGTCCAAGTCTGAAAAACAGCAATATGTGACACCATCGGCGCATTCAGATGCGGCTATGTCCGCGAAGTTTTGTAACTTTGCGGACAATTTTATCGGGAACGGACCACGGTATATGTGCACGGCCATGCCTACATAGCAGCCCAAAGCCGCTCCCAAAAGACATTTACACTCATCACAACATCATGTCAACCAACACAGTAGACAACAAACGAAAAGTAACCACCGCACGCCTTACCGAAATGAAGGCTCGCGGCGAAAAAATAAGTATGCTCACAGCGTACGATTACTCCACTGCCATACTGGTGGACGGCGCCGGTATCGACGTCATACTCGTGGGCGATTCGGCCTCCAACGTTATGGCCGGCAACATGACCACACTTCCCATCACGCTGGACCAGATGATATACCATGCCAAGAGCGTCATCAAAGGCACCAGACGTGCCCTCGTAGTGTGCGATATGCCCTTCGGCAGCTACCAAGGCAACAGCAAAGAAGCCCTGGCCAACGCAATACGCATCATGAAGGAAAGCCATGCCGAGGCCGTGAAAATCGAAGGCGGTGCCGAAGTGCGCGAAAGCATCGAACGCATACTCAGCGCCGGAATACCCGTGATGGGACACCTGGGCCTCACACCTCAGTCCATCAACAAGTTCGGCACCTACGCCGTACGCGCCAAGGAGAAGGCCGAAGCCGAGAAACTGATAGCTGATGCACTTATGCTTCAGGAAATAGGATGCTTTGCCATCGTACTCGAAAAAATACCCGCCACGCTGGCCACCGAAGTGGCCTCCAAACTCACCATCCCCGTCATAGGCATAGGAGCAGGCGGAGGTGTAGACGGCCAAGTACTGGTAATACACGACATGCTGGGCATAAATCAGGACTTTTCGCCCAAATTCCTGCGCCGCTACGCCGACCTCGCCGGCATTATCAACGAGGCCATAGGACATTACATCAAAGACGTCAAGTCCGGCGACTTCCCCAACGAAAACGAACAATACTGATGATTGCCGCCCGGTATGACAGCATCCCACACCCGGCAGTGACCGTATACGCGGCATCGTCCGAGGATATTCCGCAGGCCTATTTCGTGGCCGCGCAACGCCTTGGCACAACCTTGGCACAACGCGGCACAGCCGTCATCAACGGCGGAGGCCGCCGAGGCCTCATGGGCGCCGTCAACGACGCCGCACTCGCCGCCGGAGGCCGAACCATAGGCGTCATCCCTCGCTTCATGGAAGAACGCGGATGGCAGCATCCCGGCCTAAGCCGCACCATTGTCACCGAAGACATGCACACACGCAAGGCTACTATGGCCGAACTCAGCGATGCCGCCATAGCTTTGCCCGGAGGAGTGGGAACTTTCGAGGAACTGCTCGAAATCATCACATGGCGTAAATTGGGCCTTTACAGCGGCCCCGTCATAATATTAAACATAGACGGATATTACGATGACCTGCTGGCAATGCTGGCATGCGCCGAACGCCAAGGCTTTCTCAACACCTACAGTGACAATAAGCTGTACCGCGTAGCCACCACAGCCGAAGAAGCGGCGGACATAGCCCTGGGCGCAGTACCATTCTAAAAAGAACCGGCGTACAGACATTTACCGCAAACACAGCGACAGACACATGCCGGACACGATAGGCACAATACAGCACCCCGGATACAGCGATGCACATCACATCGCTGCACCCGCTGCCGTCCCTCCGGCGACCAAACATGTAGTGTCTGACGTGCAAAACACAGCAGCCGCAACCATGGGACCGGACCCGACCGACAGCGTGTTCATGCAAAACTTGCACGCACCTTTCACGGCCGACAGTCTGGCAATCTGCCACGTCTCACAATCGACACAGAAACAGTCACATACACACACCGCAGTCCCACCACAGCCCCCCGCATGGACCAAAGGCCTGGAACCACGGCCACTGCCTCCCGGCGCCAATTCCGATATGCCTGCGTTGCTCGGCATAGGCATTGTCATTGCCATAATCAGCCTGCGCCGCGGTACACGCCTGCTCTCCTCCATAGGCCACGACCTGCGCCCCGGAGTGCGAGCCACCCGACGTTACGACGAACGCGATGCCGCCGACCGATGGAGCCTTGCCGGAATATACACCCTGCTCGTAATCTGCTGCACGATTCTGCTTACCAAGGCTCTCGAACCCTCCATAGCCACCGTGTCCGACCTCGGCACCGTGCCGGTACTGCTGCTGACCTTAGCTGTAGGCGCCTACTTCCTCTTTATGCTCGCCGGATACAATATTGTGGGATACGCCTTCGGCGATACCCACAAACGCAAAGCATGGTTACGCGCATACAACGCCACGCAAGTTCCATTAGCCTTGGCCCTGACCATACCGGTGACCCTCGCTGTATTCGATCCACCGGCTGCCGGAGTGGCGCTCATCATCGCCGCAGCCCTATGCGTTCTGGCGCGTATCGCATTTTTTATCAAAGGTTTTAGCATTTTTTACATTAATATCTCCTCGCCTTTTTACTTTATTTTGTACCTTTGCACTCTCGAAATCACACCTGTGATTTTCCTATATTCTTGTGCTCTGAAAATCGTCAGCGTAGGTGCATAAACAACAATACAATTATTTAGGCAAGTGAAAATTAAAAAGATACTCATCTCCCAGCCGAAGCCGGCATCCGAGAAGTCGCCATACTATAGCCTCGCCGAAAAATTCGGCGTAGAAATGGTTTTTCATCCATTTATCAAAGTCGAAGGCCTTTCTGCACGCGAATTTCGCCAACAAAAAGTCAGTATCCCTGAATTTACAGCCATAATTTTCACTGCGAAGACTGCCGTGGATCACTTCTTCCGCCTATGCGAAGAAATGCGCCTCGTCATGCCTGACACCATGAAATACTTCTGCACCACCGAGTCCATAGCACTGTATCTGCAAAAGTACATTGTGTTCCGCAAACGCAAGATCTTCTCCGCCAAGACCGGCAAACTCGCCGACTTGATGCCATTTATAGCCAAGCACAAAAACGAGCACTATATCCTCGCCGTATCCGATGTCAGCAACGGCGAAGACTCCAAGATGCTGGACAATGCCAAGATAAACTACGCCCGTGCAGTGATGTATCGCACTGTGCCCAACGAGTTTCCCAATGACGCCAAATTCGATTACGACATGCTGGTATTCTTCAGCCCGCAAGGCATCAACTCACTGCTCAAGAACTTCCCCGACTTCAAGCAAGACGATGTTGTCATCGCCGCCTTCGGCACAGCCACCGCAGCAGCCGTCAAAGACGCCGGACTTCGTCTGGACATCGAAGCTCCCACAAAGGAATCGCCCTCCATGGCCTCGGCCATCAACCGATACCTTGACTCGATAAGCGACGAAAACGCCGCCGAATAAGCCGCAGACGCGTGCCGTGCCGCAACTATCACCCGGCACGACAATTTTCACCCTATACGCACTAACAACCAAGCGACCATGCCGGCACTGACACTGCGACGACATCAGCGACTGCGTGGCACCACCACGCTCGATGCATTATTCTCCGCCAAAGATAGCTCGGACGACATCGGTAAAACCTTGGCTTACCCGTTGCGGGCCGTATGGCGTCAATGTCATGACACCAAGGCCGACATCGCCTTCATGATCAATATACCCAAGCGGCGTCTGCGCCACGGCGTCGACCGCGTACAGATGCGTCGGCGCATCCGCGAAGCCATGCGTCTGTCCATGCCGCGTCCCGACAACCGCGCCGACGAGCGCCACATCCAATTGGCCATAATCTACGTAGCCGACAGAGTTCTGCCATACACGCGGGTACTGGGCGCGGTAAAACGCATACTTGCCGCCCTGCCGCCACTGCCGGTATCGCCCGAAGCCGCCGCCGAGGACGGCGACAAGTGAAATCACCGATACGCATCTTAGCGGTCGGGATGCGTGCCGTCACGCGTGGCATCCGAGCCATATTTGTCGCACTGCTATGCGCCCCCATATACTTTTACCGCGCCTGCATCTCGCCGCTCACGCCGCCGTCATGCCGTTTTACGCCCACTTGCAGCCGTTACGCGCTCGAAGCTATCAAAAAACACGGTCCCATACGCGGATTTTGGCTGGCCATACGCCGCATATTGCGCTGCCATCCTTGGGGCGGAAGCGGATACGACCCCGTGCCATAACAGGCACGCCCGAACATCTTCCCATACCATACGACACAATCCAACGATGAAAACAATACTGACTCCGCCGCCGCTACCTACACCGATACCGGCCGATATCCACACCCATCGTCATGAAATCAATGACGGCTCGGCAGTAGTGAACATCGCATTGGAAGCCGTACCACCTATACCGCCGACACTTTTTAGTGCCGGAATACACCCGTGGGAGGCAGACAAGGCCACCGACATCACATGGACATGGCTCGAAGATGTACTCTCCAACCCCAATGCATACGCCATAGGCGAAGCCGGCCTCGACCTGCGACACGGCCCGAACATAGACGTGCAACTACCGGTATTCAGGCGCCAAGCATTCATGGCCGACGATTTGGCCAAGCCGTTGATAGTACACATTGTAGGCGCATACGATAACCTTTACGACGTCCAAAGGGACGTAATGCGGCGCAACGGCGGCCGTACTCCGCTATGGATAATCCACGGATTCAGAGGACGGCCCGAATTGGCGCGTCAACTACTTGACCACGGCATGTACATTTCCATGGGCATACGCCACAATCCGACCGCCATCGCCGTCATTCCACGCGACCAACTGCTTGCCGAAACAGACGATGACCCCACAGCCAACATCGCCGACATCCGCAACGCCCTCGGCCTTTAACCGACATTCAACCTAATACATTTCGAAGAACCCTCCCTCCCCGACGCCGGTATCACACACTATATTGCACAAGGCAGAGGACGTGGGGTATTCCAACGGCCTCTGCCTTCTATATCAATATACTCAGAATTGTCAGTGCAATACCTTGGTGCAGCGGCGAGTGCCGTCGCTGTAGACGTCCGTGCGAATGGTGATGCTGCGCTCGGCCGGCGCTTCGAGACGTCTGCCGTACAGGTCGTGGTATTCGGTGGCAACGACTTGAGCATCGTCCGCCGCCACGTCATTCACACCGTCCTCGATGGGCAAGATATTCTTGAAGTTTTTCCATTCGGGAGCGGTCTTGTATGCCTCG